>WNFI01228037.1_pt2 | contig 20391 bp, 21 predicted proteins | sample 5400471 | NCBI WGS metagenome assembly WNFI01 (sample SAMN13153348, study PRJNA577476) | soil metagenome | isolation source: 100 cm saprolite on Douglas fir-dominated hillslope | place: USA:California | collected 2013-09-17
CGTCCGCGGCGAATGGAGGCACGCGGAAACCCTGCCACAGAGCTGCCCAGAGCATGCGCTGGTCGCGAACGTTGCGTTCCAGAATGACCAGCATCTGGCGAAAGGTTTTTGCCAGCATGTAGATATGGCCGATAGCAGCTTCCTCGCCGTCGCCCGAGGACAAGATTGCATCCAGCACTTCCAAGGAGCGCACGCGATCTTTCGAAGAGATAGCGTCGGTCAATTCATACAAGGATCTTTGCTTGGCGGCGAGGACCATGGTCTCCACGTCGCCCAGCGTGATGCGATTCTTGGCGCCGACGTAGAGCATGAGTTTCTCCAGTTCGTTGGAGATCATCATCATATCGCCGCCGAGGGCGTCGACCAGTTCGCGGGCTCCGTCGGGATCGATCTTTACCGGTACGCTGCGGCTGGCACAAAAATCTGCAATCCAGCGGACGGCTTCGCCTTCTTCGACGCGCGCCAGCTCGACGATGCCGCAGTATTGGCCCATGGTCTCGCGGATGCGTTGGTAGCGTTCCTTGTCCTGCATCTCCATGCGGCGGACGTCGGCGGGAATGCTGATGTGGTCGGCGACGAATATCAGCAGCGCATCGGGATTCGGATTCTTGCAGTAATCTTCGATGGCGGCAAGCTTTTCTTCGTTCGAGCCGCGGCCATAAAGACTCTTCACGCCGCGCACGAAGAAAACCTGGAAGGGTGCCATCAACGAAGGGGTGCGGGCACGGTCGAGAACTTCGGCGAGATCGATCTCAGCCAGATCGAATTCAAACAGGCTGAAGTCCCGCATGTCAGCGGGAACCAGATGTTCGAGGATCGCGTCACGGAAACGCTTGCGGAAGAAGGCTTCGTCGCCCACGAAGATGTAAAAAAGTGGCATTGCAGGCCGAGGGTGCCCTCAGCGGCTAAAGCCGGTCTTGATTTTGCGGCACTTACGGCGCGGCTGAAGCCACGCCCTTTCAAAACAAAATCAAAATCGGAGTTTTTTCCGCAAGCTGTGAAGTCGTGCCCTGACACAGATCTTGCGACCTCATGCTTGGATACGGATCCGAAATGCTTGGATACGGATCCGAAGTGTTTTAAGGTCCAGCTGAGAGTGTGGCTTGCGACACTCCACTCCTGAGGGTACATCTAGAAGCCCTCCAGGATGTTAGAGACCAGGGTGCGGGCGAAATCCTGGGAGAGGCGGCGGAATGCGGGGGAATCCTCCTGGAAGAAACTCGAAAGATCCTGCGACACTTCGTACTGCTCCCGAAAGACATAGCTTCACTCGGATCGTTGAGCAGATGGTAGTGAGTACGAGTGGTGAACTCGCGTACGACAGAGGCCGTCAGCTGCTGCTCGATCTGGTAGCGATTGCTCTTGTTTACAAAAGCTGGAATAGCTATCGTCTTTACATTCTCGGGAAGCTGGACGGCGTGGCCGGCGGTGTGGTAACCGCATCCCGTGGCCACCAGGAGGAGCGCCGAGCACGCCCACGCGGCTCTCATTTTCATTAAGATCTTTCTTATTAAGATCTTTCCCATATTTTCATTGGATCTTTCCCATGGGGCGCGTGGCCGTCATGCTTTCTGCGCATTCGACCGCCGAGAGGGCGGCGATGCGAAGATTGTCAGCGGCGGCCCAGAGCCAGAAGCCGTTGGGTTGGCTTGCATCACTCTTCACGGACAGCTGAATCTCCGCCTGTCCCGCCGAACTCACATTGCTCGGTGCGTCTTCTTCCGCACCCGGAATGGTAACGTGATCTCCCGCCAGCGCTTTCGACAAATCACCCACATCCAGCGCCTTCTCCATTTCCACGAACAGGCTGAATGCATATCCATGAAAGGTCGGAGCCTGCACCAGAAGCAAAGATGGCTGAGGTGCGACGTCACCAGCAATCTTGTTGTAGTGACGAAGTATGAGCGCCTCAATCGATTCCAACTGCGGTTCTGACTTCTGACCGTAGCGCGCAATCAAGTTAAACGCTACCTGGACATCGAATACATCCTTGGGCAGCGGCTGAAATGAAAGCAGATTTACTGTTTGCTGGTGCAGTTCGTCCATGCCCTTTTGTCCGTGTTCGGAAGCCGGCTCGAAAATCTGGGCGACGGCGCGGCGGATCGTACCAGCCCGGCTCGCACGCAACAATAACAATGCGAGGGTGACAGCTGCAGGATGGGCCACGATGCATGGTCCCGGCTGCAATTCCGGAGGGGAAATCTGTCCCCGTTCGCGTTCGACCCAAAGGGAACGAACGTTAGCGCCAGGTTCGTTCTCCAGAGCGGCCGAAAGATCGATGATCGCACTGCCCGCATCCCGTGCGCTTTTCCAGTTCTTGCGAGTAGCACTCGGGTTCGAGGCGAAGAAGGCGAAGTCCACGTGCTCAAACTGTTCGGAGTCCACCCGCTGAATAAAAGTGATTTCATCGCCCATCGCCTCGAGTTGACCCAGGGACTCGTCATCGTCGAGCAGACGCACGTCGACGGCAGGGAAGTTGCGTTCATTGAGCATCTCGGCAACTTCTTTCCCTTTAAGCGAGGCGGCGCCCACGATTGCAGCCCGATACAGGTTGCCGCGGGCGCTGGGGGCATGTGGCGCCAACGCGGACTTAGGAGGCATAGGCGCACTCATGAGGTTTGTGAAGCCTCCTTGTAGGCGGGCGGAGGACCGCTCCGGCGGCGGCGAAGCATCCATTGCAAGCGCCAGAAGACGCCGGAGAAGGTGTAGAGAATCGCTATCGCGAAAAGTACCTGCCGCGAGAAGAACCAGATGGAGGCGAACAATGCCGCGAAAAAAAGGATCAGGCGGAAGGGATGCCGCGAGCTGAAATCGATATCTTTGAAGCTATAGAACCGCCAGGTGCTCACCATCAGGTAGCCGACTGCCGCAACCATCGCGAGCCAGGTCAGTGCGGTATACCAGGACTCCAGCGGATTGCCGCGCGCAAAATGTACCACGGCTGCAATCACTCCCGCTCCGGCCGGAATCGGCATCCCGACAAAGTACTTCTTGCCCGGACGCCCTGGGTTTGAAGGCTGGGGATTACTCGTGATGTTGAAGCGCGCCAAACGGCTGGCCCCGGCCATTAGAAACAGGAAACTGGCTATCGCACCCAATTGAGTCAGCTTGATATTCCAATCGGTGAGCGACACGGGAGGCATCAAATGAAATCCCCAGGTCCAGGCAAGCATGGCTGGAGCCACGCCAAAGGTAATCACGTCGGCCAGAGAATCCAGTTCCTTGCCGAAGTCGCTGCTGGTTCCCGTCATGCGGGCAACGCGTCCGTCGAGGCCATCGAACAATACGGCAAATCCAATCGCCTTGGCTGCATTATCCAAGTGCCAGAAATCCAGAGCGTTCGCGTGGACAATCTCGAGGATGGCGTAGAACCCTGCTGCCATGTTGGCGGTCGTGAACATGGAGGGCAGAATGTACATCCCTTTGCTCAAACGAGCCCGTGGCGGCCTGGCGGCTGAAGTTCCCATCAGCGCGCCCTTCCAGTCGCCGAGGAACTGCCTGCGCCGGCAAGTTCGCCCCGGGGCTGCAGGTAAGCGAGTACGCTGGCGCCCCCACGCACACGGTCCCCGACCTTGACGTTCAGGCTGGCCGCGGAATCGAGCAACACGTCCACGCGCGATCCGAATTTTATGAGGCCGACACGCTGGCCGCGTTCGAGCCGGTCTCCAACCTTGGGATAAAACACGATTCGCCGCGCCAGCAGGCCTGCAATCTGTTTGAACACGACAGTCCGGCCCTCGCCTTCCAGGGTCACAATATTCTGCTCGTTGTGCTCTGCGCAGGCTGTGCTCATTGCATTCAGGAATTTTCCCCGCTGGTATCGTATATCGCGGATCGTGCCTGCAATCGGTGAGCGGTTTACGTGGACGTCAAACACGTTCAGAAAAATACTGATGCGCGTGCGGCTTTCGCTGCCCACCGTTACCGGCGATACGTCAGTCACTTTTCCGTCACCAGGAGAAACCACTGCGCCGGGATTCTGAGGAATCGCCCGATCCGGATCGCGAAAGAACCACAAGAAGAAGAGTGCCAACAGAAAAGGCAAGATCGCCCAGGCAGGGCGGGTCAGCCAGCCAAGAAGAAAAGCGGCGGCGAGCAGAGGCCCTGCATAGAGATAGCCATCGCGAACCATGGGAAGAAACTCAATTATAGTGCAGCGGCTGCTCAAGCATCGTCAGATCCACCCCGAAGCGCCGCAAACACAAATAAAAAAAGGCGCTTGATCGCGCCAGGCTCAAGATAGGCTAATCCCGACGCGGCGATAACCGCCCCGGTTCGTGCATGAATCCTTATGCTACGTGAACGCTGAGCTGTTGCCGGAACTGCCGCTCGATGGATTCCATCTGGTCCTTCAGGCGCAGTTTCAGCTTCTTCAGCCGGACCTCTTCCAGCTTTTCGTCTTCGCTGAGATATCGTTTTTGGGTAAGTGAATCGAGGCGTTTCGCATACTGCGTATGTTCCTGACTTAATCTGCGGAATTCATCATGGTGAGTCAGGAGTTGGTCTCTCGAAGTCAGCATCCAGCAGACCTCCAACCGGGATATGAACTCAACTTAGCACAGGCCTAAAACCCGTTCAATGCCAAAAAAGTGGTGCAATCTCGTTTTGAGATAGAAGGACGGACAGCGCGTCGGCAAAAAAATTGGCCTTCCGAAATTGCCGGCAAGAGTGCATTCCGCTGTCGCGCATGGCCATCCGAATCCAAACTCGGAGAAGCGATGGCTTCCCGTCGGATACTTAGGGCAGACGCCTTAAACGTCTACTCCGGATGCTGTACAGCCACCGACGTCCGTTTCTGGCATCCTATCTCGTGGCGATGTCCTCAGACGACCGAATCAGGGAACTGTGCGCTTTCATGGCTACGGCGGAAGGCGATGAGCTGGATGCAGCGATGGCGGAGCTTCAGTCCATTCTGCGAACATCCGTGAATGACCTTCACAATGTCACGACATACAACTTGATAAACTTTCCTGCCGCGCTGGAAAAAAGAAAAAAAGCCTAGGAGACGGTTGGGTTAGCTGGCCTTGGTCTTGGGTTGCTTCGGCCCATGCACTCTTCGCTCCAGCAGGTCGTTGAGTTGGACTACCAGCTCGTGGAACTTGGCGGGGTCTTTTTCTTCGATGACGCGATTGCAGAGGGCAGTGATTTCGTCCTTTTCCTCGGACGCCATAGCGACTGAGTGTTTAACACAAACGTTATAACCGGTTCAAGAATAAAAAGCGCTGTCGGCCGCCTCAAAGTCTCGGGCGGACCCTGGCTCGTCTTCGCCCGGCATGGGACACTGCGATCGTGGGAGGTTCCATTTTTTCGAGCGACCTTTGCAGTGTGAGCAGTTCTTCCCGAAGCCGCTCCACGTAGTCGATTATCTCTCCGATTGTTTTGGGCGCGTCATTGCTGGCCATGGCTTCGACAGAATAACCTTATTTGCGGGAGAAGTCGGTACGTTAGCAGTCCTGTCGCGACCTTTTTTTCTAGGAAGTCTCGTTTTAAGAAGTAGTTAAGAAAGGCTCCGCCGGTAGAGAATCGCGTCTTCCGGCGGATTGGTGTAGTACCCTCTGCGGCGACCGTTCTGTTCGAATCCCCATTTCAGATAGAGTGTCCGGGCTGCCTGATTCGACTCTCGAACTTCCAGAAACACCGACTCAGCGTTGGTCTCCCGCGCCAAGTTTAGCAATTCGTTAAGGAGCCTCGTTCCAATGCCTTGGCGGCGGAAAGTCGGCTTCACGACGACGTTTTCCAGTTCCCACTCCCTTTCCAAGTGGTTGGCGACCAGGAAGGCGATCAGCGGGGGTTCTATACTCGATTGTGGCGCAAAGCGTGCATGATGATCGTCTTCAATTACCAGAGCTAGGCGCTGGGATGGGTCGCTTTCACTGCTCTGGAATAGACGCTTGTACTGGCCCTCCGTCCAGTGTGCGGCTACCGCACACTGCCGGTCAAGATCCATTATGGCGGGAATGTCGGCGGCAGTGGCTGTGCGGACGCGCAAGCGGTGTAAAGTCTCCAGGGCGTAGAGTCAACCTGTTTCGGCTGTACCAAGCCGCTGTACCAAGGCTGTGACAACTGCTGTAGCAAGCTAAAGCCAACAGCCAACAGCTAAGGGCCGATCTTCTAAGAGCCGATCTTGGCCAGGATTTCCGCGTCCGTGCGACGAATGTAATTGGCCTCTAACTGCTCGGGCGAAACCGTGTCACCAGCGCGGATCTTGCGCCAACCTATCCGGGCGATGTCGGCGGCGTTAATCGGTTTGACGACTGAGAACGACAGCCCAGCGGCCTTTGCAGTCTCAGCAAAAACACCCTCGCAAGCAACCACTCGCGCGCTTCGCATTCGGGCCAGAAATTCTTTCGTGGTCAGTAGCTGCTCACCGAGGCATCGTGCAGCACCGAGGGAAAGTTCGTACTCTCCTGCATACACCTCACCCCGGCCTGCATCCAGAACCGCTGTAATTTTGCCTTCGCATCCGGCGCTGTGGGCAACCGCCTCTAATGTCGACACGGTAGCGATGGGCTTGCGCAGAATTTCCGCGAGCCCTTTGATCGCCGCCAGGCCAACCCGCAACCCGGTAAAAGACCCCGGCCCGGAGGCGACGGCAAAGCCTCCAATGTCATTCTTCGAAAATCCGTGCTTGGCGAGCGTGGCTGCGACTTGCGGCACGAGTTGCGCCGAAAAAGTGCCGCCCGACAGAGCGACGGTCTCTAGTATTTCTATATCGCGGATTTCAATCTCAGCGGACGCCTGGGCATCTTCCTCGGCTCGCGCCAGGGCGATGCTGCCGTGCCTGCCTGAAGTATCCGTAGCGAGAAGAAGCATGGGATGGATTATCTTATCGCTCGACTAACTCCAGGAGCACGCCACCCGCGCTCGACGGGTGGACAAACACATAGCGATGACCGCCGGCGCCGATCTTGATCTCGTCGGACACCAGGCGCACGCCGTCTTGCTTCAAGCGCTCGACGGCAGCGGCCAGGTCCGGCACGCGCAGGCAAACGTGATGCAGGCCTTCGCCGCGCTTGGCAATGAACTTCGCGATCGTCGAATCGTCAGATGTGGCTTCCAGCAGTTCCAGCCGGCTCTCGCCAACTGGCACCATCACCAGCCGCACCTGTTCCTGCTCCACGATTTCTTCCGGTGACACGGTCAGGCCGAGCTTTTCATAGATCGCTTTCGCCGCCGCCAGCGACTTCACCGCGATGCCGAGGTGATCGATCTGAACATGATCTTGTGGACCACGATCTTTATGAACAATATCCTTCTGGACGTTGTCTTTCTGATGCATGATCTTCTGAACCGTAAGGTTCCTAGCTCTTTCCCACTCTGGCGGCGATCTCCTCCACCAGCGTATACGGATCGCGCTTGTGCTCGGCGACTTCCGCCGCAAAACGCGCCAGGTCGCCGTCACCCAATTGCTGGAGCGACTTTTCCAGCATAGCGTCCCGCAACATCTCCACCAGCCGCTCCTGCCAATTCTCCGCACTCTTCTTCAGCGCCAGATTTTCCTTCTGCAGATAACTCTCGTATTCCGCGATGGCGTCCGCCAATTCTTTCACCCCGCTGCCCTCGCTGGCGACTGTCTGCACGATCGGAGGCGTCCAGCCATCGTGCCGCACGGCTAGTGACTGCAGCGCACGAATCTCGCGCTCTACCCGTTCGGCGCCTTCATGATCACTCTTGTTGATCACGAAGATGTCGGCAATTTCCATGATGCCGGCCTTGATGGTTTGCACATCGTCGCCCATGCCGGGGACAAGAATCACCACCGTGACGTCGGCGAGGCGGACGATGTCGACTTCGTCCTGTCCCACCCCCACGGTTTCGATCATGACCAAGTCGCGCCCGGAGGCATCGAGCACGGTGGCCACATCGGCTGTGGTGCGCGCCAGCCCGCCCAGCGATCCGCGCGCCGCCATACTTCGAATATAAATCCCAGGGTCAGAGAAATGCTCCTGCATGCGGATGCGGTCACCCAGAATGGCGCCGCCCGTGTAAGGGCTGGTCGGGTCGACGGCGATGATTCCCACCGTGCGATTCTCTTTTCGGTAAAGCCGCGCGAGATGATCCACCAGCGTGCTCTTGCCCGCGCCAGGAGGGCCGGTGAGGCCGATGATCCGCGCTTTGCCGCTGTGAGGGAAGAGCGCTTTCAGCAGATCGGACGAGCCCGGCTCACGGTTCTCGACCGCGGAAATAGCGCGCGCCAAGGCGCGCGTGTCGCCGGAACGGAGCTGGTCAATCCATGTCTGGATGTTCGAGTCCAAACTGTGAGTGTAAAGCAGAGGTGAGATTGAAAGGAAACCAAGCGGTGGATCAACGCAGTTAAGCGAGTACTGCGCCGCCAGGACCGATGTTAAGAATCCTTCGCGACAGCCGCCCCAATAGTGGATATTCACTCCACTCGCCGCGGCCAGCTTTAACCCCATAAACGATAGCGACTACCAACATCATCACCCACATGCCCATGCAGCCGAGCCAGACTATCGGCATCAATATGAAAAATCCAAGGGGCGGGGGCGCGTCCTTGGCGGCCGGGGCGTGTGACATGATCAAGAAAACACCAGCAAACGACAGGACCATGAATACTCCCATCATGACCATGTATGCGATTTGCAGCAGGAGAGCTTGCAACGCATGAAATGAGACAAACTTGGACTCACGCTTGGTCAAAAAGATGATTAGAGGGGCAATCCACCAACCTACAACCTGGAGAACGTGAGCCAAAACGGCCATCGTCCGTTCATCCTGGGTTGGTCCGAGCACTCCGATTACGGGAACCTCTGCCATGAGCAGCAAAACGTATCATGAATTTCCGAACTTAGACATGAAAAACGAAAACTAATCCTTCAGTAACTGCCTGGCAATCACCAGCCGCTGAATTTCGCTCGTGCCCTCGCCGATCGTGCACAGCTTCACGTCGCGGTAAAACTTTTCGGCAGGATAATCCTTGATGAACCCATACCCCCCGTGGATCTGCACGCCCTCATTGGCGCACCTGACGGCCACTTCGCTCGCATAGAGCTTTGCCATGGAAGATTCCTGTGTTGTCTTCATGCCCGCGTCTTTCATGGATGCCGCGCGCATGGTGAGCAGCATGGCCGCGTCGATCTCGGTGGCCATGTCGGCCAGCTTCCATTGGATGGCCTGAAATTCACCGATCGCCTTGCCGAACTGCCTGCGTTCTTTGGAGTACTTGAGCGCCGCGTCGTAGGCCCCTTCCGCCATTCCCAGCGACAGCGCCGCGATCGAAATGCGGCCGCCGTCGAGCACGCGCATGGCGTCTGGGAATCCCTGCCCTTCTGCGCCCAGCAAGTTTTCGGCGGGAACAATGCAGTCTTCAAAAATCAGTTCGGCCGTGTCGCTCGCGCGTAGGCCCAGCTTGTTTTCCTTCTTGCCAGGACGGAATCCCTTCGCATCCTTCTCCACGATGAATGCGGAGAGCCCATGGGTGTGCGCCGAACGGTCGGTCACGGCAATCACCACGACCACATCGGCGTAGTGCCCGTTGGTGCAGAAAGTCTTGGTGCCATTGAGCACCCAGTTGCCACCGCGGCGAACGGCGGTCATGCGCGCGCTGCCCGCGTCTGATCCCGACGATGGCTCGGTCAACCCCCAGGCGCCGATGAATTCTCCTGTGGCCAATTTGCTGATGTACTTTTTCTTCTGCGTCTCGTTGGCGGAAAGAAAAATATGGTTCGAGCACAGCGAAGTGTGCGCGGCGACGATGATGCCGACGGAACCGTCCACCCGCGACAACTCTTCGATCGCGGTGACGTACTCGACATATCCCATGCCGGCACCGCCATACTCGACAGGGAAAATTGCGCCCATCAGCCCGAGCTTGCCCAGTTCCTTGATCGTGGCCAGCGGGAACTCGCCCGCCTCATCCCACTTCATGACGTTGGGGCGGATCTCGCGGTCGGCAAATTCCCGCACCGTCTTCTTCAACTGCAGCTGCTCGTCGTTCAGTTGGAAATCCAAGGTGCCTCCGGACACGTTAATCGCCGCGCCGCCGAAATTTGATTAGAACATAGCAGCAGACATGGACAAAGTTACCTCAGGCAGGCGAAGGCGGAAGCGCGAATACCCGCGTGATCACTGGGCATTTCGAGCATCAAAGGCTCCGAGCCAACCGACCGGATGGTTTGCGAAGAACGCAGGTTGGGGACGTTACTGAGGCTGGCCACTAGAGCTGCGCGACTTCATCCGCCAGGATGAACCGCTGGAAAACCTCATTGGAAAGCATCCGCCCGCGCGAAGTGAGGCGAATGAGATCTTCCATATGCTCTATAAGTCCATCCTCGACGAGCTCTGCAATCGCGCTGCGGAAATTGTCGACCGCTTGCTCGCCGAACTTGGCGGACAGATCCTGCAGGCTGACGCCTCGCGTGAGGCGTAGCCCCAGAAAAAAACTCTCTTCCAGAGCAGTTTGATACGACACGATGGTCTGCTGCAAAGGCAGACCAGCGACATACTGCTCCAATGATTCGACGCTTGCGAACCGAACTGCTTCCGGCCCCCAGGGGCTGAAGCCCGGTCTCGTCTCTTGCTTTGCAGCGGCACGACTGAAGTCGTGCCCTTCCCGATTCGTCATGAGCATTGAGTGCGCGTCCACGCCAAAACCCAGGTAAGGCTGGCGCGTCCAATATTTCAGGTTGTGCCTCGACTCGAATCCGTCGCGCGCAAAGTTGGAGATTTCATATTGCGCGATTCCAGCCGCATCGAGCTTCTCGCATGCCTTGAGAAAAAAATCGGCGATGGCATCGTCGTCCGGCACAAAGTGTGCGTGATAGCGGGTGCCGCCGGCCATCAGCTCGCGTCCCAAGCGCGAATCTTCATCCACCTCGAGCATGTAGACGCTTACATGTTGAGCGCCGGTTGCGATGCTCTCCGCCACTGATATCTGCCAACTCTCGGCTGTCTGGTGGGGCAACCCGGCAATCAGATCAATACTGATATTCGAAATCCCCGCCGCGTGGAGTCGGGCAATATCTTCGAGGACGATCGCGCGCTTATGCAGGCGCCCTACCGCTGCCGCTTCCGCGTCGACAAAGGACTGCACGCCTAAACTGACGCGATTCACCCCACAACGGATTAGCCCGTCCAGCACATGCGGCGCAAGCGTTCCGGGAGCACATTCCACGGTGATCTCCGCATCATTCTGCACGTCGAACTGCGATCGCACCGCGCTAAAGACTTTCTGCAGTTGATCGGTTGCGAGGACCGTGGGCGTCCCTCCGCCCAGGTAGATCGAGTCCACCTCTCGCCCGATCTTTCCGCCAACTTCTTCCGCGAGGCGCGCAGCGTTTTCAATGTCACTACATACGCGGCCCACGTAGCGCTCGAACACAGCACGCGAAAAGACGTCGGAGGCGAAGTTGCAATAACTGCACTTAGTTCGGCAGAACGGAACGGAAATGTAGATGCCCAGGGCCACGCTTTCATTATCCCACTGAAACCTTTTCCATCCTCCCGGCTGCCGAGGCCATCTATTTGAGGTACCCTGTGGGTAGCGCTGCCCGCGCCGCCCGCCTGCCGGCTCAAGAATCTGCCGGCCCAAGAAAACGATGGCTCACGAAGAAGAGGTGCTAGGCAAAGCGTACGACAGCCGCCTGATGCGGCGGCTGCTGACCTATCTGCGGCCGTACCGCTGGCAGGTGGCGATTGCACTGGGCTCCATTGTGCTGAAATCTTTCGCCGACGTACTTGGACCCTACCTCACGAAGGTTGCGATCGATCGCTACCTGGCGCCCAACACGGAGAGCGGAGCGGGCATGTGGCACTGGCTCAGCCCTCGTCCCCTGACCGGCATCGCGCAGATTTCGGCAATCTACATTGGGCTTCTGGTCTTCAGCTTCTTGCTCGAGTTCCTGCAAACCTACTACATGCAGTGGACGGGGCAGAAGGTCATGTTCGACCTGCGCAGCCAGATTTTCCGCCACCTGCAGCGCATGCACATCGCTTTTTACGATAAGAACCCGGTGGGGCGGCTGGTCACGCGCGTGACTACTGACGTCGACGCGTTGAACGAAATGTTCACCTCCGGCGTGGTCTCGATCTTTGAAGACCTGTTCGTGCTCGCCGGAATTATCGGCATCATGCTGTGCATGAACTGGAAGCTGGCCTCGATCACTTTTGCCGTGCTGCCGCTGATCATTTACTCGACCAAGATTTTCCGCGACAAGGTTCGCGACTCCTACCGGCGGATTCGGACCGCCATCGCGCGCATCAACGCCTTTCTTCAGGAGCATGTCAGCGGCATGGTCGTATTACAGCTCTTCAACCGCGAGCGCAAGGCCTACAACAAGTTTTCGGACATCAATCGCAGTCACATGGACGCGTTTAAGGACGCGATCATGGCCTATGCCCTCTACTATCCTGCGGTCGAAATTTTTTCGTCAATCGCGATTGCCTGCGTGATCTGGTTTGGCGGCAACGACATCATCCGGAAAGTTCCCGTTAAGAGCCTCGCGCTGGAATTCAACCGGCACGCGCTGCTGACATTTCGCGTAGTTGAGACGGTCGCATCGCTCGGCGTGCTGGTCGCCTTCATGCAGTACGCGCAGCGTTTTTTCCGTCCCATCATGGACTTCAGCGAGAAATACAACATTCTGCAGTCCGCCATGGCGGCCAGCGAGCGAATCTTCAAGCTGCTCGATACTCCAGTGGAAGTTGTTTCTCCCGCGGTGACTAAGAAACCCGAGGGCCCCGGCCGTATCGAGTTCGACCATGTTTGGTTCGCCTATCGGGATGTAGCGGCCGAAAATGGAAGCAGCACTGCTCGTGTGGGGACGGGCACTCTTGCCCGTCCAGCCGAGCACGGCTCGGCTAGCGCTTCGCCAGGTAACGGCAATGCGCCCGCGAATGAGGCCGCCCCTGACTGGATTCTTCGCGACGTCAGCTTCGCCATCGAACCGGGAGAAACTGCCGCCATTGTCGGCCACACAGGCGCAGGCAAAACTACTCTGATCTCTCTACTGCTGCGTTTCTATGATGTGCAGAGAGGAGCAGTGAGAATCGACGGCGTCGACGTCAAGGACATGGACCTCGTAGATTTGCGCAGCCGCTTCGGCGTAGTGCTGCAAGACCCGTTCCTGTTCAGCGGTACCATCGCCGGAAATATTCGCCTAGGAACGCAACGAATTGGGGACGCCGACATTCAGAAGGCTGCCGAAGATGTGAACCTCGCCGATTTTATCCGTGCACTGCCCGGCGGCTTCAACGAGGAGGTCCGCGAGCGCGGATCGACCCTCTCCACCGGCCAGAAGCAGCTCATCTCCTTCGCGCGCGCGCTGGCGCACAATCCGAGGTTGAAGGGCGCACGTCGTTGATCATCGCCCATCGGCTTTCGACGGTGCAGCGTGCCGACAAAATCATCGTCATGCACAAGGGCAAAGTCCGCGAAATGGGCACGCATCAGCAACTCCTTTCCCAGCGCGGAATTTACTTCAAGCTGTATCAGCTGCAGTACAAGGATCAGGAGATCAATGTGTCGCGGGCGCCCTCGCCCGCGATTTCTGAAGTCACAGCCAGCGCGGACGACTAGGCCAGCTCGAACTGAGCATTGATGAAGCGCTCCACCCACTCCGGATCGCTAATATTTCCAACATGGGCCGTGGCCTTACAATGCTCTCTTGCGAATCCTGATCTCGGCCGGTGAAGCTTCGGGCGAAATGTATGGCGCGCAGCTTATTGAGGCTTTGCATCGGGGTACCGAGCGAAACCCTGCCGAGCTTCGCTCGACCCGGACGGGCGAGGCGCCCGTCCCTACACATGCTCGGCTGGAATTCGTCGGCGTCGGCGGCGATCGCATGCGCGCCGCTGGCTGCGACACCGTGGTCGACGCCAAGGATCTCTCCGTCGTCGGCATCACCGAGATCCTCAGCCATCTGCCAAAGATCTATGGACTGTACCGGCGTCTGATCAAGGAAGCAGACAGGCGCAAGCCTGACCTTGCCATTGTCATCGATTCGCCGGCCTTCAATTGGCGCGTCGCCCGGGAGATGAAAAAGCGCGGTATCCCCACGGTCTATTACGTTGCGCCACAGTTCTGGGCGTGGCGCCAGGGACGCGTCCGGTTACTGCGTAACTATATCGACAAAGCGCTGGTGATCTTTCCGTTCGAAGAAAAGTTCTATCGCGAGCGGGGCGTGGATGCGACTTTCATCGGCCATCCGCTTGCCGATTTGCCGCAGCCAGCCGTCGAGCGTAATGAGTACGCCGCTGGCTTTCATCTTGACCCTGCCAAGCGGTGGATTACGCTCATGCCTGGCAGCCGGGTCAAAGAAGTCCGCATGAACCTGCCCACTATTCTCCAAGCTGCCGCGCAGCTTGGCAATGCCTACGAATTTATTCTGCCGGTCGCGCCCACGCTTGATCGCGCGTTCCTCAAGGGCCTGATTGGAAAACAAAACATCACCCTGGTTCCCGAATCCCTGCCCGCCTTTTGGCTTTCGCGGGCAGGCATCGTCGCCAGCGGCACTGCGACCGTGGAGGCTGCAATGATGTCGACCCCCTTCGTGATGGTCTACCGCGTTAGCCCGCTGACGTATCTTCTGGGTAAGCCCTGGGTGAAGGTTCCGCGCTTTGCCATGGTCAACTTGATTGCCGAAGAAGAAGTCGTTCCCGAGCTGGTGCAGCAAGACTTCACCGCCCAGAACGTGGTGGCGCGACTCCAGGAAATCCTGCCGGACGGCCCTCCCCGCGACCGCATGCTGAAAGGGCTGGGAGAAGTGAAGAGGCGGCTCCGGCCTCCCCTGGCTGCTGGCGAGGGCGACCAGCACCCGGCCGACCGCGCTGCGGAGATTGTTTTAGAGATGCTGTGTCGGAAGCTATCCTCAGCATAGTCGGAGAGCACACTGCCGATCTCCTCGGGGGTTAAAGCCCGAGAGTTGGCTTTTGGCGGCACGGCTGAACAGGCTGCGGAAAACGCCCTCAGCGGCTAAGCCGGGGTTGGTTTTGCGGCACTTACGGCGCGGCTGAAAGCCGCGCCCTTTCAAAACAAAATCAAAACCAGAGCTTTCCCGCAGCCTGTGAAGCCGTGCCATCCCCAAGCTTCCTCAATCCTAGGTTTCTTAGTCTGAAACTAGTGGCAAGAAACAGGCACCCCTTCAGCTAAGCCTTGTGCTCACAGCATCTTTTGAGTCAGAATCCACATCATAGGGAAGAGCGGTTATTTCCCGGGAGACTCGCCTTAATGCAGATTCAGGTCCGGCGCGCCGTGGGCGGCCTCACGACTTCCCTTGCCTTGTTGCTACTGTTTTTCGCCGCGATGCCCTCGTGGGCCGCGGAAAAGGCCCGCCTCCGCGTGGACGACTACCAGATCGAAGCGGAACTGACGCCTCACTTGCACCAGATTACGGCCACCGCGAAGGTGAAATTCACCGCCCTGCAGGACCTGAACGTCGCCGTCTTTGAACTCCACAATGGCCTGCGCGTCACTAAGGTTATGGACGCCAGCAACAAGCCGCTGTCGGCGGAGCGCGTCACCCAGGATTCCACCGTTCGCGTCCCTCTGCCTCAGGGATTGCAGAAGGATGCCTCGACCTCGCTGACCTTTGAATACGAAGGCCAGCTTGAGACCGCCGACTACAGCCCGGTACCGGGTCTTAAGCTGGCTTACATCGGCGACTACACCAGCTACCTGCTGTATGCCGGACGCTGGTTCCCGGTCAGTGGTTACGGCCTCAACCGCTTCACCTCGACCATCAGCGTGAACGTGCCCTCGCACATGCTCGTGATTGGCAGCGGGAATTCGACCGTCAGCGACAATGCGGCGTCGAAGAAGTCCAGCTCCAACGGCCTTCCTACTAAGACTTTTACATTCGTCTCCACTAAGCCCAGTTTTCCTGGAACCATCGTTGCCGGAGTCTTCCAGGAACATAAGAGCGACGAAGCCGGCATCGACCTGCACGTCTTCTTTAAGCCGGCCCATGAGAAAACCAATTACCGCCTGCTCGCCAATGCCATTGCCCATCAGTGGTGGGGCGTTTCGGTGAGCCCGGCCTCGAAGGACGATTGGTGGCTGACCGACGGTTTTTCACGCTACTCCGAGGCCATGTATGTCGAGAATGCCGCCGGAGCCGCCGGCTTGGAAGAAGCCGTCAAAGACATGTCGGTAGGGGCGCTGGCTTACGATACCGTTCCGCTTTCGAGCGCCAGCAAGCTCGACATCTTCTCCACCGAGTTCCAATCGCTTGCCACAGACAAAGGCGCGATGATCCTCCACATGCTGCGCTGGGTGCTGGGAGAAGAGAAATTTCTCAAAACCATGCGCGACTTTGCCACGCAGTTCGCGGGAAAATCCGCGAGCATGGACGACTTCCGCGCCATCGCCGAGAAAAACTATGGCGAGCAGCTTACGTGGTTCTTTTCCCAATGGCTCGATTCCACTGGCGCGCCCGAGTTCAAGGTCAAATACACCGTGTACCGCCTGGGCAGTAACAAGGGATTTCGCGTGACTGGACAGATCGCGCAGGATCTCGACCTGTTCCGAATGCCGGTCAGTTTGAAGATCGACACCGATGGCAAAACTGAAGAGAAGCGTGTCGAAGTCGTTGGGACCAATTCCGCTTTTACGGTTGAGACGTTCGGCCGTCCACGGCGTATCGCTGTGGATCCCGAGCACCATGTGCTGACTAATTCTTCCGATGTAAAGCTGCGCTCGTCCATCCTGCGCGGACAAGCGATGCAGCAACAGGGAGACTTGTCGGGAGCGCTAGCGGAATTCAACAAGGCGCTCGACATCAACAAGAACAGTTCCCTGGCGCACTACCGTATTGCGGAAGTTTTCTTTCTGCAAAGAAACTATCAATCGTCGGCCAATTCCTACCGTGCATCTCTGAACGGCGATGGCGAGCCCCGCTGGACCGAAGTCTGGAGCCACCTGCAACTGGGCAAAATCTTTGACATCACGGGCCAGCGTGAACGCGCCGTGAACGAATACCGGCAGGCTGTCCAGACCAACGACAATACCTTCGGAGCCCTCGAGGAGGCGCGCAAGTATTTGCAGAAGGCCTACGAACGGCCGAAGGAAAAGCAGTAGCTAGAAGCCTAGCGACCAAACATCGGGCCTCATCGGCACCAACTATTTCTGTTCTCGCCAAATCGAAACTCTGATATGGTTCGCGGCAAGGATTTCCGCCATTCCCGTGGCTGGAATCCATCTGGCTTGGAAAGGAGAGACGTATGCTCGCAAGACTGATGCGAACCGATCGAAACCATCTCACTCTGACCATCCTGAGACTTATTCTCGGGATAGTGTTCTTCGCTCATGGGGCTCAAAAAGCTCTGGGCTGGTTTGGCGGCTACGGATTCAGCGGAACAATGGGATTTTTCACCCACCAACTGGGCATCCCTGCTCCTTTTGCGTTTCTCGCCATCTGTGCCGAGTTTCTCGGTGGGCTCGGGCTCATCGTTGGCTTCCTCGCACGGGTAGCGGCCTTTGGAATTTTCTGCAACATGGTGGTAGCAGTATTCATGGTCCACTATAAGATCGGATTCTTTATGAACTGGAGCGGCGCCCAAAAAGGTGAAGGCTTCGAGTATCACCTGCTGGTTCTCGCCATGACGGCCGCGATCATGATCGCCGGTGCAGGGGCGTTTTCCATTGATGGGTTCCTTGCAGGCGGCGACGCGCCAGCCCGTCTGCGGTGATTCATCCCAGAGGGACGGTGCGGCACTCCGACAACGGCGGTTTTAGCTAACCTTTTTTCACCCTGCGGGGTCTATCCTTTATCAGCGGCAGGGAACTTCGCATCACCCTGCTGCGTATCTCTGATCAGATGATTGGGCGGGACGGAGACCCCTCGCCTGACGTTACCTGGGACCCCACGCTCCTCCCCGGAGGCGTGGGGCCTCATTTGTAACCCAGTTTTATGCGCATGCTCCTCGACATTGTCCGGCAGTCGTTGTCCACGCTGTGGGCGCACAAGATGCGCTCGTTCCTCACTATGTTCGGAATCGCGTGGGGCGTGGGATCGCTGCTGCTCCTCGTAGGCCTGGGAGAGGGCTTCCGCAGTGGCCAGGAACGACAATTGGCCAACCTCGGGCAAAATATCATGTTCATGTTCCCGGGGCGCATTCCCGCGGTCGAAGGCAGCACGCAATCCGGCCAGACTTACTACTTTACGTACAAGGACTATCTGGCGGTCCGCAACAACGCCAAGTTTGTGGGAGCTTTGTCGCCGGTCTTGAATCGCGAGGACATCCGCGCCGTCAGCGACTACGGATCGACCAACGGGCAAGTTTTTGGCGTGGCTTCCGACTACAACCAGATCCGTAACGTCCCCATCGAACCCGGGCGATGGTTCAACGAAAAGGACAACACGGAGCGACGCCGCGTCGCGGTGGTGGGATGGGAGTTGCTGAAGAACATGTTTCCCGGACGGCCGGCGGTTGGCTCGACAATTCTGCTCAACGGCGTAAGCTTCGATGTGATAGGTGTGGTGGCCAAGGTGGGACGGGACGGCAACAACGGCACTAATTCCAGAATCTTCATCCCCATCGACACCATGCGCAACCTATTCCGCCTCACCAAGTCGAACTCTGAAGACGCTATTTCATTTCTGAATTATCAGCCCATTCGTAAAGAACTCCACACCGAAGCCAAGAACGAAATTCACCAGATTATCGCCATGCGTCACGGCTTCAACGCCAAACTGCAAGACGCCTTCGAGGACTGGGACACCATCGAAAACATGAAGCGCGTCGGTCTGATATTCAACGCAATGGACTGGTTTCTGGGCGTAGTGGGAGTCGTGACTCTGGGCCTCGGCGCCATCGGCATTATCAATATCATGCTGGTCTCAGTCACTGAGCGGACTAAAGAGATTGGTCTGCGCAAAGCCCTGGGTGCGACTTACCACGCCATTCTCACGCAATTTTTCATCGAAGGGGCCTTCCTCACGGCTCTTAGTGGTGGTATCGGGCTGGCGGTCGCAACCGCATTTGTTACAGCTCTGGCAATGTTGCCTGCACCTGAGGGGTTTGACACTCCACGCATCATCCCGGCGTCGGCGCTGGCTGCCATTGGATCACTGGCCATCGCCGGAATCGCGGCCGGCTTGTATCCAGCGCGGAAAGCGGCGTTACTGCCTCCCGTGGAAGCTTTGCGCCAGGAATGATTTCGGAGTGTGGAAGGACCTTAAGCGTCTTAGCTAAGAGCCAAGAGCTAAAAGCCAAGAGCGTGAAGCTTATGACCCGCGAACTCGCCAAACAGGCATACAACGCGTTGCGCTACAACCGGCGACGTACTGTGCTGACGATGTTGGGTATGGCGTGGGGAATCGCCACGGTCGTACTGCTGCTGGCTTATGGCGCCGGCTTCGAGCGCGGACTGTGGTCGGCATTCCGCTCCTTCGGGACCAACCTCGTATTCATTTTTCCCGGCCGCACCGAACTGCAGGCTGGAGGCACGAAGGCCGGAACGCAGGTGCGCTTGACGGTCAATGACCTCGACTACATTCGCACTGAAGTACCGCTGTTGAAGCGTGTTTCCCCTGAAGTGGCCAAGCAATGTCTTACCGCATACGGCACGCGCAGCGCTACCTATGGCGTCAGCGGAGTCTATGCCTCCTACGGGCACATGCGCCGCATGGAAGTTGCGGAGGGCACTTTCTTCAGCGAGTCCGACGACTTCACTCACAATCGCGTGGCTGTCATTGGCTCCGATGCGAAGAAAAAACTTTTCTCCGGCCAGAACGCGCTGGGAGAAAGCGTCCGCCTCGATGGCATCTCCTATCAGATCATCGGCATACTCAAGCATCAGGTGCAGAACGGGGACGACAACATCAATGAGCACCTCTACGTCCCCTATAGCGCCATGAGCGACTTGACTAACGCGTACTATTTGTCCGCGATTGTCATGGAATACGAGGGCGATCACGCAAAAGTTGTAAACGCCGTGCGTCAGTCCATGGGCTTTCATCACAGTTTTGATCCCAAGGATCACCGTGCGGTGTTCGTCTTCGACGTCTTCGCCGACCTGATGGATCTACAGGTCATCACCACTGGAATCAAGATTCTGCTCGGCTTCATCGGCCTGCTGACGCTGGGAATTGGTGGCGTCGGCCTCATGAATATCATGTTGGTCTCGGTCACCCAGCGCACGCGAGAAATCGGCGTGGAGAAAGCTTTAGGCGCGCGCCGCTGGCACATCCTGTTCCAGTTCCTGGCAGAAGCCCTGGTAATAACGGCGATGGGCGGCCTATTGGGCGTGGTTCTCGCCTATGTTGTGTCGTGGGCGGTAGGGTCCCTGACGCTGTGGAGTGCCTTCGAGGAGAACGCCAGCGAAGGAGACATCCACCTATACATCGACGCCGCCACACTGCTCTGGTCGACCGTCATCCTGAGTTTCGTAGGCGTGATCAGCGGCATGCTGCCCGCAATCAAAGCCGCGCG
>WNFI01283327.1_pt2 | contig 20388 bp, 19 predicted proteins | sample 5400471 | NCBI WGS metagenome assembly WNFI01 (sample SAMN13153348, study PRJNA577476) | soil metagenome | isolation source: 100 cm saprolite on Douglas fir-dominated hillslope | place: USA:California | collected 2013-09-17
GTTTCCCGCCTCGGCCGCCGGCACGGCGGCGAACTCCCCCAGCGTCCTGATTCCGAGCCTGATCAGCAGGTCGGCAAGGTCGGGCTCGCCGAGGACGGTAACCGCGCGCGGGGCCAGGAAGGCCGGCGTCCCTCCCGGCGGCACGATCCTGACCTCCGGCGCGGTCGATCCCGGAATTGAGCCCGGCGGGGCTGGCTTGAGGCTGTCCCTGGAGGCCAGCAGGGCGGCGAACATGCCGTCGGCGATGCCGGCACCGCAGTCGTAGCCGAGCCGTGTCACTGCCCCCGCGACCTTTCTGGCGAGTTCCGCTTCCCCGCCGAAGTACCTGGCCGGGCCACGCACCCCGAACGCGCAGAGGCCGGGGCGCAGGACCTCGATCCGCGGGCAGAACTCCTGCACCACGCTGACCACCTGCTCGAATGCCCGCGCCGCTGGACCCGCCGCCGGTGCCCCCGGCGCCCCCGGAGCCGCCGCCTGGGCCGCCTGACTGGCTAGCAGGCTTAGCGGGTGCCAGGCCGGGCAGCGCACAGCAAGGACGCGCCGGTCGCTGGTGCCGCCGTCGGCCAGGTCGCCGCCGGCCAGGTCGCCGCCGGTCATCCGGTGCTCGCCTGCCCCGCGGTGCTTGCCAGCGCAGGCTCGCCAGCGGTGCCGCGCAGCGCTGGGTCGGCGGCCGTGACGGCGCCATCCGGGTCTGGCAGCCACAGCCAGCGCGCCTGCGAGCGTGACCAGCCGCCGCGCCCGTCGGCAACCACGTGAGCGCGGCGTCCGCGCAGCCGGCCGTGTCCCTGGCCGATCCCGGCCCACTCCTGTGCGGCTATGCGCAGCCTGACTGGCGCTCCGTCCCAGTCCCCGGCGACAAGCAGCACGGCGCCGTGCCGCCGGACGGCAGCCTCAAGCTTGCGCCGCGCCTGGGGGGGCGGCCGGTCAGGCGGGCGCAGCAGGACAAGGTCACAGCCGTCGAGCAGCGAGATGACCACCTGCGCCCAGTTCGGGCCAAGGCCGGGAATCAGCAGCACTCTGGCGGGATCCAGGCCGGCATCGGCCGCCGCCACGACACCGAATTCTGGTATCCCAGCCACCGCGCACCACGCGCCCGAGGCCACCGGCCCCGCGGCCAGGGCCACGCAGAGCAGGTTCCAGTCGCCCGCGGCCACAACAGAGCCGCGCTGAAGCGCGCCGTGGGGCAGCAGGTCACGCAGCGCGGGAAGCACGGGGAGCAGGTCCGCATCAGGCAAAGCGCCGCTGCCCGCGCCGACCTCCCGGCCGGAGCGGACCGTGCCTTTGGCCAGGAGATCGGCGAGCCCGTCACGTCCGACCTGGCCGGCCTGCTCATCCGGCCTGATCGGCAGCGACGATACCGGCGCGACAGTGACCTGTGCGACCGCGGCTCCCATGCAACCACTATCGAACAGGTATTCGATGAAATCAAGCGTGACGCGTCATCCACCGCCAGTTACCTGCGACGGTCTCGGCCGGGCCCCGGCAAACCCCCGCCGAACCGCGCGTCGCCGCCCGGTTCTGCGGGGAGCCTGGCCGAGACGGCCGGCCCGCTGGTTAGAACCCGCAAGCGCTGGCGACCGCGGCAGCAGCCCCCTCACGGTTGGCAGCCTCGGGGATACCGGGGCGCTCGAAGTAATTCATGTAAATGTCCGCGGCCTGGGTCGCGTTCGTGGCCGCGTTCAGGGCTGGGATGTACTGCGACCACTGCTGGTTGTACGTGAGGATCGCGTTGAGCTGAGTCCGCAGGTCAGCAGCCGGGTTGCCGGTGACGTACCCGGCGGGCAACGGCGTAAAGCCGATCAGGCCGCCTCCGCCCGAGCCAACGGACTCGGGGTCCCCCTTGGACTCTTGGTAGATATTGCCCGCGATGCCAGCCGCCGCGTAGCGCGTGTATCCGTGCGTGGTGAGAAAGCTGACGATGGTCGCATAGTTCTGCGGAAGCATCCCCGCCGAACCCGAGCAATGCAGCGCGCGGGGACCGCTTCTCGCGGCCGCCCTAGACGCCTTCGGCCGAGAGCGGCCGGACACCGCCTTGCGTGATTCCCGTACCGCGCTGCGCGCTCTTGAGGTGGCACCGCGCGACCGTGCCCTGCGCAGAGCTCGTGAATCCCGAGCTGACGGGGACGGGTTAGTTTCTTCCCCGGCTGGTGTCGCTGCGGCTTCCTCGTTGCCGCGGTCGCCCTCCATGACGCGTCCCATCGCGTCGCTGGGAGTAGGAGGGGTTGTACCAATGGTCGTCAGAATTCCTAGCAAGGCGCCAGCGACTAGGAGCGCAGGCGCGATAAGTGCGGCTCGTTTGACGAACTTAGTGAATTCTCCGGGCTCTATCCCCCGTGGCTGGGCGACTGCCGCGTGCCGCCCTGGCTTCCTGTTCTTCGCTCGCTTGCCGTGTGTTCCGCCTGCGCTCAAGAGCTACCTAACCGCCGGATCTCCGCCCTGCTACTCAGCGAAACTGCGCCTCTCGCAGGGGCCTGACTGTGGGTGGTCAGACGGCAGCGTAACGAAGTATTGCCACTTAGGAGGCTAAGTTGGGCGAATAACGGCAATGATGCAGGTCACAGTCACTCGTGATACTCAGCTCGTTATAGGCGAGAGAACGCGCAGCGGGCGTTTCGTGGCTCTTCGTCTCGTAGCTGCCCAAGGTCGCGCCGAGCATTTGTCCATGACTGAGGGCATGATCAGGGAGCTGGCCATGTCGGGGACGACGAGCGGCCGCGATGACGGATACGGATACGGCACGCGCTCGCCGATCAGCTGCTGGTGATCCCGTCAAGCAGATCGAACGCCTCGGCATAGCCGCCTGAGCGTTCGCGCGGCACGCGCGCATCGCAGTCATCTTGACTGGCGCTCCGTCCGCGGTTACCACAGAGTGGTGGCGCTCACTAACGAAACGCTGGAAGCCATTCTGGCGGCGGAAGGCTGGCCATTCGAGCGCCTCGACGCGACAACCTGGCGCTCCGGCTTCCAGGCTCCCGGCCCCCGGCGGATCCGGTTCTTCCTGCGCCTGACCCCCGACTGACGGTCGAGTTGCCCACACAGGAACTCACGCAGAGCCAGATCAGGGACGGCTTAGACGCGCTGTCGGTCTATGCCTGACGGCACTATCCGGCGGTTACCGAGTTCACCTCGCCCGGCCTCCTGAATCGGACGGCTATCGTGTCACGATGTCCTACTCTGCTGACCCGCGTGTCGACGCCTATATCGATGCCCTTCCCGGCTGGCAGCAAGCGATCTGCCGCCAGGTCAGGGACCTCGTCCACGCCGCCGACCCGGAGGTCACCGAGACGATCAAGCGGACCAGGCAGCCGTATTTCGTGCTGGAAGGGAACATCTGCGCCCTGCTCGCGGCGAAGGATCATGTCAACGTGTTCCTGTACGACGGCGGGATCGTCCCGGATCCCGAGGGCATCATCACGGCCGGTCACGACAACAAGACGGCTAGAACCGTGGGAATCAGGCAGGGCGAGCAGGTCAACGCTCCGGCCCTGACCACCATGTTCAGGCAGATCATCGCGAACAACCGGGCAGGCGGCTGGCGCGAGCTCAAGGCGCGAGGCTAGCCGCCCGGCCCGGCGTTCAGCCAGCCGGGCGGTGGCGTGCGCTCGGCCGGGCCGACCCGCCTAGTTGATCAGGAACACCGGGTAGCCGGGAGCGATATCGAGCAGCTTCGCGTCGGGCGCGTCGGCACCGACCCCTTCGAAAAACACGCCGACCTCGATCTTCCACCGCCTGAGGTAGGCACGCAGGATGTCCGGCTTCTGAGCGTCGGTCAGCTCGGTCGCAGTGAACTTCTCTGCCTTCCTGCCCACCCGGAGCTCGCCGCCGCCAGCCGCCCGCAGGTTGCGTACCCATTGCGTCTGCCCCCTCGGCGCCACCAGGTAGCGGCGGCCCTCATGGGTCAGCATGTTCACCGGATTGGATCGCCACTGGCCGCTCGTCCTGCCGCGCACGTAGAGCATCCGGCTGCCCAAGACGCTGAGGCCGCGACTGGTTAGCCAGGCCACAGACGAGTTGAAGACGCGGAGGCTGAGGCGCCCGGCGACAGTGGTCGGCATGACATACCTGGACGCCGGATCCTGGTTCGACATTGAAATCCCCTTCGCATGAAGTATGAGCGGTGCTCTCTATACAGAGCAGTGTGCAACTATTATTGGACAACTGTCAAGAGCAGCGCTCTCGTTTCTGAGCATAGTAATTCCAGGTTGTAATGAAAACGGTTTTCATATACGTTCACCAGGGTGGATTCGCGATGGACTCGCGCCCGGGAGGCAGCGTCGATGGGCGAGCCGGTATCGCCGCGTGCCGCGGTGCGATTCGAGCACGCCGCCGTACGGATGGCAGGCCGGACCATCTGGTCCGACGTGAACCTCACGGTCGCCGGCGGCCAGTTCATTGCGGTGCTCGGACCCAACGGCGTCGGCAAGTCGACGCTGGTCAAGGCCGCTCTGGGACTGGTCGGACTGTCGGCGGGATCGGTAACCGTGCTCGGCCGGCCCGCGGGCCAGGCTGGGAAAGAGGTCGGTTACCTGCCGCAGCGGCGCAGCTTCGATGCCGGGCTGCGGGTGCGCGGGGTAGACATCGTCGCCCTCGGCTGTGACGGGGAGCGCTGGGGCGTTCCGCTGCCATGGGGGGACCGGCTGTTTCCGGCCAGGCGGGCGGCCAGGGACCGGGTGCGCGACGCCATCGATCTGGTCGACGCCGCCGCTTTCGCCTCCCGGCCGATCGGCCAGGTCTCCGGCGGCGAGCAGCAGCGGCTTCTGATCGCCCAGGCCCTGGTCAGGCAGCCGCGCTTGCTCGTGCTCGACGAGCCGCTCGACAGCCTCGACCTGCCGAGCCAGGCCTCCGTCGCGGCGCTGATCGCCAGGATCTGCCGCCAGCAGAATGTGACCGTCATGCTGGTCGCGCACGACGTGAACCCTATCCTTCCCTACCTCGACTGCGTCGCTTACATCGCAGCGGGCAGCGCGGTATGCGGCCCGCCGGAGTCGGTGATTACATCCGAGACGCTGACCGCGCTGTACCGGACGCCGATCGAGGTGCTGCGCGGGTCGGACGGCAGGCTCGTGGTCGTCGGCGAGCCTGAGCCCCCGGCCAGGCACGCCGACCGGCACGCCGACGCGGCGGCCCGGTGATGACGAGCACGTCATGACCGGCACGAGTGTCACCGGCACGGGCCTCAGCTGGAATATCGTCGCCGATCTGCGCCAGCTGCTGCAGTTCCCTTTCATGGTGAACGCGTTGCTGGCCGGGACGATCGTTGCCGTGGCCGCGGGAGCACTTGGCTGGTTCATGGTGCTGCGCAGGCAATCCTTCGCCGGGCACACGCTCGCCATTGTGTCTTTCCCCGGCGCGGCCGGGGCCATCCTGGCCGGCCTCAGCTCGATTACCGGCTACTTCGCCGCGTCGGTCGGCGCCGCCCTGGTGATCGCGGCCGTGCCGCGATCGATCGGCGGCCGGGCCAGGAGCAGTGAGTCAGCCATCATCGGGACGATCCAGGCCTTCGCGCTCGCGTGCGGGGCGCTGTTCGTCAGCCTTTACGGCGGCTTCCTGAACGGGCTCACCGGGCTGCTGTTCGGCTCTTTCCTCGGCATTTCGGCCAGCCAGGTGCTGGTCCTGCTCATCGTTGCGGCCGTCTCGCTCGCGGTGCTGGCGCTGATCGCGCGGCCGCTGTTCTTCGCGACAGTGGATCCTGACGTGGCGGCCGCACGCGGCGTTCCGGTCCGGCTGCTCGGTACGGTCTTCCTAGTGTTGCTCGGCTGCGCCGCCGCCGAGGTCAGCCAGATCACCGGGGCGCTCCTGGTCTTCGCGCTGCTGGTGATGCCTGCCGCCACGGCCCAGCAGATCACGGCCCGGCCGATGGTCAGCTTCGCGCTCACCATCGGACTCGGGCTTGTCACCATCTGGCTCGGCCTGGCCGCCGCGTACTTCTCCGTCTACCCGGTCGGCTTCTTCATCACGACCTTCGGCTTCGCCGGGTACGTCCTCGCGGCGGCCGGGCGTGCATTTCTGCGGACCAGACGCTGGCCCGCCGCGGCGGTACCCGCATGAGCAGCCTCGCCGGCCTGCTCGGCCAGCCATTCCTGCGTTATGCCTTCATCGCCGGCGCCGCCATCGCCGCGGCTTCCGGCCTGACCGGCTATTTCGTGGTGCTGCGGTCGCAGGTGTTCACCGGCGACGCGCTCAGCCACGTGGCCGTCACCGGGGCGCTGGCAGCTCTCGCCGCCGGGGCTGACCTGCTCATCGGCCTGTACGGCGCGTGCATTATCGTCGCGCTCGCGATGGCCGCGCTCGGCCACCGCGGCCAGGCGGACGACACCGTGATCGGCAGCGTGTTCGCGTGGATTCTCGGACTCGGCGCGTTGTTCCTGTCCATCTACACCACGTCCGCGCGGAACGGAACGTCCGGCGTGAACGTCCTGTTTGGCACGATCTTCGGGCTCTCGGCCACGCAGGCCGTCATCGACTCGGCACTGGCAGCCGGCGTATGCGCGGCAGTTATCGTCATCGCCAGGCCGCTGCTCTTCGCCACGATCGACGAGGCGGTCGCGAGCGCCCGGCGGGTGCCGGTCAGGGCGCTGGGCACCGTGTTCCTCGGGCTGGTCGGCGTGACCGCTGCCGCAGCGACGCAGGCTGTCGGCGCGCTGCTGCTGCTCGGGCTGCTGGCCGCACCCGCCGGGGCGGCGCAGCGGCTTACTGCGCGGCCGTTCCGCGGGCTCTGGCTCTCCGCGGCAATAGCGATCTTCTCGGTCTGGGCCGGGCTGGTGATCGCCTACGCGGCTCCCAAGATTCCGCCGAGCTTCGGGATACTCACGGTCGCCACCAGCGTGTACCTCATCGCCATCGCCTTCACCGCGAACGGCAGGCGGGCCTAGCTGGCGGGCCCTTCAGCGGATCAGAGGACGTCCGCGGAAAGGGCATCGATGCTCGCGGCCAGGTCGGCGGCTGTGGCAGGCCGCGCTGCCTGGTTCGGATCGATCGCCGACGCGATCACAGCCCGGACGCCCGCAGGAAGGGCCCGCGATATCTCTGGCGTGTGGGACAGCACCCGTCGCATCGCCAGCATCGTGTTGTTTGTCGGCAGCTCGCCGTACAGGCCGGTCCCGGTGAGCCCGCGGTGCAAGGTGGCGCCGAGAGCGAAGATGTCGGTCGCACGTCCCGGCATCTCACCGCGGATGATCGCGGGATCGAGATACTCGACCGAGCCGGTCGATCCAAGCCCGGTAATGGTGAGGCCGGGCGCCAGGAGCTGGCTGAGGCCCAGATCGCTCAGCTTCGCATGGCCGTCGTGCAGCATGACGTTGCCTGGCTTGATGTCGTTGTGCGCGATTCCCGACTCGTGCAGCGCGTTCGCGGCCCTGGCCGCGTCCGCCACCGCGGCCAGAACCTGGCCGGGCGGGATCGAGCCCATCGCGTCGGCCAGCGAGCCGGCAGGCAGGTACTCCATCGAGTAGTACAGGTCATCGCCCTGCTGCCCGGCGTCGTACAGCGTCACCAGGTACGGCGACCTGACGGCCGCGAACGCGGCCAGCTCGCGGGTCGCACGGCGGAAGGTGTCCTGGCTGTTTGAGCCGGTCAGCACCTTCACCGCCACGAACTCGGCATCGATGTGGAGCCGCTGCGGACGGTAGGCGAGATAGAAGACGCCGTGGTTACCCGCGCCGAGAAGCCGGACGAAGCGGTAGTCGGCGATGCCGGCCCGGTCGGCCGCAAGGCGTGCATCAATACTGTTCACGGAAGCCTGCTTTCCTGCTGACTGCTGTCGGCAATGAGGCTGTCGCTGTCGGGCTCGCCGCCCTGACCGACTGGCTGGTGGGGCGAATCCAGGGCCTGAACCCACTGATCCATGTCGTCGCTGGCTTCGTTCGTGCCCGCGACGACGGCGAGATGCACGTCGCTGGCGCGGCTGTCGCCGGCCCATGGTTGATGGCCATCAGCCTGCTCGAGACCGCTGACCGGGGCCACGACGATTCCGCCGGCCGGCCCGGTCCCCGACCTGGCGGGCAGCCCGCGCTTCCTGAGGTCCGCAGCCACCGACGTGGCCGGCCGGCCGGCCGGCGTGACCACGAGGTCGACGCCGCTCGCCACCGACAGCTGAGCTGCTACCTGTACCGCGGCCGCGCCGTCCGCGCCGCGCGCCCAGCGCACGATGGCAGCCGTCGGCGCGGCGGGCAGCGGGCGCAGCAGGTACACCAGCTGAGTAGTGCCGCTCGCGCCAAGCGCCTCGGCCGGCCCGCTGCCCGGCCTGAGAACGACCGTGCCGGGATCGGCGGCCGCTACGTAGCCGGGCAGTTCCGTGCCGACGTCATCGCTGAACCTGGACTGGACCATGGCATGCCCGCCGCCAGCCGCCGCGGCCAATTCCTGGAGCCTGGTCATCGTCTTGGTCATCTGCAGCAGCTCACCGCCAAGGCCGGCCCCTACCTCCAGCCGGCCGGCCGGCTTGTGGGGGACCAGGTGCGAGAGCACGAGCTGGCTGTGCCGCCTGCTGGCCGCGAGCCGCGACCCGACCTCGATCAGCGGCGTCGCGGTCGCGAGGTCGTCGATCAGCACGACGATCCGGTGCGCTGCTGCCTCGCCGAGGGCAGCCCGGTCGGCCTCGGCGATATCGCGCTCCATGATCCGGTTCGGGTAGATGAGCTTCAGCAGCGGCCCGGCCATCCCGGTCGTCACGATCGCCATCACGACCATCAACGTGTAGATGGCCTTGTTCAGGATGCCAAGCTGCAGGCCCACCGTCAGGATCACGATCTCGGTGAGACCCCTGGTGTTCATGAGCGCGGCGAGCGCGCCTGACTGACGGCTCCTGACTCCGGTCAGGCGGGCGCCGAAGTAGGCACCGCCGAACTTCCCGGCCACCGCCACCAGCATGATCAGCACCAGGTCGACCAGGCCGGACAGCCCGATGCCGCGCAGGTTGACGTTGAGCCCGGCGATGACGAAGAACACCGGGAGCAGGACAAGCACGCTGACCTGCTCAAGCCGCTCCAGGATCGCCTCGCGCAGCGCTGGCTCGTCCCTGGGCATGGCAATGCCGAAGATGAAGGCGCCGAAGATGAACTTGACGCCCATCCAGTCGGTCGCGTAGCTGGACAGCAGCAGGAGGGCGAGCACAGTGGCCAGGACGTTCGGGGTGAGCCGGCCGTGGCGGCGGTAGATCCCGGCCAGCTTGCGCAACGCCGGGCGGACCAGCCAGATCATCACGGCGGCGTAGACGGGGGCGAGCGCCAGCCGCAGCTGGTGATGCCCCCCGCCCGCGCCCGCGACCGCGATCACCACGGCGAGCAGCGCCCAGGCGAGCACGTCGTCGACGGAGGCCGCCGCGAGGGCGAGACCCCCGAGTCTGGTCCGGTGCAGGCCGCGATCGGTAAGGATTCGCGCCAGCACCGGAAAGGCCGTAATCGACATGGCAGTGCCGAAGAACAGGACGAATGTTGTCGGATCATGTGGGTGGTAGCGGTGCACCAACCAGGCGCCCAGGCCGGCGCCGAGGGCAAGCGGAGCGACGATCGAGCCGATGGCGACGCTCGCCGCCACCCGCTCACGGCCCCTGACCAGGCCGAGGTCGACCTCGTAGCCGACCACGAACATGAAAAACACCAGGCCAAGGTCGGCCAGAGCGGTCAGCGGCGGGATGAGCGTGGGCGGGAACAGCGTGGCGGTGATCTTGGCGCCCCAGATCGTGGGGCCGAGGAGAATGCCTGCCACGATCTCGCCGAGCACCGGCGGCTGCCCCATCCGCCTGGCGACCACGCCGAGCAGCCGCGCCAGCACGATGATCAGCGCGATGTCGAACAGCAAAAGCTGGACGTCGGCGTCAGTCATCGCCCGATCCCGTCCCCGCCTTCACCCGGTCCGCCTCCCCCAGCCCAGCGCTCACCGGCCACGATGCGACTCATACCGGAACCCGCGGCCGCCGAGATCGACCTGGCTGCCGGTCGCCAGCACGACCGGTACCTGCGGCACGAGCGGCTGGTCGGCCGGCTGCCTTGGCAGCAGCACCCGGGTGCCGTTGGCTGAGCCGAGGTCGGTCACGAGCACTCGCCAGCCGTCAAGGTGCACCCTGGCGTGAACTCTGGACACGATTCCGGACTCATCGGAGATGCGCAGCGGCCTGGCCTTGCCTTCGGCTACCGAGGCGTCGAGGCTGGGCTCACGGCCGATGACGTAGTCGCTGTCGAGCTGGAATACCGACCCGTCATCGAGCAGCAGGACGCCGAGCGGCGGGCGTTCGCCCGGCCTCGGCACCAGTGTCTGCTGGTTCATCGAGATGCCGCAGATCGCGCAGAACAGTGCTTCAGGATCGTCGAAGTGGCCGTTCTTGCAGTACACGCCCTGGATGAGCGGTCCCACCGAGACGTAGCTGCTTGAGCCGGGCGGCATGTCCTTGACCCTGGACAGCGGCTCGCGTACGGGAACATCGACGCCGCCGCCCGAGCCGGCATCGAGCAGCAGGACCGCTTCGAAAGGCGGCGCCTGCACCGGCTCAAAGGGCTGCTGAGCCGGCTGAAAGGGCTGAGCCGGCTGAAAGGGCTGCGCCTGCTCAAAGGGCTGCGCCTGCTCAAAGGGCTGGCCGTGCGGTGGGGACTCTGACGGCCCCGACCAGAGCTGGGTGGCCTGCCGTTCTTGGGCGGCAGACGGGTCAGCCGCCGAGGTCCCCGCCCAGGCAGCCGGAGACTCGAACGGCGCGCCCGGGGCCGGCGGCGGGGCCGATTCCGCCACCGGGGCCTCGGCGGCCGCTGCTCCCCTGCCGCCAGCCAGGGGAATCTGGATGGCCGATGTCTGCCCTGCCGAGATGTCCGGGGCCGGCATCTGGGTGCCAGGGACTTCAGCGGGCTGCCCGGGTGTGCGCACCTCGCGCTTGCCGAGTTCGGCCGCGCCCCGCCCGGAAGGCGGCAGCCCGAACGCCTGTCCGCCGGCGTAGTAGCTCAGCCCGCCCGCCCGGACCGTGCCCGCGTCAAGCCGGGAGAACCTGTCAGTGCTCGCGACGCCATTGTCGGCCGAACGGAGCCCGCCGCGGACACCGCTGACCGGAGAGCGCACGGCCCCGCGCAGCAGGACGCTGGGATGGCCCGCCTCGATCCGCGCGGCTCCGCCGGGGGTCGTCACGTCCGCCCAGGCCCCGCCGCTCACGGTGACCGCCAGGCCCGATCCCGATGGCCCGAATGCCAGCACCGACGGTCGCGCAGCGGCGAACTCGAGCGCGTCAGCGATCGCGTCGGTGAACTGCGATCCATCGCCGCCTGCCGCGGCGATCTGCACGAGCAGGTCGAGCAGGTCATCGGCTGCCTGGCTGTCCTCAAGGCTGCAGAGCAAGATCAGGTCGCCGCGCCTGGCCAGCACACCGTCGCCCGGAACGGGGAAGAGCCCTGGCGCGTGCCCGTGGCTACCGCCGTGCTCGCTGCTGCCCTGTTCGCTCACACCAGTCTCCCGCCATGAAAGCGCCACCGGATGAACGGAACGCGCATCGGGCCGTTGGCCACCAGCCACACTGCCAGCCAGACAACCGCGAAATCAATGACGAGAAAGTGGTACAGGAACTCCCAACCTATGCCAAGAACGGCAACCGCGGCGAGTATCACGAAGGTGTTCTGGTACACGACCGAGAGCGGCGCGGAGATGGGCAGCAGAGGGCCGATGATGAGTGTGACAATCCCGCCGACAACGGCAAGCAGGATAATCCTGGTCTGGATCCGACCACCCAGGGTAGGTAGCACCTTCGGTCTCCCTATCTGTACTATTTAGGGCCGCAATTTAGGGCTGCTTATTCCGTGCCCATCTCAGCCATTGCCGAATCGACCGGAAAGTGCCGATCCTGCGGCAGAACCCGCGGCGCGCCAGGTCGTCAGCGATCTCCTGGGCCGCCACCTGCAGCCCGAGGAACGTATCAACGCCAGGGAAGTAGCCGCCCAGCGTGGTCGCGCCCGAGGCGTACACCACCCCGGGACCGCTGCCCGCCCCGCGCAGCTCGAACGTGCGCTCTACGTCAAGCCGCCCGAGCGGGTTACGGCCGACGCCAGAGTGCTCGAGCAGGTCGGCAAGGACCCTGTGCTCGGCGATGTCGGCTTCGAGCCCCGTGCAGTCGATCACGAAGTCGGCAGCCACCTCAACCAGGCCGGCCTGTGTCTTGACGCAACTCACGATCATGCCCTGGTCCAGCCGCATCTCCTCGACGGTGCCGGCCATGGTCCGGTACCAGCCGGCCTGGCGGCCCTGCTTCATCTGCGACTGCCAGCGCCTGCGGTACGGCGTGTTGGTCCCGCCCATGAGCTTGTAGGCCTTGCCGCGGTCCTCTCCTTCCAGCTGGCGCATCCTGGCTTTCAGCTGCCCGCCCCAGACCGACTTCGGGTAGTTGAAGCCCTGGTACGCAAAGCCGTGCGCGCCCTTGCGCCGGTTCCACGCGTTCGGGCCGTGCGAGCTTGCTATGTAGGTCCGGAACAGGTGCACGATCTCGGTGGACAAGCCGTATTTGGTCCGGTCGTCCATCAGGCGCTGCAGGACGCGGGAAGCCACGATGCCGCCGCCGCGGAGCATCACCACCAGGTGCTTGGTGCGCGCGGCCTCGTAGATGTGCTCGTGCTCCTCGTACGCGCTCACCACGTGATGGAAGTCCTGATGAGCGGTGCGGAACTCTTGCAGTTCAGGCAGGAACCGGAGGCCCGGGTAGCCGACGGCGAGGTGGATGAATTCGGCGCGGTAGGCAAGCCGCTTAGTCGGGGTCGAGCCGGCCATCGGCGTCAGGATGACGAAGTACCCGCCGCCTTGGCGCTTGCGGATCATCCTGACCTGACCCTTGACGAGCATCTTGGGGAAATCGATTCGCTTTGCTTCGCGTTCGAGCCCGGCGAACACCCGGCCTGCCTTCGGCGTGTAGTAATCATCAAAGATGGGCTCGACAAGGACCTGCCAGAGCGGTGCGACCGTCCGCTCGCCGATGGCCTCGGCCAGCGCGTAGGACGGGAATCCCCAGATATTGTCGGGCCTGGACGCTGAGTCTGACCTGATCCGCTCCGGCCTGGGAATCTGCGAGACCCGGGTCAGGTACTCGTAGGTCTGCCAGGGGTAATCGAGGTTGGACAAGATCGCGATCCGGTCGGTGGACACGCCGGCGATCCTGAGATAGTCGACCGTGACGAACGAGCCGATCCCGCCGCCCACGCTAACCAAGGGCACGTCGGTCACGGGAATGCCGGCCGCGCGGAGCATCTCGTCCGTCCACTGGTCGGACCTGAGCAGCTCATCGGTCAGGTCGCCCGAGCCCGGCGCCGCGCCCGGCGCGGCGGCGACGACGGCCTCGTTCCCCGCAGGCTTATGCCGCTGCACCGTCTCCGGCTCCGTCCGCGCCTGCGCTACCGCGGAGCCGACGGCTGGCTGATCGATCACTGGCTGCTCCGATTCGTGCACGTCCGCAGGACTGGATGCGGGTCAGTCGCCACCTAATGACTGCGAAACGCTGGTTGCAGCCCGTTATCGGCCAAACAACTGAGAGTGTGGCAGGTGGCGAAGTTGCCGACAAGACTTCCGCCATTGCCGGATAAAACGGCGGATGCTAACCCGAGCAGAGTAGGTCAAAGGGGTCGTTAAATATATATCCGCATTATCATTTATAGGTCGAGCCGCGCCCGAAGCCGTAGACCACCCAGACCTGTCCCCGGGCGAACGGCATGCGGCTGCCGTCGCGCAGCGTGAATGCCGTGCCGCCGTTTGCGCTGTGGCGCGACCAGTGCACGTGGTATGCGCGCCCGCCGCGCAGCACGACCGCGGGCCCGCTGCCCACCGTGGTGGCGTAGGGCGGCCTGCTGCCCCACTCAATGAACCCCGAGGTCCCGACCTTGACGTACTGGACCACGATCGTGCGTGCGCCGAGCTGCTTGCCGTCGGCTGCGTTGGCTCGTCTGCCGTCCATCCAGATCAGCCACCGGTGCTGGGCGGCCGACCAGCGGAAGCCGAAGGCCGCCGCCGGGTAAGCGACATGGTAGAAGCTCGCCGGCTTCCCGCCGGCCGGGGCGGCCCCGAACCTGAACCCGATGTCCCTCGCCTTGCTCGCCCCCTTGGCCTCCGCGAGCAGCGTACGGGTCCTGGAGTACAGGTTGTACGGCGCGATCCGGTTCGAGCTGCGGAAGTAACCGCCGACGGTGCCCGCGTAGAGGCTGACGATCCTGGCGTGCTCCACCACCGGCAGCAGCCGGTGCTGAGCGCCGGAGAACGCGAACGCGGGCTTGCCGAACTGACGGAGCAGCTTGATGTCTTCCTCGCGGGCACTACGCACCGGCCCGACCACCGGCGGGATATGGGAGGAGAAGACAGCGAAGATCCGGCTGAGCCCGCCCTCGACGGGGACAAGGTAGACGATGTCGGCCTTCGGCAGGCCGGTCGGTGGCCTGGCTTGCGCGATGTTATCGATCTTGAAAATCAGTTCGGTGCGCAGCGAGGAAACAGGCTCTCCGGTGAACGGGGATGTCAGCACAAGGTGCGAGCGACCCGCTTGCCGCTCGTGTTGCCCCTTCCCCGCGCACCCGCTCAGCAGGGATGAACCGCCGGCGAATATCACCAGCGCAATCACCGAGCTGATCGCGGCCGTCACCGCCCGTCGAGGAATCCGCACGTCTTGACCTCCTGCGACGGAGGCTATCACCGCAGGCAGACCACTCCGCGGCGGCGAGAATCTGACTCGCCGTGGTCGTAGGGCCCGAGCCGGGACGCCAGGCCGAGCCGGAATGTGGCATCAGGCACACGGGCATGATTTCCGGGGTCACGCGATGACTTGCCAGCAATTCGCGCCCGTTGTCCATACATTGGCGGTGTGTAGAAACGCAGTCGCAGGCTCCGGCCCGCGATCACGGTCACCTTCGGGGCCGGACTCATCTGCGCCATCTCGCTCTCCGCGCAGCCGCCTGGGATACCCGATGGCCTCAAGAACCTCGGGTCCGCCCATGCGCAGGGCCAAGCGGCGACCTACGCGGCCCTTGCGACCAGGTCAGCCCGCCGGCTCGAGACCACGTTCTACAACGGCCATGGTCTGTGGCGGATGTGCGACCCAGCGATCTGCAACACCAAGAACCGTGACTGGGGAGCGGGCTCCCTGACCAACCTGCTCTACTTCCGCTGGGTGATCGCCCACGACCGGTCCGTGTTGCCGATCTTGCGGACGCTCGCCGACACGGCGCACACCTGGTTCCCCGGCGAGCACGGCAGCAGCGACAGCGTGATGTGGGACGCGGTCGCCGACGTCCGCATATACCAGGCGACAGGCAGCAAGACCGCGCTCGCGAAGGCCGAGGCGGCGATGCGATGGCTTGGCACCGTCCCTGGTCTGGCCTCCGGCGCCTGCCCGAGCACCGACTACCAGTGGCCGTTCGGACAACGGGGCAACCTGAAGACCATCGAGACAGCATCCAACTACGTCAAGGCAGCGCTGCTGCTGTACAAGATCACCAGAATTCGCACCTACCTGTCCATCGCCGAGTCAGAGTATGCCCAGGTCAGGCAGTACTTCCTCGCGCCTTCGGGGCTCTACACCGCTTACATGTTCGACAGCGGATCCGCCTGCCATGTGCTGCCTGGTCGTTACTTCGCCTCGGTGAACGGCAACATGATCTGGGACGGCCAGGCGCTGGCTGCGGCCACCGGCGAGCGCCGGTACTTCAGCCAGGCGGTAGGCACGGCCAGGGCCGTACAGGTGCACCTGAGCGACGGCGCCGGGATCTTCGCCGACCTGCAGGCCGACAACGACATCGCCGCGCCGCTCGTCGAGGCCATGTACTCCCTCGCCACCGCCGCGGTCATGCAGGCCGCAGCCGGGCTCGACCCGGCAGGCCGCCCGGCCAGTCCGGGCTTCTGGGGTCAGGCCACCTTTGTGCCTGACAGCCAGCGAATGACCGGCGCGCCGGTGCGCATCTCTTTTACGGGGCGGGCGATCGCGATCATGGGAATCGTAGGCGCCAGGTGCTGCAACGCGGGTCACGCCAGCGTGCTGGTGGACGGTGTCCAGACGTTCAACCAGACCGGAATCTGGCAGAACATGAGCAGCCCGGCGCAGCAGCAGCCCGACCAGGTGCTGTTCGCCTGGCGCTGGCATGGCCCCGGGCATCACGTCATCACGATTCTCCCTGCCCGGTACGACCCCGAGGAAGGCGGATCGTTCTTCCAGATGGTCGGCTACATGGAGGTGCGGTAAGCCGGCTAACTGCCTGCGCCCGGCTCCGCCCGGGGTGCGCGCTGGTCAGCCGACGGCGGCTTCCCTGCGGCTGGCCGGGCAGGTCCGGCAGGCGTTGCGGCCTGCGGCCGCTCCTGGTGACCGAGCGCGACGGCACTGACTACCAGGCAAGCGAACGCCGCGATCTGCAGCACGGCACGGCCGCCGGACGGCAGCCTCTCGCCGAAGAGCACGAACCCGGCCATGATCGGGACCGCGTTGGTCACCATTGTCGCCATGCCCGCCGCGGTCAGCGCGTCACCTCGCTGGTACGCCGACTGCAGAACGCTGGTGCCTGTGCCGTAGGCGATGATGAGCGGTACGAGCGCCAGCAGCCACGGCCCGCCGTACCCGATGAGCTTGGCGGAGACGTCGCCGTCGGCGAACAGCAGGCCTGCGGACAGGCCGAGCGTGGCCGCCCGGCCGAACCTGGTGGGCTGGACGATCAGGAGCACCGCCAGGCCAGCGCATGCCGCCATCCAGACGACGATGCCGATGACCGGCGGGTGCCGGTCGGAAGGTTGTCCGCCCACCAGCGAAAACCCGAGCAGGATCAATCCCGACAGCGCCAGCACGACGGCAAACCGCTCCCGGCGGGCCAACCTGGACGGATGCCCGCGGGCCGTGGCGATGGCCAGGACGGCCATCCCCGACGCCGTCACCGCCTGGACGAGGGCAAGCGGGGCCAGCCGCAGCGCGGCGACGTACATCAGCCATCCGGTTGTCTCGGCGACAAACGCCTTCATCCAGCGCCGGTCGTGGATCAGGAAGTCAACGGTGCGCAGCGGACGCCGTGGCGACAGCCGCGGCAGGGCCGCGGCCGCGTCGTGCTCCAGGGAATAGGCCATGTTGGTGACGACTGCCGCGACGAAAGCCAGCCCCAGGCCGATCCACTCAAGCGGCATCCTGCGGACATTAGCATCTGGCCTGGTCAGGTCACCGAACCGGGAGGCCGTGGTCAATGGCCCGCGGTTGCCTCGGAACTCCCGCTCGGCCATGCCGCACGGCCGCCGCCCTGGCGGCGAGCCAGAACCGCGCCGGCCGTCGTGAACTCTCCGGCGAACTGGAGCACGGCCGTCCACCGCCGGGGTATGGCCGTGCTCCCATCGCGGGCACCGAGCAGGCCGCCCGCTATCGCGGCATTGGTGTCGCTGTCGTTGCCGATCCTGGTGACGTCCACGAGCACCTCGGCCAGCGGCCGCTCGTCGAGGACCGCGGCAACCGCCAGGCTGAGCGAGTCAAGCACGTAGCCGGACGCCGCCCCGGCGAACGGGATGTCGCCGGAGGTGGCGATGACCGCCGGGCTGAGGGCCTGGCCCTGCGCGATCACGGCTGCCACCTCGTCGCTGCCGAGTTCGCGCGCTGTGTCCAGCCCCATCGCTACGCAGTCCGCTGGCGCCAGGCCGGCCACCAGGGCCGCGGCGACCTCGTTATAGGCCGCGCAGGCGGTTACCGCCCGCTCATCATCATGGGTGATCGCCGAGATCTCGATCGACTCGCTGATCCGCCTCCGACGGCTGGCGACCGCCAGCGCCGTCGGTATGCAGCGCATGAGGGAGCCGTTTCCCGCGTGCCCCTCTCCTGCCCCGGCCGCGCGCGGATCGCGGCAGCGCCGGTACCGCTGAAGGCCGGCCAGCGTGGCGCCGCCGATGTCGCGGGGGCGGGAGCCTGGTTCGCGGCCTGGCCAGTCACCGTCCAGCCAGCCGAGCATGTAGTCAGCCGCCGACCTGACCACGTCTGTGCCGGCGTCGGCCCGCAGATAGGCGACCAGCACGGCGCGGGTCAGGTCGGTGTCGTCGGTCGCGTGACCCGGCGGCCAGCCGAACGGCCCGCCGCCGATGATGTCGCTCAGGCCGTCGGGATAGCGCTCCCGGATCGCGGACCAGGAGCTGAACTCGAGCGTCGCTCCGAGCGCGTCACCTGCGTGAACACCCAGCAGCGCTCCCGTGATTCGGTCCGCGCGCCCGCCGTTCTCGGCCTCGTCCGTCACAGCATCTCTCTGACGTTCATCAGGGCGAAGCCCAGCAGGTTGATGCCGCGCCAGCGCGATGGCACTAGCGCATCCTTGTGCCCGGCACCGAGTCCGATGCCCCAGATCCGGTCCCGCGGGCTCGCCTCAGCAAGAACCCGGACTCCGGTCCCGATCAGGAAGAGCCGCAGATCCTCATTCTGCCCGAACTTAGCCAGGTTGCCAGCGACGACGAGGTCGAAGCGGGCCGCATCCCAAGAGCTCTCGTCGAATCCTGCGACCCTGCGCCCCGCAGCCTTCGCCGCTGCTGGGGTCGGGGCGGCTAGGACAGCGGCCAGGCCGTCGCCGTCACCGAAGAGGCGGGCCTTGCCCGCCATCATCCAGTGCTCCGCTGACGGATAGGTGACGTGATCAACGGTAAATGCGGACAGCCACCATTGGCTCAGGCAGCCGGGCCCGACGCTGCCATCACGTTGCGGGCGGTGCCCCCAGAAGAGCAGGAAGTCCGCCGGACGACAGCCTGTGGACTCTGCAGCGATGAGCTCGGCTAGGCGTTGGTCCGGACGCATCACTTTCCTCCTGTGCCGGTTGTCATTGTGGCCGCATTGGTCCTGAGACGACTCGTCGTGATCCCGATTGGCTCCTACGCTTGACTGCCACGAGTCTGATGTTATCCTCAGTCTGAGATGTTCTCAAGTTGAGAAACTCTCAGAATAAGATGGTCATAGGAGGCGGACGATGGCCGAGCCGGGCAGCCTAGAGGACTTCCTGGCGACCTACGACCCGCGCGGTTACGACCCGATCGCGGTCACCGTCGATGTCGTCACGCTGACGATCAGGGATGGTGGCCTGTACGTACTGCTCGTGCAGCGCGGGGTCCATCCCTACGCGGGCCAATGGGCGCTGCCCGGCGGTTTCGTGCGGGCCGGCGGGCGATCCGGCGCCGGGAATCCGCTGGCGGAGGACCTGCCGGAGGCGGCGATCAGGGAACTGGCCGACGAGACCGGCGAGCAGCCCGGGAAAGCGCATCTCGAACAGCTGGGCACTTACGGCGCGCCCGGCCGGGATCCACGGATGCGGGTGATCTCGGTCGCGTACCTGGCCTTCGCACCTGAACTACCCGAGCCGCGTGCAGGCAGTGACGCCGCCACGGCCGCCTGGGTGGAAGTCCGCTCGCTCGGCCTGACCGATGGTGGCGGTGGCCAGCGGCCGGGGACTACTCGCAGGCTCGCGTTCGATCACGCCAGGATCTTGGCCGACGGCCTCGAGCGGGCCAGGTCCAAGCTCGAGTACACGCCGCTGGCCACCTCGTTCGTGACTGAGCCATTCACGATTTCCGAGCTGCGAATGGTCTACGAGGTCGTGTGGGGCGAGCCGCTGCATGCCGGCAACTTCCATCGCAAGGTCCTCTCCGTGCCCGGGTTCGTGGAGAGCACCGGCGAGACGACGGAGACCGGCGGTCCGCGTGGCGGGCCGCGGGCGCGGCTCTACCGGCGCGGAGACGCGCGGCTGCTGCATCCGGCCTTGCTCCGGCCAGGACGTGAAGATGCGGTCCGCTGAGATGACAACCCCGCCCCGCCGGTACAGTCCCGATCACCGCCGCCGACGCGATCGCATTGATCGAAGCTGCTGCAGCTCCCGGTGACCTGTTCGGTCCCGATGCTGTCCGCTGCCGCCTCGGCTTTCATCCCTACATGACCTGGTCGACGACGACCTTCGCCAACGCGGAGACGCTGCTCGCCGAGGCGGGCCACGCCTAGCACACCCCGACGTTCATGATCACGGAAGCCTGCCGGCAACATCTGCCGGCAGGCTTCCGTGATCTTCGTTGACGGCTAGTTGACGAAGACCTTGGGGCTGCCTGTCACGCTGGTGTCCCGGATCGGCCCGTAAGTGGCGGAGAAGTTCGCCGACTTCGGGCAGAAACTGCTTCCGCCCGATTTGGTGAGCTTCTGCTTCGAGAAGGCGACCGTGTTGGCCGTGTTAGACGCGTGGCCGCTGATGCTCGCCGCCTTGTAGCTGCACGAGAACGAGTGACCGCTGAGCGTGGCTGTGACCGTGACAAGTATCGGCTTGACCTTGCTCTGCTCGCTAACCTTCACCGGGTCACCTGTGGCATCGCTGACCGAGACCTTGTACGGCAGGTTCTTGACCTTGATGCTCTTGAATTTGACGCCGGGGAATCCGGGCACGTGAATCGTGCACTTGGAGAAGGCCTGCGCGGTGA
>WNFI01315628.1_pt1 | contig 20388 bp, 17 predicted proteins | sample 5400471 | NCBI WGS metagenome assembly WNFI01 (sample SAMN13153348, study PRJNA577476) | soil metagenome | isolation source: 100 cm saprolite on Douglas fir-dominated hillslope | place: USA:California | collected 2013-09-17
CGAAGCGGCCGTACTGCTGGCTGAATTTTCCCGCTGTCTTCAGACGCGCAGAGGTGTAGTTGCGCTCAACACCGTCAGGGCCGGTGAACTTCTCCTGGAGCGCCTCAATCACCAGGTTGCCGTTCTCCTGGCGAACGTTTTGGCTGCGCGACGTATAGTACTCCAGCTCATGGTTGCCAAAGCCGTTTCCGCCGATCACTGGTACCCACTTGGTCGCGTCCGGCGGCGCACCGTTCGAACCGTTGAACTCGTCGCTCCACGTCAAGACCCATTGCTGGCTGACGTCCGATGCTGATGTCGCAGCCGTCTGCGAAACTTGGTTATCGTTCACTCCGTGATCGTTCACTTCAATCCAATACCCGTCGGGGTCCTGGAAATAAAACTGCTGCACGCCGTCGGGCCGGACCCTTGCTGTCTTGCCGTCTCCGCGAAAGCTCTTGCGGTAGGGAATGCCCATGCGATCGAGGCGGGCGAGGAAATCGGCAAGAGCCGCTACCCGGAAGGCGAGATGAACATTGATGTCGTGCTCCACGGCAGCGGTTGCGCCGGAGATCACGTGAAGCTGCTCGTGAGCGCCGATGCGGTACCAGACATGCCGGCCATCGTGAAACGGCTCAGGAATTTTCTCCAGGCCCAGGACCTTGTCATAGAAGTCCGCACTCTTCTGCAAGTCGCGGACATAGACGGCGGTGTGGTCGAACTCCGGCGATTGGCTCGGAGATCCAGACTGGCTCAAGACAGACGAAGACAGAAACGCGGCAAGCAGCAAACCCAGGACGGTGCTTTTCATGCCGTTATCTTACAGACCCGGGCGCCGTTTCTGACAATCGATCTATCGCAGTGCAGCGTACAAACGGTCTGGGATGATTGGGTCGGCTGCCGCCCAGAGTCCCTCGGCGGCGAAGAACATCATTGCCTGTGCCTTGGAAACGCCGAGCTGTTTGAACAGCTCTGGCCGGTATTCTTCATTCCAGGCTTCAACAATCTTGCCGTTCACAACGCGGAACCGGCTGCTGCTGCGCATGTGGATCCGCTTGCCGGTTGGCTTCAGTCCCGGGGCCTGGCCGGTGTGGGTCCCGGTTGCCGTCCAAACCACGTTGACCATGTCGCCATTGACGGAGATGTCGTTTATGGACATGCGAAGATCGGGAGCGCCGGAGCGCCATCCTTTGCCTTCCGCCACGGCCTGTTCCAATCCGACATGGCGTCCGCCAAAGTGCACGGGGCAGCCTCTGGCAAAGACCTGGTCGGTCAGCTCATAACGTCCCTGAGTGAACATGTCTTCAAACAGTTGGCGAACGGGAACCTTGTTTTGCTCTTGCGATTGCGCCGGAGGAATTTGCCGCTGGGCCGTGGGTTTCTTCTGCGCTCCTGACGTAAGCACCAGTAAACTGCAGGCAACCGCGATCAAACCAAGGATTCTGCTAACGCGCATGACCCCCTCCTTCTGGAACTCCCTTATTGACGAAATTATACGCTCCGGGTCAACTGCATTCGAACTTTTGTTCGCGGCGTAAAGATTTGGTCTCAACAGTTCTCCGATTCTGGCCGCCACGACTTCAGCCGGGGAATCCAGCGGGGAACGTTGGCGCAGAACTGCTGGTAATCGGCGCCGAAGCTTTGGCGCAGGGTCGGCTCCTCGTAGAGAAGTACAAACAGGTGGAATCCCAGCCAGACGGCGGCGGCATATTCCAGCAGGCGGACGTTTCCAAAGAACAGTCCTTGACCGAGGATGAGCGATACCACGGCAACGTACATTGGATTACGTACATAGCGATACAGCCCGGTAATCACCAGCCGGCTCGGAGGAGCCACGGGCGCTGGCGTACCCAGGCCTTGAAGCGCGAAACGCGCAAAGGAGTCAAGCAAAACAGGAAGGCCGGTCGCGATCATCAACACACCGATCACGCGGAAAGGAGCAAAGCCAAGCAGAGGCGGCGCAGAGTGCCAGTGCGAGATTCTCCAAGGAACATACACCGCGACAGTCCCCGGGGCTACAACCAAAAACACTGCCGAGCCGAGAATGGCCAAAGCGCGCCGCATCACAGGAATTGTATGCCTTGGCGATGAAGGAAAAACGCCATCTTCTACCGCGGATGAACGCGAATTATCGCGGATCAAAATCCGATCGCGGCGATCACCCGATCACACGCGATCTCGGCGATCAGACAAAGCTTTCATACAGCCGGTCAAACTCAGCCTTAAGTTTTGGATTTGGTGACTGTAGTCCGTCAACCACCTGTTTTGCCCAATCGAAGTACTGGCGGCGGCGCTCCCGGTTCCAATCGGCTGGGGGGCTGACCATGATGGAGCGAAGGTTGGAGATTTTGTCGGCAAGTTTGAGGGTTTGTCCACGAGGGGATTTTTTGGGTGCGTTTGCGACTTGCAGTGCTTTGCGCCTCTCTTTCGGCAGGGTCTTGTCGTCGGTGACTTCAGCCACGAGGCTGGCCACGTCGGGCCCGAACTTGTGCGCCAGCTCTTCTTGCGTTGTGCCAGTGTCTTCAACCGTGTCGTGCAGGAAGGCGGCCATGATGAGCTCGGGGTCGAGTTGCGGGGTGTTATCGGCGATCAGGCGCGCCACTTCGATCAGATGATTGATGTACGGCTCCTGGGCCGCGCCCTTCCGTCTTTGCTGGGCGTGCTTTTCGGCGGCAAATTGCGCCGTTGCTAAAATACGTTGGATCGGTGTGGCGCTCTGTTCGTTGGGAGTCGGCATCGGCACCTCGCAAACGGTTAGGATGAATTGTTGCAGGTTCAGGCCCGGGGATTCAATGGTCCGCGGTAAGAAAGAAGAAGTATGACGAAACTGTACACGGTTTTCGTGGACGACAACTTTCACTATATGGACGAATCCGAACGCTACAAGCTCGGCGAGTTTGACGATTGCGCCTCCGCCGCCGCGGCCTGCAAAAGAATTGTCGACGAATTCCTGGAGACAACGAAATCGAGCTGTACGCCTGACGATTTGTTCCGACAGTACACGACTTTTGGCGAGGACCCGTGGATCAGCACCACCGATGCGAACTGCAAATTCTCTGCCTGGGACTATGCCCGCGAGCGGTGCCGGCAAATCACGCAAAATCGTGAATCAAAAAGGTGAATTTTTGAATCTCAGGTTCAGCGCGTGAGTCCAATTCCAAATATGCCTATGGCCGAAAGCAAAATCGCGGAGGCGGAGTGTATTCCGTCCGCCAGTATTCCCCATATCACGTCTTTATATTCAGATTTCCTCCACCGTTTTGAGAACGTCAGCCGTTTTTTCGCGCGGCCTCCGCTGGACACGAACTGGCTGGAGGACGAGAAGAAGCGCATCATCTATCCCAAAGAACGCCGCGAAGCCGTGGCAGCGATACTGGAACAGCAGAACCGCGCATTCGGCGCGGGCGAGAAGACGCTGGCCAACATTCAACGTCTGCGTGATGGCGCGCCGGTTATCGCTACCGGACAGCAGGTCGTGCTGTTTGGCGGACCGATGTTCTGTATCTTGAAAGCGCTTTCCGCCGCGTTGCAGGCGGAAAGGACCGGCGCTGTCCCGATCTTTTGGCTGGCGACGGAAGACCACGACGTTGCGGAAGTGAGCTCCATCAATCTTCCCGCCGGCGATCACACGCAGAAGATCAGCGTGAACGTACCCCACACTGAGGGCGCTCCGGTAGGCTCCATGGTGTTTGGCGCGGAGATCGCGGCAGCCGCGCAGCAAGTCAGCGCGCTCTTCGGAAATGCTGAAGCGCCGCAACTGCTCGCGGAGAGCTACCTGCCCGGCGAGAACTTCGGCAGCGCGTTCGCCCGGTTTTATTCCCGGCTCTTTGCCGACATAGGGATTATCTTTCTCAATCCGCTTGACGCCGAGCTTCACCGCATAGCATTGCCGGTGTTCAAGCAATCTCTGGCCGAGTGGAAGCAGATCAATGACGCGTTGCAGCAGCGCAATCACGATCTTGAAGCGGCTGGATATCATGCGCAAGTGAAGGTCACGCCCTCGCACACGCTTTGTTTTTATTTTCAGGATGGCGTGCGCACTCCGGTGCGGAGCGGAACTGACGGCTTCCTGATCGGCGAGCGCAAGCTGAGTGAAGCCGAGTTAGTGGCGGAGGCGGAACGATGTCCGGAGCGATTCAGCGCCAACGTTCTGCTGCGTCCGATCATGGAAGACTACCTGCTGCCAACGCTGTGTTACATTGGAGGCCCTTCGGAAACCGCGTACTTCGCGCAGGCCGCGGTTGTTTACGAGAAGTTACTGGGCCGCGTGACTCCTGTGGTGCCTCGAATTTCCGCAACGCTCATTGAACCTCGCCTGGCCAAATTGCTCGACCGCTATCAACTCAGCCTTCAGGATATCTTCCGCGGACCGGAGAAGTTGCGTGAACTCCTGGCCGGCAAAGCGCTGCCGGAGAGCACTATCCGGAGCTTTGACGCAGCCGCTGCGCACATTGACGAAGCGCTGGCGCTAATTCACGATCCGCTCAAAAAGCTGGATCCGACGCTGGCCGATGCGGCCGAGAATGCGGGCTCCAAGATGCGCTATCAGCTACAGAGCTTGCGCGAAAAAGCAATCCGCGCGGAAGCACGCAAGAACGAAGAGACCCAGCGCCATGCCGACGAGCTTTCCACTTTGCTCTATCCCAACAAGGAACTGCAAGAGCGCGAGATCGGCGCGGCTTACTTCCTTCTGAAGTATGGAACCGGAGTTGTGGACAAGATCCGCGAGGGCGTTCGCCTGGATTGCGCGGACCATCAGTTGATTCGTCTGCAAACGTAAATAGCGGGGTTAGGCTTTGCTCAAAGCGGCCCGGGCACGCTGCAGGAGTCTGCTCAATGAGCGCACCACAAAGCGGATCGTAATAACGATTACCACCAGCAGCACCGCCACAATAGCCGCCGCGATCACCGGATGCCGCGTGGCAAACCACGTCAGCGCCACGGCGACTATGTCTTCGCCAAAACTCAGTGCCACGTTCGAGACTGGCTCAGGTGATGTAGTAACCAGGGCACGAACCGCCGTCTTACCGCTGTGGGCCGCAAGCGCGATGGCCGCTCCCAGAGCTGCTGCGGCAATCTGCGCTCCGGGCGAGAGATGCTGAGTGGCTGCATAGGCCAGCAGCGCTGCTACCGGCACGCGGATAAAAGTATGCAGCGCGTTCCACAGAAGGTCGAATACTGGTACCTTGTCGGCGAACAGCTCCAGAGCAAAGAGGGCGAGGGCTATTCCGATGATCGGCCATGATTCCAACAGATGTAACGAGGACGGAAGGTCAAAAGCATGAAAGCGGGCCAGCAATCCCAAAGTTGCGACGGTTGCATATACATTCAGACCGGCAGCAAAACTGGCGCCTACCAGGATCGGCAGGACGTCGTGGCTGGTCAAAGAGAGCATGAAATCAGCTTACAAAAAAAGACGGCCGCCAAAAATGGCGGCCTGTGAATTGTTTTGGAGTTACAGCGTCGACTCGATCTCAAAGCCCCAGGCTTCCAGAAGCGGCTCCGGGATGTATTTGGAGTTTTTGTTTCGGCGCGCCCACTCACGCAAACGAGTGGAGCGGATGTATTGGTCAGGCGTCAGCTTGAATTCCTTCACTGCCTGCTCAAACGATGTAACAACGGGAATCACCGGCCCAATAGGCTCTGGCTTACCCCAGTTAGGATTACCGCGTCTTTTTGCCATAATGACTTCGTCCTGCCTTCGTATTTGAATAAAAATTGCTGAGTTAGACTCTCGACTGCTTAGATTCCCAAGGGCCTTTGTAGGATTCTGGAATTGGGCCGCAAAACCTATGGGGGACCCAGAACCGCACCGGGAGAGTCGTAAACTCCCCGTAAAAACCATTGATTATAAAGCAATTTACCCGTCAGGGCAACGGGAAAATGAGAGTTGGAATAACTATTATTTTCAGGATTACTGTGGCTTGATATGGCAGAGTCTCGGGTTTTACTGCTGAAAAATAATGATTTAGCGGTTTCACCTGCCTTTATTAGAAGGTTTTCAGAGTTTTGCCTGCTCCGTCACCGCGAACCAACTGAACCGGGCTCGATCTGCCGACTCGACCGGTCAAACCTGGGCAGTCGAGAATGGATGAGGTGGCTGCGTTCGGCGCGCCCTTTGGCTGATGCGGTCGCCTTGATGACATGTCCGCCCTTGTTCACAAACTATGTGACAGGAAAAGGAATATCCCGTTCCTTGTCCGCGAGAATCCGGGAGATATCCTCAGCGCGTCCGCAGATTCGCCGCCGTGCTCTCCGAAGCCGTTGTGCAAAGATACATATTCCTGGTTGACCAAGGGGAAGGTGAACGACAGCGAGCAGGTGGTCACATATAGAATGTTTTCAGGCCGGGATGGCGGAACTGGCAGACGCAGCGGACTTAAAATCCGCAGCTCTTAAAAAGGAGCGTGGGGGTTCGAGTCCCCCTCTCGGCACCAACTAAATAGCTGATGCGATAAGGGTTAGTTCACACTTCGCAGAGTGGCTTCCTGGTCATCGGATGTGGCACTGTGACCAAGAATGTGACCGTTTTGTGACTCATTTGCTTTTTCACTCCGTTGCAGCTTGATCATCGCGTCGGCGATATCGTTTCTGTTAACAATCGCGTAACGCTCAAACACGCTGCGGGTTCGCCATCCGCCGATCTTCATGATGACAGTTTCGGGGACGCCGGCCCGTCGCAAGTTCCGCGCCGCGGTTCTGCGCAAGTCGTGAAAGAGCAATCCGGGTACGCCTGCCTGCTCGCAGGCCTTGGCCCAAGCTCTGCGAAAATCACGGACGCGTTTTCCGCTTGAGCGGGTGAAAACATAATCGTCAGCTGCTTTATCAATCACGCACGCTGAGAGTAGCGTGTAGACCGCGGCGGTCATGACAACCTCGCGCCCTTCACGGTTTTTGGTGGTTCCGGGCTCCAGACGTATCACGCGCTGGGCCAGGTCGATTTGACACACTTGCATGTTCAGTAGCTCTGAAATACGCCAACCGTAGGTCCTTCCGCATTCCACGATCGAGCGAAACCACAGTTCAGGGCAGTGGGCCACGATCTTGCTGTACTGGCCATCTTCCAGGAACCCTTTTCGGATGTTGTTTTCCGCCAAATGAGGGAAGTTAGGGAGTCGCAGAACCTTAGCAGGTGTGGATCTCATTCCAAGGTGGTACATGCGCTTGAGCGCTGCTAGCTCCCGGTTGATTGTCGCGTTCTTGGCTTCCTGTCGCTGCCGGGCGTCAACGTAGCGAGCGATAAGTTCGCTGCTGACATCCACGGCTCGCAGAACACCAAAGAACGGCTTTATATGCAGATTCCAGCGCGCTTCGACGTCGTCGATGGACTTGCGCCCGTTGATGCGATACTCGCGCAGGAAGTCTTCGGCTAACTCTTGAACCCGCACGCGCTCTGCCTGCGGGCCGACAAACGTGCCAGAGGTGATCTGGACCTGCCGTAGCGGCTGTATTTCAGCCACCAGACGGCGCCGCGTTGATAGACGCAGCCTGTCCCTTTCGGTCGGCTCATGATTTTTTACCTTCCTTTCGTTGTTTTTGACCATATTGGGCAATCCGAGCCCGGACGGCCTTTCGAGCAATCTCAGAGCGCTTTTCCGGTGTAAGCTTCTTCCGCCGTGCTTGCGCCCCCAACTTTCCGATCTCAGACAATTCGGCTTCAGACAGAGCCTTCGCCCTGGCTTTTCCGCCGAGTCGCCCAAGTGCTTGTGCCGCCGGATTCTTCCTGCTCATGGTCATATCATACATAACGCTAGGTAAGATAACTAGCCCCGCTTACAAAAGATTTGTGCGCTTGTTGCGCTCGATGTAGCCGTCAAGATCGCGAATGTCGAGTAAAAATGGAGCCCCCTCCTCAGTTTGGACCACCGGCAAGTGTCCGTAAGCGATCAGATGCCTCAGCTTCCAGGGACTCAGGTTCAAGTACTCTGCCGCCTGCTTCGTACGCAGAAGGCGCCGCGTGGGTATTGCGTTTGGGCTCAATTTCATTCTCTAAACTCCGGTTCCAAACGGTCTCGGGACCTGAAAAGTTGAAGATCTGAGACCCCATGTTGAAGTCGAAGAAGGCCCCATGCAATTCGTAGTTCGCCCAGCGCGAGTGGAAGTCAGCAGGTTGTTTAGGATTTATGCGTGCTTGGTGGGCTGGAAGTTTTACGCGCGTGATGCGAGTTGCGCGAGTAAATGCAGTGGCTGACCGTATAGGAAAAAACAGAAGATCATTTCAAGGAACGGGGTGGGGGCGTCTCAGTGACCTCACCGGCAACAAGGCCTTCGCAACCCTGATCTGGAATCGCGTCAGGCAAAACTCGAAAGTTTAGGAAAAATCTCAGGTGCAAAAGAGGTTTGAAATCAAGAGCTTGCATAGGCTCTTCTCGGCGCAGTTCAGAGAAAACTGAAGATGCGCCGTTTGCCGCCCACCATGTTGCCGTGTTTCATAATTTCTCGTTTCTCCTCGCTCTGCCGAAGAAAAATTGAGGAGTGCAGAAAGACCCCCCGTCTCTTCCTGACTTTTACTTATCATGGATGTCCCCGATTTTCTCCCCCGTTTTCTGCACTCGGTTTTTGTGGTATTCAATAACTTGCCTAGAGCTAATCAAGTTGGTTTCGGGTCACTGCATTCACGTTTTCAGTAGAGAAAATTATTAGTTAAAAGACAGAACTTCTTAGCTTTTTCTGGTAAACTCTCTAACCCTGAGGCGTCCCGCCGTGCCACACTTTTTCTCTGCGGTATTGAGGAGGGAGTATGAAAGCGTCCGCGCGAAGTGCTAGCTTGTGGTTTTATCAATGTTCGCGAGCTGTAACAGCTAATAACGCGCTAGCAGCTATGGGTGAAGGCGTACTACCCATTTTTTCACGGGTGCTGATGCGACGCTTAACACGCGATATCTGGATCGCTTTGCTCGCTCTCGTTTTTGGAAGCGCATCATTTGCTCAAAGCCCGAGCCCGACGGCTACCGCCTCAGCGAGCATCAATCAGCGCGGAAGGGGCAATAGAAGCTCTCCTGCCATTCGCGCTGGAGGTGCTGCAAATGTAATGGGCAGCAAGAGTTACACATACTCTGTCCCTATGTTTGCGCTAAGCGGCCGTCACGGGCTGAATCTGAACCTATCGCTCATCTACAACAACCTGATTTGGGGAAGTCCAATGTCGGGGGAAGGCGTGATTTGGAATTTCGATGCCGCTTATCAGCCCCTTGGCGGTACGCCCAGCTACGGGTTCCGGCTAGATTTTGGATCTCTGCTTTGGTACACAAGCTCCGGTGTTGTGACGGGGGTTCTTATCGACTCCAGTGGGGCTAAACATGCGCTCCGAGACTCGGGGGATGGAATCGTTTTCAACACCACAGATTCGACGTACATCAGCGTTCGGCATCACGCCAGCACCGGTGGTAGCGATCCGGCGAGTGATATCGTAACTTACAAGAGCGGAATGCAAGTCTTCTACGAGTTTGCTATTACAAATGCTCTTGGTAACGCCGCACTGTCAACTTCATCTACACTAATACCTCGGGAAACAGTCTGCTGACTTGCGTTACTGATGCGGCGACCTGTGGTGCCCCTGGATCACACACATTCAGTTTCACATGGAACACCAATTACATTCTGAATTACAATTTTTCGCAGGTGCTTTTTAACTCTTGGTCGGCGGTTCCGCCCGTGCAAGGCAACCAGTTTCCTTATCCTGTGCTGAGCGGAGTGACGCGACCGGACGGAACCAGCGTACAGTTCAACTACGGCGATTGGCTGATTGTCAACGATATCCAGGAGCTGAGCAAGAATGGCGCTCTTCGGTATGAGACGAGCTATAACTTCCCGAAAGCCAGCGACGGGCAGTTGAGCGACCCGCCCGCTTATTCGCAACAAACGACAACGACTTTTGACAAGGATGGCAACGCAAAGCTGGCCGTTTGGTCGTATCAAACAACGCTTGCGGGCTCTCTTCCCGGAGAGAAGCTCGTATCCTGTTTTGCTGTCACGGATCCGGTCGGCACCATTCACATGACGACCTTCTCCACTGGAGGTGACGTATTTGATGGCTTACCCATTCAGGCGACGACTGCAACAGGATCCAATACCCCGTGTACGAATACGCCCAGCACAATTTGGCATTCCGTCAGCACAGCATGGACATCGGACACCGACTCGTCGAACAATCCAACTGGAATTAATCCTCGGCCACAAGCAAAAACAACAGTCCTCAGCGATGGCACTACCCAATCCCAGTTGCAGATTGCTGGGTATGACGATCACGGCAACCCGACGGATATCAAGCACTTCGACTTCGGGTCCGGCAAACCGGGACCGCTGTTGCGGGAAGCAGTGCTGACATATGCGACTAACCTAGGCAATATTTTTGGCTTGCCGACGGACATACAGGTAAAGGATGGCGGGGGTAACCTGCTCACTCGTGAGAAACTCATCTATGACGACTACAGCACGACGCCCCTCGGGACGGTGAACCAAGTCCCGCCAGGATTCGATAGCGCTAATTTCGGCGGCACTACCGCGCCGCCACGCGGGAATCTCACGGGCACGACGACATACACGAATGCCGCGGCGGGGACCGGAGCTATCAATAGCACGTTTACCTACGACATTTTCGGAAACAAGCGCACATCTCTGTCCGGATGCTGCAGGCAGGAAGCATCGGTCTATTCCGCTAGTACTCAGTATGCCTACCCAGACTCCGTTTCAATTGGACCCTCAGGAACCCAGCTCAAAACAAGCTTTACATACGACATGACCAGCGGCAGCGTGACGACAGTCACTGACTTCAATGGCCAGAAGACACACTTCAGCTATGACATCGACAATCGGCTGACAACTACAACGCCGCCTGACAATGTTACTGTAACTTCTACTTATGATGATGCCTCCGAGAATCTTGCCGTTACCGTGTCTTCCACGACAAGCAACGCCATAACGAAGAGCGTTAAAGATTTTCTGGGCCGCTCACTCCTCAACGAGATCCTGAACGGAAGCGCTATCGTGAGCACGACAGCGTTTGTCAATGATGCCATGGGGCGTCCCACCCAGGCCAGCAACCCATATGGCCCAAACGATACAGCTTTGTATACGAGTTACGTCTACGACCCGCTTGGACGCACAACTTCGGTTACACCGCCCGCCCTGGCTGGCACAACCCAAAACAATTATCAAGTCCAGTACAGCCCAACGACCTTCACTGATTCGGCCGGTGTCACCCACTCGGGACTATCCATGCAGTTGACCAACCCGGCTGGAAAGTCGCGCCTGCAGTTCAGCGATGCGCTAGGCCGATTGATGCGGGTGGACGAACCGAATGCGGCCTCCAACGGCACAAATGCAACTGCGAGTGTGGCAATCAACGGGAGCCTGGCCAGCGCGCAAAGCGGTGCGCCGCCTCTGGCTTCAAACAGTGCTATGACCAGTCTTGTATTTCCTGATGGTTCACCTCATGTTTTTTATATTGGCAATCAACACGTGTATCACCTGTTTTGGAGTAGCTCGGCGGGCTGGCAAGGGCAGGATCTGACGGTAGCAGCTGGGGGGCCGCTGGTGGGCTCAGGAAGTGGCCTAAGCAGTTTGATCAATGCTGGCGGCTGTCCGCACGTGCAATATGTCGACGTGAACCAGCATGTCAATGATCTCTGGATGGGCAACACAAGCCCCGGTTGCTTGACGACCTGGGCCAATGGCGATCTTATGACGTGGACGACCGCGCCGCAAGCTCTGCCGGGCAGTCCGCTGACTAGTATGGCGGTGGCTGGTGACGCCAACGCGAATGTGTTCTATGTGGATGTCAATCACCACATCAATCGTTTTGTTTGGCCGAAGTCAGGGACGTTCCACAGCGAGGATCTCACGGCGACCACGGTTGGCCCGCAAGTGGGAGCCGGAAGTGGCCTAAGCAGTTTGATCAATGCTGGCGGCTGTCCGCACGTGCAATACGTGGACGTGAACCAGCATGTGAATGATCTTTGGATGGGCAACTCGAGCCCCGGTTGTCTGAGTACATGGGCCAATGGCGACCTCCTTTCGTGGACAACAGGAAATGCATCTGTTGCAGGCAGTCCACTCACTAGTATGGCGGTAGCCGGCGACGGCAACGCTCATGTGTTCTATGTGGATGTCAATTCCCACATTGACCGGTTCGTTTGGCCCAAGTCAGGAACGTTCCACAGTGAAGACCTCACGGCGACGACTAACGTTGTCGTCGATGCTGGCACTGTCTCTCTACGTGTGGGCGGATTTACGGCAACGGCCTGCTTTGGCAACAGTACGAATTCGTTCTGCAACGGCAAGCCAGTGAACACTACGGCGGCACAGGTGGCTTCGGCGCTGGCCCAGGCGCTGAGTGTGCCCGCGTCAGGCACAAGCGCAATCGCTTCGGGATCTACGATCAATCTGACTTGGCGTGAGACAGGTCCGAATACTACGGCCATCGCGGCTTTGATTTCGAGTTCAGACAAGCCAACACTCTTTCCCAACGGTTCGTTCAGCACCCAGCCAACGAGTTTTAGTGGCGGACAGGGTCCTCCCCTCACCAACCCGAATTCAACATACTACAGCTATGATGCTCAGGGCCATCTGCTCCAGATAATCCAGGGCCAGCAGACGCGCACTTTTCAGTACGACAGCTTGGGACGTGTAACTCAAAGCGTCATACCAGAAACAGGCTACCTCGCCGCCACCATCCAATATACGGATTTTGGCTCTCTGTCCCAGCTGACTGATCCGAGAGTATTGCCGGGAACCAGCATCCCTTTAACAACCACTTTCAGCTACGACACGCTCAACCGCATTAAGACGGTCACTTATAACGACGGCACCCCGACGGTGAATTACACATATAATCCTCCGGGCTCTTCCAACAACACTGGCGGGCGCGTCAGCAACGTAACGAACGGCGTTTCATCAGAAACATATCAATATGACGTAATGGGCCGGCCGAGAGTCTCGTCAAAAGTCATAGGCGGCCAGACCTATGAGATCGACTATCAGTACAACCCCGATGGGACCTTAGCGTCGATCACTTACCCTTCCGGTCGAGTTATCACTTACGATGAAGACGCGCTGGGACGCATTGCCGACATCAAGAGTAACTCTAGCAGCCTACTGACGATTGGATCTTACAGCCCCGCGAACAAGGTTCTGAGCGAAACCTACGGCAATGGTATAACGGGGAACTACAACTTTAATAATCAGCTGCAGCTGTCAGCAATCAAGTACTCTTCGTCAGCAGGTGATCTTCTCAATCTTGCTTATAACTACGGGGGCGCTGAAGACAACGGTCAGATCTTGGGCATCATCGACAATGTCACCTCAGCCCGCGGCACAAGCTATATCTACGACGCCTTGGGGCGACTCCAGACGGCAGGAACCAACGATCTTGTGTCGGCTAATACGTGGCAACTGCAGTTTACTTATGATCAATATGGCAACAGGCTGGACGAGACTCCCACGGGTGGGACGGCTAGTATGCCCTCTAATCATGTCTTGGTCGATGCCACAACGAACCACATCAAATCAGCCACTTATGACGCCGCAGGGCATATGACGAGCGACGGACTCTTCAACTACGTCTTTAACGCAGCAGGACAGATGACTGCGGTGAATCCGCTCGGTAGCACTACGCCTCTCGCCACTTTCAGCTATGATGCGAAAGGCCTTCGCGTCATCAAGAATGGCACGACATACATTTATTCCGGCAGGAAGGTCATTGCCGAATACCCAACCGGAACCAGCGCGGCTTCCCCGACTGTCGAGCAGATTTACCGCGGCGATCTGCGACTGGCAACGATCGCCGGGGGTGCCATTACATATCACTATGCCGACCACCAATCCGTCCGCGTTGATGCGGACTCTAGCGGCACAATCACTCGCACTTATGCCCATTATCCCTTTGGCGAGACTTGGTATGAAACTGGAAACGGCGACAAATGGAAGTTTACAAGCTACGAGAATGACGTTGAATCGGGCCTAAACTACGCAGGTGCCCGTTTCCACTCTCCCCGTCTGGGGAGGTTCATGGCCATCGACTCCCACGCCGGCCATCTGGCAAACCCGCAATCATTCAACAGGTATGCTTATGTTAACAGCGACCCTATCAACTTCATCGATCCTACGGGGAAGGAGGAGGATGGTTGTGACCCAGACATGGAAGATTGCGGCGACGGCGGCAGCGGCGGTGACGGTGGTGGTGACGGCGGTAGTGGTGACGATGGGGGTCAAACGGGAGACATAAGCTGCGACGGTACTGGCTTTTGCGTTTCGAACCCGTGTAATTCCAAGGGCTGTATGGCAACGGGGTTTGTTTTTAGTGGTGACTCATCTTCTCTCCTCAGCAGCTTAGCCGACCTGATAGCGGTGTTTCAGGTTGAACCCGATTTCGAGCCGGATCCACAGCCGGGAAGAATTGACGACCTCATCCCCGAAGTGGGCCCCGGGATTGAGTTACGTGAAGGGGAAACAATTGAGGACGTCTTCGGGCCTGGACTAGCTCGAGAAATACCAGGTGCTCGATATTACAATTACATGAATCTGTGCCCCCTGCATGACGAAGCGAGACCGAACGAGGGCAGAGATACCAGTTTTGCTGGCCTGCGATATTGGCAAGTGACAACCAGGCAGTCCATGGTCGTGGTAAGAGATTTTAGTGAAGGCATCAATCCAAATGGCTCGTGGTGGAGGGTACCTACGGAAGCTGAAATCGAATATAGTGAGCCATGTTCTGAAGGTCCTGTAGTTAGGGCGGGAAATATTGGCGCAATCATAGATTTCGCTCTGCCAAGAGTGAATTCAGCGACTAGTCAAAGTATAGTGACGATACCTGCAGGAAGTACTATTTATTTCGGTCAAGCAGCGTCGCAACAATTTAACTACAACTTTAGCCCATTTGCTCTCGGTGGAGGACCCCAGATATATTGGCCTCACTAGCGATTGCACTTTGTATGCTGTCTGACGATCAAAAGAAGGCTGTGCTGGCGGTTGAGCACGCACTGGAATGCCTGGAAGCTCTGTTCTCTGCAGTCGGGGCTCAGGACTTGTTGCGGCTTGTCTACGAATGGCAGGGTCGCCTTGAGGCCGGCGAAAAGATAGATCCGCACGAGCTCTCTTTGGGAAATCGCGCCACGCTGGGGGATGTTACCTTCAATGCGAGCAGCGGCTACAACGTGACTTCCTCACAACAGGTCTGGGTCACTGCCTGCTTTGAAAACGCGACGGGCGTTGCTGGTGTAGCTGCAATGTATCTTTGGATTTATGACCGCCTGGTTGACAAGGAAGCATTTGCTATCGGTGATAGGCGTGAACCGGAAGTTCACGCAGTCTGCTGTTCACGGTGCGGCGTGGTTTGGGTGGAGCGCCGCGAAGTGGAGAGGATCTCGGCAGAAGCGTGGGCTCAGTTCCAGGTGCGTCCGTTGATCGAAGCCGGGCGGGGGAAAGAGGCTGCGAACGAGGCACTCGTTTGCGGCTCCTGTTCGATCTTTATTGCCGCAGTCGAGGATGTTCTGCGGCAAAAGAACATCCGCAGTGTCGAGAATCGCGGTGAGATATGTCCTTCCTGCGGAGCGCACGAGGAGAAGTACTCCAGCTTGGTGATCAGCTGGGAATCGGTTGGCCGCGCCCTGGAAAGACGTGTTACGTAGGCGAATCTTGAGATATAGGAAAAACAAGAAACCATTTCAAGGGAAGCGGACGGTGTGTCACCGTGGCGTGGGATTCTCTGTCCGGCCAACTTAACAAAACGTTCGTGTCTTTGAGGTGAGGTTGGATTGTCTCACGTCTAAGGCGGTCGTTGGAACGATCTGCACACCTGTCCCATTGAATTCAGTAAAAGGAGCTTAGCGGGATGCTCGGTAGAGCCTGTTAGCCAGCCTTGACACTGGCCTTCAGCCGACCAACCCAGCACATCGGTTGACCGCGGCGATCAATGAGGGGGGCTTTTCCAAAGTCCCTTCTCAGCAAGAAGGCCCAGCCTAATCGGGCAGGATAAGGTCGTTTCTGTTGTCCCAACAGCGCAAATACAGCAGCCGAGGTTCGCGCTCTTGGACCGGGCGCCAGGAGCCCGAAGTAGCGAATCCCGTGTTGATATCGGTCCGGAACGTGTTCCACCAGAGTGGCTACGAATTCTTCCGGCGTAAACGAAATGTTCACCCGCTGCTTCTGAATCTTGTCTTTGGTCCAGAACTGGACTTCTCGATCCGTGATTTTTACGAAACGATACTGCGCGATTGGTGGCCGGCGAACGTAGCGTCCTGCGTAGCGCAGGAAGTGCTTCTTCGACTCAAAGGTATCGACATCGATGCTCCACCAGCGTTCGTACTGCTCCCTCAAACGGGTTTTCAGCCTTTGAGAGCTTAGGTCCGAGGTGAGGACCTTGGCATCCATTGCTGCCCTGAGGTAAGTGATCACAGCGAAGCGCCACATGCTCATCAGCTTGCCCTTATCCTTATTCTCATCAAAGACAGAGCCGTTAACCCAGCGACCTCCCGATTCTTGCAGACCGCCGGCGGACACCAGGATGTGGAGATGCGGGTTGAAATTCAATCGTCCTCCGAAGGTGTGGGGAATCACCATAATCGGCACGCCAACGCCGCATTTGAGCTTGGCCCACTGCTGTATCACCGCAGCTCCCAACCTGGGCAAGTCATGGAGGAGATGGCGGTTCTGCTGAAAGATCGGCCAGAGGACATTCGGCATCGTAAACACGATGCCTACGTAAGCAGTATCAGGAAGAGCGCACCACTGCTCCCTTTGCCATTGAATCGTAGCTCGATGGCCGCAACTCGGACAGGGTCTCACCTTGCAGGTGTGAGGAACCAGTTTCTCCTCAGTTTCCGAGGCGTAGACCTCAGCTCCCAAAGCCAGCGTCCCGCATTTGGTGATCTTGTCAAAGTTCTGGCGGACCGCAGGCCGAGTTTCTGGGCGATCCCAGAAGCTGCGTGTCGCAATCAGAATCTGCTTAATGGGCTGTTGATAGCGCATGTGAATGCTAATTTCTCTTGTACTTCGAGAGTGCGGGATAACTCTTCAGTCACAAGAACGATCTTCCCAGGAAAATTTATGGAGACCAGCTTGACGGAGCCGAGTTTGCCTGACTGAAGTGCGGACACGAGCTTGATCAGATCGTCCAAACCGAGCGAAGGAAGCGTTCTCTTTGGCAGATGATGTGAAAGCAGATCTCGTATGGTCTTGCCGATGCCTCTCTTGCTCTGACTCAACCAAAGTTTTTCCTGCTGTTCTTCTGGCGATAATTTGCTCCACAACCAGGCTCGATGGATGGAAAGTTCTTTCTCCCGCAACGCTTTGATGATGTTCGAATGCGCCGTCGTCGTCAGTTGCTTGACCTTGGTTACGTTTCCAACGGACACCCCTGCAATGTGAGCAATTTCCTTCCGGACATCCACCCTTTCAGCTTCCGTCAAAATTGACGAACCTTTGTTCTGCCCGCCAGCCTGCTGCTTCGCTCGCCCTTTCGACTTGAGAAAAGGTTCGAGTTCCAAAGCCAGGCATATGCGGATGAAATCGTTTAGGCCGGCGGATCGGCGATGCCTTTGGAGTATGTATTGAAGGGCATCCTCTTCGGACATCTCGTATTCGATACATGCGAGCGTCGGTCGATCCTGCATTCGAGCCAGTGTCCAGCGAGCAAATCCGTCAAGAATGATGCGATCTTGGGTAATTACGAGAGGCTCGCGAAATGCTAAATCGCCTAATTCGGTGACTGCCGACAATTGGCAGGCGTGAACTGCGAGGCGATGCCGGATGTAACTTGGATGAGGACGAAGCTCGTCCGAATGGCAAGTTACAAGCCGGCCAGGATTGTTGGCCGATTGTCGTTCAGTTCCAGCTAGCACCGTGTGTTCACCTCCTGAATTTGAGGCGATCATGAACTCAGGGCGAGGGAGCACTCAATGCACTGCTTAGCGAGAGTGAGTAGAAAACGTCAAATCGCGCAGTCTTTATAGATATCTGGGACGAAAGAAGTTTTACTCGCGGCGTGCGAGTTGCGCGAGTGTTGCTAGAGTTCGCGCAGGGCTGTCAATTCTCTGAGAAGAGACAAGGATTCCGCAGCGGATTCAATATCCGCGGCGCAGGTGTAAATCGTTAGTATTTGGGGGCTTACAGATAGATGTGCCTAAAATGTGACCCTTCTACATTTCTCAGCGGTCAAGCATTGAAGGACGGCCCTCGTTATTTCTTTCCACCCCTTCCGGATCTCGTATGCGCCATCTGAGTTTCCCGAGCGGAGAGCCGCGGGCTGAGCGAGGTAAATTTGTCCGGCAGATAGGTGTTGAAGGCAATGGCAAGCTCAGGCTTGGCGTAGCGATCCATCCGCGGTCTTGCGCGTGTCTTCTCATCTTGAACTTTCTTTCGCCATGGGTCTCCGGCTTGGTAACTCTGCGGATAAGTAGCAGGACCAGAGTCAGACCACTTCGGCTTGATCCCGCAGCCTTGAAGAAATGAACAATACTTCATGCCTTTGAGTTCCATCAGAATAGCCGCGAAGATTACCGTATCTCGTTTTGCCAGTTTCCGTTTCCGCTTTCGCTTGATTCGTCCTTCCAACGGGGTGTCGATTTGCGCAAGAATAGGCGTGAGAAGCTTCTCCACCTTGGGCGTCACATTCTCTGCTTCGACCAAAGGAGTGGCCGACATGCCGGCCTGATTGGCATCAACGTCCCCTTGGTCCCGCAATTCTGTTTCCGATGGTCTGGCTTGGGCAAGCTGCTCTGCCACGGCCAACAAATCCTCTTCAAACTTGCGCCACTCGTCCGATTTTTCAAACTCACGCCGGACTTCGGGCAGGAGACTGCCATTCAAGTGGCTCACCATCTCCGGCAGTTTACGCCCGTGTTTGTCATGCCCATCAGCGTAGTAGACGTGAATCGTGAACCTGCGAAGAAACTCATCTACTTCTGCTCGAATTCGTTCGACGTTCCATAAACGTTGTTCGCCCAGCTTGCACGCTTCATGTCCAAACACGAGGAACACCTGAAGGATGTACCTTTGAAAGTTCTTTTCGTCCATCGCGCTCGGAACGTGCTTGGACCAAGGTGTCTGAGTTCGATCTTCCACGAATTGCCGTCGAGCTTTCAACTTCTCAGCTTCGACCAAAGCCCGGGCCTGGGAAGAGAATTCTCGGGGATATTCGGCGGATTGTGGTACTGCATTCTGGGGCGTCATCGTATGCTGAGGCTCTTTCTCGATAGCTGAGATATGTCCTCGTGGTTTGCCTCTCTTTGCAAGCTCTATATAAGTATCACCGGCAATCCTGTCCAGGGCGAATCCGAGGAGGTCGCTAAATCTTCCAGAGAAATGTTCCAGCAGCTTCGAAGTCTCTTCCTCGTCACGTCGTGTCCATGCGTTTTCAGGGTCGTACGGGGTGGCTGCCGACGGACGCATATGAATGAGCATTGGGGCTCGCCAGGTTCTCCAGAACACAGCTTCTTCAAAGTCTCTCTTCGAGTCTTCAGTATGTGGGCGGTCTTGCTTGTCGCACACGGACTTGACCCAATGCTCAGTTACGCGGGATTTGCTCTCAATCAGAATGTTGAGATGAGTTCGTGCCCACTCGACGGGGTGCAACCTCAATATTGTTGTGTTTGCCAGCCCAATCTGTAGCGTGTCCGCGAAGGTCCTGCGGACCTCCATCTCCATTCCCTTACAGAATGCGTCGAAGTATGCCTTGAAGACGGAGGGAGGCGTTCCGATCCGGAGCAAATCATCGAATTCCTGTCGAGCTCGATTTCCTAAGAGCGCTCGATATTGCAAAAAGGCGGAACCGTATTCCGCCGCGGTAGCAGCCGCAGCAGCTTCTTGAGGATGGAGATGCGCATAACAGAGCGTCTCCGTGATATCTGAGCATTTGAAGTAAGATAGGTCGAACGTCCGTACAATGTGTCTGATGGCGGGTAACAGTTCGTCAGGGGTGATTTCTTCCCATCTCGACGGATTGTGAGCCAAGAATGACCCTCCTATACTGCCTTTCCGCCCAATTATCGAACATCTTGGGAAGAAATCGGAAGGTGCCTAAGGGATCTCCGGATGAACGGGGAGCCCAGTCCACTGAAAGGTCTCGCGGTTGACCACGCTACGTTCAATACCGTTTGCCAAACAGACCGTTCTAAAGACACTTCATTTTGGTACAAACAGGCAATTCCTTGGTAGTCCCTCAAAATCAGCAGCTTGCAGCCATCTGGCGGGCTTTCGGAACGCGTGGGAAAAGTCGCAGTTCACTTCTTGGTCCTTGTTGCCTTTGCCCACCGCGCTCGGGCCGCTTTGCGTGCAGATTCTTTGCGCTCGGCTGCTGACATCTTGGCCGCACGCGCTTTGCCACCCCTCTGCCCGACTTTACGAAACGCCGCTTTCTCTTCAGCAGTAAGCTTGTTCTTCATTCTCATATCCTATCCTACGTGCGTAAGGGTA
>WNFI01173952.1_pt1 | contig 20379 bp, 20 predicted proteins | sample 5400471 | NCBI WGS metagenome assembly WNFI01 (sample SAMN13153348, study PRJNA577476) | soil metagenome | isolation source: 100 cm saprolite on Douglas fir-dominated hillslope | place: USA:California | collected 2013-09-17
CGCCGGTCACCACTGCCAGCTTCCCCGTGAACGAGTCCACAGCCATGATGGTTGCCTGCTGTGCCACTGCTCGTCAACGCTCCAGCGCGCCTGCAGCTCACCGATTCGCCCGCGTAACACGGATACCGCTGAAGTCTCTATGGGCAGGCCAGATTGCCCGCAGGGGATGCCGAGAACTTCCCGGCCGCTGTGCGTGATTGCTTCGAAGAGACCCGCATTGTCGCCGCCCCGGAGACGCTGAGCTCGGGTCAATGACGAGGAGTTCCTGGAGGTGCGCTGGCATGCACTACATGAGTTGCCAGATGAGGTGCTAAAGGTGTCACCGCCGCCAGCCAGCGCTCGTCAGGCATCACGCTGACCGAGTCGGCCAGAGCCCAGGCGGATGGTTTAAGGCGTGCTGGGCAGGTCCCGCCGCACGGGAACTCGCCGAAGCATTCTCAAAGCCGCCTTTCCTGTATCAGATGGACCCGGCGGCCGCCGCCGGGTCCTGGACGAGGCGCAATCCGCGCCGATCGACAAGCTGCCAGTCGACGAGGAGTGGATCACGGTGCCGGCAGCGGCAGGCGACGTGCCCGTTCGCATCGTCAAGCCGCAGGGAGCGGCCGGCATGCTCCCGGTGGTGGTGTACATGCACGGCGGCGGCTGGGTGCTTGGCAACGCCTGCACTCATGACCGGCTCGTGCGCGAGCTGGCCGTCGGCGCCCGGACCGCGGTCGCCTTCGTGGAGTACACGCCCGCACCGGAAGCGCACTACCCCGTCGCGATCGAGCAGGGTTACGCCGCCACCCGTGGATCACCCGTAACGGCACGTCGAAGGGACTTGACTCCAGCCGGATGGCCGCGGCCGGCGAATCGGTCGGCGGCAACATGACCGCGGCGCTGGCGCTCATGGCCAAGGAACGCGGTGACGTCACCTTTGTGCAGCAGTCGATGTACTACCCGGTCACCGACGCCGCCATGAATACCGCTTCCTACGACGAATTTGCCACCGGCTACTACCTCAGCCGCAAGGAAATGGAATGGTTCTGGGACTCTTACGCTCCCGACCCGGCACAGCGGACCCAGATCACCGCATCGCCGAACCAGGCCACCGCCGAGCAGCTCGCCGGGCTGCCGCCCGCCTTGCTGACGGTCGACGAGGCCGACGTGTTGCGCGATGAGGGCGAGGCCTATGCCGCCAAGCTCCGAACCGCGGGCGTCCCGGTGGCGACCGTCCGCTACGACGGCACGGTCCATGACTTCATGCTGCTCAACGTGCTGTGCCAGACCCAGGCCGCCCGCGCCGCCATCGGCCAGGCCAACATGTTCCTGAGCAGAGCACTCGGAACCAGCTGATCACTCAGCAACGCTATGAGTCACGTGATGAGGGCCTAGGGCCGGCCCTTGGACTCTGGCACCAGACCGCCAGCAGCGGTGCCGTCTCATTACGGCAACAACCTGCTCCAATAGTGCATATCTAGCTGATCTTCTCGACCGCGGCGACGGTCAGGTCCGCGAGGCGCGTGAGGACCAGCGCGGCGAGCTTGAGGGCGTCAGGCGCCGGGGCGTACTGAGGGCGGGGAATGGCGATGACCCGCATGCCCGCGGCGGCGGCCGACCGCATCCCGTTGCTTGAATCTTCGACCGCCGTGCACGCGGATGCTATCCGACCGAGACGTCGCGCAGCCTCGGAGTAGACATCGGGCGCGGGCTTTCCCCGGCCGACTTCATCGGTCGACGCCGTCGCCTCGAAGAGCCCGCCCCACCCCGCTGCGGCGAGCACGGAGTCGATGAGCCTCCGCGGCGACGAACTCGCCAGTGCCAGCGGCCACCTCGCGGACAGGCGCCGGAGCGCGTCATCGGCGCCGGACATCAGCGGAAGGCCATCGGCATAGCGGGCGGCCATCCGATCGATGACGACGTCAGCGACCTCATCCGGCGGCAAGTCAACGCCGAGGTCCGCGCTGAGGTAGCTCGCCCATTCAGCGGTGCTCATGCCCAACAGGCGCGCCTGTGCGTCGTCTGGCCAGCGACCGCCGCGCTCCCGGACGAAACCGCGGCGTACCTGCTCCCACACCGGTTCCGAATCGATGAGCACGCCGTCGAGATCAAAGACAACCGCAGCGGGCCGGCCAGCTACCCGCATGCGCGCAACCGACGTCGTCGCATCGTCATCCTCTAGTCCGTCACAGCTTCCCGCGATTGCGCCCAGTCAGGATGATCTGTGTGACCAGGTACGTGCTCAGGCCCAGTTTCTGGGCTATCTCATCCGGCCGCAGCCCTTGCTCGTTGTACAGCAGCGCGAGTTTCTGCTGTCGGAGGCTCCATGGCCTCCGTGGTGCCGGACGCCGGGCTGAGCGATCATCTGGCTGCCGCCGCCGCCGGGGCTGGGGCTGGGGCTGGGGCTGCGTCGGGGATACCTCGGCAGGGCGCGCATCGCGGTGATTGCCCGATGAGGGGAGCGACGTGCCGAATGACCCCCGTCGCTTTCTCCTGACATTCAGCGGACATGCAGTAGTTGTATTTCGCAGCCCGCTCGGGGTGCAGGTCTGCTCCGCAGGTTACGCACTTCTGCAACACTGCTACCTCGTTCTCCTATCAGCTCTGGCATAACTGCCGATGCAGCAGACCGGCGCTGCATGCCGAACCACTTATCAACATGGATAGAACTCCCGATATTCCAGCCTGTGACAGGCTTGCAGGTATGGAACCGACCAGGCACCTGGACTGCTGACCTGCAGCATCACCATGTCGGTCGACGGCTTCGTATGCCGGGCCCGGCACTGCCGCCCTGACGTCAGCCGGCGCCTACATCATGAGCCACAACATGTCCGGTCCAGGCCGCGAGTGGGATATGGCCTGGTGCTCTACCGGGTGGAGCGGTAGTAACAAATCGCCAGGCTCAATTCCGGGAACGGGCCGCGGGCACTAGGCCCGAAGCCCGTTCCCGGGCTTCAAAGGCCAGCCGGCCATCCCTGACGTCGACAACTACCTCTCGGGCGGGCGTGATCTGGCCGGCGAGGAGCATCCGGGAGAGCTGGTTATCGACCTCTCGCTGGATGGCACGGCGCATCGGCCGCGCCCCGAATTCGGGCTGGTAACCATGCTCGGTCAGCCAATCGATCGCGGCGGGCGTGAATCGTAGCGTCACGTCCTGAGCGTGCAGGCGGCGCCGCGTTTCCTCCAGCATGAGCTCGGTAATCTGGCGCAACTGGGCCAGATCAAGCTCTCGGAAGATGATGATCTCGTCGATCCGGTTCAGGAACTCGGGGCGGAATGCCTCGCGCAGGCGGCGCATCAGCTGGTCGACCAGCGCGTCTTGCTGGGCAGAGGTCGAGCTCTCCGTGCTGCCAGCGAACCCCAACGTGGTTCCGCGCCGGGTGATCAGGTCGGAGCCCAGGTTGCTGGTCATGATCAGGACGGTGTTCTTGAAGTCGACTGTCCTGCCCTGGCCATCGGTGAGCCTGCCGTCGTCCAGGACCTGCAGCAGGATGTTGAACACGTCCGGATGGGCTTTCTCGATCTCGTCGAGCAGGACGACCGCGTACGGCCGCCTCCTGACTGCCTCGGTGAGCTGGCCGGCCTCTTCATATCCGACATAGCCCGGAGGGGCACCGACCAGGCGGCTCACCGTATGCCGCTCCTGAAACTCGCTCATGTCCAGGCGGATCATCCTGCTATCCGCGCCGAACAACGCCTCCGTCAGCGCACGCGCCAGCTCGGTCTTGCCGACTCCCGTCGGCCCGAGGAACAGGAAACTGCCAACGGGGCGCTGCGGATCGCCAAGCCCTGCGCGGGACCGCCGGACCGCTTCGGCGACCGCGGCCACCGCCTCGTCCTGCCCGATGACACGCTGGTGCAGATGCTGCTCCAGCTTGAGCAGCCTGTCCTTTTCCTCCTCGGTGAGCTGCTGGACAGGCACACCGGTCGCGCGCGAGACGACCTCGGCGATGTCGTTGACCGTGACCTCAGGCACCGCGGTCTCGTCCCGCCCATGCATCTCGATCTGCCGGCGGATGTCGCCGATCTGATCGCGCAGCTTCGATGCTTGCTCATACTGCTCGCTCGCGATCGCCTGGTCCTTGTCCCGCTTGAGTTCCTCGGCCCGCGCTTCGAGATCACGCAGATCGGTACCAGGCGTCTTCGTCCTTAGCCTCACCCGGGCACCAGCCTGATCGATCAGATCGATGGCCTTGTCAGGCAGGAACCTGTCCGTGATGTAGCGATCCGACAGCTCCACAGCCGCGACCAGAGCCTCGTCGGCATACCTGACCTGGTGGTCCGCCTCGTACCGGTCGCGCAGGCCGCGCAGGATGGCGATCGCGTCGTCCACGCTGGGCTCGGGCACCAGGATCGACTGGAAGCGCCGGGCGAGGGCCGCGTCCTTTTCGATGTTCTTGCGGTACTCATCGAGCGTGGTCGCGCCGATCACGTGCAGTTCGCCGCGGGCCAACGCTGGCTTGATCATGTTGCCGGCATCCATGCCACCCTCTGTGCCAGCACCCACGCCGACAAGAGTGTGCAGCTCATCGATGAAGATGATCAGCTCGTCACTGCGCTGCCGGATCTCGTCAATGATCCTGCGCATGCGCTCCTCGAAGTCGCCGCGGTAGCGGGTCCCAGCGACCACTCCGGAGAGCTCGAGCTGTACGACACGCTTGCCCTCCAGCATGCGCGGGACCTGGCCATCGGCGATACGCTGCGCGATGCCTTCGGCGATCGCCGTCTTGCCGACCCCCGCCTCGCCGATCAGCACCGGGTTATTCTTGCCCCGCCGGGACAGCACCTCGATGGTCTGTTCGATCTCGCCGTCGCGACCGATCACTGGGTCGATCCGGCCCTCCCTGGCCAGGGCAGTCAGGTCACGGCCGAACTGATCAAGCGTGGGAGTAGCGGACCTGCTACCCGGTCCCGGCGGCCCGCCTTGTCCGGGCGGAATCGGGTGGGCGGCCAGCGCGGCCTGGAGCGCTTCCGGAGTCACCCGGGCACTGGACAACATGCGGCCAGCCGGCGAGTCGGAGTTGATCACCAGTGCGAACAAGATGTGCTCGGGCCCGATATAGGTAGATCCGAGCGAGCGCGAGATCTGATGCGCGTCCAGTAGCGCACGTTTAGCGCCGGGCGTCAGCTGCGGCGGCTCGGCCCTGCTCTCGCCCTGGCGTTCGTGCGCCTCGATTGCCCTGGCGAGCTCCTCAGGATCCGCGCCGGCCCGGGCCAGCAGCTGCCGGGTGGGATCCAGCGTGGCCGCCGCCCAGAGCAGATGAACGGTGTCCAGGTCCGTTCCGCCCAGCTCGGCTGCCTTCGCGGCTGCCGCGCCCAGCAATTCGCGGGCCCGCGCACTCATCAGCCGCGTGATATCGACCCGCTGCGGGCGCGCCGATCCGGCGCCGGCACCGTAGATGCGAGCAAGGAAGTCATCAAACGGGCTCGAACCGAAGCCCTCAGGCCCGTAGAAGCCGCTGTTCATCCTCGATCCCCCGGATCCCCCGATCGGCTTACCCGTGCGGCACTTACAGGGTTGTGAGTACCCCGTGAGCTGGGCCGGATGCCTCTGCCGCGGCCGCCCCTGCCCGGGCCCGGCCGAGCCGCCCATCCCGACGGCATGTCACGTCCCCTGGTTGCGCGGTGTCAGTGTGGGGGGAGCAGGCAACGAGGAAACGTAACAGATGAGCGACACTGAGGTACTGGCAGCCGCCTTCGAAGAGCACCGCGATCACCTCCGCGGGGTGGCCTACCGGCTGCTTGGCTCTACGTCCGACGCCGAGGACGCGGTCCAGGACACCTGGCTGCGGCTGACCGGCGCGGATACCAGCGAGGTGAAGAAGATCCAGAGGACGAGGCTGTGCTCGCCGACTCGGTCGGCCTCGCCCTGCTGGTCGTGCTCGACACGCTCACGCCGGCCGAGCGGCTCGCGTTCGTGCTGCACGACTTGTTCGCGATGCCGTTCACCGAGGTAGCCGCCGTGCTCGGCCGCTCTCCCGAGGCGACGCGGCAGCTCGCCAGCCGGGCTAGGCGCAGAGTACGCGGTGCCCCAAGCCCTGATCGCGCCGCCGACCTCGCCCGGCAGCGGGTGGTGGCCACCGCATTCCTCGCCGCCGCCCGCGGCGGCGACATCGCGGCGCTCGTCTCGGTGCTGGACTCCGACGTCAGGCTGACCGCCGATGCGCAGGCCAGCCCGTCAGGCAAGCCGGTGCTGCTGCGCGGAGCGGAACTAGTCGCCAGCGGCGCGATCGCGTCCTCGGTGCGGGCTGGGCGCTCTCAGCTTGCGCTGGTGGACGGAGAGGTGGGCATCGTGTTCGCGCCCGCAGGCCGGCTCCAGGTCGTGCTTGCGTTTACGGTCGGCGCCACGGGCCAGATCACTGCCATCGATGTGATCGCCGACCCCGACCGGCTCAGACGGCTGCGGCTGGCAGTCCTCCCAGACCTGCCGTGAGGATTCCTCGCGTGACCTCGGGTCGGTGCCCGCAGTGAGCTAATCGGCTGGCCTTAGCCAGTCCTCTGTGATCGGAGAGCCAGGCGGACCGGCCATGAGCCAGCTGCTGAGGGCATGGATGAGCGGGCCCGGGTTCTTGCGCGAGCGCGGGAAAGCCCGGCTGCTGGTGAAGAGAATCCCGGTGACGGCCGTGCCACCCTGCGCCCCGCGAAGCAGGATCGGCCTAAAGTCTTTAACGTTCTCGGTAAGCAACCAGCGGCGCTCATTGACGGCCCAGGTGAAGAGCTCGCCCTCGGTCATCGCCCTAAGGTCGGATCGCTCTGTGACGGCAATGACATCGTGGCCAAGGTCGCGCAGGGCAACAGCGAGGGCAGGGGAGAACATCTCATCCAGGATGGGACGGGCGCGAATCGGCGAGGTCATGCGATGAGCCGCTGCTGGACGCGCCAGGCTTCCTCAGTGCGGGCAGAGGCGTCATCGGCTTCGGCTATTTCGGCGTCGATCTCGTCAGGAAAAGCCGCGTAATAGCTCATCGCAATCGCGATCCGGCTCGCATCGATCGCGAGTACCTCGGCTGCGGCGTCGAGTGCTGCTGGACCGCGTTCGTCGATCTCGCGGAGGAACTTGACGATCTCCCATACATCTGGACCGTAAGCAAGCGCGGCGCGACGGCCCGACGGGCCGTCCTTGAAGATGACGCCGGGGTGATCGGCCATCCGCAAGCCCTCGTCAATCAATCGCTGCGCCAGGGCTGACGTCGTACCTGACGTCGCGTTGGCGCGGCGACGCAGCCTGGCCAGCAAGCGATCATCGAACCTGATCGATAGCGGCGTTGTCATGCACTACATTGTAGCACAAGTAATACGCTGAGCCGTCAGCGAGTCGAGCCGGGGCCGAAGGCGTAGATCACCCAGACTTGGCCGCGCGCGAACAGCATCCGGTGGCCGCCCGGCAGGGTGAACTTCGTCCCGCCGTTCTTGGTCGGCCGCGACCAGGACGCGTGGTAGGCCCGCCCGTTGCGGAGCACGACCGCCTTGCCGTGACCAACCGTGACCGCGTACGGGGGTCTAATGCCAAGCTCGCGGAAGACTGAGGTACGCACCCTGGTGTACTGGATCACAACGGTGCGCCCGCCGAGCAGGTGGCCATTGGCCGAGCGGGCAAGCCGGCCGTCCATCGACGCCAGCCAGCGGTGCTGCTTGTGCGACCACCAGAACGTGAAATGCGCTGCCCGGTAAGAAACGCTGTAGGAGTGCGCTCGCTTGCCGCCTGGCGGAGCCGATCCGAATCTGAAGCCGATATCGCGCGCCAGGCTGGCGTGCGGTGCCTCGTGCAGCAGCGTTCGGGTGCGCGCGTAGAGGTTATACGGAGCGACCCGGCTGTTGTCGCGGAAGTAGCCACCGACACGGCCGGCGTAGAGGTCGGCGATCCTGGCATGCTCGACGACCGGTAGCAGCGCGGGCTGCGCGCCCGAGAAGGCGAACGCCGGCTTGCCGAACTGCCTGAGCAGCTTGACGTCCTCCTCGCGTGAGCTCCGGACCGGCCCGACCACCGGCGGGATGCGCGAGGAGAAGACAGCCATGATCCGGCTAAGCCCGCCTTCCACCGGCAGCAGGTAGACGATGTCCGCGTCCTGCAGGCCCGTCGGCGGCCGGGCTTGCACGACGTTGTCGATCTTGAAAATCAATTCTCGCCGGAGATACTTGATCCGCTCGCCGGTAAACGGCGAGGTCAGCGGCCGCTTCACGTGGTGACTCAGCCTGGCCGACGGGGTGGTCGATGGTGCCGGCCGCCTTGCCGCGGGCGAGTGGTTCCCGGTCAGCACCACAGCTACGGCTGCCAGGATCGCCAGTGCGATCGCCGAGCTGCCAGCCGCGATCACCGTCCGCCGGATGGAGCGTGCCGAGGATTTCAAGTGACCGAGGCTACCACCGCTGGCCAGGGCTAATCCTTGCGAAGGATTGTTTCCTCGATCTCGGTCTTCCTGGCCGGCGCGAATGAGCACTCGGTTTCGACCGCCTGGAAGCCGGCCTTCTTGACCACCCGCAGCGAGCCGACGTTGTCGTTGGCCGCACGGGCGTAGGGTCATCGGCGGTGAATGCGGCGATCCGCACCGACTGCGGGTCGCGCATCTGGTCGAACAGCGCGTCAAGGTCGCCGTCCTCGACCGGCCGGAGCGGCGATAACTGCCACGATTTGATGCGAGCCAGGGCGACGCGGCGCGATCCCAGATCGGTCAACTGGCCTGCCGCGCCAGGGCAGGGGCCGGGCGGAACTCCAGTTCCTTCGGGTCGACTGGCCCGCGGTACAGCGCAGCGTCCTTGAAGTAGTGCTGCCGCAGCCGCCATGGTGCCCGGTCACCCTGGCGCGGCAGGGTGTGCCGCGCACGCTCGAAATACCCGGATGTCAAGTCGATGAGTGGCGTCGTCGCAAGGTGCCCCGCCGGCAGCCTCGGGGTGACGGTCGCATAACCGTTCTCGCTCATGTAAGCCAGCAGGCGGCTGACGTAGCTGGAGACCAGATCGACCTTGAGCGTCCACGACGCGTTGGTATAGCCGATCGCGAACGCCATGTTGGGCACGCCGTCGAGCATCATGCCCTTGTAGGCCACCCGGCGCGAGACGATGACCTGCTCGCCGTCGACGGTCACGTCGATCCCGCCGAGCGGGAGCAGGTTCAGCCCCGTGGCGGTGATGATGACGTCCGCCTCGAGCAGCCCGCCCGACCGCAGCCGGATTCCGCCCGCGGTGAAGGAGTCGATGTGGTCGGTGACGACCTCCGCCTTTCCCGACTTGATCGCCGCGAAGAAGTCCCCGTCAGGCACCAGGCACATCCGCTGATCCCAGGGCTGGTAAGCCGGCGTGAAGTGCGTGCCGATGTCGTAGCCGGCCGGCAGCCGCTTGGCGGCGCCCCGTTGCAGGATCGCTCGCGCCCTGGCCGGGTTCTTCCGGCAGAAGCTATAGATCGCGGTGCCGATCCGCGCGTTCTTCCACCGCACGGCCGAATAGGCAAGAGCCGGTGGCAGCACCTTGCGCAGAAGATCGGCGACCGGGTCGCCGCCAGGCAGGGAAAGCACGTAGGACGGCGACCTTTGCAACATCGTCACCGTCGCGGCGGTCTCAGCCAGGGCCGGCACCATCGTGACGGCCGTGGCCCCGCTGCCGATCACGACGACTCGCTTGCCGGTGACGTCGAGATCGGCTGGCCACTGCTGCGGGTGCACCAGCGTGCCCGCGAAGTCGTCCTGTCCTGGCCAGGTGGGTGTATAACCCTCGTCGTACCTGTAATAGCCGGAGCACAGGTAGAGGAAGCGACACGTCCGGTCGCCGCGCGCGCCGGTCTCGGTGTTCTCGATCGTCACCGTCCACCGCGCGTCATCGCCTGACCAGTCAGCCCGCACGACGCGGTTGTGATAGCTGATCCGCTTATCGACGCCGTAGGCCGTCGCGGTGTCCCTGAGATGCCTCGACGATCGCATACGACATGCCGGGAGCCTGCGCCTGCAGCCGGCAGGCGGCCCCGATACCAGACAGGCCCGCACCGACGATCAGGACGTCCACGTGCCCGGGACCGGCGGCTGGCTCTACGGCTCGGGCGGGGGTTGCGTTCATCCTGCTCCCTGTCCTGCTTCATCGGCAACGGCGTCACGAAGGCATCGGCCAGCCGAACTATGCGGCACTTTCTACAGATGTATCACAGGACGACGGCGGGTCCTGAGCGGCTGCCTACGATGAGATGCTGGCAACTACCGGCTAGCGCAGGGCGACGGGCCGGCCGACGAGCACCCACGAAAGAGCGCGAAGGTGCTTATGAGCTATCCAGCGGACGTCCTGGTATCGGTGCGCGGCGAGGCCCGGCGGACGGTTCGCGGCGACGCACGACGAGCACGTTCACGATAAGAAGACCGGCCAGTACGAGCCAACCGGACAGGTGACCGCGACCGTGGCTCTGCAGGCGAGCGCCGTCGTGAGCGAATCGACGGCCGGGTCGGCCAATAGCGACGGCTTGGCCGCGGGCGTTTGCGTCTGCCGTTGCTGGCACGCGATCGCGTATGTCATCCTCTTCGTGCAAGGCAAGGATCGCCCCGCCGAACGTATGATCCGCCTAGATGTGGCCATTGCCGCAGGCGAGGGCCGCACCAGGGGAATAAGGGGAGCGATTTGATGGGCATTCTCAATGAGGCCCGCCGGGAGTTCATCGCGGCACCCGACAGCTCGAAGGGCCAGATCGTCTTCAAATGGCCCGACCACAACATCCGCAAGTTCTCCAGGGCCATCGTCGAGCCTGATGCCGTCGCGGTGTTCATCAGCCAGGGCCGGGTGATGGGCATCCTGGGACCGGGCCAGCACACGCTGGACGCGGCCGAGCTGCCTTTCCTCGGAATGTTCGTCGACTGGGCGAGCAATAGCAACGCGTTCAAGGCCGAGATCTTCTTCGTCGGCGCGCGGGAGTTCCCGAACCTCCGTTTCGGCGGGCGCCTGGACGAGGTTCAGGATCCTCAGACCGGCCTGATCGTCACACTCCGCGCGTTCGGCGAATACGCGGTCCGCGTGATCGACCCGGCCAGGCTGATCCTGAACCTGGTCGGCACGGTCGACGTGACCAATAACGACGCCGTGACATCCTGGGTCACCCAGCAGCTGCTCAAGTGCACCAGGTCAGGAGTCACCTCCCAGCTGATGTCCGGAGCGTGGCAGATCCTTGGCCTGTCGATGCACAGGGCCGAGATCGAGCACGGGACCCTGGAAGAGACCAACACCGAGCTGGCCGGATACGGCATCGCGATCACCCGCCTCGGCAACCTCGACATCAACCTCGACGATGACGACAATGCCAGGCTCAAGAAGCTGGCCGGGGACACCGCCTACAGCAGGCTGGCCGGCGGATACCTGCAAGCCGCCCAGGCGGAGATGATGCAGGGCGCGGGCCAGGGAATGGCGCAAGGTGGCGCCGCGGTGAGCCCGCCGCAGCAAGCACCGCCACCCCAGGCCGGCACCGTTGCGTGCGGCAATTGCCAGAACGAGGTCCGCGAGGGGGCGAAGTTCTGCGACTCGTGCGGCAATCCGATGTCGCGGCAATGCTCGAACTGCAACGCGGCGATGGGCGCGACGTCCAAATTCTGCGCCGAGTGCGGAACACCGGCGAGCTAGGCGCCTGGATAGGCCACCGCCTAAATGCGTCGATCAGCGGTCCGCAAACGTTGCTGCGACGGGCCGCCGGTTCCACTACGATCTGCTATGAAGTGCTATTAGCTGCCACATCTGCTGGTGTATTAAGCATATTCCCGATGTGTCTGAATGGGCACCGCGTCAGAAAGGCCTGCCCGAATGGATCGGATCGAGTGCCAGTGGTGCAAGGCTCAGAACGAGCCCGAGCGGACCAGTTGCAGCACCTGCGGTGCGCCACTCGACAAGAGAAACCTCGTCTCGGACTCCGGCTGGAGCGAGGCACCCCGCCTGCGCGACATGACGGAGTTCCGGTTCTCGAACTCGACCTGCCAGGTGGAGGGCGAGATCGTGCCCGTGGCTGAGCTGGCCCTGGCTCCCGGCGACGCGGTGTTCTTCGAGCACCACGTGCTGCTGTGGAAAGAGCCGGCGGTGCCGATGGCGGCGATGAATACCGGCGGCGGCATGAAGCGCACGCTCGGCGGCATGCCGCACATCTTGAGCATCGCCCAGGGACCAGGCCGGATCGCGTTCTCGCGCGACGCGGCTGGCGAGCTCGTCGTGCTGCCGCTGCACCCCGGCATGGAACTCGACGTCAGGGAGCACGCGTTCCTGATCGGGACGCACTCGCTGAACTACTCATTCGTCCGCATCAAGGGCCTGGCCAACCTGCTACATGGCGGCAGCGGGATGTACATGGACCGGTTCATCACCCAGAATTACCCCGGCCTGCTGCTGCTGCACGGCTACGGCAACGTGTTCCAGAAAACGCTGCAGGCGGGCGAGAAGATCCTGATCGAGCCGGGCGGCTTCCTGTACAAAGACTCGTCGGTCGGGATGAACACGGTGCAGATGGACATCAAGACCGGCGTGATGCGGCGCGGCATGTACCTGGCCGAGATGACTGGCCCGGGCCGGGTCGGCATCCAGTCCATGTACGTCCACCACGGTTCTGAGTAGGGATCGCCATGTCCATGCCAGGCTCGACCACCTACACCTGCCCGTACTGCCGGATGACCAACAGCGATGACGGGACTCCGACCTGCCCGCGATGCGGCGCACCGGTCGACATCAGCCTCCGGATATCCAACTCGGGATGGTGCAAGCAGCCGCCGATCCGCGATATGGCCAGGATCAGGTTCGGCCGCTCCACCTGCCAGATCAGCGGAACCTATGTGCCGGTCGCCGAGACGGAGCTGCACGACGACGACTGGGTCTACTTCTCCCACCACGTCCTGCTGCACGCCGAGCCGCGGGTCAGGCTCGAGGCAATGCGGATGAAGGGCGGCTGGAACCGGGTCATGGCCGGCCTGCCGCTGATCATGATGAGGGCGCAGGGCCCGGGCTTCGTGGCCTTCAGCGCCGACCATCCGGGCGAGATCCTGGCGCTACCGCTCCAGCCGAACCAGGCAGTTGACGTGGTAGAACATCAGTTCCTTGTCGCGACAGGGAACGTCGGCTACCAATGGGACAAGTCGAACATCTGGTTCACTACCCGCAGCGGTGATGACACGGAATGGCATTACCCGGTCGGCAAGTTTATCGACAGGTTCATGGCCCAGGGCACGCCAGGACTACTTCTGCTACACGCGCCTGGCAACTCCTTCGTGCGCGACCTGGGCCCCGGCGAGCGGATCCTCGTCCAGCCCAGCGGGCTGATCTGGAAGGACCCGTCGGTGCAGATGTTCCTGCACTTCGAGTACCCGCGCGGCAACTACTGGTTCAGCTCGGCCCGCTGGCAAGCGAAGTCGATCTGGCTGACGCTCCAGGGACCTGGCCGGATCGCGATCAAGTCAGTGTTCGAGCGGCCTGAGCTGACCGGGAACATCGTCAGGAACTCCGGGGCGACGACTCAGTTCTGGTAGCGACGCTGCGTGTCGGCCTGCGCGACGGCCCGAGTAGACGCAGTCGGCCAGTGACAGCCCGCTGACGTATGACCTCGAGCAGAGCCCGACAGCGCTGCGGCCGGCCGCATACAGGCCAGGGATGCTGGTGCCGTCCGCGCGCCGTACCTGGCCCGTATCCTCGGCCACCACCAGCCCGCCGAGGGTCAACATCGGCGCGGGATAAGCGGGGCGTGGCCGCACCGACAAGTCGATCAGGGAGAACGGCGGGCGGCCGAGCACGGTAACTACGTCAGCGGGCTTCCCGGCCGGATCGGGTTCTCCGGCCGCCGCGGCCGAATTGTGCGCGGCGAGCGTCGCCGCCAGGCCGGCGGGGTCGACACCTGCCCGGACCGCGACCTTGGCTACCGTCGTCCCGCGGACCCGCGCCGTGGTCAGCAGGTAGGCCGCCTGAAGCAGCTGGAACCACTGCAAACCGCCCCTAAGCTGGCGCCGCGCTCTCGCTACCACGTTCTGGTCGACGAGCAGCCACGCGCGGCGGTCATGCCTGCGCACCATCGCCTCGCCGATGGCGGCTCCGTACAGCGATTCATCGCAGACGCGCTGCCCGGAAAGGTCGACCAGGAGGCCGCCGAGAAGTGCAGAGGGCGGCGTGATGAACCGCCAGCACGACACGCGGTCGAGGAATCTGGTGACTCCGCCTGCCGCGACGCCGAGCCGCATGCCGCTGCCGTCGTCGGCGACGGTCCCCAGGGGCAGCCCGCCGCGGTAAGCGGGAGCGTGCTCGCGGACCAGCGCCCGGTTCGCCACGAATCCCCCCGCCGCGATGATGACGCCGTTCCTGGCGCGGACGCGCAGCGGCTTAGCGTACCGGCGCTCCAGGAACGCGACCGGCTTGTGCATCCGCTTGCCCAGGCCTCCCGCGTACAGGAATGGCTTCTTGCCGAGTTTGTGCAGCACGCGGTGGGCGAGCCTGGACCAGGCCGGGGCGCCGCGCATGCTCAGGCACTCCACGCCTGTAACCTGGCCCGCCTCGCCAGTCACAATGCGCTCGGCCCGCGTCTGCGTGATTACCACGACGCCTGCCGACCCGACGGCCGCGGCAAGCCGGGCGAAGAGCACGCGCCCCGACGTACCCCTGCCTACCGCCCGGTGCCCGCGCGGTGCCGGGGCCGCGATGTGCGCGAACGATCGCTCGCTGCCTGAGTAGTACAGGTAGTGCCGGTTGCCAGGATAGGAAGTCTTATCTGGGCTCAGGCTGCCGTGGAACGGCACTCCCTTGGAGGACAGCCAGGCCATCATCTCGGCGCTGCCTGCGCAGAAGTCATGGAGGGTAGCCGGAGTGACCGCGTCGCCGACCTCCACTTCCAGATAGGAGAACATGGCCTCTGGCGTATCCTGCACGCCGGCCTGCAGTTGCTGGATGGTCCCGCCGCCTGCGTAGACGATCCCTCCGGACAGGGCGGTCGCACCCCCGCCGGAGAACCTGTCGAGCACGATGACCTGGGCTCCGGCCCCGGCCGCCTCGAGCGCGGCGCAGACGCCCGCGGCGCCGAAACCGACCACTACGACGTCGGCCTCAAGATCCCATGCTTGCGGCACTGACGCCTCCTCCTGGGCTGCCGAGGCCGGTCATCGGGACTGACCGAACTGTAACGTGTTCTACCACGCAGCAGCAGCCGTAAGGGATGCGAACGCAGGTGCCGCAAGGAGGTCAGGGCGGGATCATCCCGAAGGAGGTCAGGGCGGGATCATCACCGCCCGCCGGTGCGGGGCCTTGCCGCACCGCGCCCAGCCGGCGGCGATCTCGGCGAGGGGCAGCCGCTCCCGGTCAACCTGGAGCCTGCCGACGGCGGCATGGCCGAGGATCTCGGTGAGCGCTGCCGCCCGCTGCTCGGGACGCACCGCGTTGTTGGTGTAGCCGAGCACGGACAGCGTCCCGCTGCGCAGCGTGGCCGAGGACAGGCTCGCCTCCTGGCCTGCCGATGACCCCAGATTGACCAGCCGGCCCCCTAGTGACATGACGCGGAGGGCGGCCCGGGCCGGCACACCCCAGACCGGGTCGAGGACCAGGTCGAGCCGGCCTGCGCACGCCTCGGCCAGACGGCTTGCGATCACCGCCGGATCGTCCCCGCTCAAGTCAGCGACGGCATCCGCGCCGAGGTCAGCGGCGCGTTGCCTGCCCAGCGCATCGCGGCACGCGCCGATAACCCGGCCGGCCCCGTGCAGGCGCGCCACCTGAATGCCCGCCTGCCCGACCGTCCCGCTGGCCCCGAGCACCAGCACGTGCTCACCCGCCCGCATGCCGCCGCGCCAGGTCAGTGCCATCCAGGCGGCGATCGCCGACAAGCCGAGCGCGGCGACGAGGTCATCGCTGACTGTCTCGGGCAGCGACACGACGCCATTCTCGTCAACGACGCACAGCTCAGCCAGGGTACCGTCGCCCGGCGCCAGGCCTGCGCTGCCGCTGAACCAGACCCGCTGGCCTGGCGTAAGGGTGTCGGCCTGCTCGATGACGCCGACACCCTGCGTGCCAGGCACATAGGGCAATGTTGGAGCGCCGAAGTAGGAGGTGCCGGAGGCGAGGAGCAGGTCCAGTGGGCTGACCGGGGCCGCGGATACCCGGATCAGGGCCTGGCCGGCGGCGCGGCGCGGCACCGGGTGCCGCCCGTACTCCGGCGGCTGGCCGTGGCCGTGCAGGACGGCCGCCCGCATCGTCCTTGATCCGCCGCCACGCTGTCCGCTGCCCTGTCCGGCGCCGGCCTCGGCCATCGCGGCCATGGCGGCCTCAGTCCTGCGTGTAGGTATAGGTACCAGACTCCATTGCTCAAGCTGGCAGGCCCGTACGCCGCGATGCTCCTCGCCGATCTCGGCGCAGACGTAATCAAGGTAGAGAGCCCGGCGGGCGACGACACCAGGCGCTGGATCCCGCCAGCCACGAGCGACGGGGTGTCGACCTATTACCTGGCGATCAACAGGAACAAGCGATCTGTCGCACTGAACCTTGACGACGCGGACGACCTCGCCGCCGGGCGCGAGCTCGCCCGCCGCGCCGACATCCTGGTGGAGAATTTCAAACCAGGCGGGCTGGCCAGGTTCGGCCTGGACTACGAGTCGGTCCGCGCCGTCAACTCCGGGATCATCTATGCCTCAGTCAGCGGCTTCGGCTCGGGCGGCGGGCAGCACCTGCCCGGATACGACCTGATGGTCCAGGCGATGTCGGGCCTGAGGCCAGCCTGATGGCTTCCGCCCTGTCCGGCATGGTCAATCAGACCAGCGCCCACGCCGCGGGCGGGGTGGTCCCGTTCCGCATGGGCAACGCGCACCCGAGCCTCTACCCATATGAGCCGTTGCCCACCGCGGACGGCGACCTGATCGTGACCGCGGGCAACGATGTCCAGTTCCGCAAGCTCTGCGAGGTGCTGGGAGCACCGGAACTGGCAGCGGATCCGAGATTCGCTCGCAACGAGGACCGCACGGCCAACCGCGACCTGCTCAGGCCGCTGCTCATCGAGCGACTCGCCGGCCGCCCGGCCGCCATGTGGTTCGGCGAACTGATCGCGGTCGGCGTTCCGTGCGGACCGATCAACACCGTGGACCAGGGCCTCACCTTCGCCACGGAGATCGGCCTGGAACCCATTGTCAGCGCGGGTTCCGGCCCTAGCGCGATCCCGACCATCAGGCATCCGATCACCTTCTCAGCCACCGCGCCGCGGTACGATCTGCCGCCGCCCGCGCTCGATGAGCACGGTGACGACATCAGGGCCTGGCTGACCGCGCCGGCGCCGGCTCGGGCCAGCGGTGACCGGGCCACGAGCCGGGGGACAGGACCACGGACATGACGCAGCCAGGCCAGGCGGGGCGCGCCTTCCCGACATCGATCGGCACCTCGAGCGCCGAGACGATCACGCTCCTCGGTCACGATCTCGCCACGGATTTGATGGGCAAGGTCGGCTTCGGCGAGCTTGCACTGTGGCTGGTAACCCAGCAGCGACCGACACCGTCCCAGGTCAGGGTCTTCGAGGCGGTGCTCGTCGCGCTGGCTGATCACGGATTCACGCCCACGGCGATCGCCGCGAGGCTCACCTATCTCAGCGCGCCCGACTCGGTGCAAGGTGCGATCGCGGCCGGGCTGCTGGGCGGCGGGTCGCGCTTCCTCGGCGTGACCGAGGATGCCGCCAGGTTCCTGGCCGAGACGCTCGCCGGCCAGCCCGTGCCAGCGGACGAGCCAGGCTTCGATGAGCTCGCCATGGCGGCTGTCCGGCACGCGCGGGATGCCGGCTCGTTCGTCCCCGGGCTCGGGCATCCGGTCCATAAAATCACCGACCCCCGTACGCCCGCCTTGCTGGCGATCGCCGAGGCCGAGGGTTTGCGCGGCCCGCACCTGCGTCTCTTCGAGGCGATCGGCCGGGTGCACCCGCAGGTGCTCGGCCGCAGGCTGCCGCTCAACGGCGCGGGAACCTGCGGCGCAGCCCTCGCCGACCTTGGCCTGCCGGCCGGCCTGCTGCGCGGCTTTGCCCTCCTCGCCCGCACCGCCGGCCTGCTCGGCCACCTGGCCGAAGAGCAGCGGCGCCCCGTCGGGATGGACATCTACCTGACCGTCGAGCAGAACGCCGAGTACCTGCGCCCTGAGCCCCAGGACCCGGCCAGCACCTGAGGGGAGCCGCCATGGCGACCGTGACCGCCGTCATCGCATCCACCCATCATCGGTTCTATTACCGCGCGAGCACCGCGACGGGCGAGGACCGGCCCCCTTTCGCTGACGAGTGGGCGGCCAAGATCGAGCCGATCGTGCCGATTTACACGAACATCTTCGCCCCGCCGCTTCCTCGGCCGAAGCGGCTCGTCGAAGCGTGGCCATCAGAGGACCGGGTCGCGATCATCGGCACCGGGCACCTGTCGCTTGAGCTGGGCAGCCCCCGCCAGTTCGGGTCGCACGGCCCTGACCCGGAGTTCGACCGCAAGGCAGTCGAATGGATCGCCTCAGGCGACATAGCGTCCGCGTTGGCTGAGGTCAGTCTGGAGAGCCTATGGCTGCCAGGCAACGCGACCCACGGCTTCATGGACTTCATGCTCATGATGGGCGTGGCCGGCGAGAACGCCAGCGCCAATCACGTGGACTCACTTGACCTGTTCCACACCATGGAGGCCTACTTCACCTGGTACCCGAAGGAGGCGTCGTGACGGAGTTGCGCAAGGAGGCGCCGTGAGCAAGTACCTGCTCAACAAGGAATAACTATGCGGCAACTGTCCTGGTAACAGTAGCCGCGCGAGCCTGCGAACGTCATGATACGGACATGGAATTGACTTTCCGCGCGGCATGATCGGCACAGCCGCATGACCGGCACAGCCGCCCAGCCGGTCGCGGTTGCCCTCGCGATAACGGCAGCTGTCACCTTCGCCGTTGCCAATGTCGTGCAGCAGCGGGTGGCGGCCAAGCTGCGCTCTGATGCAGCCTTCGATACCGCCGTCCTGCTCCACCTGATCCGCCGCCCGCTCTGGCTGGCAGGCCTGGCTGCCGTCATGGTCAGCCTCTCACTCCAGGCGACGGCGCTCGGCCTGGGCAGGCTGGTGATCATCGAGCCCATCCTGGCCAGCAGCCTGCTGTTCGCCCTGGCGCTTGCCGCCCGCGCCGACCGGCGCCGGATGCGGCCGATCGAATGGCTGGCCGCGCTGGCCACGTTCGCCGGGCTGGCCGTGTTCCTGTCGGTCGCGCATCCTTCGGGCGGCCAGCCGACGGCGAAGCTCAGCCAGCTTGGCATGGCCGCGATCGCCGCCGTCATTATCGCCGTGGCCTCCGGCCTGCTGGCAGTGCGGATGGGACCGCTGCGCCGAGCTCTCACGCTGGGCGTCGGCGGCGGGATCGCCGCTGGGGTGACCGATGCGCTGACCAAGACCGTTGCTTACCTGGCCGGCGGCCACCAGCTCGGTGTGTTCGCCGATGCCAGGCTGTACCTGCTGGTCGTCGTCGGCCTGCTGACCTACACCATGCAACAGAATGGCTACCGGGCGGCGGGCCTGGCGGCATTCCTGCCCGTCTTCTCCGTTCTTGACCCCGTCGTGGGCTCGCTGCTCGGCCTGTTGCTCTACCATGAGCACCTCGGCGGCGGTGCGGGCAGAATGGCGCTTGAGGCCGTTGCCGTGCTGGCCGCGACGTGGGGGATCTACCGCCTGGCCAGGTCGACAGCCCAAGCCGAGCTGATCGAGCCGATCGAGCCGATCGAGACCATCTCGCCGATCGGAGCCCTTCCGCTGATGCTGCCGGTGCCGCCCGATCCGGTCCTGGCCGGCGAGGAGTCAACGGCCCCGCGCTGACGCACCCCCTGCGTACGATTCGGATCGTGGCTACTCGCTACGACGTCTCCAACGTGCCGCTGCAAGGCGGCTACGTAGCCAAGCAGTGCCCGGTCCGGGCGCAGTGGGACACCATCAGGCCGTGTGACCCGCTACCGCCGTCAGCATCCGTAGAGCGCAGGCTCGCTCGCGGCAGGGAATTCGAGGCACGGATCGTTACCGCGCTCCGGCGGCATCATCCCAGCGCCGTAGTCCTGCTGAGTGCGGACCGGCAACTGCGGCCTGCGCGGGAGCAGGCGACGCTCGCCGCGATCACGTCTGGCGCGCGGCTAATTATCGGCGGCCGCCTGCCAGCCGATCTGGCCGGTCGGCGCGTGGGGGAGCCTGACCTGCTCGTCAGCGCCGCGGAGTCGGGGTACCGTGCCGTGGACATCAAGCACCATCGCAGCCTGAATGCCCGGCCTGACGGCTCTTCTGGCGCGACGGCGGCCTGCTGCTCGGACCTCAACGGTCTCGTCCTTGAGGCGGCGGCTGCCGACCAGGCCCGCGTGGCGCGCAAGCGCCGGGAGGACTTGCTGCAGCTCGCCCATTATCAGCGCATGCTGGAGGCCGCCGGGCTCGCCGCGTCCGGCAGAAGGTACGGCGGCATCATCGGCGTGGAGGA
>WNFI01701186.1_pt1 | contig 20376 bp, 26 predicted proteins | sample 5400471 | NCBI WGS metagenome assembly WNFI01 (sample SAMN13153348, study PRJNA577476) | soil metagenome | isolation source: 100 cm saprolite on Douglas fir-dominated hillslope | place: USA:California | collected 2013-09-17
AGATTGCGTCCCACATCGAGCAAGGGCGCAGCGAAGAGACGAGTGAAAAGCGGCAATTTTAATCGGTTCTACCGGCAGTTTTATTATGCGCTTAACAGGCGTGAACCCTCCATGTTGCGTGGCACACTTCTTTTTCCTCTTTCTGTGGAGCCCAAAGAGGCTTTCACGAGGCTCATTCTCTCTCCAAATACTTCTACTGTTCTCTTCTACGTCTCTTGCTTAGCGGGGAAAACGCTGGGAAAAAATGTCGGGACCCCCACAAGAGGAGGTAGTCGCGATTGCGCCACAGAGGGATTGGAGGGATCGAACGCTCTGGGCCAGTTGAAACTCCTGACATAAACATTTCCTTTCAATTGTCAATGAAAATTGTCCTGACAAGTGGGGTGGAGCGCCAAGCCCAAGTAGCGGGAGTTGTTGATCATCAGATAGCCAAGTGCGCCACCTACAGTTATCCAGTCGCGCCAAACTCAGGGAGTATGAGCTGCTCTGCAAGAGCAACCACCTTGCTTCGTCTCTTTCGCTCGCCTGGTTCTGGTCGCCTCAGAGCCAAAAGCCACTCGGTATCGGAGAACTGCCACAGGTCCATTTGCGGGCTGCGAAAATGCGTCTCTAGTCCTACAGTTGTAGATGAAGAAAGAAGAAAAGCCTCGCAAGGGAAACGATCCTTCATGCTTCGGAGGAAACACCTCTTCTCCTCTTGACATGTGTCGATGGATCTGCTATTCTATTTTCATAATGAAAATATATAAAGGAGTGAACAACTTGATGACGCTGGCGACACACCGGGCATGAAGGAGTTCCATGGCAAGCACATCGTTTCCTGATCCATCACAGATGAGCGCGGCCTTGCTCCGGTTTATCTTCTTTCTGAGTGACCGGATCGAGCAACAACAGTGGAATTTTGAGCAACAGATGAAGGGATGCCATCCCGAGGATGTGCGCGTGCTCTTCCTCTGGATGGAGCCGCGCGGCCCGTTGATGGTCAAGGAGATTGCGCAAGAACTGAATGATGTGAGCTTGAGTACCCTGACCCGGATCTTAGATCGGTTGGAGCAGCACGGCTATATCAGGCGGATGCTCAATCAAGAGGATCGGCGCAGCTTCCGCGTCATTCCGACGGAGCAGGGTCAGCAGACCATCGAGACCTTCATGCAGGAATGGCGAAGCGTGGCGCAGGGGGTGCTGGATGCCCTGACGACAACTGAGCAACTGGTCCTCATCGACTTACTCACAAAGGTCCAACATCACTGGCCATCTCACGAGATGGCTTAAGACGCCATTGCACCAGGCAGGAATATCCTTGCCAGACAAAGGAGGAGGTTTTTTTGCCCTAAAAATAGCTTCATTTTGACACTATTTCAAAATGAAATCCTTGAAGGCGAAGAAGACCATGTACACGAAAGGAGCAACTGATGCCACAGAAGACGGCAAAGCTGAGTATGTTTTCCTTGATTGTCTACAACTTGACGGGCGGGCGCATCCAGATGAATAGCGCGACGGACCCGGTAGGCCTGCTAGAACTGACCACTACGGGGCGCACATCCGGGCTCCCGCGCAAGGTCTCGCTGGTCTACATCAAAAGTGGTTCCGCCTATGTCGTGGCAGCATCGTCTGGACGAGATCGACACCCCGCGTGGTTTTTCAATCTGCGCAGCCATCCACAGGTACAGGTACGCATCAAAAACTGGCAGACCACCGCCGTCGCGGAAATTGCCGATCCCGAGCGCCGAAAAGTGCTCTGGGAACACCTGGTGATAGCCTCACCGATGTTTGCGCGGTTTGAGCAGCTCACGCAGCGAGAAATTCCCATGGTGCTCTTGCACCCGGAAGAAGAAGCTGGTTTTTGATCGTGAGAAGAAGGAGAAAAGAAAGCATGCAACCGGTCAAAGCGAGAGAACGCGTATCTCCTGGGAAACCCATCTCGGGCTGGGCTCGCTGGGGAGGACGTGCATTGGTTCTGACAGGGGGATTGTGGATGATTACCTACCTGGCGGGTGTTTTGGACGGAAGACTGATTGACCCAGATTTCTTTGATGGGTCAGCGCTTATGTGGATTGGCATGATCGCTTCCGAAGTCGCGCAACTCTGCCTGGGAACTGGTCTGATCGTGCTTGGCACGCGGCTCTGGACGCATGCAAAAAGGCTGGCTGCGGCGGGAATGGCGCTGGAGACGATCGCGCTCGTCACCCTGCTCATCGATCTCATCCTGTTTCCAAGCTTGCTGAAAGGGGCGCTTCTCCCCCGTGAATTGTCGGCAGCGACAACGGTCGCACTGTTTGCCGGAATGGCGCTGCTTGGGATCGCCTCCGTGCGCACACGAGCCTTGCCCGGTATTGCGGCATTGGTGCTGCTGCTCGTTGGAGTACTCACAGTTCCCTTGATTTTTCTGGCTTTCCCGCTTGGGAGCGTGGCGCCCAACTACCTCGTCAGCGACCTGCCCCTGGTTCTTGCCGCCGTTCTCCTGATCCTGGTTGGCATCGGCGTCCAACGCCGATGGCGTGAAGCATAAAAGAGTGGGAGAAACAGATGCAACGGTCTCTCATCCGGAAAAGAGAGGAGCTTGTACTGAAGCTCCTCCTCCCTTTGCTGATCTTGCTCTACCGTGTGACAGGTGGACGCATTGCTGGCTCAATGAATGGGACGGCCGTCCTCCTGCTCACCACGACTGGGCGACGGTCTGGAAAACAACGAACCGTGCCGGTGAGTTACATCAAGGACACCTCCTCGTATGTGATTGCGGCAACGAACGGCGGTCGGGACTCCCATCCCGGCTGGTTGCTCAACGTTCGCGCTCATCCGCAGGTAACACTTCAGGTGAAGAACCAGATCGTAAAAGCGAAAGCTGAAATAGCGAGACCGGAGCAAAGGCGTGAACTGTGGGAGCGATTCGTGCAAGGTGCTCCCCATATCTATGAGGGGCTTCAGGCCCGCACCAAACGAGCATTTCCCCTCGTGATCTTCCATCCCCTGGACGGGCTGAGTCCGAAGAGGAGAGACGAGGCATAGCCCTTCTCTCCTCAATCACAGACAGGACAGGAAATGCAGAGGAGAATCGTCTATGCCACTTCATTTTCCCTCATCTAGCCCTTCTTCATCACCGGAAGCGATGTGGGTCACAGCATTCAACGAACTAGGACGACGAATCAGGCGCTATTTTGTACGATCAGAACCTCACCATCAGGCACTTGCCTCTATGCAGGGCTTGATGAGTGGAGCCTTACGAAAAAACGGGTGGCAGGTGGCTGAAGCGATGGGAGAAACCACCCCATATGCCATGCAACATGTGTTGGATCGGGCCAAATGGGATTGCGACGGAATGCGAGATGCGTTGCGTGCATACCTCTTGGAGACCCTTGCAGCCTCTAACGCGGTGTTGGTCGTCGATGAGACAGGCTTTCTCAAAAAGGGAGACACATCGGCGGGAGTGCAACGCCAGTACAGCGGCACGGCTGGACGCATCGAAAACTGCCAGGTGGGCGTCTTTCTTTCCTATGCTAGCTCCCATGGACACGCCCTGCTGGATCGAGAGCTGTATCTGCCCAAGAGTTGGACTGACGACCAGGAGCGTTGCCGACAAGCACATGTGCCTGCTTCAGTGACTTTTGCTACCAAGCCCGAACTGGCTGCCCGCATGCTTGAGCGAACGCTGAATACAGGTCTCCCTGCCGCATGGGTATCGGGGGATCCTGTCTATGGGAGCGCACTGCAGTTGCGAGCCGACCTGGAGGCCCGCAAGCAGGCGTATGCGCTAGCAGTGACCTGCAAAGAGCATGTGGAGGTGCAGGGAACGTGCAGGCGAGTGGAAAAGACTAGCACGTGACATAGCACGAGAGGACTGGCAAGAGCTGAGTGCAGGCATGGGGAGCAAGGGACCTCGCCTCTTCGCGTGGGCGCGCATCGAACTCGCGGCGCCAGAGGCCGATGGGTGGCAGCGTTGGCTACTGGTACGACGAACCCTGGACGAGGGGATCAAACCTGCGGAAATGGCCTACGTGCTGATCTTTGCTCCCACTGACACCTCTTTGAAGGAGATGGTAGAGGCTTTTGGTATGCGGCTTCCCGGTGGAGCAGTGTTTAGAGGAGGCCAAAGGAGAAGTGGGCCTGGATGAGTACGAAGTCCGTTCCTGGCACGGATGGTATCGTCACGTGACGCTCTCCATACTCGCCTTAACCTTTTTGACGGCCCTGCGTATGAACGGAGAAGAAGACGTGCAAAAAAAGTCTGAGCAGACATTCCCGACACTAGAGCCAGAAGCCTCTGACTCTGTTCAAGCCAACCTGTCTTCTGATCTTCCGGTAATGACTCCTCTCAGCATTGCTGAACTTCGTCGGCTGTTCTTTCGCCTCGTCGGCAAACCGTCTCTCTCTTTTGCTTCCTATCTGGCCTGGTCATACTGGCGACGCGCCCATCAAGCTCTCGCGCGCTTGTGTCATTACAGGCACCGAAGCGCTCTCGTTAGTCATCTACAACTGTAGGACTAGACCGAGGATGCCGCCAAGGGTGGCGGCGGCAATGGTTTTGAGGGTTTGGCGGCGTGAGGTCGCGGTGGCGAGGGCTTTGGTCAGTTCGTCAAAGCGGGAAGGGTCCATCTCCTTTCCGTCCTTTCTGGATGCATCTCAATCACGCATGGCGGAACGCAGAGCATCCACTCGTAAGAAAAAAATAGCGCAAAGGGTCAGAACAATGAAGATCAACCAGAGTCAAGGACACGCGTACCGGTGAGGTTCTTCAAGAAGTATATCTGAGCTACAGGCAAAATACAAGTGCCATGACCACCAAGTTTGGGAACAGATGGTGGTTAGGATGAGAGTAGCAGTGGGCAGCATGTTGATTAGCAGTTTGACAAAACACTAGGGGGGTGGGCAGAATGGAGGGTAGCAAAGCGGGCAGGGTCATCATTATCAAAAACAACCCTATTATGCAGTCGAATGAGGAGAAAATCAGCCCGAAATGCGTTCTCAGGGGGCTGATCGAATTATCCACCATGTCCCATGGCAGTACCCTCCTGCTCAAGGGAGTGAAGTGCTGTTTTGTTTTCTCTGCCCATCATAAAGAAGCAGTATGCAATTGTCAATGATTTTTATCAATATCTGCATACAGATATTGACATTTCATCTCGTAGACTGTATACTCTTTTCATGGGTAGAAAGAAAATCTTTCTTCTGTGGCACTGAGAATAGGCGTGCCCCGGCCATTTTTCTTGCTTCCCCTGCGTTCCTTGTATACAGATAGTTCGTAGTGCAAGCTGACTTGTCTCTCGCATTCTTGCTCAGGAGGTGTCAATGCGACTGGTTACCTATGAGGTTGATGGGGCATTCCGGGCGGGTATTCTCCTTGAACAGATGGTGGTTGATGCTGCCGCCGCAACACAGGCGGCGGGCCTGGTTGCGGCAGGTGCCTCTCCTCACTGGATTTCCCCTCGCCAGGTCTTTGGCCTCGGTACTGAGGAGTTCCGTCGGCTTGACGCGGCTGTCCACATGTTGGCAGCAACGGAGGAAACGTCGGGGCAAGTAAGGCCGCTGGCGGAGGTTCGTCTCGCGCCTCCCATCCCCGACCCCGAGAAAATCATTTGTCTTGGCCTTAACTATCATGAGCATGCGGCTGAAGCCAATTTAGAGACGCCAGTTGCTCCGATGCTCTTTGCCAAGTTCCGTAACTCACTCACTGGCCCAAGCGACCCTATTGTCCTCCCACACATCAGTGCGCAGATTGATTACGAGGGCGAACTGGCTGTCGTGATTGGACGGACGTGTAAGGAGGTTGCGGCAAGTGAGGCACTGGGCTATGTTGCAGGGGTCATGGCTTTCAACGATGTCAGCGCCCGTGATGTACAACTGCAAACGAGTCAGTGGATGGCAGGCAAAGCCCTTGATACCTTCGCTCCCTGTGGTCCAGCCCTCGTGCTCCTTGATGAGATTCCAGAGGTGCAACATCTCGCATTGACCACACGTGTGAACGGCCAGGTGATGCAACAGGCCAATACGTCTGCCATGATCTTCTCGGTTCGCGAGATCGTGTCGTTTCTGAGCCGCCTCATGACACTGCAGCCGGGAGATATCATCGCTACGGGGACGCCTGCTGGCGTCGGCTTTCAACGACAGCCTCCCCGCTACCTATGTGCGGACGATGTGGTTGAGGTCGAGATTGAGCGGATTGGGGTGATCCAGAACCGAGTGGTGAGTTCCCAGACACAGGAAGAGCTTCCCTGTCAGTGATGGCACCATGCGCTTCGTCTCTCACGTTGCGCACCTGTACACTTGTCAGCAGAGAGGATGACATGTATGACCACACCTATTCTTGGTATTGGACACGTGGCGTTGCGCGTTCCTGATCTTGACGCCGCTGTTACTCATGCTACGACTATTTTAGGCTTGCGCGAGGTGGAACGGCAGAACGGCACTATCTACCTGACCTGTGATGAACAGCACCATGCCTTGCAGTTGATCGCTTCTGACACCGCAGCATTTGATCATGTTGCCCTGGAAGCGACGAGTATTGTCGCACTTGAGAAACTGCATACGGCGCTTCAACGGGAGGGAATCGCCCTGCTCTCTGAACAACCACTGGAACCGGGACTTGCACACTCCATCCGCTTTCTGGGTCCATCTGGGCATCTGTTTGAGATCTTTGTGCCACGTGCGCCTGAGCTTTCCCTGGGGACTGGAAACGATGCGCAAGAGCGACGAGTTGGATATCTGAGTGCAAACGTCTTCTTTAATGGACCGGGTATCCGTCCCCGGTGTCTGGGGCATGCCTTGCTCAAATGTGAACGCGTCGAAGAGATGCAAGACTTTCTCACGCGCGTGCTTGGCTTTCGTCTCTCTGATCGTGCGTTAGGGGGAGACATTGTCTGGCTCCGTTGCGGCCCAGACCATCATACGCTCAATCTGGTCCGTGGCTGCAACGGGTTGCATCATTATGCCTGGGAGGTTGAAAGTTGGGCGGACCTTGAACGGCTAGGCGATCACTTGGTCGCGAATAACCATACGTTGTTGTGGGGACCTGGCCGACATGGCCCTGGCAACAATCTGTTTACCTATCACCTCGACCCTAGCGGGGCCGTCGTTGAGTACTTTGCAGATCTACAGCGCATTGACCATGAAGCATCGTATCAACCGCAGGATTGGACAAATAATCCGACCTGGATCAACCAGTGGGGGCCACCGCCGCCAGCGGATTTTATTGAACGGGGCGTGGATCTGGCTGCTCCACAAAGGGCGGGAAGGTAAGATCTCGCGCTGACCATGAGGAGATAGTATGCCTGAGTTTGAAGAGAATGACAGAGAATCTGGAGCCTCGGAGCGTGATAGCACGACGGGGCAGAACGTTGAGTTGGTGCATCTACGTCTACGCGACATGATTCTGCGTGGGGAATTGCCAACCGAGGTTCCTCTCTCGCAGGTGCAGCTGGCCCAGCAGTTAGGCGTCAGTCGCACTCCCTTGCGGGAAGCACTCCGTCTGTTGCAACATGAGGGGCTCGTCGTCGGGGAACCCAGACAGCGCGTGCATATTACTGGCTTTTCTCTCGTGGATCTGGAGCAACTTTATGCTGCTCGTATCGCCTTGGAGGCACTCGGGATTCGCTTGACCATTCCACGGCTCACGTCCTCCGACCTCCAGGCCCTCGAACAAGAACTCAGCCAGATCGAACGCTATTCGATGATCGAGGATTACGAACGGTGGCGTGTGCCCCACCGCGCTTTTCACCGTGGTCTCGTCGCTCACGCTGGAGATCGCCTTGTCGGCTTGATAGCACAACTTTCCGATCACGCCGAACGGTATCGTCGCGTCTACACACTGGACACGCCGGGTGCTTGGGCTGTGGGGACGAAGGAGCATCGAAGCATTTTCGACGCCTGTGTCGCAGGCGATGCGGCGGCGGCGGCAGACCGTCTTGCGAGGCATTACACACGGGTCGCCCTCAGTGTCATCGCCATGGTTGCTCCTGAGCACGAGCCCACCGTTGTCCGTGCTGCCTTGCGGATGGTGGCACAAACAGATATGGAGAGAAAGAGAGGGATCGCTTAAGTCGTCAGATTGGAGCGAAATCTCCAGGTTGTGATGGAGCGGTAGTTCAACAGATCGAAGTATCTTGCAACCAGCATGCCCCTGTTTCTGTATCCATTGATCGCTGTAGAGGGAGGTATCTGTACTCATGAGGGAAAAGATTCACTGTGCAGTCATCGGGCTTGGGAGACTGGGGTGGTCCCATGCCGAATACTTCGCAGGCCGTATTCCGGGGGCGCATCTTCTTGCCGTCGCAGATGTCATCGAGGATCGAGCAGTGACGTTTGCACAGCAGTATGGGGTTCCCATCGCCACAACAGATATCGAGAAAGTGTTGAGCCATCCAGAGGTGGATGCTGCCGTGATCGTGACCCCTACAGTAACACATGCCTCTTTGATACAAGCGGCAATCGCCGCGAACAAGGCCGTCTTTGTTGAGAAACCAGTGACGCTCTCATTGGAGGAAGCCGCTGCTATTACCCGGCTTGTTGAAGCCACCCATGCTTACTGTCAGATAGGCTTTATGCGTCGCTTCGATCCGAGCTATCGCGCAATGCGAGAGCAGATTCACAACGGCGCGATAGGCAAACCGCTCTACTTTAAAACGTTGTCCCGAGATCCTGGTTGTCCCCCTCGTTCTTATCTTCAAGAGAGCGGGCGCATCTTTGTTGATATGAGTGTCCATGACTTCGATATGGCACGCTTCTTGATGGATGAAGAGATTGTTGAGGTGACCGCTCTCGGGGGAATCGTTCACAACGAGTTCTTGCGGTCTCATGACGATATTGATCAAGCACTGATGTTCGTGCGTTTTGCCAGCGGAGCTCTGGGCGATATCGAGAACAGCCGTATCGCTGGATACGGATATGACACCCGAGCGGAAGTCGTTGGCACCACGGGGACGATTCAAGCGGGCGCCCTCACCTATCACGATATCAGGATGTTCAACAGCAGGGGCAGCACCTCCGATCTCTTTCCCGGCTTTCTAGAACGATTTGCCGATGCCTATTACTTGGAACTGGTAGATTTCATTGATCGTTTGCGGCGCGGCCTGCCCCCAGCGGTCACCGTCGAAGATGGGTATAAGGCGCTGGCTCTTGCCGTGGCAGCCACACAATCGTATGACGAAAAACGCCCTGTTCAGGTGAAATGGTAGTCGCTCTTCGTGCCTCGATCGCAGATGAAGCCTCTTGAAGGGAAAGGTAGAGCATGATTGCCGATCAAACACATCTTCATGTACACTCACTGCACCTGGATAACCAGGTGGCCGTTGTTACCGGAGCGGGGCAAGGACTTGGGCGTGGGTGTGCTCTGGCACTGGCTGCTGCTGGCGCGGATCTCGTGTTGCTTGGCCGCCATCGTGAGACACTGGAGGAGGTTGCACACGAGGCGGTGCGCCGAGGCCGACAAGCACAGCCGATTGTCTGCGATATCACTGATCCTGCGCAGGTCGTCCAGGCCTTTCATGCGCTCAAACGCGTGGATATCCTGGTGAATAACGCTGGCACCAATATTCCTGAGTCATTCCTGGGTGTGACGGAGGAACACTTTGACCATATGTTTGCACTCAATGTGAAGGGAACCTTTCTCGTGAGCCAGCAGGCGGTGCGCAGGATGGTGGGGCAAGGCGGAACGATCATCAATATATCTTCCCAGATGGGCCATGTTGGAGCGGCACTGCGCACCGTGTACTGCGCGACCAAACACGCTATCGAAGGGCTCACCCGTGCCATGGCCGTTGAACTTGGTGCCTACAACATTAGGGTGAACGCGATTGCCCCGACATTTCTCGAAACACCGATGACCAGGTCATTCTTTGAAGATGAAACCTTTCGACAGTTTGTGCTCGCGCGTATTCCACTTGGTCGCCTTGGGACTATTGAAGATGTCACTGGTCTCGTTGTCTTTCTCGCTTCTCCGGCGTCAGCCCTCATCACCGGAGCAAGCATCCTCGTTGATGGAGGTTGGACAGCACAGTAGCAAGAGCAATTGACAGATATCAAAAGCATGATGAGAGAAAGGGGAAAAAGCTGTATGGAGTATTTCAAGCGGCCTACTTCACAACCGGAAGTGATTACGCAGGAGATTCGCGCCACCGTGAGCGAGATTCTTCGAGCAGTGGAGAAAGAAGGCATTGCTGCTGTTCGGCGCTACTCTGAGCGCCTTGATGGCTGGAATCCGCCATCTTTCCGTGTCTCGACAGAGCAAATCGCATACGCGGAGGCTAGGGTGGACGCCGCATTGAAAAGGCATATCCAGTTCGCGCAGGAGCAGGTGCGTACCTTTGCACGACTCCAAAAAGCCACGGTTACTGAATTTGCACACGAAACCTTGCCCGGCGTCGTGCTGGGCCAGAAACATCTTCCAGTGCAAGCCGTCGGCTCCTATTCACCAGGAGGGCGCTATCCACTCATCGCCTCCTCAATCATGACCATCGTTGTTCCCAAGGTTGCTGGCGTCCAACGCGTTGTTGCTGTTGCCCCTCCGCGCCGGGCGGAAGGCATCTATCCACCGCAGTTGTACACGATGGCAAGTTCGGGTGCCGATGAGATTCTCTGTCTGGGAGGTGTACAAGCTCTAGCAGCCCTGGCATACGGTATTGAGGATACTCCCTCCGTTGAGCCAGTGGATATGATCGTCGGCGCGGGTAATGCCTATGTTGCTGAAGCGAAACGCCAGCTCTTCGGCACAGTCGGGATTGACCTCTTGGCAGGTCCCACCGAAATTCTCATCATCGCCGACGAAACCGCTGATCCAATGCTGGTCGCGGCGGATTTGCTCGGACAGGCAGAGCACGGCCCTACGTCGCCAGCCATTCTGGTGACGACCTCACGTGCCTTTGGTGAAGCGACTGCACGGGCCGTTGATCGTTGGTTGGAGACGACCTGGCCGACCAGGGAGGTTGCAGGACAAGCGTGGCGAGAATGTGGGACCATTCTCCTCTGCGAAAGCAATGAGGAGATGGTGCAGGTCGCAAATACCTATGCCCCAGAGCACCTTGAGGTACAAACGCGTCATCCCGACTGGTTTTTAGAGCATCTGGCGAACTATGGCTCGCTCTTTCTCGGAGCGCACGCAACGGTCGCCTATGGAGACAAGGGCATCGGGCCCAATCACGTGCTTCCGACAGAACGGGCGTCACGCTACACCGGTGGCTTATGGGTCGGCAAATTTCTCAAGACCGTGACCTATCAACACGTGACGACGGAAGGTAGTCGCCTGGTCGCCCCTACTATCGCTGCTATCTCGGATGCCGAACTGATGATGGGTCACGCACTGACTGCGCGCTTGCGGCTTGATCAGGAGGTCCAGGCGGTCGGCAAAGAGCAGGAGCGATACTCTTAGCAAAGCGCTCAATAAAGAGCATGTCTTTTTACCCACCTCCCGGCAGAGACGCTGGGAGAGAGCACAAAGGAGAACCGATGAACGCATTTGGTATTGCCTGCCTGGGTGTGACGCACCCTCACGCTTCAGGACGACTGCGTGTGATGATGGCACGCGACGATGTACGCGTGGTGGGAGCCGCTGACGATCATGCCGTGATTGAGCCCTTCGTTGAGCACTTTGGCATTCCCCACCGTTCAAAAGATGACTTGCTTGCTGATCCCAACGTGGATGGAGTGCTCTTGCATGGAAAGAGCGATGAAAATCCTCTGTGGGCGATTGAGGCATTGCGAGCGGGGAAAGCGGTATTGCTTGAGAAGCCAGGCGGGCGCAATCTCGCCGATCTGGATGCCCTGGTGACTGTAGTGGAGGAAACACAGGGTATCTGCCAGGTCGGCTATTGTTTCCGCTTCTCACCCACGGTGGCTCTCACACAACGGATCATTGATGAGGGGGTGTTAGGGCAGATTCTTCAGGTACGTGTGCATGGCGCATGTTCGCTGGATGAAGCACGGACCTCCCACCTCAATCAGCCTGAAGATATGGGGGGCGCCTTGTTCGTGATCGGATGCCATGTCGTTGATCTGATGCTGTATCACTTTGGCATACCTCGTGTGGTCAATGCACGGGTGCCTAAATTTGGGGGTGTCTTTGGAGACACCTCACGAGAAGATGCCGCCGTTGCTGTCTTCCAGTATGATCATCACCTCATCTCGCTGGATTTTATGTCCTGGGACCCGTTGCCGTGGGTAGAGTCCTGGGAGGTGGCGCTCTATGGGACTGATGGTGTCCTCTTTGCATGTCCATTGCCAGCACACTACCGGCTCTTTCTCAAAGAGGCACGTGGCGGTTTCCCGGCGGGGTGGACGACCTGGAATGAGACCAACTTCTCGACTCCGTGGGCAGCGAAAACGACGGACTATAGCCCGGAACTGGCAGAGATTGCTCACACGACCTTTTTTGAGCGTGAGGCTGCTGCGTTTCTTGATGCTGTACGTGGTCGAGCACCAGTCCCGATTTCTGCGCAGCATGCACGTGACATCCTCCGGGTGATTGCGGCCTGCTACGTCTCATCGCGACAGGCTGGGCGTGAGGAATCGTTGCAGGTCTCCTCGTCGCTTCTCCTCTAGATTGATCTACCAGATCCACATGCCTCCCTGAGGCATGGACTAGAAACGATTTCTCGCAGAAAAAGAAAGGACTGGGAAAGAAGATGTTTATAGCTTCACGGAACAACACCACCGAAGATCCAACCATTCCAATGCGTCCAGGCTGGGAAGGCATGCATGTCTGGTGGTTGATTGAGCGCCAGCATGGAGGATCAGAGCATGCCGTCTTTAATGTAACAGTATTTCCGCCGAACAAGGCGCATGAAGTTCACCGGCATGCGCACGCCGAAGAGTTTTTGTACGTGCTGCAAGGTTCAGGATTACACCTCACTGATGGAGAACCGGTTCGTCTCCAAGAGGGGGAGGTGGTTTTCATTCCAATGAATGAATGGCATGGCTTTGCCAACGATACGGACACGCCCACGACCGTGATTACGGTCATGGGTGGTGTTGGTAGTTATCAGGATGCAGGATACGAAGTGCTTCTGACGTAGCTCTAGCACACGATCTGCTCTATGGGAAGCCGCACCTTGAGAACAAGCAAAAGCGCTGGGTCTTCTGGGTATGGCCTCGGAGAAGTCCATCGTATCAGAGGAGCTATCTCTCTGTGGGATCGCGGCGCGTCGGATTGCTGCAATGACCGTGACAATAACCGCTGCGCCCCCCGGCTCTCAGAGATGGTAACAGCCAGATGCTGGTCAACATTTGGAGGAAGAGCAGATGCATCTCCCTCGTCATATGACCCGCCTTCAACTTGTGCTGATTACCGCTTGACCAGAAGAACTGATGTAAGTAAGCAGACCGACAAGACATCGTTGCGAGTTTCCCATGTGGGAGACTGAAGTGTGGCGACAAAGAAAGGAACGGTTCAAGATGTACCATCGTCATCGACACACCAATGTAAGGAGCATGGTGCTCAGCCTCGTCTTCATCTCCATAGTCGTTGTGGCTTGTGGAAATAGTGGCTCCACAGGGACAACCACACTCACTAACGGCAAGGGATGCACAAAAATCGGGCTTCTCTTGCCTGATACCTCAACCTCTGCTCGCTGGGAGAGCAAAGATAGGCCATTATTGACACAGAAGATTCAGGCAGCGCTGCCGGGTGCCATAGTAGATTACAACAACGCCGAGGGGGATTCGGCTGCGCAACAAGCTCAGGTGGAAGCTGATCTGGCAAAGGGGATTGTATCCTGATCGTGACAGCAGTTGATAGCGCATCTGCAGCCACCATTGTCGCTTCGGCCAAAGCCAGAGGAGTGCCGGTCATTGCCTATGACCACCCGATTGAGTCCAAGAATCTCAGCTATTATGTTTCTTTCGATAATGTGAGGGTCGGTGAACTACAAGGGGAATATATTGCTCAACACTATAAGGAATACCTCAAGGGGACCAATGCCAATGTGGCGATGATTAACGGAGGCCAAACCGACAACAACGCACTGATGTTCAGGCAAGGAGTGCTGAACAAGCTGCAACCACTCTCGATAATGGAACCCTCAAGAAGGTGTATGACCAGTACACTCCTGCCTGGAACAACGATACAGCGAGGGTGGAGATGGAGGGCATCTTGACTGCGCAACAGAACAACATCCAGATAGCTTATGTTGCCAACGATGGAATGGCCAACTCGGTGATTGCCGCTCTCAAAGCGAAGCAGCTCAATGGAAAAGTGTTAGTGACAGGCCAGGATGCGACCGTTGCCGGTATCCAGAACATTCTCACTGGCGATCAAGCTATGACAGTGTACAAGGCAATCGCGAAAGAAGCGCAGGCGGCAGCAGATCTGGTGAAAGCATTACATGACGGGACAACTACCGTTTCGCTCACGAAGGGGGTAACCACCAGGACAACTGATGGAGCTCTTATCCCTGCCATCCTCGAAACGCCTGTGGCGGTTGACAAGACGAACATTGCTGCAACAGTGCTTGCTGACGGTTTTGTGACAGCACACGAGATCTGTCAGGGTCTTCCGAAGGGCGCAGGCAATATCTGTCCATAGGGATATTAGCAGGACATGGGTAGGAGCTTGAGCATGACAAGCCATCGAGCAATGATGTGAGACCGACATTCACAGATGGAATACAGCAAAGTACTTTTCATAGGGAGAACTCTATGCGTCGAAATAGTATACCCGAGGGAAGCGAGGTATTGCCTCCTCCAGGATCATCAACAGGCCAAGAACCCCGCCTTTGGATGCGAGGCATCACGAAAAGCTTTAGGGCTGTGTGTGCCCTGAACAACGTTCATTTTGAGGTCTATGCCGGTGAAGTCGTTGGCCTGGTAGGTGATAATGGTGCCGGGAAATCGACCTTGATGAAAACCATCTCTGGGGCCGGACCGGCTGATGAGGGTGAGATCATGGTCGATGGTCAATCGGTGAAGATCATCAGTCCCCAGGTGGCGACGCGTTTAGGGATTGAGATGGTGTACCAGGATCTTGCGCTCTGCGATAATCTGGATGTGGTTTCCAATCTCTTTTTAGGCCGTGAGCTACGTACCGCCTACGGGACCCTCAACGAAATGGCGATGGAACAGCAGGGATTAGCAGTGCTGCGAACCCTTGATGTGAAAATTCCTTCGATCCGTGCGATCGTCTCTACACTCTCTGGCGGTCAACGCCAAAGCATCGCTGTTGCCAAGACGATTTTGCGACAGGCCAAAATTGTGCTGCTCGATGAACCAACCGCAGCACTTGGTGTTGCTCAAACTCGCCAGGTGCTCAATTTGATTCGACGCTTACGCGGTCAGAATTTGGCGGTTGTGGTTATCTCACATAATCTCGCCGATGTCTTCGAGGTAGCTGATCGTGTGATTGTGTTGCGACTTGGCAGAAGAGCTGGCACGTTTGATGTCAAAACCACTACCACCCAACAAATAGTGGCGGCCATGACAGGTGCGGAATTCGGTGAAATCATGCAGAGCGAGACGACCGATGAGAATAGGCCGCAGAAGGGCAATGAGTCGTGAGTGAAATCTTTAGGCAACAACTTCCGCAAGAGAGCACCACAACGACTTCCACAGTGGAAGTTCTTGATAACACGCAGAGGTGGACCCTGAGGCAATTCGTACGAAGTGATCTTGGCTTCCTTCCCGTCTTACTGACCCTGGTTGCCATTACGGTCTATTTCACCGTGACGACAAATGGTATCTTCCTTGCTACGGGCAATATCTCTAATCTGCTCCAGCAGATTATTACTATTGGCGTCGAAGGCCTGGGGGTCTCCCTGGTTCTGCTGCTCGGAGAGATTGACCTCTCCGTCGTCTCGGTTGGTACCCTGAGTGCAGTGGTGATGGGTGTGCTCTCCGAGCGTATGGGTGTTCCCGGCTGGGAAGCTATTATCGCTGGATTGTTCATTGGCGCGGTTGCCGGTTGTATCAATGGGTTTTTCATTGCGGTCCTTCGTGTCCCTTCCTTTATTGTGACGTTGGCAGCCTCAATCGCTTATGCTGGCTTACTGCTGAACTTGTTGGCAGGGCAAGCCACATTGATCGTGCATGATCCGCTCATCACTGCTATCGCAGGGAGCCCTTTAAGCTTCTTGCCTGACATCATCGGTGTTGGACTGCCTACTCTGGTTCTCATGTTCTACGCTGCTGCTCTCGTGGTTGACCAGATACTCAGACGACGCTCCGGCCTGAGAACGAGATCGTTGCTGCACCTCATCATTCAGGTGGTCATCGTGGCGATCATTGTCGAGGGAACCATTGTGGTGCTTGAAAATACACCTGGACCTACTCCAGGAACCTATCTGGGTGTGCCCAATTCAGCAGCTATTCTCTTTGGACTCATCCTGCTGATCTGGCTTGCCCTTAAAAAAACGAGATTTGGCCGCCACGTGTACGCTGTTGGCGGCAATGCCGAAGCGGCCCGAAGAGCTGGTATTCATGTGGTGGGGATACGAATGGCGATCTTCACCCTCTGCTCCACGCTCGCTGCCATCGGCGGTATGCTGGCAGCTTCACGCGCCAATGCCGTGGCCAGTCAGATTAATCCTACCCTTCTGCTCGATGCAATTGCGGCAGCAGTCATCGGCGGCATCAGTCTTTTCGGTGGGCGTGGCTCGGTCTGGTCCATTGTACTAGGCGCTCTGATTATCGGAAGCCTGGAAAATGGCCTCGATCTGCGCAGTCAGGGCTCTGATGTGAAGCAGATGATTGAAGGTGCCGTCTTACTCTTTGCCGTGACAATTGATGCGCTGGTTCGCCATGCTCAGGCACAAAGGGAGAATGATCGTTGAGAGTTCATTATTGCTGCGTTCCTCATTGGCATGAATAAAGCGGTGAATCAAGCTCTGGAGCCAACCAGATAGATTATGTCCATGTGTTTCTTGCAAGGGAATGATAGCACCAATGAGGAACGCAGCAATAAGTATTGCAACCAGAGCTATCTCCCCCGCCCCTGGAAACATGTTCAACAGAGCTTGGACATTCTGCCGCTTCCATTGGTGCGGCTCCTCGATGCGTACGAAAATAGACACATCGGGTTCATCAATCTCTTGTAATCCATCTACTATCTCTTGTAATCCATCTACTAGCAGAAAGGAGACCATCTTGAAAAGCGAAGTGGCGCGCTTATTAGCACAAATAAGCGCGGAGTATGAAGCAGCGGAGCGGGGGCTCAGAGGGTTATCGTTGGGCTCCGCGCGGCACGACTTCATTACCGCGCGTATGGAGCAGATGAGCCAGCTTCACACCGAGCTACGGGCATTCGTAGGTGATGACGCCATTACTCTGGTTGCTCAGCAGTTGGACAGGCTCTCTGATAAACCACAGTAACACAAGTAACAGCGGGTGAACGAATGAAGACTTATTCCTGCAAAGCCATCTTGTTCGACCTGGATGGTGTCCTGGTAGACTCGACGGTGTCCGTCGAGCAAGCCTGGCGGCTCTGGGCCCAACATCATGGGCTGAATGTGACAGACATTTTGGCGATTGCACATGGACGACGAAGCATCGAGACGATGCGCCTTGTAGCACCAGATGTAGCGACGGATCGTGAGGCTGAGGCACTCAATCTGCTCCAGGCCCAGGATACCTCCCGCGATGTTGCCGTGCGAGGAGCGGCTGCACTCTTAGCAGCACTCCCACCAGAGCAATGGGCTATCGTTACATCAGGTCCCCTCGTCCTCGCCAGAGCGCGTCTACAAGCAGTTGGCCTACCATTGCCTGCGGTGCTGGTGACAGGCGAGGACGTGCTTCATGGGAAACCACATCCCGAAGGATATATGAAGGCGGCACACCAGCTGGGTGTTGCACCAGAGGACTGCCTGGTATTTGAGGATGCTCCGTCTGGAATTGCGGCGGGCTTGGCAGCGGACATGCGCGTGATCGCTGTTGCCACCACCTATCCACTGGCGGAGCTCACCATGGCGACCTCGGCAATCCAGATGCTTGCAAACATACGGATGACGGTAATTTCTGCATCCTCCAAGGCAACGGGGCAGCGAGAACTTGTCTTGTCTCTCGATGAGTAGGCAACACCATCCAATGCAGTTCTTCTTCCAGGGAAGAGTTGCACGCACACGACGACACACGAGTGATGGAAGAAATGTGTGGCGCTCTTCCTCAACGGGATATGACCATCGTGCCAGAGGACGTGGAACGCCTCTCTTCGCTCGGCTATGATCATATTAATCTGCTGGGTCGGTACACATTCTCGCTTGCTGAGGAGATCCGCCAGGGGGCTTTCCATCCGCTGCGGGAACCGGAGGAAACGGAACAAGAGCGAGAAGAGTCGGAGATCAACCCTGAGACGCGAAAAGAAGCATAACCCTCTTGCCCAAAGACCGTTACCTACAGGCTGGCCAGACTGAACGGACATTGGCCAGCCACTCACCATTCTCTATACTATTCTCCCATCTCCCAGGAATACACGGCTCTCTGAGCGGCTCTAGCTGTATCACAGACATCTGGCCAACCTGTATTTCCCCATCCAGTTCCTTAGCGTTGTTTTTTGGGATCTGGCTTAAATTTGGTGAGTCAGGTATTGCAGAGCTACGAAGAGGCATCGGGAAATCGCTTCGAGAGCGGATGAACGTTTTGAAGATGTCCTGCTGATGAGTTCGAATCACCAAATTTGAGCCAGATCCGTTTTTTGTTCTGTTCATACTCAAGGGCCGTTGGTCGATCACGATTAGCCCGCTCTTTCCTGCCGATATTAATTTTGGCGATCCATCAGCTCTTTCACCGCTACCGCAATAGCCGTCTGCTCCTCTGAGGTAAGCGGATAGCTGCGCTCTGCGCCATCCGCTTCGTGTTTTTAAGGAGCATCATCGTTCCTATGAAATTGTTCAATAGACTCGCCTCTTGACCTTGCACAGTGCTTCATTCACCATCTTCGTGCTCCTTTTCCGCTTTCAATCGCTCTCGATACACCGCCTCACACCCACGCACGAGGCTGCGGAAACGGTGCTGCAGGAGTTTTAGATCACCCTTTGCCATTTCCTGAAAGATGACCCGATAGTAGTAGCGAGCAAATTCCTTGATGCAGGGCAGAATTTCTTCGAGACTCTCACCGCGAGCAGTGCGTTCCCCATGCTTGCGACGTTCCTGCAACCAGAACGCCTCCATGGCAGCACGGATCTGCTCCTGAATTTCCTCACTTGTACTGGCATGATTGCGTATGATCACCTTTTGCGCAATGAAGAGGGTACTTGGAATGGTTGCCTCCCGCGGATTGCGCAACGAGAAGGTGCCCTCTCCGGGTGAGTAAAACGCCAGGAGCCGCTCCATCAGCTGCTCATAGCGCGCAACTGGCGGCACGAAACCAGGGTCGTTCATGGCTGCCAACTCAGCGGCAATCTGAGGATTCTGGCGGAGCCATTCTTCCACAAAGACGGACTGACTTTTTGCTCCACGCACTTTCTCCAGCGCAGCGATCAGGTTGGGAGAAAAGGCGAGCGAGAAACTCATCTTTTTCTGCTCAGCATCAAGACGTGGACGACTCATTGACACCCTCCACACTCTACAACAATACCTTGCCATTTGGATAAAACTTACACCCCGGCCTCTTGTTTGGCAAAGTAATCGGCCACAGCCTTGAACGACTGCTTTGGCTCCCAGGGCATGTCCGGGTAGGTCGTGCCGTGCTTGTCGACATAGCTTTTCACCAGACTGTAGCTGGCCATGTCGAGATCGTATTGAGAGTCTTCGTTGTAAGGCGAGGTAGGCGAGACAAACGTGAACACAAAAGCGCCATCAACGCCTACGCCGTCGAGTCTACTCAGCACATCAGTGAGTTCGCGTGCTTGCAAGCCCTCGTCGCGCACATACTCGCCATTCAGTTGCAATGGCATTGTATTTAAATCCACGATTGCCCAACCTCTGCCGCCTGCATCCTCGGCGCCCTGATAGGTACAGCAGCCAAACTCGCCTACGATGACTGGCTTCTTGTGGGCGAAGTACCGCTTGATCAGGTCGCTGTATGCATCTTTGATGCGCGCTTCTCGGTATATGTCAACGCCCACGAAGTCAAAAAGGCTCCAATCGACCGTTTCAAGCGGGACTGATATATACGTGACGTTGCCACGAAAGACCTGTCGGACGGCCTCGGTCGCCCTGGCCAAAAATGCATGGAGCGGCTTGTTATGCACTCCTGCCTTGATATGCTCCCAAAAGGCAGGATGACCCATCCGCTCCATGAAAGTATTGCCCTCGACGATGCCTTGCATGAAGAGCGTCAGCTCTGAGCCGACGCTCAACACCAGTTGTTGCGGCCAGTGCTACCCCTGAACCCTCGAATCCGACCAGGGTGAGCCAGTTAAAGAAGGCCAGCACTCGACCTCCATTCGGCCCAAAAGCGGCGCGATTGATAGCAAAGGTTGCGGTGCCTGTGCGTGGCCCCTGAAGGCTGGTGAGACCAAGTAAGAAGAA
>WNFI01706445.1_pt1 | contig 20373 bp, 11 predicted proteins | sample 5400471 | NCBI WGS metagenome assembly WNFI01 (sample SAMN13153348, study PRJNA577476) | soil metagenome | isolation source: 100 cm saprolite on Douglas fir-dominated hillslope | place: USA:California | collected 2013-09-17
CGTCATGCAGCAGCAGGTCATCGCCGAGGCGGTCCGGATCCAGCAGATCGAGCGCGAGCAGCAGATCAAGGTGCAGGAGGCGGAAATCATCCGCCGCGAAAAGGAGCTGATCGCGACGGTCCTGAAGCAGGCGGAAGTCGAGCGTCAGCGGATCTCGGTCCTCGCGGAAGCCGAGAAGAGCCGGCTGTCGATCGAGGCGGAGGGACAGGCATCGGCGGTGCGGATGCGCGGCGAGGCCGAGGCCGACATCATCTTCAAGAAGGGGGACGCCGAAGCGCGCGCGATGAATGTGAAGGCCGAGGCGTTCCAGGAATACAACCAGGCGGCGGTCATCGACAAGCTGCTCACCTCGCTGCCTGAGATCGTCCGCGCGATCGCCAGTCCGCTGGAGAAGGTCGACAAGATCACCATCGTGTCGACCGGCAACGGCGCCTCGAGCGGCCTGCACAAGCTCACCGGCGACATGACGGAGATCGCGGCGCAGGTGCCCGCGCTGTTCGAGGCGCTGTCGGGTACGCCGATGTCGGATCTGTTATCGAAGGTACGCAAGATCGGTGACAAAGCGGGCCGTCCTCCGGCCGGCGTGTGAAGAGGAGAACGTCAATGGCAGTACTTGACCGCGTCGCAACGCTCGTCCGCGCGAACCTGAACGACCTGATCGATCGCGCGGAGGATCCGGAAAAGATGATCAAGCAGGTCATCCTCGACATGGAGAACCAGCTGCTGCAGGTGAAGACCCAGGTCGCCATCTCCATGGCCGACCATCACCTGCTGCAGAAGAAGCAGGCCGAACAGCGGGACAGGGCCGCGGAGTGGATGCGCAAGGCGGAGCTCGCCGTGGACAAGGCCCAGGACGATCTGGCGCGGGCGGCGCTCGAGCGCTACCAGGGCTTCACGAAGCTGGCCGAGAGCTACACGCAGCAGGTCGAGGACCAGAAGCAGCAGGTGGACACGCTGCGGAAGGCGCTCGAGCAGCTGGATCAGAAGCTCGGGGAGGCGCGGGGGAAGAGTGAGCTGCTGCTGGCCAAGCACCGCCGCGCCCGCGCGCTCGAGAAGGCCACCGACGCGCAGCTCGTGATCGCGGGCCGGGGTCCCGCCGCCGGCTTCGATCGGATGGAGCAGAAGGTCCACCGCAGCGAAGCCGTCAGCCAGGCCAAGTCGGCGCTGGTGGCCGACGATGTGGAGCGGCGTTTCGACGCGCTGGAGAAGGAAGAGGAAGTCGGGCGTCTGCTGGAAGCGCTCAAGGCCCGGCGGGCGCAACAGGTTATTGGGGTTCGAATCCCTGCGTCCCAGCCACACAAAATCTCCTGTGTTTTCAACGATTTCCAGCGTAGGGTGATTTCACTATCGAACTCGCGCCCCGTTCCTAGGGAATTGGCCAGCCAACTCTTCCGCTCGTCATTGGCATATCGTCGGCATGTTCCAAGCGGCCTTCACGCCTCGGACGTTGGGCTGAGGAAGCGCACTCCTAAAGGAACCTACGGAAAAAACGAACCAATTCGGAAGCGCCAACCAGACCCCAACCGCGCATCAGGACGCCGTTGAAAAATCCACCCCATAGACGATGAATCTTCGGACTGACGGGTTGGGGGTTCGTTCGGATCATGGCACGTACACCACTTGAATGGCGTAACCAGCTCCGCCTTCGTAGTACTTTGCGAATTCTCGGAAAGGCTTCGAGTGTGGTAGGCCATCAGCCGGATCCGTGTAGGTTACGGTTGTCCCGTCGGCCGTGCCGTCACCTTTGATCGTGGTCACCACGATCTCGTGAACGGCCCAGTTATGCTGCGGATCGATATTGATTGTTACGCCGACGGGCCCGTGGGTGCGCAGTAGGTCGGCCCAGCCCGCGACATCGAAGTTCTCCTGCCGCTTCACCGAGAACCCGATTTTTTGATAGAACGTCAGTTCCTGAGCCGGCGTAATCCCAGTCGTAGCACCGGCGTCGTAGAGCGCCACTAAGGGCGCTCCTCCAAGGGCCGCGGTGTCGCGAGCGGTCAGTCGCGGCAGCTGAGTCTTGTCCCTGACCCAATTATTGATCATCGCAGTGCTGGCGGCCCAGCACTGCCACTGTTTGGCCTGCTTGATTGGAACCACGAACCAATCCACGTCGACTGGCGCCGCTGCTACAAGCATCGCGTTCACTAACAAGGCTGCCACTGCAAATGGAGCAGCGACAACAACTCGTCGGTCCAAGAGTCTTCGCCAATTCCTCATATGTGACTCCCCACAAACGCGCCACGTATCTCGACGTGGCGCAATCAACGACACTGGACCGCAGCACCCTGCTTGGTGCATTTAATCGCGAGGGATCGACTCAAGCCGAGGTCGCCATCCCAGTCGGGGCGGTCCTCCGGCGCGAGCTGGTTGCAGCATTTGAACGCCCTGCGAACGTTAAACTTGTAATACGCGAGCGTCCTGCCGTCCAGCAGTTGCTGGTTGGCAATGCGCTCCTCATTGGCATCCCAAGGAATCGTGGAGTTCCGACCGCTTTCGACGGACAGTATCGTGAAGGTATCGGGTGCCGTTCGGACTCGCGCCACGCACGCGGCATCCCGGTCTAGCAGCCGAATGAGGTCGTCTGGGTATCCCGCCGTCCTCATGTTCGCCTTCTTCGCCGCGAGCGCCGGCGGGTATCGAGGGTCGTTCAGACAAAAATCCGGACCGCATGGCGGGCAGTCAGCTCTGACTATTCCACCAACCAACACTGCGAGCACGACGCCAATCATCCCCATCATTCTCATATTCAGCCTCTCGTAGAGGTGGCGATCACCGCCGCACCGTTTCTAGAGCGTCGCGATGCCCGGGCAGAACCATGTCGAATGACTTTCACTCACCCAAGTCCACTATGTGGAGGAACAGCGGTCCCCTCTCCTCGACACTCGTATCAACCGTCAACTTCCCCTCGTTGTGGCTATATCGCTCGGGATGGATCGTCGGATCGGGATCGGCCTCCATCAGTTCGTACTCCTCGATCAGCAGTCCGTAGCGAATGCCCGGAACGCAAGGCGGCAGCGCGAACTTGTCGGCCCACCAGAGCTGGTCCTCCTTCTGAATCGGCGACAGACCCAACTTCTGATTCGGTTGGCCAGTCGCATCAAGGGCCGGCGTCCACGCAGGTGAACCGTGCTGATTGGGTGCGACGCGGCCAGGTGACGCCGCGCGCAGGAGCAGCAGATTCAATCGCGGCGTGTCCAGCAGCCTGGCGTCGTCCTTTGTCCCTGCCGATCGAGTGTAACCAATGCCCTGGTGTGAGACGACGATTGTCCTATCGTCGTTAAACGTGACCGACCCATGCCGGGTCGGTGGCAATTGCGCCCACGCCGTCCGTGGCGGCGACAGTCGCAGGTCCGGCGCACAGTGCGGTTGATAGTTCGCGAGGCCGAACTGGACGAATGGGAAATAGCTTCTGGTCTCCTTCACTTCGAGGTCGCAGTACCAGAGCCCCTCCTCGGGATCGACGGTCGGCTTGAATGCTTTGATCGAAACGAGTAGATCGGGGTTACGCAGACTCACCTGGAGCGGACACGTAGCGTCCTTCTCGAGTTCCACCGTCGCTTCCATCGAGTTGAGCACCACGACTCGCCTCGCGGGTTCACCGTTCACGGTAGCGGTTGCCCCGCTGATGAAATGATCACCGACGACCGAGATCACCGAGCCTGCCGGAAGCCTGTCGGTACAGAAGCTCCGAACCTCGCTGACGATTGCCTCATAGGCGAAGGGCAATCGGAGCTTGTTCTTCTCTTCACCACCGACCAACTGCTGGTACGGCATCAGGTCGTCGAGCTTGCCTGACTCGTGAATCGGATCCGCTCCCCATCGCGTGATGAAGCCGCCAAACTCGCGAACGGCATCCTCGAAACCGCAGAGATCGAGTGGATGTTCGTCCTGATCCACGAAAGGCCCGAACGCTACCGCCAGCAACTCGCCTTCACCAGTGGAAAAGCACGACTCGCGTCTCAAATAGAGTCGCAGCCCCGCTTCTCGCCTCCACGTCAGCTTTTTCGCGAATGCCGGATCGATCTTCGACGTCTTTTTGGTGTTCGGTTCGTCGCCGTTCAACGACCACTTGAACAGCGGCATGATCCGGTCGACTTCGGGTGGTGACGGTCGGAATGTGGCCGGCACCCACACGTCGTCGACACGCTCCGTCGACTTACACTCGTACGGTCCGACCTCCGCTGCGTCGCGCCGCGGCGGGGCCGGCGGAAAGAACGGCGTGAACCGCGACGTCGCAACCAGGTCCACGATCAGCCGTCTCGCCTTGCCGTCGGGAAACGAATAGGCGAGCCGGCGATACACGGGCGCTTCCGGGCGGAATTCGTCTTCCTTCAGCAAATCTATTGCTCGCGGGTTCGCAAGGTCCGATGCCGCAACTTGATCGAGGGAGAACAGCGTTGTCTTCGGAACGGGACGTGCCGTGAAGGCCCACTTGCCGGTGCGCGCATCACGACGCACCCCAGCCGGCTCGTACTCCGCCCACACGGCGTCGCACCGAAGCCCGCCGGTGGACGCGCGATCAAGTTCCACACTGCCGACGAAGAACGTCGTCGTGCCGTTCGCCTGGCTTGACCAATCGATCGGCTCGACGTCTCCCTGATCGGCGACGAACCGGCTCCAACTGCGCAGGCCCGCGGGCTGTTCACGCGTGTCCGTCTCGGACGCCACAGTGACGACGACGGCTGCGAATTGCCGCCGCGCGGTGGAATCGGTGCTCTTCATTCGCGGCTTCGATTTGAACTCGGGATGTCTCAGCGGCCGATCCACGGCGTGGACGAGGCGTAACCGCCGTCGTGTGCAGATCTGCGGTATCGGCCCGAGGCAGAGAAGCGTGTCGAGCTCCTGCGCGGCCGATTCGTCCATCTGCCCAGACGTCGTAACGTTCAATACCCGCTGGATGCGCTTCGAGTATCCCGAGGCGGAGTCCGTGAACGCCGCGACGTTGGCGAACACAAGCGGTTGGCGCGCCTGCTCTTCGCGTAACAGCGACAGTGCGTCAGCGAGTAGTTGATGACTGTCACAGTCGAGCGGGATTTCGAGATGCGCCCAGAGTTCGAGCTCTACGTCGGCGGCACGCTGCAATACGATCCGAATACAGTCGACGCTCAATGGCCTTCCACTGACCTGCGGGACCTGTGTTTCACGGCGGTGGTCGAACCAGCCGCGTTCCGTGCTCGGGGTATCGTCGGCGCGTCGCACCTCGAGAGCGATTGGTCTCGCCGCACTGGGTATTTGCCTTGCTGTGGGATCCGCCGCCGCGGGCCAGAAGCGAAATAGCGCAGCGTGCGCGCCAAACGAAGGGTCCTGGTTGTCGGTGCCCGGCTCGCAGAAGCGCGCGCAGACGGCGCCGCCGAGCGGGTCGGGATGAAAACCGCGGCCAGGCGCATCGGCCGTCGGATCCAGTACGAGTACGGTGCCGCGGCTCTGCGTGGTGTCCGTGCGCGGCAGCGGCGGGGTGCCGGTCGTTGCGGATTCCGCGTTTCCCTTCTTGTTGTCCTTTTTCTTTCTCTTCCTGCTGTTGTAATCCGTCGGATCCGGGCAGTCCGGATAGATGATCTGTCCGTCCCGCGCGATCGGGAACGTTCCGTCTGGACCACAACTCCTGAACCGCACCTGACCGACGAACGCCCCTTCCGTGTGCGGCTGTTGCTCGTCGTCGAAGACGCCAGCCTGCTCTGACGCATCGAAGCTCACGCGTGACGGCATCAGCAGTCGCTGCGCCGATTCGGTCACGAACGCCCCGGATCGGATCACGAGCGTGTCGATCGTCTCTCCTGGAATCTCGATTGCCGGATTACGCGTGGTGACGAGACGATCGTTCCACGGCAGCAGCACGTCAGGCGCCTGGATCTCCGCCAGCCGCTGGAAGCAGAAGGGCTCACCGGCCGATTTGCCGAGCACGACCGGAGACGTGAAGGCGCCGTACCGCTCGGACGCCCGCTCGAAGTCGACGCCGCATCCGTTTACGAAACACGCCCGCGCGCCGACTATGTACGAGCGGCGTTCTCTGAGCGGCGGCGCGCACTTCCGGCTGTTCTTGGCCCCACCTGTCTTTACAACCTGAGGCAGGTCAAACGTCAGATCGACGCCCAGATCGAATCGTCCATCGACGCAGACCTCTGGACTGATGGGAGCGTTGTCGTAGATCTGCCGTTCTTGGTGAAACGATGGAGCGCCGACTCCTTCTCCCCTCCACACCAGCAGGTCTTGATTGACGGTAGTTCGATCGATGACGTTTCCGTTTTCGGTCTCGAACCGTCCACTGCCCGTCGCGTGCTGCGCCCGGCCGTCATCGCGGTGTCGCACCGGCTCGACGGCCGCAAGATAGCTCTGCGGTAAGTCGTGGAATTGAATCGTCCGCCCAACCAGTGTTCGCCATCGAGCTCGGTCTTGCCACGCCATGGATCCGCGCTTCGTCAACGCCACGTCGAACCGAAACGCCGCCATCAGATGCCTCGCGTAGGATACGAGGCCGTCACGATTCGGGGTTTTCGTGTCTGGAGCGATCGACAAATCAGTGAGCTTGATGCCCGCCGGGTGGAGCGGTGGCAATCGCGTCGACTGGTCCGCCGGCAACTGGCCGGCACGATCGGCGGTGACGATGTCGGTTGCCGCGCGTTCGAATCCGAGGGTGGTCTGCGTCTCGTCGAGGGCGCTGACGACGAACCGTGCTCCTCCCTGGTACTGCACGTTGAGGTTCAGGATCCCATCGCGGAAGAAATCGCCGTGGTCCGGGCCTTTGCGCCGCGCCTCGTCTGTATCGCAAGGTCCAAAGTAATCTTCAGCGCCGCTTACCGACGGGCCGAGCACGACGGCGCTCCAGTACACCGTCTCGGGTTTGGCGGCTGCCCTCTTGTCCCCGAAGTCCGCGGCGAGCACGCCGTACCGCCGAATCCCGCCGGCCACGCTTTCGAGCAGACACTCCACCTCGCCGCGGTCGACGAGGACATCGACGATCAGCCCAACGTACTTCGCCAGCGTGGGATAGGTCAGAATGCCCGAGAACTTTCTGAGCGGCGCCCGGTCGCGCAACTCGTCGCATTCCTTGCTCGTCTCGACGTGTTTTTCGCCGAAGCTCCACGCCCGGAGCATCCGCGATACCTCTTCGCGCACCTCGAGTGCGTCTTTCGCGATGGGCGCGGCGGGCTGCGCCGTGCGCCAGAATGTCGCCGCTGTGGCCTGCTGCCGGATGAACGCGCTGGCGTTGTCGATGCTGCGGACCCGCGCCGTCACGGAGGCGGCCGCGGGGATGGCGCCGGCCGGCCGCGATGGCCGGCTAACCCACTGGTCATGGAAGGTACGCCACCACGCCACGTCCGGCCTGTTGGCGTCCCGCAGCAGGTCGCGCGGCATCATCGCGAGTGAGACGCCGGCGTCCGCCGCGGCAAGCCGCGCGGCCCGCCGTGTAAGCGTCGCCGCCGTGGCCGACGACGAGAGCGAGGTCACGAAGGTGGCGAGCGCTGGGCCGGCGTAGTCGACCACTTCCCGTGGGACGGCGGGTGTGGAAGCGGCCGCGGCGGTCGGAAGCGCGTCCGAGACGGTCCCCGCCAGTGCGTCCTTCAGTCGCTTGAAGCCGTCATCTTCGCCCGTCGTGAAGATGGTGGTCCACAGTTTTTGTGCCTCGACTACGATCGGATCGTCTTCGGGTCGCGACGAGTTCGACAGATCCGACGGTACGGGGTTCGGCAGGTACGCGGCGGTCTTGACCCCGGCCGGTGTTGTCGACACGTCGAGATGCCCGCCGGCAATCCGTACCGTCTTCGCGAGCCGTGCGATCTCGAGCGGCCAGCGACTGAGATCAACCCGGCGCTCGCCCTCGGCGAGAGTCTTGGGGTAAGGCATCACCTGCAGACTGAGACGGCAGCGGCCGTCCGGCGCGAAGCCGTCCGGGACGACGGTGATGCCGAGGCCGACCTCGTAGTTAGATGATTGCGCGCTCATATCAGGTCCATCGCGATCCGTTCGCGGTACTGCTGCCACTCGATCGCCTTGCGCGGCGTGTTGACGCGGTAGGTCCTCGCGAAACTGTCCCCCTTCTTGCACACACAGTCCGCGGCCGCCGCGAACGCGTCTGCGGCGTTGAGGCTGGCGACGATCGCCACCGGCACCGACGCGTTGAAGCCCGATGTCCCGACCGGACTCGACGTATCGTTGTGCGCGGTGTACGTCGCACGGAATTTGAACGTGATGCTGGCAAAGCCGATGCTGAACTCGAACGAGAACTCGGCCCAGCCGCTCAGCCGCGATTTTCCGTCCGACTCGACGAACTGCTCCAGGCCGACGCGCAGGCAAACTGAAATGCTGAAGCAGGCGATGTGTCCTTCCCCCGCCGCTTCGATGAGCGCGCCGATCGTCCGCTGGCCGTTCGACCGTTGAATCGCATAAATGCCGGCGACGACGCGTCCCTGCGCGCTGAGCGGCCCAAACTTGATCGGGACGACTGCACCGAAGACGAACGACAGGCGGAACTCGATGATGCCGCTGGGATTCGCGACGACCGACACGTAGCCGCCGCCGCCGTACGGCGGCGCGACAATCATGAACGGGCGTTCCGGGCTGGCGAAGCTGAACGTGAACGTCGCCGGCGTATCCGAGAATGGCAGCCGGGCAGCTACGCTGAGGCCGACGTTGACGAAGAGTATCGCGCCGAGCGGAATCACCTCGGTGTAGAAGCGATAGCCCGCCTCGATGGCCGGCGGGTTTAGCACCGGTTTCACGTAGAAACCGTTGTCGCCCGGTGACAGCCACTGCTGGAGCGGCTTGATGAACTGAACCAGTTGGCCCAGCTCGACGTCGCTAACCTGCGCGTCGAACGCCGGCGCCGACCCATCGCGGCTCTCAAACGAGGCACCCCTGAACGAGATTGTGGCGATGTCGAAAGCGCTCCCCAGGAGCTTGACCTTGAAGGGGCGCATCGCTCCGCGAACGAGTGCCGTTCTCGTCCTCGTCACCAGGTCGACTACGATGTCGGCGGTCAGCTGCAGGTCGTCCGGCGCCGATTCCGTCATCGCGAAGATGGGGTCGGATGACGGGAATGATCCAACGCTGGTCTGCCACGCATACGAGAGGTGCACGCGCGTCGGGATCATCTCGGCGATCGCGCCGCGGATGTGCTGGGCCAGCTCCTCGAGCCGCTGCCTGATCGCCGCCTGATTCACGATCGTCTTCAGATCGCCTTTGAGCACGCTCTCGGCCAAATCGGCGACCATCGCGAGGACCCGCACCAGTGCTGGAGGCTTGCGTGGCGCGGTCTCCCACCGCTCACGGAGACTGCGCGCGGCCGCGACCACCGCGTCCGCATTCGAGGCGTCCTTGATTTGTTGAAGCAGACCGCGCTCGTCGTTCAGCTCCTGACGTGCGGTCTTGAGCGCTGCCGTGATCGCGGGGTTGAGCAGAAGATCGGCCGGCGGCGTCTCGAGCGCGGCGATCAGCGTGTCGAGCAGACTCAGCGCACCGGCGTGAATGTCGTGGACGGGCGTCGCAATCCCTTTTAGGATCTCCGTCGCGCGCTGCTCTAACCGTTGCTGGAGCGCCTGTGTGAACGCGACAGTCTGAAGGACCAGCGCGGCGAGGCGTTTGTCGTGTTCGACCGTATAGGTCAAGACGTCGGCGGCCAAGGCTCGCAGTTGCGCCGGCCCCGTCGCGAGGCTGAGCGCCTGGTTTATCGCCAGCGCGCGCGATTCGATGGCCTGCAGCTCGCCGCGAAGCCGATCCACGTAAGTACCCAGCGTTTGCGGGTCTGCTCCGGCGACCAGCGAGGTCTCAATGGTGTCCTTCAGGCTCGTCCAGACACCCGGCAGCGCCACCTCTCCAAGACTCGTAAGCTGCTGAAGGAGCTGCCGAACGTTGTCGAGGAGCGCGGGCCACGGATCGGCTGGACCGTCGAGGGGGACGGACGCGACGAGCAGCGCCGGACCCGAGGAGCCGCCGGGCAACGCCTGTTGGACGGCGGTCATCTTGTCGAGCACGTCGGCGAGCCGTTCGATCGACTGACGACTGGCGCTAAGAATCGCCTCCGCGGGCCGAAGCCACTCGCCCGGCGCGGTGCAGACGTCCAGCGTTCCGGCGATTACACGCTGTTTGATCGCGTCGAACTCGTCGCGTCTCTTCTTCAAGTCCCGCAGCAGATCGCTCAACTGCTGGATCGAAGCGAGCAGCGACGCGCGTGCGCGATCGAGCTGCGGTGTGACCTGCACGGGCAGCGCGACAGCGGCGTCGCCGAGCGCCTTCACGTTCTCCTCGATCCTCGTGACATCGCCCATCAGACCGATGACGATCGCCTCGGCCGCGCGGAACACCGCCGGCACGTTGTTGGCGGCGCCCTGACACCAGGTCTTGATGGCGCGCGCCGCGGCGGTGATCCTGGCGAAATCGATCGATCCAACCATCGCCGCGAAGGCCTGGTCGGTCACCCGCAGCACGCGCTCAATGGCCTGGCCGCGAGCCTGCTGTATCTGCGTGAGCAGTACGTCGCGAAGCGCGCGCACCTCTGTGCCGATCGTCGCATCGGCGGCGGTGCGCACCCTGCCGGTCAGGTTTGTGGCGAACTCCGAGAGCAATGCCGCGGCGTCGGAGGAATTGCGAGGCTGCAAGATCGCCGGATTCGCCTTGACGACATCCTGGGCGGCGTCGCGCGCGAGCTCACCAGACGTGAGCTGCCTTGACAGGCGCTCGACAGCCTGAAGCACCCGCGCCAACTGCTTGTCGATTTCGTCCGCCGGATTCGCCAGCGGAGCGAGCGCGCCGTGAACGCTGGGCGGTGGAACGATGACAGCGCGTATTGCGTCGGCGTACTTGCGGACGAGGGCGTCGACGAACAGCTTCTGGTCAGCGTCGGAGATGACCGTCCGAAGCCGATCCTTGACGGATTCCGCCACCTCGGCTATGGCAACCGACACCAGTCGCGTGAACTCGGCGCGCTGCCAGGCGATGCGGGCGTCTGCCTCCGCCTCGAAGCCGCGGATCGCCGACAGCATTCTGACCAGCGGTCCGCTGAAAAATTCGGAGAACAGCGACGCTTCGACGCGCTTCAGCGCGTCCGCGGGGTTGTCGACGACCTCCTCGCAGGTGAGCGTGTCGTCCAGCCCGAACAGGACGCCGCCGAGGTGAGCATCGGTGACCTGCTGACACACGTCGACGAGCGCTGCGTGAACGACCTGCTCCTGTAGTCTTCGCGCCAGGTCGAGATACTGGCCGTTCAGCAGCGTCTTGAGATTTGTCCACAGTTGGTTGAGCGTGTCGAGCGCCGTCTGCGCGATTGCCGGCAGCGGATACTTCAGCGTGCGCTCGACTTCGTCGAGGAGCGCGCGGCCGTCGCGAACGATGTCGGTCAGCGGACCGCCGATGTCCGCTATCGTGGAAGCGCCGAGGATCTTCGTCGTGGATCCCTGCAGCGTCGTGTTGAACGTGACCAGGCGCTGGTGGAGGGTGGGGTAGAGATCCTGAAATCTCACACCGCCTACCGGTGCCTGGACCGCGGTCACCGCCTCGTTGACCAGAGCCGCGAGGTTCTTGTCGCCCACGATCGGCTGCCGGAAGACGTCCTTGACGAACTGCAGCGCCTCGCCGGTCGCCTTATCGACGCCGTAGCCGAGGTCTTCGAGCAACTTAGGCGCTTGATCGAAGCCGACGACGCTCAGGACGTCCTTCAGCGGAATCAGGCCGAGCAGCTTGGCGCTGCCGAGCCCGCCGAAGAACTCCGCGGGATCGAACCGTCCGCTCAGCGCCTGCGTGAAGTCGAAAGATCCTTGACCGCCAACCTGCCGGCGTTGATCGCCGGCGCCTGGATCCGGCAGTGGGCCTGCCGCCGTCTTTCCACGCGAACCCCCGACCGGGCCGGACTTGCGCGACATCGCGACCACGAGCGCATTGGGCTTGGCGACGCCGCCGGTCGTGTTGCCCTGGCTGGTGACGTCGAGGGCGATCTCCGGGGAGAGCACGTTGAGATAGATCTCTGACGGATTGAGCGTGGTATGGAAGCCGTGGCGAACGTACTCGGGGGTGTACGCGGCGCAGATCAATCCCTGCGGCTTACCGAGTAGCCGATCGAGGCTCTGCACGTTGATGAACGTCTGCTCCACGTACGGATAGAAGGGAGGCTGGTCTGCCCCTTCCATCGCCGCGTCCATCCGGAACTCCTCGCTCTCATCGTTGTTGGACCCGACGGTGATGCGGCCGCTCGCGGAGAGCAGCCAGGTCGAGGTGTCGAACGAAGTGTCCCCTTCCGTGCCCGATGGCGCGTACTGCCGGCGCGCGCCGCTCAACTGTGCCGTTCGCAGCGCGCTCAGATCGCCCGCGAGCGATCGGTAGTACGCGACGACTTTCTTAATCACGCGGTCGATCGACACGGCGCGGTTTTCGACGAACAGAAGGTTGCTGGTGATCGGCGACAGCGTGTCGTCAGCGGCCCACTTGAAGTCGACGTCGCCGGTCACGCCGGGCCGTGGTTTCGTGCGCGGCCAGAAAATCTTGAAGGCGAAGGGCTCGTCGGGGAACTCGACGCGTCCGCCGTCGCGGACCTGCGCGGGTGATCCGGCTACCGGATGCGGCAGGCCGGTCTCCGGCGGCAGAAGATCCGGCGTTTTCCGCGTGAGCATCGCAACCTTGCGCGGCGGAAAGTCCCGCGCGGCGAACGGTTGTCCCTCGCCGGGATAGTTCTTCTCAGGCTTGCCGAACACGATGAACTGACGCTGGATCAAATACGCGACCGGCTCCCGCCGCGCGGGATGGCGGAAGAATCGTCGCTCGACCAACTCGATATGTGAGCATCGGATCCCCAGCGGCAGCATGTAGCCCTTGTCGACCGATTCGACGCGGATGTCGCGGCCGAGTTGGGACCAGTACTCCAGGCGCTCAAGGCTGAAGCCGACTACCTTCGGAAGGTGGTCCGGCAGGTACAACAGAGACGGCGGCTCACCATGCCAGTTCGCGACGAACGAGCCGCCCATCGAGGTGAGCAAAATGTCCGCGTCATCGAACGGCTGCGGGATCGCGAAACCAGACTCCTGATTGGCGGAGCCGTTATCCAGTCCCCTAAGACTCTCGAACGTCGCATCGGGCCTGATCACGCGGCTCCGCGGACGATCCTTCTCGTCCTTCACCGGATCCTTCACGGCCAGGCCGCGCCGGCGCGCGGGCAGCAGATACAGCGACGTCTGGGCGACGATGTCCCAGTGATGGATGGCCGAGATCGGCAGCATGTGATCGCCGTCCTCGTCCGGTGCGGTGAACGCGCCAGGCGTGAGGTAGTACGACCAGATGGCCCGGACGGTCTTGCGGCCCGCCACATTCAAACGCGCATGCCAGAGCGGCGCGGCCGCGGGATTCGGCGCGACGCGAGGCGTCGTGAACCTCGCCGATTCGGACGGGGATAGGACGAGCCGGCCGGACATGGTGAGCGCGGTTTTGTCTGCCGCGGGCGGCTGGAGCTGCGATGCGAGTCCCGATGGCAGATCGCTCAGCTTCGTATCCGCTGTAATCCCCGAGAGCTTGAGCTGCTTCTCGAAGCTAGCGTCGGGCTCGAGCGCGCGGTCGTGCACCTGTAGCGCGAGCTCCGACCAGTCGGTCAGTTGCTCAATCGAGAGTGGCTGCTCTGTCCACTGAGGTTTTCTCGCGTCCGTGCAGAGTTTAAAGACAACGCGCGACGGCGCGGAGAGACGCGCCTTACTCACGTCGGGAAACGCGCTCATGTCCATGCACGCGTATGGATCGGTGACCAGCGTGTACTGCTCCGCGACGTGCTGCGGCGGGAAGGTGACGGATACTGTGCCGTCGGGCCATGGCTGATTCTTCCCGACCGGCTTGTGTCGAATCAGCCAGGGCGTGCCGTCCTTGACACGCAGATCGAATCCTTGGAACGCGAAAGTCAGGTTGACGAGATCGAGACCGCGCCGAATCGTGAGCCGAGATGAACCGAGCGGCAGAACGGCCGATGGCTGCTCCCCGAGCAGGATCAAGCCCGGGCGAGGCTGATCGTATTCCGCCTCTGGTTGTCGCTGGCGATCGTGGAGAACGATGTCAACGACGTCGTTGCCGGCACTCAGCGAGGCACTGTCGGCGCCGGCAAGCGGGATCCACGCGCGCTCGAGGCGCGCCTGCAGTCGTATCGGTCCGCCGCGATCGCTTTGCCGCAGATAGAAAGGCCGCTCGTCGTCGCCCGCCACGAGAAACTGACAGCCGGCGACCTCCATCGCGTGCGCGATCCGGCTGACGCGTCCGGCGAGTGCCCACTCGCAGCGCTCACGGCCGGACGCGGCCATCAACGCCGCGTGCTCGAGTCGCACCTGCGACGGCGCGTCCGCGGACGGCGCGGGGCCGTGACCGAACACACGCATCGGCCCTTCCAAAACGAACAGCGCTTCGTCGAGAGTGCCACGTGTGAAGGATTCGCCCGTGACTGCGATGGCCGCATCGGCACAGCAGCTCGCCGGCGGCACTCCGACGCCGTGGTCAAGTGGAATCGCGCCCGCGTTGACACGGACGTCGCGGATCGCGAAATGCGTCGCTGGCAGTTTGACGCCAAGTGTCGCTTCGAGCAGCGTCGCCGCAGCCGGTTTCGCCAAGTCGAGTGTCAAGCCCGTGCCTTCACATGCGAACGGTCGGTCGAACCTGACGCAGTCCTCCGTTCCGCTGAATCGAAAACCAAACGACGGATTGACCGTGAGCCTCGGGCGATGGGCGAGTGCGGCGGACGACTCCCCGATCGTGATCCGGCGCGTCGAAACGCGGCCCGTGAGCTCCGCTTCGTCGGCGATCCAGTCGCCGAGTGGCGCGGCCGCATCGAACGCCTGCCCAGGAATCGTGAGACGAATACGCCAACCCGACAACCCGGAACGCAAACGTGCGCGAAAACTGACGTCGAGATCGGTGCCCGGCAGCCGCGCTTGGGTCAGGTCGATAATGAAGTCGCGATCCTCCTTTCGCCAGCCGACGCGCGCGGCCGCGCCGAACAGCGCCGGGTCGATCCGCCAGACGCGTGCGCGATACAACACAAGCAGCGCATTACCCTTCCGAACAAGATGCGGGGTCAGTGGGTCGATCCCGAACGACAGTGCGGCGGCGCCGACCGTCGTGGTTCGGGTGAGGAATTGTCGCCGATTGATCGGCGTCGTCTCGACCAGTTGAAAACGTGATCGAAAGGCGCGCCCGAGAAGGAGATGGTGCAGTTTGGCGCTGGCCATGGTTCAACGCCTGCGCTACTGGAGCAGAATGAGTCGCTGCACGCGCCAGTTCAGCAGTTCCGCCACGTAGATCTCCCTGGCGCCCGGACACGCCAACCCATGAATGCCGCCGAACTGTTTGAGCTGCCGACCCGATTCACCGAGCACGCCGAGGACGCTGCCGTCCGCGGGGTTGATCTTGTAGATCCGTCCAGGGAAACTATCCGCGACGAACAGGACTTGGTTTGGCGGCGGCGTGATGCACATCGCCCATGGCGTGCCGCTTAGCGCCTCTCCTTCCGCCGCCGTCGGTCTTGGGCCGATCACCGGCGTGACGTCAGGTGGAACGCTCACGTCGATCTTGAACTGCCGGAGGTACTTGCCGTCCGTGTCGAAAACCTGAATCCGCCTATTACCGGCATCGCCGACGAAGACGTTCCCGCTCTCGTCGGCGACGATGCTGTGCGGCGTCTTGAACTCGCCGTTCTGCGTGCCCGGCTTGCCGAACGACTTCACCCATTTGCCGTCCTTGTCGAACTTGGCGATTCGGCTGTTTATGTGACCGTCGGCGACATAGATGTTGCCCTGGGCATCCCAGGTAATGTCTGCCGGCTGGCGGAAGAGTCCGTCGACCGGCGGAAGCGGGGTCTGCGGCTGCCATGGCTGCACGACGCCGTTCGTCGGCCGGCGGCGTCCCAGCACCATTGAGACTTGGCCGTTGCGATCCAGCTTGACGACCATGTCCGAACCGCTGTCGAGTGCCCAGATGCCGCCGTCTCGATCGACACGCACGGCGTGCGCGAACGCCCACGCGTAAGCGCCGGGCGCGATTTCGCGGATGAAACGTCCGGTGTTATCGAACTCGAGGAGTTGCGCCGCGGCAGGATTGGTGCTGGAGCCGGAGACATTGCCGCGCGAGAAAATATAGACGCGGTTCGTCGTGGTCGCCACGCCTGCTGCCTCGCCGATGACGATGTTGGGTGGAAGGCGGAAGAAGGATGAAACTGACTGGAAATCAATCACGGGCGGATCCGTGGCCGCTATCGCGACGAGGGCGAAGACGAATACGAATCCGACCAGCGAATGGCGCATCGGAGGCTCCGATTCCAGTACGACCACTAAACGAAACGGCGGCTTTTAGCCAGCCGTCAGAACAGGCGCATGATAAGTCCGCCGGTTACGGTAAGCGGATTCCAAGACACCCGATCGGCCTCACCTACCAGCAACGGCAGATGCTGCCATTTCACGTTGACATCTAGCGCTAACCGTTCGCTCGTGCGGTATCGGAAACCGCCGCCCACGCCTATGCCCCAGCCTCCGGGGAATCTGAAGGCGGTGGTTGTTGGTGTCGTCGCACCTGAGGCGGATCCCGATGCCTCGGCCAAGGTAATTGGCGAGGACCAATCGCGCGAGAATCCACCGATGAATGGACCGATGTACCACCAGTGTCGGAGTCGACTATTCACCGCGGCGGATTTGTGAATGCGATAGTTGAAGCCGACTTGAATGGACTCCGGAGACAGCTTTCCTTCGCCTGTAGAGACGCCACTTGCCGAAACGGACATTCGTGGAACAGAGCCGGATACAAACAACTCCAAACAGCAATCAAGAGAGCGAATGACGTCGATCGATATCACGGCTGATGGATTCTTGAAGACGACAGTTCCCCTAGGATCGATCACCGCTGAAGTGTCTGACGAGATCAGCGCTCCGCCACGCACGCCGAAGCTCCATTGCGGTTCCTGGGCCAGAACAGAAGAAGGAATCGCTACGAGGAGTGCAACGCGGACTAGGACAGCGGGTACTCGATCAAGTGCGGTCGTACGGAGGCCGCCAAGCACACAGTCCAGCATTCGACTCGTTGTCGGCCTGTGGTCCGGACACAGGCCAGTGAATACCGCGACGCAGCGAATCAAGAGCGCACGACGCATAACTTCCTCGCACGTCAAGGAGCGGTTCTGCTTCACAAGCATCCGAACAGCCATGTCCTGGCCAGGCCCGTTGCCGCCGCTTCACGCAACGGCCGTGGTCTACGCAAGCATCTCGACGTGAAGATGATTATCATGACCGGTGAGGGGCTGCACCCCGTTAATGTTCGGATCGTTGAAGAAAATCTTCGAACAGTTCGCATGTGCGCGAAAGCTGTCTACTAGCAACTGCGTCAGTTCCCGACTGTACGCAGTATCTTGCCACGTCACCGGCTTCGCTTGATCGTCGTTGCGCATTGGACGAACATCAACGCTACGTCCCCGTTGATGCCCGGTCGTATGTCCTGGCATCGGCCCGCCTTGGGCCAGACTGATGTCACCGACTCCGAAGGAGACACGGCCGCTAATCTGCCACTGTCTGCCGACATCAACGGTGGCACTAACGGTCTGTTCGGTTCCGAACTGGTTAGGACTCGGCGAGTAGGAGTAGTAGCCGTTTCCGCTGACTTGGGGCAGTAGGATGAAGCTGGGTTCTGTGAATGCCGAAGGTAGTGTCTGTGCCCGCACTGCCCCCGTCGCAGCGCTGAGAATGTCAGGTCGTTCAGTCGTTAAAGGCCCGTTGAATGTGACATCTACGTTGCTGTTGCCAACCGATATCGCTATCCGAAGTGAATTGACGCCGTGAGGAAAGAGCGTCGCGCCGCGCTCGCTAGCATCTAGTGCCGACACCCGCTCGAAGACTTTCTCCAACAGAGTCGAGATGTCCGCTGAATCCGAAGAGGACGACGCCGTAGGCGTCATTTTGGCGCGCGCAGCAGTGTCGGCGGTTCGCCGGTTTGCCATCGACTCGTCCTCTGCTCCTGCCCTAGACCATAGCCCCGACACGACAAACGCGTTTGATTTCTGCCTCTTACCGGGACAAAGATGACCACGCCTCCAGATTCGGAGGCGGCACTCGAACGTATAGACGGACCGCAATTGTTTTTTCTGAGCCTTGCGTGCCGGCGCACGGCGAGTGTTATCATCCCCGCGCCGCGCCCGTCAACCGTATTCTTTCTGCCACTGATGCCGACTTTCGCCCGTGCCAGTGCCGCAAACAAGAGCCATCGTCTTCTCTTCGCTTACAGAGTGTTCTTCTCTTACAGAGTGTCAACGACGCAGCGTCTTCGGCCCGTGTCTCGTCTCCAGGCCTCGTTCAAATGTGGACTGCGCACGGGGTCAGCGTGAATGGCGAGCAGACATCAGCGGCCTCCTCGACAGTGGAGAAGGTCGAACTCCACCGACACGTCCTCACGTGCTTTTTAACAAGGTGAACGGATCGATCCAATCCTGTCGCCGCAGCGGGCGTCTCTAAACGAGGGCTTCACGCATGGAATCGTGGAAGGATGTATTGGTCGGGATGACCCTTGATGGGGCACTGACGCGTGCCCGCGGCATGGTGGGGCGGGGCACGGTCTATAGGCTTGGGCGCGGCGGTTTCAGGCCCGAGGTCAGTCTATGGAGTCAAGGGCAAACAAGCGATTGCTCGGGGTTCGTCGCTTGGGCCATAGGGATTCCGCGCGAGTTCCCGCCCGGCAGCGGACATTGGCTACAAACCACGACCTACTGGGAGGGAGGTGGCTATCCAGGCACCGTACCATTCCGGTCGCGTCCGCTCTCGGAGGCCATGCCCGGGGACTTACTTGTCTACCCGGACACCGGCGGTAAACAGGGCCACATTGGTATAGTCAGCGCCCACGACGGCCAGGGAGCGACGCTGATAATTCGGTTCTTCACCGATTTGAGTACAGCTCCTGGGGATTGAGAAATCGTGCGAGATCCCGAGCGGACCGGATCGGGCGAGCGGTCGCCCATTTCAGTTTCAGCAGCAGCATGGCTTCGTCGCGTATCCCTCGGGCGCGGCGGAGCACGGCCTTGATGGTCGTGTTGATGGATTCCACGACGCCGAATCGCACCTGGTGATCGCAGTACGCCGCGATCCCGTCCACGTGGCGGAGCAGGAAGTCGCCGAGGCGTTCCATCTCCGGGAGGCGCTGCCAGCGCAGCGCGTCGATCCACCCCAGGAGAAAGTTGAGGACGCCGGTCCTGGTCTTGTACGTCCAGAGTCGATCGAGCTGCTCACGTAAGACGTAGGCTTTGAACAATCGCCGGTTGGCGGTGAAGAGCTGCTGCAGTTCCACGCGCTTTGACCCACGCACGGTTTTCCAGCGTCGCAGTAACAGCCACCGTTTGCCCCGACCGTGCTCGCGCATCGCCGGCCCCGCGCGAAAGAACTCCTGCCGGCGCATGTCGTCGAGTGCGCCCGAGGCGTGCTGCAGGACATGGAACTTGTCGAAGACGATCTCCGCGTGGGGCAAGACCTCAGCAACGGCGTTGAGGTACGGGCGGTGCATATCCGTGCATACCGCCTCGACCGCCGCCCGTTGGCGCGCGTCCATCGACGTGGTGAGCAGCGTTCGGAGACTCTCTTCACGGCGATCCTTTGCCAAGCCGATCACTTCGCCGCGCACCAGGTCCGACAAGACGGTCCAAAATTGCTGGCCCTTGCCGCGCTGGATCTCGTCGGCCCCCAGATGCCGAGGCCGGCGCTTCAGACGCGTGCGATCCCACTCCGCAAGAAATGCGGCTTCCGCCCGTCGGGCTTTGCTCCAACTGACCGCGTGCCGCACGGCCGCATGACTCGTGGGCATCGACTGACAATCGAGCCCGATCTGTTGGCGCAAACGGCGCGTGATGCGCGCCTTCGGTTCCGCGAACTCGACCCGTTCGGTCCGAATCCCACAGCGTCGGCACCGCACCCGCCGCTGGGCATACACGAGGGTGACCGGATGGGTCGCCCACGGCACGTCATCCCAGATGCGATCGCGCACCGCCCGCACGCGACCCGTCCGGCCGCCGCAGCCGCTGCACGGATACCGCTTGAGACCTCGTCGTTCGATCCGAAGCGTCAACCGGTCGTTTGCTCCCTCACCGTCACTCTCTGCCGTCACCACCCGAAACCCTGCCAGCCCCAAGATCCAGGTACAATCCCGTCGCGATCCCACCGGTCCTCCCTTGTTGTTTGCACTTCAAGAAAGGATGACACCGGATGGTCCGGTGCACGTGGGATCGCACTGATGACGAGGCCGCCGAGCAGACCGCCCACCCAACAGCGGTCCGCGCAGGCGGCCGGGTCTTCAGCTCACACAGCTGTACTCAAATCGACGAGTGTGCCGTGAAAAGGCAAGTCAACGCAGCCGGTGCAAATCCGGCCCAAGGAGGTGTCGGTACATCTTGGTAGCTACCCG
>WNFI01010471.1_pt1 | contig 20371 bp, 22 predicted proteins | sample 5400471 | NCBI WGS metagenome assembly WNFI01 (sample SAMN13153348, study PRJNA577476) | soil metagenome | isolation source: 100 cm saprolite on Douglas fir-dominated hillslope | place: USA:California | collected 2013-09-17
CTATTCCACTTAACATATAGGTAAGACATAGCTGAATTTTCTCCTTTTTCTTGCCCCATTTTCTTGGGGCACCCAGAAGCGAGTGGCTTCTGCTTCCAAGGCGAGCGGCTGCTTTATCGGAGGGAACCCAATGGTGTAAGGGCGGAACCGGGAAAGCAGAAGACGCGAAGCTGCAGGACGCAGGAATTAGCCTGAAGCAGTGCCCATGAAAATGAGTGGCAGAAAAAGGGCGGCCTACCGGACTCAGAAACAATCGGCACGATGAGCCTGTTCACGGCAAAGTCCACAGCGGAAGAAAAGTCAGAAGTGCTGGACGTCTGTCACGCACGTGCCCAGGGACGACAGGTAACGGGTTCTTACAAGTGGCCACGATCTGTCTCCGTATCGCAACAGAGCAAGTGAGGAGAGAGGTCAGAAGAAGCAAAGCTCCCGAAGGTAGGACTCACTCGAAGCGGTTCCAGGCAAGAAGGACAGATGCCGATGCTGACGTGGATGAAGATAATAGGTTGCGGATATGAACCGCAGCCGCCACGAGGTTGACGACCGCAGCGCCAGCGACGATCCAAAGCGCGTCTGCTTCCGAAGAACCATGAGAAGTACGCTGGCAATGACGATCACGGTGGTCACCGCGCCTGTGACAGGTGCGCCAACGGCAGAGACGCAGCAACCAAGAGACCGGCGCTGGCGAACACGACCGCCTGCTGGAGTGAACGAACGCGCGGATGATCCACGCTCCGCCCAAACGAGCGGAGCAACAGAATGATGAGCGCGGCGGGGGTTATCATCGCGAGCCAACCCGCCACAGCTCCAGGAATGCCATCGGCATAGTAGCCGACACTGACCACGTAAACTCCGATCGGTCCGGGCGCCGTTCGAGAAGCACGCCATATCTCTTGATGAGGTCGCGAAGGGCCGAAGAGGACGTGCCGAGTTCGCTTGGATAACAGTGGAGAAACAATACGCAGCGCTTGTGAATGACACGGGCGAGTTCGAGTTCTTGCTGCAGCCATTTGAGTTGTTCGGAAGAGATGTCGAACACCTTGGGGTCGTCGGAGGCGAAGGCGTCGAGCGCAAAGAAACGGTAAGACCCGATTTCGAACCGGTAGAAAGGCTCCGGCATCATGAAGTGCAGAAAATTGTGGTGTCTTTTCGGATGAACGTCGTGATCTCCCACAATCGCAAACCAAGGCAATTGGAGCCGATTGAGTCCTTCGCGCACGAGTTCATATTCTTCCGGCCATGACTCGGTTCACTTCTTCCACGAGGGAGAGGAGGTCGTGATGGTTCTGTTCTTGCCGTGTGGTTATGTGTAGATCGCCGAAATGGACCCAGGAAACGATGGCGCTTTGATCGGCTAGCTTCGGCAGGTGGAATTCTGTTCGGATGGATGTCATCGCGCGAAAGCTTCCTTTTCTGTTCTGGATTTGATTTGGGGACCGGATGTTGAACTGGCGGCGGGATCAGAGAGGGTTTCAGGGATGGCGAACCAGAGCAATGCAAAAGCGAGTAGGGCGATCCCCGCCAGTCCCAGAAAAGACACTCGGTACCCGAGGTGCTGAATCAACACCGCACCGATTGTTGTGCTCGCAGCGGCCCCGATGCCAACCATGGTCGGAAGCGATCCAGCAGCTATGTTGAAGCGGCCTGTCCCTTGCGTTCTGTCTTTCACAACCAGGATCGAGACAATGCCGAATATAGCGTTCGCCACCCCATCGAGCGTCTGAATCGCGATTAGAGCTCCCGCAGCATGTGTAAGGGTGTAAAGAACTCCGCGTATGGGAAGAACACCGAAGCCGAGGAGCAAGAGGGGTTTTCGTCCCTTCGCCGCAGCCCGTTTTCCAACCCAAGCCGCAGTGACCGCTATCACGAGCTGCGTCACGATGATGCACGCGGACATAAACGGAGCGGCGGCTTTCGGGCTGCCCTTCGATAGCATCTCGCCCAGCTGCGGCAACATCGCGGCATTGGCCAAGTGAAAAAGAAACGCGGTTGCCAAGAAATAGAGAAGAACGCGGTCCTCGAGGAGGGAAGACAATCCCGTCGCCTTCGTCTGGCCTTGTTCTTGGATAGATCCACGAGCGCGGGCGTAGTCGATCTGGGTGGCATCTACAGCAAAAAGGGACACGGCTGCGGGAATGGCGAGCAACGCGGCAATCACGAAGATCGCGCGGTAACCAAATTTGTAGCTGACAAATGCGATGAGCAGGGCGGTGAAAACGTTCCCGGCGGAATTGAATGCTTGATTCTTCCCAAACTGCTTGTCAAAAGCACCGGCCCCAACAATCCCGAGTGTGATAGCTGCAACTGTGGGCGCGAGAAAAGCTCCTGAACCACCGATAAGGAACTGTGCGGAATATACCGTCATCGAGCTGAGACGCCCCATGAGGAGGAACGCCCCCGCAACTAAAACGCCGAGGTTCGCCCCAAGCAATGCCCGTTTGCGGTGCACTGCGTCGATCACCGCTCCCGCCGGAGTCTGGATCGCGACCGCCACCAAACCGCCGAACGTCAGCGCGTAACCCACACGGCCCGGATTCCATCCGCTCGAAGCAAGATAGGCGGCCAAGAAAGGTCCGAGGCCTGTTTGCACGTCGGCGAGAAAAAAGTTCAGCCATTCGAGCGACCGCAAACTCCTCTGTTTTCCTTGCGTGGCATCGCTCACAGCTCTGCTCTTCGTAGTGTCTTGCTCATCTTTCTTGTCTTTCGTCTCTTCTTTTGTCGATCCGCATTCGAGACCTGTGAGATCGGTAGAACTCTGTAGTTCCTTCCGTTCATGCCGCTCCGAGCGTCACGGCGGACAGCGGCAGAGCACGCAAAGATAATTCTTCATCGATCGCTCACAGAACCCTCTCATTCATTCGGACTATCCTTATCAACTCACAAGTCCTTTACCAAGCATACGGAGCCGTCAAACCGGATCGCGGATGGACAAAACGCACGCCGCTTTCCAATCAACGGTCAGGCACTTGCTGCGTATTTTCAGCGGCATGAGTCAACTGGGTGGTGGGGGAAGGGCTTATGAAACTCAGATAAGCGTCCTGCGGTTGACACAACGTCCGCATTTCGACAGCCTTGGGATTTCAACTGGGCTCACAGACCCCCAGCTGCAGAGAGACAGGTTGGACCTTGGTTTGGCCGTGGGTCGGGACGGTCCATCAAAGGACCTCGCCACGCGGGCTGCAACCTCGCTGCGTGACCTACACGCATTCGTGAACCGATTTCTTTGGAACGAGGAGGGCCATTGAGGTTTGCTCTTTTTCTGTTTGTGATTTTGGTCGCGTGCGTTCCTTTGGGTGCCGCACAGTCGGAGCCGCCAGACGAACCGGAGGCGAACCCCGGTCGTCCTACGGTGTCAACCCCCGCGACTCTCACGCCAGTGGGCTATCTGCAATTTGAAACAGGCTTCCTCGGCGCGAATCATTCACCCGAGTTCTCATCGCGGTACGGTTTTAACGAAGTGATGAAGCTTTCGGTCGCGCCGCGCCTGGAACTGCTGGCATCCGGTGAACCCATAGCTCACTACACCGGTGACGGAAAGACTGCAAACAGCGTGGCGGACGTGTTCTTGGGCGCACAAGCGGTGGCGAGCCTCGGCGGAGGCGCGACGCCCACGGTGGCGGTGAGTTACTTCCACCGTGTGCATGACGGAGGAGCGCCAAAAGTTGATTTTGGGAGCCGCACCAATTCCTTCCTGGTCTTGGCCAGTGCCGATGTGAAGGGATTTCACTACGACGCGAACGCTCTCTTCAATGAATTAAGCGAAGGGCCGGTGCGGAGAGGTCAATTTGGACAGACGCTTTCGATCTCACATCCCATCGTCGGAAAGTTCTCGCTTTCGGGTGAAATCTGGCACTTCACGCAGCCCTTCCTTCGCAGCAATGCCGTTGGGAATCTTTGGGCCTTGGGCTACAGGGCACGAAAAAACCTCGTGCTCGATGCTGGTTTCAACCGAGGGCTGACCAGCACTTCCACGCGCTGGGAGGCGTTCGTGGGCTTCACCTATTTGCTGCCACACCGCCTTTGGTAGGCTCGACTGAACAGCAATCAGATCCGGGCCGAGAGGCATGGATGGCTTGCCATCCTTCCTTGAGAACGAATGGAAGAAGAGTCGGTGCGGCAACTGGGTCCGCCCACCAAATCCCAAAGAGTGCGTTGGCGACGACGACGCTCGTTCGGGGTTCGTAGTACCCGAGAAGACCAAAAGAAGACGCAGTCGCCACAAACAACAGCGACGGAGAAGAGCAATCCCCCGGCTATGCGAGCAGGTATCTTTTCGGATCGCGCCGTCTCGGTTTCTGTTTGAGAGCGGAATCTCCAAGGAACAACCACTCCCGAAAGCAACTCAATGAGGCTGTCACCGCCGAATCCGAAGAGAGCCGGACTTCGTGCTTTCCAGGCTGCGCCGAGCGCTATTGCAGCCTTTACAGTCATCCAAGCGATGGTCAGAAACTGGAGTCGTTGTGCGCGAGCCACGAGGTCCGTGGACGAAGGTGACGTGGTGCTGGCCATCAATTTTGCATTTTACGCTCCCGACCCGTTTGCCGCTCGAAGATTACAACAATGGGACTGGTGGACTCGGACGCCCGTTTTGGCTGGCCTCTCCCTCCGCTGCGGCCTAAACGCTCCGCCTACGGCGTCGCAGGCCTTCCTTCCGGGAGTGGCCAGCGAGACTCACACTGTGCTCTAATGACTCAAGCGTCGGCGAGCGAATCAGCTCAGAAACCTATTCCACTTAACATGTAGATAGGACATTTTGTTTTACCTTTCTTTCTGCCCCGTTTTCTTTGGGGCACGAGAGAGAGCGAGGGGGCGTGGAGTCGCAGGCTAGCGTCTGCTTTGTGGGAGGGACCCATGTAGTGTGGTGAGGAGCCGTGAAAGCAGAAGACGCGTAGGCCGGAGCGGAGAGGAATTACCCGAGCGGTGAGCCCAAAGAAAATCGGGAAAAGAAAGGAATGCCGCAAGAATTGCCGTCTCCCTGGGCATCGGGCTTCTCGTCGGAATCGAAAGGGAGTGGTCGAACAAAGACCTCGGCGTTCGAACCTTCGCCCTCACGGCCCTCCTGGGAACGATCGCGGCTCTATTTTCGTCATCCATGGCCGCCGTGTCGCTCGCCGGGGTTTTCCTGATCGTTATTTTCGCGAACGCTCGCAGCTTGTTGGTAGACCGGTCGCTCGAGGCGACCACTTCGGCCGCCTTGCTCGTGATCTTTGTTCTGGGGGCGCTGGCAGGGCAGGGGCACCTGTTTACGCCTGTCGCGTCAGCGATCCTGATGACCATGTTGCTTGCCTGGAAAGTGGAGCTGCGCCGGTTCGCGGGAGGCTTGCAGCCCGGCGAGATTCGAAGCGCCGTGCTGTTAGGGCTATTGGGACTTGTCGTCTATCCCATTCTCCCCGACCGGTTCGTGGATAAGTGGGAGCTCGTCAACCCGCGACAGACGTGGATAACCGTCATCGTTATCGCCGGGATCGGCTTCGTTAACTACGTTCTTTTGAAGGTATACGGCACGCGAGGCGTTTACATGAGCGGCTTTCTGGGCGGCTTCGTAAATAGCAGCGCCGCGGCGGTGGAGCTGGCCAAGCCGCTCGGTGCTGGTGGCACGTCGTCCGGCGTGGCCGTGGCAGTCCTTTTGTTGACGATCGTCGCCATGTTCGTACGCAACCTGCTGATCCTCGCCCTCTTTTCGCCAAGCGCGGTGCTCACGGCGGCCGGCCCCATTGTCGCCATGACCGTTCTCGCGCTGATCTTCGTGCGGCGCGAGAGGGCGGGAACCCAGGAGGCTCCCGGTGAGATCCATCTCGAGTCTCCCGTCTCGCTCAAGCGCGTGCTGAGCTTTGCCGGGCTGTTTCTGCTGATTCAAATCGTCTCGACGCTCGGTGAACGCTACCTCGGCAAGATTGGTTTCTTGGGAATCAGCGTCCTCGGGGGCTTGGTCAGCAGCGCAAGTACGTCCGCGGCCGCCGCGAACATGGTGGGCCACGGGCAAATGCGGGCGGCACTAGCCGGCTATGGCGTCGTCTTGGCCTCTGTCGCGAGTGCTTTGGTCAATCTGCCGATCATTCATCGCAACGCCCACAATCCCTCTGTGTCACGACGATTGGCGATTTTTACGGTTGCGCTATGCCTGGTTGGTCTCGCTTGCCTCGTTCTCGAGCAATACCACTGGCCCTCCAGAATGTGAATCAGTCCAAGCCACGTCACACTAAAGCCGGGATCAATCGATGCGGATGCCTTATTTCCATTCCTTTCGGAGCTTCCCAGCTTACCGATTCATAGTTCATTGGCACTCCATAGTCCAGCCCAGCCGAGAATGTGCATAGCGGTTTGTCACTCCGATGTTTCCTTTCTTTCGGCAAAGGCAAGAACGGGCAGGGCAAGGATTTGTAACGTCACGGAAAAAATCACCAGAGCCGAAATGGATTTGTCGTACAGCAAACCCATGATGGCGCTACCCACAAACCAGGCAATGCCGAAACCAGTGTCAAAAATCCCGAATGCGGTGCCGCGCTTTTCGGAAGGAACAACGGCGGACAGCACCGCCTTCAAGCAGGAATCCTGGGCTCCCATCCCGATCCCCCAAAGAATCATCCCGACGAGCTCCAGCGTGGTTCCGCGCAAGAAAACCAAAGGTGCAAAAAACCCCGGAACGCCAAACGCCACGACAAGAATGGGCAGGCCCAGCGTGTCCAACAATTTTCCAAGCACCAGGGAAGCCAGCGCGCCCGTCGCCATTGCGACCGCATAGAAAACCGGAACGAGACCCTGGGGAACCGTCCCGGTCTTTTGGAAATGGAAGGCGATCAGAGAAAAGTCAGCAAATCCCGCGGCGATCAATGCTCCAGCGCCCAGATACAGCCAATAAGCTTTCGGAAACGCTCGGGTGGGCGACGGCGGTGCAGATTCTTCCATCTCATGCGGTCGGCGATGGAGGAACCAGGCAACGCAAAGGACGGCCAGGCACAGCAATGCCGAAATCAGCAGCACTGCAAAAGCGTGACGATAGTCACCGTGCCGGTATAAAACGAAAGCCGTAATCAGCGGCCCAAGCGTTGCTCCGGTTTGGTCCAGAGCCTCGTTCAGGCCAAATACCCAACCTTGACCGATGGATTTTCCCGCGTGGGAGAGCATCGCTTCCACGGCGGGCCGGCGGATCGCGCGTCCCGTTCGCTCGGCGATGACCAGCGCCGCGGCAAGAGGCCAGTTTCCCGCCAGCGCGAGCGCCGGCACCGCCAGCATGTTGATGGCATATCCAAGAAACGTGATCGCCCAGTATTTCTGGGTCTTGTCCGCGAAATATCCCGAGACGGACCGCAGGCCGTAGCCGACCAGCTCACCGAATCCGGCGACAAAACCTACGACTGCGGCGCTTGCACCCAGGGAACTGAGAAACGGTCCGACAATGCTGCGGGCACCTTCGTAGGTCATGTCCGCGAAGAAGTTCACGATCCCGATGATCAGAACAAACCGGAAAGCGAGTTTTGCTACGTTCTGCTTGTCCATTTGCGGGAGGCAGCCTTTGCGGAGAAACGCGCATCAAGCGACAGCGTTCCGCCGCCAACCAGCAGCAGAAAAATCAGACCCAGCAACATGCTGACGTCCGTGCGGGCTTCGTGCAACGTGCTCCAAAACCCGTTCTTGGTGAGCGTAACGATCTTGGTCGAATACAAAGCGACGCAAATGTCGATGAGAAGAGGAATGGCGGCAAGCCGCGTCATCAGGCCGACCAACAGCAAGGCTCCGCACACAATCTCGACGACGCCCACAAAGGGAGCCATAACCTGCGGCCACGGGATGCCGATCTTCACGAAACGCCCGGCTCCCAGGGAATCGGGAAATAGAAACTTCTGAATGCCTTCAGAAAGGAAAACCCAACCGACGAGAATACGGATCAGCAAGACCGCCTTCGCTGCACGAGCCTCCCAGCTAGCGTCAGGGTTGAATACCATTGCTCGATATTTCCACCTTTCCTAAAAGGCGCTAGAAGTAGTTGTCATTTCGGTTTTGTCTGTTGCGTGGCAACACAAGAACGGGACGACTTAGGCTGAGTTGGTTTCGGACCGAAAGCCCGCGCCGTATCGCGCTGTGGCCGATTAGTGCGCGAGAGTTCGCGTTGCCGTGCTAGCTCCTTGACCCCTTGCTCCGCGTACTGCGCGCTCGTCAGCGTTGCGAGGAGAGCTACAACGTCGTCGATCTCTCCTTCACTCAGCGCAAGTGGCTGCATATCTTCATCGAGATAGGGGTCGTTTATCCCATCGCCCTTGTTGTAATGATCCATCACGTCCCACAGCGTCTCTTGCGAGCCGTCGTGAAAATATGGTGCCGTGATAAGCACGTTGCGCAGGTCCGGTGTCTTGAAGGACGCGATGTCAGCGTCTTTCTTGCTAAGGAGAAAGCGGCCGAGCGCCGACATGTTCGTCTGAATGGCAGCGTGATCGATGGCCGTCGCATTCCCCGAATTGATCAGTGTTTCAGCTTGACACGCCAACGCGACCACGTCGTGTCGGATGATGCCTATGCCGATGTTGTGAAAATCGTTGTCTGTGAAGTAGGTGGCGTCCCGATTTTTTTCCGTCAAAGCATGGCATTTATTACAGCGAGCACGCGTATTGAAAAGCTCCCAGCCTCGCTTGGCGGAATCGCTGATTGCATTTTTGTCGCCAGCGACGAAGTGATCAAATGGGGAATCGAATGAAAACTGGGTTCGCTCGTAGGACGCGATGGCACGCACGAGATCGGGGCCGCTAGGCGGGTGGCCGAAGACACTCCGAAACGCCAGTTGGTATTCAGGCAAGGCCGCGATCTGGGCCACAGCGGCATCCAGGCTGGGCTGGCCCATTTCACTTGGATTGGCGATGGGAAGGGCCGCTTGTTCCTCGAGCGTCTTCGCGCGCCCATCCCAGAACTGGGTCTTGTTGTAAAGCGCGTTCAGAACAGTTGGTGAGTTGCGCTGGCCGACGCGGCCTTTGACGCCGATCGAAACGGGCCTCCCGTCAGTGAAAGCGCGCGCTGGGTCGTGGCACGAACTGCAAGCAATGGTTCCATCAACCGACAAGCGACGATCGAAAAAAAATTTCTGGCCGAGTGCGATTTTCTCAGGAGTCTGCGGATTGTCCGTGGGCACCGCCGCACGAGTAGCCTCGACTGGGACACCCACCTGTTTAATGGATTTGGGCTCTGCCAGTGGACCAGCGGCGGGAACTGGGGATGGCCGGGCTGGCGTTTGCTGCGATGCTTCCACCCTCGCTTCTAAGTTCCAACTTGCTTCTTTGGCGATCTCGCAACCGAGAGTTAGCGCAGCCGCACCTACCAGAAGCGTGGTGCAAAATCGTATTCTGTTTCCAAATCGCATCCGCATGACGCCTCGCCTCCCTGCATTTCCGGGATTGTCGCTGTCCCGGATTAAGACTGGATGCTCCTTCCTGTGCATATAACTGAGAGTCGTTTGAGTTGAATTCCGTTCACACGTAGTCAAAGAGAGTCATAAAGCCAAAGTCCATGTGCAACTGCTGATGGCAGTGGAACAATGTAAGGCCGGGATTATCCGCCGTAAAGTCCACTTGGATTTCTTGGTAGCCGCCGACCATCACAACGTCCTTCATCACACCAGCAGTCGGTATTCCTGCGACATTAGTGAGCTCGAAACTGTGCCGGTGAAGGTGTATGGGATGAATGTCATCGCTGGCATTACGCATACGCAGCCGATACCGCTTGTCCCGTTTCAGGTGGAATGCAGCCGAAACTACCTCGCTAGTCATTGGGTACGCCACGCCATTGATCGTCCATCGATTGAAACCTTCCTCAGCGGCATTGTCTTTGCCGAAGGTCATGGCGAAGGTCTCTTCCGGCGCAGGAGCCGTCGCGCCGGGTTTCGCGAAATGTGTGTAGGTCCACTTGAAAGGGGCGGAAGCACCCCACTGCGCTTTTCCGGCGCGCCCCGCGTACTCTACTACGATCCCCATGCCATGTTGGCGATCGTCGTCATCGAGATCCCCTAGAATCCACACGCCGGGATGGTTCATATGTACGACGGCGGAAACCCGCTCCGCCGTGCCAACCCACAACACTGGAACCGCTGTTGGATTCGGAACGGGATTGCCATCCAGCGCGAGGACCTGAAAGGAATGGCCCGGCAACGCCAGGCTGCGGATCTCCGTAGCGCTTCCGTTCAAGACATGAAACAGGACTCGTTCCCCTTGCTTCACCCGGATCGGCTCTCCATGCCCGAGCATGCGTCCGTTGATCGTAAAGGATCGGTAGCCGACTTCGTACCCGTGCGGCATTCCTTTGGCGAGCGACCCTTTCATTGCGGATTCGCCGGCCGATTCGAGCTCTTTCACTTTCGTCGCTGGAGACAGGAAATCCTGGGCCATGTCCCCGCCTCGACTGAACGATGGTTCGAACTCCTTGAGCACGAGGAATACCTCTTTGTCATAACTCCCCGGCTCATGCTTGGGTTCTATGTAAACCGGCCCGACCTGGCCGCTGTATTGCCCAGCGTAGAGATCGGCGCCGGCACGATTGTGCGTGTGATAGAACCGCAAGCCTGCCGGATTTGGTGTGAACGCAATCCGGCGTTTCCCGTGGGCGGGAATAAAGGGCGTACCTTCCTCGGCGGCGCCGTCCACGTCGACCGGACCTTTCTGACCATGCCAATGCAGCTGTTCAGGCGTATCCGTATCGTTGTAAATGTCGACTGTGACCCGGCGGCCCTCTTGGAAGCGAAGCAACGGCCCGGGAAACTGGCCATTGTACACGGTGGCAGACACGATTCGTTTGGGCGCGATTTCGATGGGCGAGGTCTTAATGTGCAGCGTGTAGTCTGCGTCTTTTTGGTCCTGCAAGCCGGCGCTTTCGCGCGGGCCAAGACCAAAATATGGCAAAGGAAAATTGGCACGCGCAAGTCCTACACCTGCAAGCGCGCCCGCACCTGTGAGCAACTGCCGGCGGAAGATCCTAGACCGATTCATAGGAGTCTCCAATTCAAGAGTTTCGGACGGTGAGCAAGCATCCCGCCAAATAGCTCCTAAACCCGATGCCCGCGACCGCTCACCACCTCCTGCGGATTCGGAGAATGATTGGATGCCCGCCGCAACTTGCTGGTATCGCGTGGATTGTACTCCCGCGGAGGTTGTCGGCTTCGTGCTCTTGTCACGCGGCTGCTCGTATCAGACAGAGTCTTCGTAACAAAGCGGCCTCACCGCGCCAAAAATCGAAGCGCCGGGGGGAACCCGGCGCTCGAAGAAAAGCCAGCACCGTTGAACGGCAACTGGCGGGGGAAAAGTCGAAGGAAAGCTATCACATTTATTCCCGCATGCAGCGAAAACGTCGCCGTCTCCAGGGGTCTTTTGATCGGCAGAATCATTCGATGCTCCCGATCAGTATGGAATGAATTGTGCTGTTGGTAGATTCAGTTTTTAACCTCCTTTGGGTAGAATCTTAGTTGTCGCGCGGATTTTTTCCCTGTCGTCTTCGGTGGATTCCTGTCTTCGCTTCTCCGGCGCCAGATTGTTGCCTCGTCTTCCATGCCTCTGGTATCGTCAGGGCGCCTCATACCACTGTTCAGGGAGCGTCAGGGTCCATGCCAGGACTTTTGAAACGTTTTCTACCGCGCGACGACGATTATTTCCAGCTCTTCGCGAGGCAAGCTGAGAATATTCAGAAGGGCGCGAAAGCTCTTTGTGACTTGCTTTCACGTTACACGGGAGTCTTCGAGCAGGTACAGAGCATTAAAGCAATCGAGCACGCAGGTGATGAGATTGCGCACACCATCATCATGAAGCTCAACCAGACTTTCATTACACCGATTGACCGGGAGGATATCCACGAACTGTGCCCGATTGACCGGGAGGATATCCACGAACTGTGCTCTACGCTCGACGATGTTATTGATTTGATTGACGCCGCGGCTAGTCGTTTCGTGCTTTACCGGGTTAACGCGGTACGAAACGGCACGATCGACCTGGCCAAGGTTCTGCTGGACGCTTGTGGCGAGGTTACCGCGCTGGTGCATTCGATCGAGAACCGGGATGAAGCTCTCAAACACTGCATCGAAATCAATCGCTTTGAGAACGAAAGTGATCGTCTCTGCCGCACACTGATCGCTCAGCTCTTCGATGAAGAGACCGATCCGGTCCAGATAATCAAATGGAAAGAGATTTTTGAGGTCATCGAGACCGCCGTCGACAAGTGCGAAGATGTCGCCAATGTGGTAGAAGGCGTAGTGCTGAAGAGCGCCTGACCACGTGAATCCATTTCATCTCCTACTGGCCGTAATCATACTGACGCTTGCGTTCGAATTTTCGAACGGCTGGCATGACGCGGCGAACTCCATCGCGACAGTCGTCTCTACGAGAGTGCTCACGCCGTTCCGCGCGGTTGCATGGGCAGCGTTTTGGAACTTCGTTGCTGCGTTTGTCTTCGGCACTGCTGTGGCGAAGACGATTGGCAAGGGTCTGGTGCATATCGAGATGGTTGACCAGAAGGTTCTGCTGGCCGGACTCCTGGGGGCGATTGGCTGGAACATTATCACGCTGATTCTGGGGCTCCCTACGAGTTCCTCGCATGCGCTGATGGGCGGCTACGGCGGCGCGGCGGTGGCGAAGGCGGGTTTTGTGGCGCTGATTCCCAGCGGCTGGACCAAGCCGGTGGTGTTCATCTTTCTATCGCCAGTCATTGGGATGTTGATCGGGATGATTGTGACCGTGGCCACAAGTTGGATCGTCCGCAGACAACGTCCGCTGCGGGTCGACCGATGGTTTCGGCGGCTCCAACTTCTTTCCGCCGCGGGTTATAGCCTCGGTCATGGGACGAATGACGCGCAAAAAGGAATGGGCATTATCACTACTGCCCTCGTCGCGGGTGGATTGATGAAGACGTACGACGTCCCCTATTGGGTCATCATTTGCTGCCACTTGGCGATGGGCGGCGGTACGATGGCGGGCGGCTGGCGAATCATAAGGACCATGGGCCAGCGCATTACCAAGCTCACGCCCTTTGGGGGGTTTGCCGCCGAAACAGCCGGTGCCTTGACGCTAATTGCTACTGCGCATTTCGGCATTCCTGTGAGCACGACCCACACGATCACCGGCGCCATCGTCGGCGTGGGTGCCTCGCGGCGCTTGACTGCGGTGCGCTGGGGAGTGACTCGCCGAATCGTACTCGCTTGGGTGCTGACGATTCCCGGCGCGGCTCTGCTTGGAGCCGTTCTCTTTCACGCAGTGCGGTCCTGGGTGAATTGATTCTCTTTAGAGCTCGGACCGCAAAGAGTTGGCCAATTCTTTTCGTGCATAATTCCCAAGAGAGCGCGGAATTCGCGTTACCATACCGAATTCGTTCCAAGACACGGTCATATGGAGCAAGATCGCGGCCAAACCCGGGGGTATCGTTTTAGCGCCCACGCCGAGTTGACAGTCGAGAGTTCGGGCGCTCACGTCACAGCGCGTTTGTGTGAGCTAAGCCGTGAACATTGTTGTCTACACGTACCAAATCCTTCTCCGGTAGGAACAGCAGTTCTTGTGAAAATCTACGCTTGGCCACATTTTTTCCAAATTCATGGCACGATCTGCCAGTGTGATCCCGACTTCGTCGCCGTAGCATTTAGTGAAATTGAACCACGCTACGTCTCAGTGTTAAATGACTGTCTGTTAGAAATAGAACAGAAAGAAAGCAACGGTTAAGCAGCCCTAGCCGGATGCTCACTGAGTTTTCCTCAGGCTCGGCTGAGGAAATTCTTGACTTCGCTGCGTTCCGCGACTAAGAGTCCACTCAGCCCTTCCCATCGACAGGCATCGAGCTGCGGGATGCGGCGAAGAATGCAAAATCACATGGGGCTTAGACACAAGGAGGTAGTCATGTTTGGACGCAGCACGAAGAAAAGCGTTCGATACTGGACCCAGGCCGTGGTCCTTTGGTTTGTGGTTCTGGCCTTCGTGTTCTCGCCTCCTTCACTTGGCGTGAAGGCTGACGATGGCGACGACGGTGGCGGCTTCCGTCACGTGTTTGTGATCATGATGGAAAACACGGGCTTCAATACGTTGATTGGCAATCCCAACGCTCCCTTTACCAATTATTTGGCCGCGACCGCGGGCCTCGCCAGCAACTACTTCGGCGTTGCTCACCCCAGCCAGCCAAATTATATTGCCGCCACTTCCGGCTCCCCGAACGGCGTTACCGGCGACGGTAACATCACGATAGACGTCCAGAACATCGTCGACCAGTTGGAGTCGCACCAGAAGAGTTGGAAGGCCTACATGCAGTCTCTCTCCCTGTGCAACGGCAATCTGCTGGCCAGCTCTTGCGGCAACCAGCTCTACGAGCGCAAGCACAATCCCTTCATTTCCTACCAGGATGTGCAGTCGAGTCCATCCAGGCTGGACAACATTGTGGACTTCGGTCAATTGGCAACCGATTTGGCCAACGACACGGTGCCCGATTATTCCTGGATCAGTCCTGACCAATGTCACGACATGCATGGGCGCGGTGGTGGTGGTGCAAGTGATCCCTGCGACTTCTCGCAGGTTCCGGCGCTGATCGCAGCCGGAGACCTGTTCCTGTCGCAAACGGTCAGCTCCATTGTGAATTCCAAAGCATGGCGCGGAAATTCGGTGATTTTCATCATGTGGGACGAAAGCGATTTCACCGGTACGGGCCCCTCGGGCTTCGGCGACACCAGCGGCTGCTGTGACGCCAACCCGGGCGGTGGACATGTGGTCTCACTTGTATATTCCCGTGACGTAAAGCCAATGACCGATCTGGTCAGACGCGACGACTAACTCAGACACTAGAAGTTTGCGTGACTGCGGCTTAGCATCATTGTCGGCCCGATCAGGTCTGCGTTTCCCAGGAGGGATAATTGCGACAATCGCTGAAGTTTTGCGTGATGACATTGGCTCTGTGCCCGCTAACGGCGAGAGCGCAGGAGAAACTACCACTGAAATTGATCACAACAATTCCGATGCCCGGTTTCACGGGGGATTTCGACCATTTTGGGCTCGACCTGAAGGGCAACCGCTTGTTTCTTGCGTCGGAAGATCAAAAAACGGTTGAAGTGTTTGATCTCCAGACGGGGGCGCGGATGCACAGTATCAAAGGCTTCGGCCAGCCGCTCACGATGACTTACCTACCCGCGTCCAATCGCCTTATCGTCACGGACGGAGGCGATACCGATGCTGTCGAATTGGTCGATTGTAAAGACTACGAAATCATTGGCACTCTCAAACTCGGTCAAGGCGCGGACCACAGCGCGTACAACCCGGTGAACGATTATTTTTATGTGGAGAACGGCGGCGGACCAGCCGCCAAGACGCATGTCCTCACAATTATTGATACCAAATCCTTCAAAAAAGTTGGTGAGATTGCGGGGCTACCCGGAAATTCCAACGAGGGCATGGTCATTGACCATGAAGGGAAAAAACTCTATGTCAACCTCACGGGCACAGATGAAGTTGGCGTTATTGATCTGCACGCTCGCAAACTAATTGCCAAGTGGCTCTTGCCTGACGCTCACGTAGCCCATGCGATAGCACTAGACGAAACTAATCATCGACTGTTCACGGCAACACGCCGCCCAGCACAATTCATCGTTTTCAATATGGATACAGGCAAAGTTGTGACTTCCCTCCCGTGTGTGGGTGTGAACAGCGATATGTGGGTCGATTTCGCACGTAAACGAATCTATGTGACTGGAAGCGAGACCGCGTCTGTGTTTGAACAGCGCGATGCGGACCATTACGAGCACGTTGCCGAAGTGCCTACCGCTTACCGCGCCAAATCGTCTATGTTTGTGCCCGGACTCAAACGGCTCTATGTCGCGGATTCTGGTAAGGGAAAGCCGGACGCAAACTTGGCGCTGCAAATTTTCGAAGTTCAATAACAGCATAGGCGCATTGGCCGAAGGACTGAAGAATCATAGGCGGCAAGATTTGCTCGTGCAGGTAGCGCGACAACGCGCTCTTTCCGTGGAGCTAGAAACTAATGCGCCCGGAGAATTGGAAGCTGCGGGAGCCGATGCGTGGCGCCATAGCTCCTGGTGCGCCGAAAGACGGATTGGCAACGGCCGTCCAGAGAGGCAGGCCATTTCCAATGAATCCGTTGCTTGCGTTGTCGTGTACTGGACGTTGTTTATGTTGTTCTGCTGAAAGTTTGGATGGTTGAAAAGGTCGAACGCTTCCGCAACAAATTTCAGGTTGATCCGTTCGTTGAGCTTAAAAAGGCGTGCCACGCTGAAGTCGATCACTTCCTGGCCCGGCCCGCGAAATCCGTTGAACGGCTCGTTCGGAACGACCGAAAAATTGAGCGACGAGGTGTCAAACACCGCTGTGAGGGCACTGGTTATTTCAATCAATTCGATCAGCGCAGCGAACGTGGACTTTCGCAACTGGACTAGCCACAACGGTTCGTGCTGAATGGCGCGTGGTCTCCGAGTTGGCACCCGCTCAAGAATTTCACCTTCGCCTCTGTCGTGACGCTCGCCAGTGGAAGGCCGTTAGTAAGCAATTCATGAACGGTAGTTTCTCGACGTGGTTTTGAAGCCGTAGGGGCTCCACACGAAGGACGATTCCGTTTTACGGCTAAATAGAGCATTAACGCGCCTTTTGTTTCGGGGAGTCGGGCAACCCAGTCGGAAAATCTCTGGATGATCTCCCTGGCTACTGAAAGTTGATTTCGAGCTTAATTCCATATAACGCAGACGCGATGCCACTCGGTCTTCGACGCCCATTCGTCGTCGGTGTTCTTCCACGACCGCTGCGTGGCGACGGAAAGAACGGTGAACTTCGAGCCGTTGTTGTTCCGCGCCCAGGAAAGCAGAAGCCGCGAAGCTGCCGGGCGCAGGAATTGGCCCGAAGCAGTGCCCAGGAAAATGAGCGGCAGAAAAAGGAGCCCCTACTCAACGCAGTGAAAATCGGTCGACTGGCCCAGCCGGTCGCGTAAAACGCTAACCAAACGACGGACGTTTGGTCTATACTCGTGTCAGTAACTGAGGTAAGCGACCGTGACCAAGCCGAAGGACCTTGTCCAGGGGACCTTGGACCTTTTGATCCTGAAAACCGTGGCGCTGGAGCCGATGCACGGCTGGGCCATCGCGCAGCGGATCCGGCAGATTTCAGGGGAGGTGTTGCACGTCGGGCAGAGTGCTCTTTACCCCGCTCTGCACAAGCTGGAACAACAGGGCTGGATCAAGTCGGAGTGGAAACTCTCAGAAACAAACCGCCGCGCAAAGTATTACTCGCTCACGCGCGCTGGGCGCAAAGCGCTAGCTGACGAAGCAGAGAACTGGGAACGGCTGTCGGCGGCCATTTCTGCTTTGGTTCGGGCGGTTTAAACGGGGAGCAACGATGTCACGTTGGCTAACGCAGATTCGCCTAGCTGTTCGCTCCCTATTCCGCAGACCGCAAGTCGATCTGGAACTCGACGAGGAATTCCAGTATCACCTGGAGCGCCAGATCGAGGACAACCTCCATCGCGGGCTCGCACCGGAAGAGGCGCGCTATGCGGCGATGCGCGAGATGGGCCCAATCGCCAAAAGCAAGGAGGAATGCCGGGACGCGCGGCGCGTAAATTGGATGCAGGACCTGGCACAGGATTTGCGTTACGGCCTGCGCATGCTACGCAAATCTCCCGGCTTCACCACTATCGCCGTCCTCACTCTCGCTCTCGGCATCGGCGTCACGACCGCGATCCTCAGCATCATTGACCCGGTCTTATTCCGGCCGCTGCCCTATGCCAACTCCGATCGACTCGTATCTGTCGGTTTCAGACACGCGGTCGAGCCTTTCGAGTTCATGTTCGGAACTTTTTACTATGATTGGTCCGATCACCAAACCGTCTTCACCGAGATGACGGCACAGAGCGCTGTGCCGAGGCCTTGCGACCTCACGGATCGCGATCCGATGCGGCTCACTTGCAGCTACGTGCATCAGAATTTCCTTCCCACGTTAGGCATCAGACCCGTAGTAGGGAGCAACTTCACAACAGACGACATGCTCCCTGACGCGCCGCTGACCGTGATGTTGTCGTACGAGCTCTGGAAGAGCCGTTATAACGAACAGCCCTCAATCGTTAACCAGGTCATAGAAATTGATGGTGGCAAGGCACAGGTAAAAGCAGTCCTCCCCCAGGATTTTGAAATGCCATCTGCGCAACCGACTGATTTGTTGCTTCCCAAGCAGGTCGATGTCTCTGCTGTGCGCGCCGGCTCAGTGCCAGAAAACATGCGAGTTTTCGCTCGCCTCAAGTCCGGAATTACAGCAACTCAAGCCGATGCCTCTTTGCAGCCATTATTTGAGCAAAGCCTCCGATCCGCTCCCCCTCAAATGCGCAGCGATATCCACCTCGTGGTGCGCTCTTTGCGCGATCGTCAAATGCACGACGTGCTCCCCGTAGCCTGGATTATGCTCGGTGCGGTAGTGGTCGTGTTGCTCGTGTGTTGTGCGAACGCGGGCAGCCTGTTTCTTGCGCGCACAGCCGCACGTGAGCAGGAATTCGCAATCCGCGCCGCATTGGGCGCTGGAAAGAGGCGGATCTTACGTCAAACGCTTACCGAGGGACTGCTCGTGTCTCTCGTGAGCGGCGTGGTTGGCTGCATTTTGGCAGAAGCGTTACTCCGGACCTTCATTGCGCTCGCACCAGACGGCTTGTCATTCCTGCGAAAAGCCACGCTCGATTTGCGTATTCTTATGGCAACGCTCGTAGTAGCTGTCGCCTGCGGAATCGCGTGCGGTTTGTTGCCAGTCTTGGGGCTGCGCTCCGTTGGGATTGCCGCGAGATCGGCGCAGCCCAGCAATCGGCCTAAGCTTCGCCGAATTCTCGTCGTTGCGCAGATCGCATCCAGCGCTGTTTTATTATCCGGTGCAGTTCTTCTTTTGCGAAGCCTGAACAATATCGATCGGCAGGATTTGGGTGTTAACTCAAATCATGTTCTCACCGTATCCGCGTCACTATCGCCCCGTCGCTACAATACGACTGAAAAGCGCATCGATTTCTTTCGCCGTGCCATTGCTGCTCTGCGTGGCATTCCGGGAGTCACTTCTGTCGCGATGACGGATTCGCTGCCACCGAATGGCACGCGTTATTGGTATTCCTCAATGGCGATTGCGGGAAAGCCGCCGCTTTCATCTGAAGATATTGTCAGTGCACGAGCTGTTACGACAGACTATTTCAACGCTCTGGGTATACGCATCGTTCGGGGTCGAGGATTTTCCGATGCGGACGCTAAATCTACCGAGCACCTGATGGTCATAAACCAAAAACTGGCCGCGTTGATGTTCCCGGATCAAGACCCGCTCGGCCAGCAGATTCGCCCAGAGAAGGATGGACCTTCTTATCGTGTCATCGGCATCGCGGCCGACGTGCGGAACGATGGATTAACCCAGCAAACTCTACCTGAGTACGACACTTTGCTCGGAGCAATTCCGGACGAGTGGACGGATCGAAATACCTACGCTGGGACGCTAGTTATCCGAAGTGCGTTGTCCACAAAAACCGCTGCACCATGGATCCGTCAACGGGTTGAGGAGATCGATCCTTTGATACCGATCGAACTGCACAGTATGCAAGCTGAGATCAGCACGCTTGCGAACCGTCCTCGTTTTGAGACAGCCCTGCTCGGCTTTTTTGCTGCCACAGGGCTGCTCATGGCTTCCATCGGCCTATATGGCGCCACTGCGTACACTGCCACGCGACGCACTCACGAAATCGGAATCCGAAGTTGGTCCCTATGATCCAATGAGTTTCGTTTGCGTCGCCGTATTACTGGCATTTATTGCCATCGCAGCGATTTTTGTGCCTGCCATGCGCGCGATGCGCGTCGATCCCATGGTCTCGCTGCGATATGAGTGAGAGCAGAAGAAAAAGGGCCGCGCCGAAGCGCGGCCCTCGTATTTCCAATCCGGCGCTTTTACTTCGACCGTCTGCGGTCGGGGGCTTTGGCACGTTGCCCTGTCGCGGTTGACTCATTGGCTGGCTGGCTTCCGTGTTTCACTTTCTTCGCTGGTTTTGACAGTTCTGCTCGAACGGCTGTGGCGATCTTTGCGGAATCGAGCTTGTATCGCGCTGCCGCGCGAGCAAGATTCGAGTTCTTCTCAAGTGATTGCCTCGGGTTGTAGCCGGGGCAATACAGGTCGGAAACGAGAGCGCAGATGACGAGGAAACGATTGAGGTCTGCGCTTTTCATGGCTTGAACGGCGGTCGCCGCAATCTTCTCGTAGTCAACGGTTTCGCCGCCCCACGAGGCTTTGCTCTTCTTCTCTTCCCAAGCGTAGAGCTTGGTTTCTTACTTTTTCCTCCAGCTGCTAAAGCGGCCTTGTAGAATGCATCTACTTCGGAATGGTCTTTCGCTACAAATCCGACGTGAACGGCCTGAGGATCGGGCTTCCCT
>WNFI01563756.1_pt1 | contig 20368 bp, 14 predicted proteins | sample 5400471 | NCBI WGS metagenome assembly WNFI01 (sample SAMN13153348, study PRJNA577476) | soil metagenome | isolation source: 100 cm saprolite on Douglas fir-dominated hillslope | place: USA:California | collected 2013-09-17
CATTCCTGGCGAGCTTGACGCAGCAACAGCAGAAATTGCAGGCGATGGGCCTGAACACGCTACGGAGGAAGAACAAGCAGGGATTGATTCCCAGGCGGAAGTGGAGATTACGCCCTCGCAGTTCGCTGCTACGCCCACTGCTGAGAGTGCGGCCCAGGTTGAGCAGGCAGACGCAGAAGGTGTGGCAATGCCTGCCAATGAAACAGTCGAGGTAGAACAACTGGATACAATTCCTGTCCCCGTGCAGGAAAAACATAGCAATGTGGAAGCTCAAGTTGATGAGCCCACGCTTGCTACAGCAGAAGCAATGGAGCACTCAGACCTACCTTCCCAGGAGAAAGTAGCTGATACGCAGCCCACCAATACCTTTACCGTAGATAACTGGACGCCAGACAAGAGCAACCAGGGAGAGGCTGCACCACAGCGCAAACGCGGTTTTTTCCAGTGGTTCTTTGATTTATTCCGCTCTCGCTAGCCTTTCTGTGTTTACAAACTTTGACGCAGTCCCTCTACAACCCAGGAGAGGCGCAGAGTTTCGTGCCGGGCATTTGTCACGAGGATGCCGCCAATTGTCCCACCCGCTTTTCTCGTTCTTCTGCCAGCGTCCTCAGGATAGCTTCATGTGTTGGCATCTTTGTCTTCTCCATCCAAATACTAATGGAGGGTAGTCATGTCGGAGATATCTACATTCGGCATACCAGGCATAGGCATAAATTGAGCAGCCGCTGACGACGAGTTTAAACCTCCTGAATTTTTTTCCTGCTCTAATTCCGCCACGCGGCGACGTAGCTTTTGTAACTCCTGGGTCTCCCGCCGCGCCGCAGCGAATGACACAAAATAGAGCAACAATGCTCCCAGCACAAACGCTACCAGGCATAATACACCCACTGAGAACCCTGGTACCTGCCAGATAATCAACGAGAGAGGGACCTCGTTCAGAAAATTCGCAAAAGCCAGCACAGCTACACCAGTAGTTACGAGTAGAAATAGGGTAATTGCCACGTACAGCATAGAACCTCTCCTCAGGGTACACATTTTCCCGTGCCAAATGCAAAGACAGGAGCACAATAGCATGCTTGCCTATCGCCACTGCGAACTCTGCTATTAGATATACCTGAAGTATAGTAAGAAACCAGCTTATTTGCAAATTGACGTCGTTGCGCAATACCTTTATACTGGTGATGCTCTTGGCAACAACCTATATTTCGCGGTATAGGCTTCAGTTAAGGTTGGAAGAATATCCATCTTTCCAGGTAAAACTAAGAATAATTTCGTTGAGGGCGACTTCCTTGAGTAAGGATAGAGACCTGGTAGAGGTATACTGTGTTATTTAAAGACTACGAGCAAGAACATCCTATTCACAGCCCGGTGCGCACCCAATATTTGAATATTAAAGGGCAAAATCCCGATGCTATCCTCTTTTTTCGCATGGGTGACTTTTATGAAATGTTCGATGATGATGCCGAAATCGTGGCGCGTGAACTGGAAATAGCCTTGACCCGGCGTGATTTTGGACGTGGCGAAAAATCGCCCATGGCGGGTATTCCGCATCATGCTGCCGATGGCTATATTGCCCGCCTGGTTAGCAAAGGGTACCGAGTGGCCATCTGCGAGCAGACCAGTGATCCTGCCCTGGCAAAAGGCCTGGTTGACCGCGAAGTCGTGCGTATCGTCACTCCTGGCACAGTCATTGACCCGGCGATGCTAGCCGCCAAACGTAATAACTTTCTCGCCAGTGTCGTCGTAGGACGCGATGCCGTCGGTATCGCCTATGTTGATATTACGACCGGCGAATTTGCGGTGACGCAGTTCAGCACACCCGAGCCAGAGTTGGCCCTGCAACAGGAGTTAGCGCGTGTTGGGCCCGCTGAGGCACTGGTTGAAGCCCATTACAGCCGCCTGGGCAGCCGTAAAAAGCGCTGGCTGGCCGCGGCCATGAACGAAAAAAAGGTCACGAAAGTCGGCAGTAACGGCAATGCCAACGCCGAAGCCCCCGACCTTGACGAGGACGAAGATGAGGATTTTGCTCCGCTGACTAAACTGTTAACAGGCGTTGCCGGACATGTCACGCCCTATGACGCTCGCTACTTTGCCGAGGATGATGCCCGCCACCGCTTGCTCACGCACTTTGAAGTCGCCTCGCTCGAAGGCTTCGGCTGCTCTCATCTGCCGCTGGCAATTCGCGCAGCAGGAGCCGTGCTGGCATATGTCCAGGAGGCCCAGAAAGGCTTGCTGCACCAGCTTACAGCATTAGAAACCTATTATACCGCGAGCTTTATGACGCTCGATATGCATACGCGCCGCAACCTGGAACTGTTTGAAACGGGCCGCAGCGGCTCGGTTAAAGGCTCACTGCTCTGGGTGCTCGATAAGACACGCAGCCCTATGGGTGGTCGCCTGCTGCGACGTTGGATCAGCCAACCCCTGCTGGATATCACTGTGCTTCAGCAGCGCCAGCAGGTTATCGGCGAGCTGTTGGGCAATACTTTGCTCCAGGCACGCCTGGCGGAAGCTTTAAAAAAGGCCGGAGACATCGAGCGCCTGATCAACCGTGTGCGCCAACGTATTGCTACGCCGCGTGACCTTGTGGCCCTGGCAAATGGGCTGCGCGCGGCAGCAGAAGTGCGGACATGCGTTAGCATCGACAGCGATACCTCCATGCCATCCCTGCTCCAGATCATGCAGCGCCTGGCGGACAATGGTGAGATCATCAACCTGATAGAGAGCGCGCTTGTCGCAGAACCGCCCATCAGCACAGCTGACGGTGGCGTTATTCGCAGTGGCTTCAGCAGCGAACTCGACCAGATCAAATCTGCATCCCGCGATGGGCAACAGTGGATAGCTGAAATGGAGCAGCGCGAACGCAGACGTACAGGTATTCCCAATCTCAAGGTGGGCTACAGCAAAGGCCCTGGCTATTACATCGAGGTCACTAATTCCAATAGCAGCCGCGTGCCCAAAGATTACATCCGCAAACAGACCCTTACCAACTGCGAGCGCTATATCACACCTGATCTGAAAGAGTATGAAACGCTCATTCTTAACGCCCACGAGCGCATCAGCAAGCTTGAAAGTGAGCTATTCGCCCAGCTACGCGCAGATATCGCCATTCACGCTGCGGAACAAATTCTTAATACCGCCCAGGCCCTGGCCCAGATCGATGTTTACCTCAGTCTGACCCAGGTTGCGGCCCAATATAACTACTGTCTTCCCCAACTTAACGAGGGAGACACTATTCATATTGTGGCCGGGCGTCATCCCGTGGTAGAGCAGGCGCAGGCGGATATGCCCTTCATTCCCAACGATACCAATCTCTCCGATAGCGATGCCCAGATCGGCATCATCACCGGCCCCAATATGGCGGGTAAATCAACCTACCTGCGCCAGGTTGCGCTGATTACGCTGCTGGCCCAGATAGGGAGCTATGTACCCGCCGAGGCAGCGACAATTGGCCTGGTAGACCGCATTTTCACGCGAATTGGCGCCCAGGATGATCTGGCCACCGGGCAAAGCACTTTCATGGTCGAGATGGTAGAAACGGCCAATATCCTGCATCACGCCACGCCGCGCAGCCTGATCATTCTTGACGAGATTGGTCGTGGAACCAGCACCTATGATGGTCTCGCCATCGCCCGCGCCATTGTAGAATACTTGCACAACAACAAACGCTGTGGCGCGCGCACCCTGTTTGCCACCCATTACCATGAGCTGGTCGAGGTTGCCCACCTGCTGCCGCGTGTGCGCTGTATGAACGTGGCCGTCACCGAGGAGGGCGGCAAAGTTGTCTTCTTGCGTAAGATCGTTCCGGGGGGAGCAGACAAAAGCTATGGCGTGCACGTGGCCCAGCTTGCCGGTATCCCACGCCCCGTCATTCACCGTGCAGAGGAGATTCTCGAAGAGCTAGAACACAAAGGGGAGGCCAAAGCACGGCGCAAAGCCATGAAAGATCTTACTATGCCCACGGCCTGGCAGATGACCCTCTTCGCCTCCGATCAGCACCCGCTCGTCGAGGAACTGAAGGAAATTGCGATTGACGAGTTATCGCCCATCGAGGCAATCAATAAGTTGTATGAGTTACAGAGGAAGGCGAAGAGAGGAACGTGACTACTCCCCATCGAAGGGTAAATGTTCGTTTCCTCTTCCTTCACTCCTATTCATAGCGCAGTATCTCAGTGAATCACACTTTCCAGTTGCAGTGCTGTTTCAATATACCACCTCAAATGTGCAGCGGCGCGCTGCATATGAACTGTATCCTGGTAGAGTTTGCTCAGCATTATCGCGCCCTCCAGGGTAGCAATGAACACCGTGGCACAGGCATCCCCATCCACTTCGGGTCGAATTTCGTGCCGCTCAATGCCCTTGTTGATGATGCGTTGAATGGTTCCTCGCAAAATGTCCATCGCGCCGCGAGCACGGTCGCGCAGGCCTGGATGCGCATCGTCAGCCTCGATAGCTGTATTGAGGATAGGGCAACCACCGACAAGCACGGGATCTTCCAGTAGTTCTTGAAAGTAGGAGACAATGGCGAGCAAGCGCTCAACCGCGTTATATTTGCCTGCTAGCGCGCGGCGTATGCGCTGCTGTAATTGCTCAAAGACGTAATCAAAGGCCTCCAGCGCCAGTTGTTCCTTGCTATTGAAATGGTTATAGATGCCACCCTTCTCCAGCCCTGTCTCCTGCATGAGAGCAGAGAGCGACGAGCCAAAATAGCCCTGCCGGTTGAAAAGCTGCGAAGCTCGCGCCAATATCATTTCCCGTGTCTGTTCACCTTTGCTCACCCTTTTCCTCCTTTTCCAGACCGATTGGTCTGGAAAGAGTATAGCGAAGTATCAATGACAAGTCAATAGCCTGCACTGTTGCAGGCTATTGACTTGTCATGAGTACGTTTTTGATTTAACGAGTCACCTGAGTTTGTACTCTCTGCTCTCAGGTGCTATCATGATGGAGGGTTACCATAGAAATGTGGCAGCATGAAGGCGTGTGTGTTCGTGGAATACATCGTAAAGCAGAAAAAGATAGTATGAGCGAGGTGTAACGAACTACACTTCAACAAACAGATTACACAGAGAGGGACGTACATCCAATACCCCCTATAAAGGAGACATCTTATGACTAATCCATTGCTTCAGCTCAAAGAGCAAGGACAAAGCGTCTGGTATGATAACATCGATCGTTCACAACTAGCTTCTGGCCAATTTCAGCGTTTGTTGAATGAGGATGGTATTTCGGGCGTCACCGCGAACCCCACCATTTTTGAAAAGTCGATCAGCTCAGGTCATGCCTATGATGAACAAATGAACGAGCTAATCAAAGCTGGCAAGAGTACGAATGAAATCTACGAGGCTCTGGTTATCCGCGATATTCAAACTGTGGCCGATAAGCTGCGCCCCATCTACGACGGAACCAGGGGACAGGATGGCTATGTCAGCCTCGAAGTCTCACCCGATCTGGCCCACCACACAGAGGGCACCCTCTCCGAAGTCCGCCGCTTCTGGCGAATAGTTAACCGCCCCAATCTGATGATCAAGATTCCAGCCACCCCCGAGGGCATTCCAGCCGTGCGCCAGGCCTTGACCGAAGGTATCAACGTCAACATCACCCTCATCTTCTCTTTGAACGACTATAAGAAGGTTGCTGATGCCTATATCGGCGCTTTGGAGAGCCGCCTGGCCTCTGGCCAGGACATCAGTCACATGGGATCCGTAGCCAGCTTCTTCGTCAGTCGTGTCGACACCCTCGTCGACAAACTGCTTGAGGATAAAATCAAAGCCAGCAGCGATAGCGCTGAGCAACAGAAGTTCAAAGCATTGGAAGGCAAAGCCGCCATTGCCAACGCACGTATCGTTTACCAGGAGTTCAAGAGCATCTTTGGTTCAGCGCGCTTCCAGGCACTGAAGCAGCATGGTGCGTTTGTGCAGCGGCCGTTGTGGGCTAGCACGAGCACCAAAAATCCGGCCTATCGCGACGTTCTATATGCAGAAGAGCTGATTGGTCCGAATACGGTGGATACTATGCCCCTGGAGACCATTGAGAACTTCCGCGACCACGGAAGGGTCCGCTTAAGTATCGAAGATAATGTTGCCCAGGCCAATGCTGAACTTGACGCGCTTGAACAAGTTGGCATTCATTATGATCAAGTGACGCAGCAACTCCAGGATGAGGGCGTACAAAAATTTGCCGATTCATTCCACAAATTGTTCGAGGGCATCGATAGCAAGAAGAAAGCCATCGAGCAGCAGGTGACGCACTAAGCGGGTAAAAAAACTCCCCCGCTAATGGCAATGATCATTTAATTGCCAGTGTACGTTCAAAAGATGAGGCTTAAGGCTTCAACACAACGTATACAAGGTAGAGAGTGGCGCTCCATGGAGAGTGCCACTCCCTTAACAGGCTTCTACAAGCATCTTATTTACAGCAAGAACGAATGCACGACGCATTAAGGAAAGCAAGTATGGAAATTGGTTTTATTGGCTTAGGGCGCATGGGCGCAAATATGGTACGCCGTCTTCTTCAAGGAGGACATCGTGTAGTCGCATGGAATCGCACAGCGACGAAAACACAAGAAATAGTGGCAGAGGGTGCCGAAGGTGCATATAGCATCCAGGAGCTGGTCGAAAAGCTCCAGACGCCGCGTATAGTCTGGATCATGGTTCCATCCGGGCAAGCCACCGATGATATGATCAATGAGGTCACACCTTTGCTCTCACAGGGTGACATCATCATTGATGGCGGCAACTCGAACTTCCATGATTCCATTCGTCGTGGCAAGGCACTTACCGCCAAGGGCTTCCAATTCATGGACGCGGGTACCAGCGGCGGTATCTGGGGATTAAAAGTGGGTTATTGTCTGATGGTTGGTGGCGAAAAAGCAACCTTCGACCACGTTGAGCCGCTTCTGAAAACGCTGGCTCCACCGGATGGCTATCTACTTTGTGGCCCTGTTGGCTCCGGACATTTTGTTAAAATGGTGCACAACGGTATTGAATATGGTATGCTACAGGCGTATGGCGAAGGGTTTGAGATCTTGAACGCAAGTAAAGAATATAATCTTGATCTCCATGCCATTGCTCACCTCTGGAACCAGGGTAGTGTCGTACGCTCCTGGTTACTCGAACTCGGTGAAGACGCATTCCAGAAAGATAACAAACTTTCGGCGATTCGTGGCTATGTCGAGGATTCTGGCGAAGGACGTTGGACTGTGCAGCAGGCTATCGACACAGATGTACCAGCACCAGTCATCACACTCTCTCTACTTGAACGCTTCCGCTCACGGCAGGATGAGTCCTTCACCGCCAAGGTCATCGCCGCCTTGCGCAATGAGTTCGGTGGACATGCAGTCAAATCAAGCGAAAAGCAGTAAAACACCAGTATCAGTAAAGTAGGAGAAGTACTAATGCCTCAGCGAAGCGTAGTCGAGGCTCCCAATCCCCTCCGCGAGGGGCTACGCATTAAACCAAGTCTTGAACCGTGTGTCATGGTCATTTTTGGGGCAACAGGTGACCTGACGCACCGTAAGTTGCTGCCAGCGCTCTACAACCTGGCCCTTGAACAACCGCTGCCGGCGGGCTTTTCCGTAGTTGGATTTGCTCGCCGCCCCTACAGCGACGAAGAATTTCGCCAACAGGCGCTTGAATCAATCAACGCCTATTCGCGTCAGAAACCTGTCAACCCGCAGGTATGGGATAGCTTTGCCTCCGGCATCCGTTACTTGCAATCAGATTTTCATGATCCCGCCGGTTATGATCGACTGAATAATTTGCTCAATGCTCTCGACCAGGAGCGAGGTACAAGCGGCAATCGCATCTTCTACCTTTCTACGCCCCCGAGCCAGTATCCAGAGATTATTCAACGTCTTGGTGCCGCGGGTCTGAACAGAAGTCGCAAGGGTTGGACGCGCATCATCGTCGAAAAGCCCTTTGGACACGATCTCGCATCGGCTCGTGAGCTCAACCGCCAGGTTGGAAGAGTCTTTAAAGAAGAACAGGTTTACCGTATCGATCACTACCTCGGTAAAGAAACGGTACAAAATATCCTGGTCTTTCGCCTGGCAAACGGCATCTTTGAACCGGTCTGGAATCGACGTTATGTTGATCATGTACAGATCACTGTAGCTGAGAACCTCGGATTGGAGGGTCGCGGCGCGTATTACGAGGAGTCAGGAGCGATCCGTGACATGGTCCAGAACCATATGCTCCAGCTCTTAACCCTGGTTGCGATGGAGCCGCCCATTGCCTTTGATGCCAATGCCGTGCGTGACGAAAAAGTCAAAGTGCTGCATGCGCTACAGCCGCTCGTTGCTAAGGATGTAGTTACCAACACCATACGTGCACAATACGGTCCAGGTTGGGTGGGCGGTCACCAGGTACCCGGCTATACCGAAGAAAAGGGTGTCTCACCTACATCGACGACGGAAACGTATGTGTCGATGAAGATTTTCATCGACAACTGGCGCTGGGCAGGTGTCCCATTCTACCTGCGCACCGGCAAGCACTTACCTAAACGTGTTACCGAGATCGCCATTCAATTCAAACAGGCCCCGCTTATGCTTTTTAAACGCAGCGAGGCGCATGGACAGGTCGAGCCCAACGTCCTCACCCTGCGCATTCAACCTGACGAGGGCATTTCACTTAAGTTTGGTGCTAAAGTCCCGGGTACTGAGATGCAGATTCGCGCCGTCAACATGGATTTCTTCTATGGCTCATCATTTGTGCGTGAACAGCCCGAAGCCTACGAACGGCTGATCCTTGATTGTATGATAGGCGACTCAACACTTTTCACGCGCCGCGACGAAGTAGAAGCAGCCTGGACCTTCATCCAGAGTCTCCTTGATGAGTGGAAGAAAGAGCCGAGCGAGACTATCTACACCTATGAGTCCGGTTCATGGGGACCACAGGTGGCTGACGAATTTATCTGGCGCGATGGCCGCAGGTGGCGCCGCCCATAACGCTACACGACCATAACCAGAGAACGATGCCGTTCTTAACTGAGAACGGATACAACAGAACAATGCCATTCTCTTTACCACGTGCTCGCTATTATAAAAGTAAAGATTGAGAGAAGATAACCACGTAACACCGTGGTTTGTAGCATAGAACAATGCTGTTCTTGACCATGAAGGAATAGATAATGACTAAGGAGGCTACCAATCGTCTTGGGCCACGCATACCTTGGGCTGGCAAAATGGTACGCATGGAGAATGTTGAGGAAGAACTTGCCCTCCTTTGGAAGATTTCCGCCGACAACATGCGCATTGCTCAGAACACCAATGTACGTACCAGTGTATTAAACCTGGTCATCTGCGCACCTGATATTGAGTCAGCGAAGCGCGCAAGCGCATTATTACGCAGCCTGTCAACTACCCATCTTGCACGCGTCACCGTTTTAATTCTTGATCGCGACACTGATGCACCCGCCACGATCAATACGTGGATAACTTTGCGTTGTTTCTCAGTCATTTCAGATTTGATGCGTCACTGTTTTGAGCAAACAACTATGCTGGCCACAGGTGGAGTTGTGCGTTCAATCTCAAATATCATACAGCCGTTGCTCAAACCCGACCTACCGGTCTACCTGTGGTGGTTAGGCGACCCACCCGATAACGATACTATCTTCAACAGCCTGGTACAGCTGAGCGATAGAGTCATTGTCGACTCGACGAGTTTTTTCAATCCAGAGCAAGATATACATACCCTTGCCTTGTTACGCCAGGCAGCACCCGACTGCGCACTCAGTGATCTAAACTGGGGGCGTTTAACACCCTGGCGGCAATTGATCATTCAGTTCTTCGATGTCACCGAGTATCGACCATTCCTGGCAGGTGTCACCTCGATTGAGATTGAGCATGCGGCCGCGCCGTTGGCAACACAGACGCTCTCGGAGTCAGGCGATGTTTCACCCAATCCAGCATGTGCGCTTCTGCTCGCGGGCTGGCTAAAAGCCCGCCTGGGATGGTCGCTGGCAACAGATACCGCTCACAACATTCGTGATACCGCCAGCGGCACATATCACTGGAGTATGGAGCATACAGCCAGCCCCCGCGTAACTACACAACTGGGTTCACCAAGGGCCAGGACGGGAAAGCTAAGCTATGCACAGGCAGCGAGTATCGATATTCGTCCCCAGGTACAATCGCATATACGCCCTGGTTCCATTTGCCTGGTGCGCTTGACCAGCAGCTTCGAAGGGAAACAGGCAACATTTACCATCGATCGCGAAGGGGATCCGGATCTTGTACTCACATCAGTTGAACTGTCGCTCGGGGTACGTCCACAGCGCACCGTAAGCCTGACATCTACTCCCAACGAGAGTGAGTTACTGCACGACGAATTAGAAATAATGGGTCACGATCAACTCTTTGAACAAACCTTGCAAGAGGTAGCCGACTTACTCGGCTGACATCCAGACATGTAGAGCAGGAGAAATCTATGCCTATTGCTGTTTATCCTGATACAAATACACTTAGCCAGCAGGCCGCGCAATTTATTGTACGCCTGGCAAACGAGTCCATTGTTACACATGGTCGCTTCAGCATCGCGCTTTCTGGCGGCTCAACGCCCCGGGTGCTCTACGGATTACTAGGTAGCGAACCGTACCGTGACCAGATTGACTGGTCAAAAGTAGATATTTTCTGGTCAGATGAACGCTGTGTGCCTCCAGACAGCGCAGACAGCAACTATCACATGGCCCAGGAAGTTCTCTTGAGTCGCGTCCCACTGTCACCGCAGCAGGTACACCGTATGCCCGCGGATCAACCAGACCATGACGCAGCCGCCCAGGGTTATACACATGAAATGCGGCAGAGCTTTGGTACGGACGGCATACCTCGTTTCGATCTAATCCAGCTTGGTATGGGACCCGAGGGGCATACAGCTTCGCTTTTCCCTCATCAAGCATCCTTGCATGAACAGCAACGGTTGGTCATGTACGTCAACGTGCCTAAGCCACCGCCGCCGCGCTTGACCTTCACCCCTCCCATCTTGAACGCCGCCCGCCATGTGCTCTTCCTGGTCACAGGTGCCGAAAAGGCAGATGCCGTCCAGGCTGTCCTCGAGGGAGACTATAACCCTGAAGAGTACCCCGCGCAAATTGTGCGCCCTGCCAGCGGGGATGTGGTATGGATGCTAGACGAGGCAGCAGCAGGCAAGCTAAAACGCTAAATACCACGAGGGAGGTTTCCTAAAAATGATTGGACTTGTTCCATCTGTTTTATCTGCCGACTTCACACGCCTGGGCGAGCAGATGATTATCGCAGCGATTCGCCGTTGCACCGGCTTGCCCCTTGAAGCGCACCTGATGATTACAAACCCGGAAGAGTACATCGAAGATTTCGCCCGGGCAGGAGCCGATGTCATCATATTTCACCAGGAGGTGAGCCCACATCTTCACCGTGTCATCCAACAAATCAAGGCTGCAGGCAAGCAGGCTGGCATTGCGCTGACACCGTCAACGCCTGTATTTATGCTCGAAGATATCCTCTCATTGCTCGATATGGTACTTATTATGACCGTTAATCCCGGATTTGGCGGCCAGATATTCATTCCCGAGACGCTACCCAAAATCGCCCGTATACGCCATATGCTGGATCAGCGCGACTTACACTGCGATGTGGAGGTTGATGGCGGCATCCACGAAGGCACCATCGCCCAGGTTGTGAGAGCGGGAGCTAACCTCATTGTTGCTGGTTCCGCCGTATTTAACGAGCATGAGAGTGTTGCTCAGGCAATGGAGAGATTGCGTAAAGCCATCTAAATTACAACGACAGTTATATTTTGTGAGCTGGGAATTCATGGGATAGCATAGGCGGTGCAGCTTGCACCGCCTATGCTATCCCATGAATTGAATCACTGGAGGATGACGAGGTGCTCTAAAGAGGGACCAGTTCATCAAAGGAGAAATGATTTAATGCACGACGACATCACTGATATCCCTGGCATACGTGTAGGCCATGATACTGATCTGGAGGCAGGGACAGGCTGTACAGTTATTCTTTGCGACACTCCCGCGGTTGGGGGTGTTGACGTGCGTGGCGGAGCGCCGGCGACACGTGAAACAGACCTGCTCCATCCAATGCACATGGTCGAAGAAGTACACGCTATCGTCCTGGCTGGAGGCAGCGCCTATGGCCTTGATGCGGCCAGCGGAGTCATGCGTTATCTTGAAGAGCATAATACAGGCTTCGATACGGGAGTCGCCCGCGTGCCCATTGTACCGGCAGCAGCGATTTTTGACCTTGGCTTTGCTTCTGCCAGTGTTCGCCCGGATGCCGCAGCGGGCTACCGTGCCTGTGAACAGGCCACAATTGAAGCAACCGCCCAGGGTAATGTAGGGGCAGGCACGGGAGCAACTGTAGGTAAAATGCTCGGGCCGGCCTTTATGATGAAAGGTGGGCTTGGCTCAGCCAGTTTGCGCCTGGAAGACGGCACCCTGGTAGGAGCAATTGTAGCAGTCAATGCTTTTGGCGATATAATTGATCCTCATACGCAGCAGGTGATCGCAGGCGCGCGCAACCCCCTGGGAGGTTTTGTTTTTGCCAACCCCTTTGGCAACACAACCATTGCCGTTGTGGCAACGAGCGCCTCACTTTCAAAGGATGCGATCAATAAAGTTGCGCAAATGGCGCATAACGGCCTGGCACAGACTATCCAGCCTGCGCATACCATGTTTGACGGTGACACCGTCTTCGCATTGGCCTTAGGATCAAATTCACAAACGCCAACCGACCCGGCAACCGCAGCGCTGCAGGTGAGTAGAATCGGCGCCGCTGCCGCTACAACGCTTGCCAGGGCCATCATGAAGGCCGTACGCAATGCAACTGATTTGCATGGCATACCTGCAGCTCACAGTTAGCTTAGTGCTGCTAATGAGCGCATTAAAGCATTTTAGGTAGCCAGGGAAACTTTAACAAGGATTAAGGCTGTAATATTACAAATAATACAATGCCTCCACTAATAAGCATGAGAAGCACACACACTAAGATAATCAACATCAGCATGTAACTACGAGGGACATTGGGTGTGTCCAGTAGATTATCAGTTGGGCGGCGTTCGGGCGGCGCAAGAAGCTCGCGTTTTGCAGTTAAGGTCTTCAATCCACCAGATGCTAAGTACCAGGAGTGAGAGGCAAAATCAATGGCACGGTCCTGAACGACCTCTTCAGGGATACTCGGAGCCGCTACAGGTCTTTGAGGCTGCATAGACTGAGGTTCGAAAGGGGTCTGAGTAGGTGCAGGTGCAGGTGTCGAGTAGGAAGGTGGGGTAGGAATATGCAAAAGTTGGAAGCGGGGGCGGCGTGGCAAGACTCTTGAAGGTCGGGCATCAGATGGTGGCAATGTCACGATTTTTCTCCGTTAGGGCTTACAGACCAACCGCATCTTTAGAAAACACGTTATACAATGCACGCGCTACAAGCTACTAACATCATTACTCATTAATTGTAGCGTATGAGCCGAAAGAATCAAGGAAACAAGGACTATTGGGCAGGTACCCATAGTTACATTCGCTACTCATGCCGATTTATCGTCTCTAGAAGCGAGTTGAGCATGCGTGCAGTCACGCCCCAGATGCGATAGGCACCGTAATCATAGAAATAAACTGTGTGCGATTGCCCGTCACGTACCCACTCCTCAGTATGAAAGATAGCAGGATTCACAAGACCAAACAAAGGAGTGAGAATAATTTCTGCGACCTCGCTAGGCTGCAATTGCAAAGTTCCCAGGCCCTCAGGCAAAAAAGCCACCACGGGGAGGATCAGGTAATTGCTGACCGCTGTAAATACAGGTGGCAGGACTCCCAGGACCTCCACGTGAGCTGGATTGAGTCCAACCTCCTCTTGTGCTTCACGCAAAGCCGTCATGACGAGAGAGCTATCGGTTGGATCAAAGCCGCCCCCGGGAAAAGCAATTTCACCACTGTGGGCACGCAATGTCGAAGATCGGCGAATAAAAAGCAAAGAAGTTTGTCCATCTCGCTCGAATAATCCAAGCAAAACCGCGGCCTTACGCACATGAGGGAGCCGACCTTCAGACGTATCTGATAACGTATCAGCAAGTTCTACCGGCTCTAGCCGTGTGCGCAAAACGGCAACAACATCGTTAATATTCTGTATGTTCATAAGCATATATTTTAACACACATAAAAGCTTGCCCCGGCGTGATACAATATGGTAAATATTAAAACAGCGGAGAACTTAACAAATAGCGCGGTATCGTCTTGCAATCGGTGACAGCTTTTGGTATAATGAGAGTATCGAGTAGGGGTATGCAAACTTTTAGGTCTCTTTGTGTTCGTACCAAGGTTTACCTGTCTGCAAGCATCATTTTGTATGACGTTCTGTAGGATAAAAGCAGTCACTCAGAAATACTTTCTTATCTGAGATTAAGAGAAGACCGAGACGATCACCGCCTAAGCAGCCTCTCCGATGAGCCAATGTCCATAAATGCCACTCCCCACGGTCTCGGCGTAAAGTCCATTTGATATCTTCCGAAAAGATTGCGGTCTGAAACACCGCGAAACTAAGGCACACGCTTAGAAGGACTAGACAGGGCGGCACAGGGCAGGCAATAACCGTGGATCGAAGGGGGTATTTCACCCATGCAAGCACAACAGCACGGCGACCTTTCGACGAAGCCAGCGGCAAATTCCAAAAGCGGGCGGGTACAGACGATGTTCGAAGAAAACGACCAAGAGGGTCAAAACAACAACATTCCAGAAGAGATGGGCGAGTTCAATGAAATGGCTGCATTGCTTGAGCAATCAGTCAGCCCCATCAACATCAAGCGCGGCGATGTCGTCGAGGGCGTGATCGTGCGTATCGACCAGGACGAAATTCTGGTCGATATTGGCCTCAAATCTGAGGGCGTCCTCTCGACAAAAGAGCTTCCAGCCAATGGCTATGGCTCCTTCGGTGAGTTGCACATCGATGATAAAGTTCTGGTCTACGTTATTCAGCCAGAGACCCAGGACGGACATGCACTCCTCTCATTGAAACGAGCCAACGCTGAGCGACAGTGGCGCATCGCCGAAGAACAGTACAAAAACGGCGAATTGCTCAAAGCCAGGGTCATCGACTATAACAAGGGTGGTTTGATTGTCGATGTTGCTGGTATCCGAGGTTTTGTGCCTATCTCCCAGATTCTCAACCTCAAACGCGAAGAAGTCGCGTCTGGTGGAGAAAACCAGGAGACGGCGGCCAAGCTCCAGAGCATGAAAGACAAAGAGCTGCAACTGAAAATTATCGAGATCAACCGGGCGCGTAACCGCCTGATCCTTTCTGAGCGCCTGGCGGTCCAGGAATGGCGTCAACGCCGTCGCGAAGAATTGCTCGATGAGTTGAAACCCGGCGAAGTTCGCCAGGGAATCGCGCTTTCGATCAAGCGCGCAGAAGTTGATCCCTGGACAACAGTGGAGCAGCGCTACACACCGGGTCAGGTCGTCACAGGAGTGATTACCAAGATAGCACCCTTTGGTGCGTTTGCCCGTATCGAGGATGGCATTGAGGGACTTATTCACCTCTCCGAGCTGACTCCTGGTATGGATCCCAAGCAAACACTGCATGAAGGCGTCCCTCTACAGTTACGCATTTTGCGTATTGATGCGGAGCGCCGTCGCTTAGGTCTCAGCTTACGCCAGGCTGATGAGCTCGATGCCAAAGAGGTTAGCGTTGAGATGACGGAACCAGGTGTGGTCAATCCAGCCAGTGCACCTGTAGTTCCCGAAGAAAAGGCGATCCCTTCCTTGGAGGAAGCAGCCGCTCGTTCAGAAGCCCCGGCACCCACGCTGGAGTCTGCGGCAAGTACACCGCGTCGGAATGATGGGAAAAATGAGCGGCGCGAGCGAGAAAATCCCCTGCTGAGTGGCCTTCCTGGCGAAAGTGGTGAGACAACGGCTATGGCCGAGGCCTTCCGCGCAGCCGCCCGCCAGCGCTCGAAAGAGGAAAACGAAAGTACTGAAGAGTAAGTAATTAGGTAATTCAGGCTATGCACAGAGAGGAGCCAGGCAGCCGATTTCACCGGTTGCCTGGTTCCTCTCTGCGCAAACAGAAGATGAACTTATATTTAGTTGAACCTTGACGGCCTAAGATGGGTGTTGTATCATCAGTATATATAAAAATCTACCCAGGGTAAGCAAGCAGGAAGGCATGTTTTCCCTCTGTCAGATGACAAAACAGGTACGAAATAGATGGAGGCATACAACAAGAAAACGTTCATCGCTGATTAGCATATCGCACCTGAACAAATCATTGTTTGACCTCCTCGCTGCGTTTTCACTAGTGATGAGCAGTGAGGAGGTCGATTGTTTCTCGACAAGGAGTTATGGACGCATTTGACAGACGGGAGGCTACGATTGTATTCCTTGACGCTAAATGACATGTGTTGTATCATGAGTTATGTGGTTTACCTGAGCGACACAGAGGGCTCGGTTCCACCCTCTGCCTTTGAAAGGGGGGTGACAACAGGTGAATGATAGAGATAGGTTTGACAAGTTTACGGAACGTGCGCGTAAAGTTTTGAGTCTTGCTCAAGAAGAGGCGCAGCGTTTCCAACACAACTACATCGGAACAGAACATCTTCTACTCGGTCTAGTACGCGAAGGTGAGGGTGTTGCTGCCAAAGTTCTGAGTAACCTCGGCGTAGAATTGAATAAAGTTCGTAGCGCCGTTGAATTTATAATTGGTCGTGGCGATCGGATTGTCCTGGGTGAAATTGGCCTTACACCACGCGCCAAAAAAGTGATTGAGCTGGCCGTTGATGAAGCTCGTCGCTTAAATCATCATTATATTGGTACAGAACATCTACTGTTGGGTCTAGTACGTGAGGGCGAAGGTATTGCAGCGGGGGTACTCGAAAGCCTGGGTGTTAACCTGGAAAAGGTACGAACGCAGACCATCCAGGTACTCAGTCAATCAGGTGCACCACACGAACGTGATGCCAAGCACTCTAAGACTCCCACTATCGATCAGATGGGCATCGACCTGACAGCCGCTGCTCGTGCAGGTACGCTTGATCCGGTCATTGGCCGCCATCAAGAGATCGAACGCGTTATTCAGATCCTTTCGCGTCGCAATAAGAATAATCCAGCACTCATTGGTGAGCCTGGCGTTGGTAAAACTGCTATCGTCGAAGGTCTGGCACAACGCCTGATTTCTGGCGAAGTCCCTGAGACACTGGCAGGTAAACGCTTGCTCACGCTCGATGTCGGCTCTCTTGTAGCAGGCACCAAGTATCGTGGTGAGTTTGAAGAGCGACTGAAAAAGATTATCGAAGAGATTCGCAGCAGTCGAGACTGTATCATCTTTATCGATGAAGTTCATACACTGGTTGGTGCTGGTGCAGCCGAGGGCGCAGTCGACGCTGCGAACATCCTCAAACCGGCCCTCTCTCGTGGCGAATTGCAGTGTATTGGTGCCACCACGCTTGATGAGTACCGCAAGTATATCGAGCGCGATGCCGCACTCCAGCGCCGCTTCCAGGAGGTCATCGTCCGCGAACCTACCGTTGAGGAGACCATTGAAATCCTTAAGGGTATCCGCGAGCGCTACGAGCAACACCATCGCCTGACCATCACTGACGAGGCACTCAAGGCAGCCACCGATATGGCCAGCCGCTACATCACAGATCGCTTTATGCCTGACAAGGCGATTGACCTGATTGATGAAGCGGCAAGCCGGGTGCGTATGCAGAACTCACTGGCCCCCCTCAACCTCAAAGAGGCCATGAAGGGGCTGGAGTCAGTACTTCGTGAAAAGGAAGCCGCGATTCAACAGCAAGAGTATGAACTGGCTGCGGAACTGCGTGATCGTGAAGTAAAACTGCGTGACCGTATCGCTAAACTGGAATCAGGTTGGCACCGGGAGCGCGGCACAGATAAACCCACCGTCGGCGAAGAGGAAATCGCCCAGATCGTTTCGATGTGGACCGGTATCCCCGTGATGCGTATTGCCCAGGAAGAGTCACAACGCTTGCTCCAAATGGAAGATGCGCTCCATGGTCGCGTCATCGCACAAAATGAAGCGATTGAGAAGATCGCTCGTGCTGTGCGCCGCGCGCGTGCTGGTTTGAAAGATCCTAAGCGCCCTATTGGTTCATTCATCTTTATGGGACCGACGGGCGTCGGTAAAACAGAACTGGCCAAGACACTTGCCGAGTTCATGTTTGGTAGTGAGGACGCACTTATCAAAATTGACATGTCAGAATTTATGGAGCGCCACGCGGCAGCCCGCCTGGTTGGTGCCCCTCCCGGATATGTCGGTTATGAAGAAGGCGGTCAGCTTACCGAGGCGGTACGGCGTAAGTCCTACAGTGTCATCCTCCTCGACGAAATCGAGAAGGCCCACCCTGATGTCTTTAACATGCTGCTTCAAATCCTGGAAGATGGCAAGTTGACAGATGCCAAGGGACGCACGGTAGACTTCCGTAATACTATCGTCATTATGACGTCTAACGTTGGCGCGGCTTTGTTGAACAAGGAAGCCTCAATTGGCTTCAAACAGTCAAAAGATAAGGCCAGGGCCAATCAGAATGAGTACGAGAGCATGAAGGGTAAGGTACTGGGTGAATTGAAGAACACCTTCAAGCCTGAGTTCCTTAACCGTATCGATGAGGTCATCGTCTTCCATTCCTTGAGAATCGAAGAGATGTATTCCATCGTCGACCTGTTGCTCAATCGTGTACGTACACAATTGACCGAGCAGCAGATCGAGCTGATCGTACCTCAGAACTCTAAAGACTTTTTGATCGAAAAGGGCTTCGATGCTCAGTATGGTGCGCGTCCTTTGCGCCGTACCATCCAGAGAATGGTCGAAGATCCCCTGGCAGAAGGTCTCCTACAAGGCAAGTTCCATCCAGGAGACCTGGTTGAGGCGAACGTTGTCGACGATGATCTGGTTCTCCAGGTGCGCAACCGCATCGAGCAGTTGTCCGCACCAGCGACACCAGAGGCAGCGCTCTCTGCGGGCGGCAGCGAAAGCGGCTCCGGCAGCGAAACGCTCCAGGGATAGCTGACAGGTACTCGTAAGGGTGCCTTGTCGAAGGAAAACCAGGGCAAATACAAGGAAACGCCCCTCCTATGGTGGTCTGTGCAATCTGCTACATACGTACCATTAGGAGGGGCGTTTCTTGTGTTCGTCCTGGAGTTTGATGGGATAAAATGTTTTCATGCCAAAAACACGCATAAAATTTGTCTGCCAACAATGCGGTGGGGAACAGAGCAAATGGGTAGGTAAATGCCCTGATTGTGGAGCATGGAATAGCATGGAGGAGGTAGCAGAAATACCTCAGAGCCCGGCCCAACAGCGCCGTCCGGGCTTATCAGGCAATTCTAATATCGCCCAGGGCACCCATATACCGCTCATTCTGCCTGAAATTAAGCCGCTCGCCCACCAGCGTATCTCAGTCGGATACCCAGAAATGGACCGCGTGCTGGGAGGGGGGCTGGTGGCAGGTTCTCTGACCCTTATCGGCGGCGAACCGGGTATCGGCAAATCTACTTTGCTCTTGCAGGTCTCGGGCGCCATCGCCAAAAATGTTGGACCAGTCCTCTATGTCTCCGGTGAAGAGTCTATTGAACAGGTTAAAATGCGTGCCGAACGCCTGGATATTAGCGGGGAACGGCTCTATCTGCTTGCAGCCATCGAACTCGATGTGATTGCCGAAGCACTGAATCGTTTGAAGCCCTCGCTGGTTGTCGTGGATTCGATCCAGACAGTGCTGGCCAGCCATCTCACCTCCGCTCCCGGCAGTATTAGCCAGGTACGCGAATGTACGCTCCACCTTATGCAGTTAGCCAAAAGTACACATACACCCATCTTTATTATCGGCCATGTTACCAAGGAGGGAACGGTTGCTGGCCCTAAGGCGTTGGAACATATTGCCGATGCGGTGTTGTATCTCGAGGGCGAACGCTATCACACCTATCGCCTTCTACGTGGCGTGAAGAATCGTTTTGGAGCGACACACGAAGTGGGCGTCTTTGAGATGCATGGCGAAGGCCTGCTTGAGGTAGCAAATCCCTCTGCAGCCTTCCTGGCCGACCGAGCTGTAGGAGCTACAGGCTCAGTAGTCGTGGTCAGTATGGAAGGCACACGCCCTCTGCTGGTAGAGGTACAGGCCCTGGTCACTCCCAGCAACTTTGGCAATGCCCGTTGCAACACCAATGGTATAGAGTATAATCGCCTGCTGATGTTACTGGCTGTACTGACAAAACGCGTTGGCCTATCCGTTGGCAATCACGATGTCTATGCCAATGTCGTAGGAGGCTTCACTCTGGAGGAACCTGCTATTGACCTGGGGGTAGCTGCTGCTATCGCTTCCAGCTATCGCGAGAAGCATATCCCTGCCGATATGGTGCTCATAGGTGAAGTAGGGCTTTCCGGC
>WNFI01033495.1_pt1 | contig 20359 bp, 16 predicted proteins | sample 5400471 | NCBI WGS metagenome assembly WNFI01 (sample SAMN13153348, study PRJNA577476) | soil metagenome | isolation source: 100 cm saprolite on Douglas fir-dominated hillslope | place: USA:California | collected 2013-09-17
AACCGGTCGACGGCTGCGTCGCAAAGTATCGCGCTATATCGCAGATTCGGCCGGGTGTAGGACGTGGAGGGACTCGAACCATACGAAGCATTGCTAAGCGGCGAGCTGGGGAATCGCCTGTTGAACCGCCAGCGCCACCTTCGCCATTCCGACAAAGAGAAATTCCGTAGTGATCTCAATCGCCCAGAAAGCTGCAAAATGTCGGAAGGGCTGTTGAAAAAATCGCGAAAATCCGGAGACTTCCAAGCTGAATACCGTCTGCCACCAACATTAAGTGGCTGCTCAAGCCGCTGCTTCGAATAGCAATTTGAGATGGTTGCATGTCCGGGATTTGAACCTACGACGTTTTTGGTCCGTACGATCGCAAGTACCGCCGCGCTCAACTTTTCATACGACATGGCGACCGAAACTACGATCGGAGCATTGCGGGCCTAGGCACCGGCGAAGCGCAGCGTTACTTTGCTTATGACTTTGATCGGCTTTCCAGTCGCTTGTTCGACGCTAACGGGATCGCTGTGGTGAGTCGTAGGTGGCGTCTAGCACCGCAGTACTGCATGCGCTCAGCCAGTACAGCAATGCAGTACTGGATCGAGAAAAAATTGACGAAAGTGAATTACATGAAAGTTGCCAGAATCATTTCAACCAGTTGAAAAGAAAGGAAAATGCGCTAGTTCTATCGCACGGATCATTTGTCGGCCCAAAAATTGGTTGGACGGACTAAAACTACAAAGATAAATGAAAACAAGATGTTAGATAGACGTTTTGCTGTGGCCCCCTTGATGGACTGGACCGACTCTCCAGAAAAATGAAGCGTCATCAGCACTTAGCGACAGCCAAATGAAGCGTGCAGTACCAAATGCAGTACCGATCTGGTTTGAGGCGTACGCAGGCGATTGATGTCGCAATTTGGTGTGCATTGGGTCACTCACGCGTAGCGCAGCGTACTACGCTAATCTGCGAGATTGCGGTCGTTAGAGTGATGCAACGTTCTGCCGCCATGCGCATAACGGAATCATTCGATCGATGTTGTGGCGTTAAAGCTGTCGCATAACGTCCGCCACCCTCTGGTGCCGTGACGGTGGCAATTCAACAATCAGACGCCGATCAGCCCTTCCAAACTTCTGACACCCCGGCTGATGACGGATGCGAGCACGCCGACCGAATGTACCGGCTTTGCGGAAGCTTCCTTGCCCCGCCGCGACCAGGGTGTGGTTAACTCTAACGGTGATGATCGTCAGCGATCGGCTGGTCATTTAGAGACTCGCAGAATGAGCGCGGTTATCGAACGACCGCTGTTGTGCCGCAAAGCGGCGGACGTTTGGTGGATGCGGCGACGCCGTCCAAACAATGGGCAATCATCAAGTTCGTACCAAGCGAACCGCTACTCTGGGTTCGTTGTCAATCTTTCGTGCCGATAGGGACCGCGCGTCAGCAGGATCGGTCAACTGACGTATTGCCGAAAAGCGACACGAAACGGAAACTCGGCCCTGCCATCGGGCTTAGAGCTTCCCGAGCCTCACGGCGGTCGTGTGATGACACACGATCTCAACATCGGATTTCGGACGAGCGCTGTCGATCCTCGCTGGCGTCGTTGCTGCATCGATAAACGGGGGCAGTATGAGCGCGGACCCGGCGTGCCTGGCCGCAGTGAAGCCCGTGCGGTCGGCAACGTAAGGAGATAACTCATGGATACGGTCACCACCTCCTGTAACTGCACCTCAGCTACCCAACGATCGGATGAAGTGAGACACCCTCTCGATCCCTTGACTGCCGCCGAAATTCGCGCCGCAGTGCAGATCGTCCGCGACGATCCCCAATATGGCGCCGATTTTCTCTTTGAGACGATCGAACTTCTGGAGCCTGAAAAATCGGTCGTGCGCCAGTACGGATCCGGAGAGTCGATCGACAGGACTGCACGAGCCAATCTCTTCAAGGTCAAGCAGGACGGCATCTGGCGGCTGATTGTCTCTCTGACCCAAAGGAAGGTCCTTGCCTCCAAGTATCTCCCGACGGCCAAGCCGATGATCCAGCTCGAGCAGTTCACGGCGATCGAAGATGCAGTGCGCGCTGCTCCCGAGTTCGTCGAGGCTTGCAAGAAGCGCGGCATCGAGGACATGTCACTCGTCCGCATAGATCCCTGGTCGGGGGGCAATTTCGGCATTGCGGGGGAAGACGGTCGCTACCTCGCCCACGTCTTCGCCTGGGTACGTCTGCGGGAGAACGATAACCTGTATGCGCACCCCATCGGCGGGCCTCAACATTATCCAGCCCGAAGGAGTCTCATTCAAGCTCGACGGACATCGCCTGACGTGGGATCGCTGGTCGGTGCTGGTCGGCTTCAACTCCCGCGAAGGCCTGACCCTGCACGATATCAGCTATGACGGCCGACCGATCGCGCATCGGGCCTCGCTGGTCGAAATGGTCGTGCCGTATGGCACCACGGAAAAGGGGCATTTCCGCAAGAATGTCTTCGATATCGGCGAGTACGGGATCGGCAAACTGGCCAATTCACTCAAGCTCGGCTGTGATTGTCTCGGTGCGATCGAATATCTGGACGCGCACCTCGCGACCATGGATGGCAACGTCGTTACCATCGAAAATGCCATCTGCATCCACGAGGAAGATGCGGGATTGCTCTGGAAGCATTGGGACTTCCGCACCAACAATGTGGAGTCGCGCCGGGCACGCAGGCTGGTGATTTCGTGCATCGCGACCGTCGCAAACTACGAGTATGGGCTGTTCTGGTACTTCCACACGGATGGTTCGATCCAGTTCGAACTGAAGGCCACCGGCATCATCAATACCGCCGCGTGTCGCCCGGGCCAGCCTGGCAAATACGGCAAGGAAGTCGCACCCGGCGTGGTCGGTCATATCCACCAGCACATTTTCTGTGCCCGCCTGGACATGAATGTCGACGGCGATCAGAACAGCGTCGTCGAGCTCAATACGCACGCCGATTCGTGGGGACCGGACAATGCATATGGCAACGGCTTCTACGAGGAGGAGACGGTTCTGAAGACCGAACTCGGCGGCTGCCGCCAGGTCAACCCGGTGACGCATCGAGCCTGGAAGGTTGTCAACCCTAACCGCAAGAACTGGGTTGGGACGCCCACGGCATACAAGCTCGAGGCGAGCCATCCGGTTACGCCGTTCATTCATCCGGAGTCGCCCTCGGGGAAGCGGTCGAACTTCATCAAGAACCAGCTCTGGGTCACAGCCTACGATCCGGAAGAGCGCTATCCGGCCGGCGAGCACATGAACCATTCGGACGGCACCGGAGGCGTTGCCGATTTCGTCAGGAAGAACCGGAACATCGAAAACGCAGACATTGTCCTCTGGCACGTGTTCGGGCTTCATCATCAGGTCCGGCCCGAAGACTTTCCCGTTCAGCCCTGCATCTTCACCGGCTTCAAGTTGATGCCGAGCGGCTTTTTCGATGGCAATCCGGGCATCGACCTCGCGCCCGACAACAACAACGCAAGTTGCCATGCGCAGGCTGCCAAGCAGTAGCGGCTTCGCACAGGCCGCGGCCGCGGGGCCGCAGCCTGTCGCTGTACTCTCCGTGTCTGACCGCCCGGTTCCGGATCGTCGGGCCCTCCGTTCGACGTTCGGCACCTCCACGGCTGCGGCCCTCGCGATTTTCGTGGGATCTGCCGCACGCGTTATTCCCATACTGCTGGCGGTCCCGATCCAGCGGGAGCTGAACTGGCCTGAATCCGACATCACCGGGCCAATCGCGATCAGCATCGCCGTCTCTGCGCTTGCTGCTCCGCTGGCTACACGCGGCCTGGTGCGCCTGGGTGCGCGATCGCTGCTTTTCTTAAGTCTCTCCGTGCTTTCCGCATCGCTCGCGCTGTCATCGCTCGCGGCGTCACCGTGGCATTTGCTGCTGTTTTGGGGGGTCGGAATTGGCCTTAGTGGTAGCTTGAGCGCATCCATCCTGGGGGCAATGATCGGCTTTCGCGGTTGTGCCAGTCACTGCGGCACCACGTTCGGCCTCTTCACATCGACCCAGTTTCTCGGCTCCGCCGCGGGCCTTCTCCTGGCATCAAGGGCCGCTGAAGCGCTTGGTTGGCGCTTTGTCTTGAACGCGGGCGCGGCCGCGACGCTGGCTGCGGCCTTGACAGTCGTTCTCGTTCTCCAAGCTCGCGACGGACGAACCCCGCCAGAGAGTTCAGCAGTCGCACGCCTGAGCTCTCATCGCGTGACTGCGGGAAAAGGAACGATCTGGATATTCGCTGCGATCTTCTTCATCTGTGGCGGTTCCACCACCGGGCTGATCGATAGCCGCTTGGGCATCCTGTGCATGGGCAACGGGCTCGGATTGTCCTCCAGCGCTGACGTTTTAGCGATCGTTGCCGTCAGCGGCGGCATTGGAAGCGCCGCCAGTGGGCTTCTGGCGGACCGCTACCCTGCACGCATGTTGCTGACCCTCTACTTCGCCGCGCGCGCGATCGCTTTGCTATGGCTTCCGTTCACCGGCCTCAGCCTTGTTGAGCTGGCGCGGTTCAGCGCTTTTTATGGCCTGGATGCGGCACTGACATTCCCAGCGTTGGTCAAGCTGTTTTCAAGAAATCTCGACCAGCACGCGATCGGCACGATGATAGGCTGGATGATGATGGCTCACATCGTGGGCGCCGCGATCACATCCGCAGGGGTCGGATTTCTTGGAACGGCAGGCTATGCCGTCTCGTTTACCCTTGTCGGATTGATGTGCCTGCTTGCTGCTGGTCTTGTGAGGATTTCGGAGCAATAGCCGAATGGTCAAGGACCCAGATATCCATCAAAGCCGCTTCGCAACGCGGCCCAGTCGCTCGCCTGCCCGGTCCGGCCTACCAGCCGTTTGCGGATTTCCGGCTGATGGCCCTGTGCGAAGGCGTCTCGCCGAGCAACAGCCCCTCGGACATCGCCATTGCCGCGAGTTGGACCCTCGATGAGCAAGCCATCTTGGCGAGGATATGCTCGATGTGGGTTGATACCGTGCGCGGCGACACGAACAGCTGCTGGGCGATCTGCGGATTTGATGCGCCGCCCGCAACCAGGTGCAGCACCTGGATTTCACGCAGTGACAGATCATGGGGCCAGGGCGCCAATTCCTCGGTGACCAGAACCAGGTCGTCCCGGCAAGGTACGATCGCAACGCGATGACAACAGCCGGCTTCGTCGGGCCAAATAAAGCGTCGCGGTGTCCTGGGACCGAGCTTTTCCAGCAGCAGACGGCGCAATGCGCCACCCTCACCCAGATGCGGGCCCGGCGCGCGGTTCGGCAGCTGAAATGCGGCACCGGTCGACGACGCCACGAGCGCGAAAGCGGTGGGCGCCAATGCATCTGCGAGAAGCCGTGGAGCGCGCAGCAGGTCGCAGACCTCCGCCAGGATCGGACGAAACCGTTCGGTGATCTCCCTCCGCTCGTCGGTTGCCTCCGCGGGCGAGACCCAACTCAGATGGTATGCTCCGACGTAACGACCGTCAGGGAGTCGCAGACACACGGTCGAGCCCTCGTGGAAGCCCGAAGGAATCAAAAACTCCTGGCCAAGGATGGTGTCCGGGATCGCCAGTTCCCAATCGCGCTCGTAGTCACGCCACCGCAGCGCGCGCTGATCATGCCGGTGGGAGAGCGAGAACGCCGGGCCGCTCCTCACATAGTCGTCGTTGATATGAGACAGTACCCGATCGGTGTAACCATCGGTGGATATTGACTGGTGACAGTGAGTCTCGGACATCGGGTCCCACGCGCTCAGGGAAAACGCCGAGCAGTGCACCAGGTCGCGGAGCAGACGAGTTACCTCTGATGCCCTGTCAATCAGTTGGGAGCCCGGATCGATCGATGCCGTGCTCCAGGGAACGATCGCCGACGATAAGGATACCGCTTTCACTGCTTGCCCCCGTGAGATGTCATTCCGGGAAAGAGCCAGTCTGATAAATTTCGCGTTATGCTAGTTGCTTTTCAGGCGACTGTCGTGCCGACCTTATAAGTCACACAGCCCGAAACTGCTGCTTTTTTGACCAAATAGAACCGATTAAGCTTTCTGCGCATGGCGATTGAGCCGCGCCCTGGGCGGTCAAAGGGGTGCCCCGGGCATCCAGCAAAGCGAGCAGCGTCGGAAACTGCAACTGATCAGGTTGCCTACATCTACTTTCACCCACCTCCCGACTTTTGTGGTCGTGAGCCGCTGCGATTGGCAACGACCGAAGAGTTTTACGCCGACGTGTTGGCCGCGAGACCACCATCGTCGAGACATCTAGCGCCGAGACCTGCTGCGCGCTCGGCCGCATCAAATCGGTCAACTGACGTATTGCTGCAAAACGGTGTGTGACGGAAGTTTGACACACGCCATCCGGCTGATCGCGCGACCGCTGGCGCGACCGAGTTCATGAAGACAAGGCTGTCGCAGGTGTCCCTGCAGCCCTGTGCCATGCCGGGAGGCTTCAAATTTCCCGGTCGGTGGGCGCAGCTGTGGCCGCCCGAACGCAAGCGCAGGAGGGGTTCAAATGACTTCGAAGTTGACCAGCGAACAGTGACTGCAGGTCTCGGTGCGACGTTGGCCATGCCGTGGATCGCACGGCGGGGATTTGCCGCATCAAAGCAGATCGTGATCGGCGTGCCGGCGACGTCGACCGCGGCGATAGGCGCGGCGGACCATGGCGATTATGTCAATGGTTCGACAATGGCGTTGGACGAAATAAACAAATCGGGCGGGGTGCTTGGTCGCGAACTGAAGCAGCTGGTGATCGACTTTGACCCGCTGTCTCCAGAGAGCAGCAAACAGGCGATTGCGCAGTGTATCGACGCCCAGGTCGATGCGATTGCGAACCCGTATATGTTGCCGCCGCTCCCGGCAATGGATGCGTCATCGCAATACAAATGTCCCTTCCTGCATGGTTCTGCGAACCGAGTGTCGACAGAGGCGGTCAAGGCAAATCCCGAAAAATATGGACATGTGTTCCAGCCGGTCTCGTCGGAAGTGGATTACGGTTGGACCTTTCCGCTCTGGCTGGAGCACGCGGAAAAACAGGGTGGTTGGAAGCCCAAGAACCGCAAGATCCATATCGTCCAGGAGCAAATCGCGTATTGTCAGACCATCTCGAAATGCGCTCAGGAGGCGGTCAAAAAGAACGGCAAGTTCGAAGTGGCTCGCATCACGAATATCCAATACCCGGTGCAGGACTGGGCCAATGTCATTCGCGAGCTCAAAGAGACCGATGCGGGGACGATCCTGATCGATCATTGGGTGGCCGCCGAATTAGCCGCCTTCGCCAAGCAGTTTGTCGCCGATCCGGTGCCGAACTCTCTCGTCTACCTGCAATACGGCCCATCACAGCCGGAATTCCTGACGCTCGCCGGGGCTGCCGCGAACGGCTTTTGCTGGAGCACCGTCACGGGCGTTTATGGCGACGAGAGGGGCCACGATTTTCGGACAAAGTACAAAAAGCGTTTCCCCGGCATTATGGGCCTGGCCTACACCGGCATCGCTTACGACTTTGCATACATGTTCAAGGGAGCCTGGGAAGCGGTTGGCGATCCCAGGAAGTTCAAGGAGGTCGTTAGCTGGCTCCGCGCCAATCCCATGCGGGGCGTTTGCGGCCACTACGACCTGAATAATCCCTACCAGGAAGCCCGACACTTTCCTGACAATGGCTTTGATGACCTTCAATCGGCAGAAATTGAAAAGGGGCAATCCCAATTCTACTGCCAGGTCCAGGATCAAGAGCACAAGATCGTCTATCCGAGCCAGATTTCGGAAGCCAAGATCAAGCCTGCCCCGTGGTGGACGTGATGTTGATGTCGCCAGGCATGGCGGCGGAAGCGCTGGCGCGGGGAGGGTCGTCTCCCCCGCTATTCTCCTGCAGCGGCATATCTCTCGACCTCGGCGGGAGGGAAATCCTTCGCGATATTGATCTTCATGTTCAACCGGGCGAGGTTCTCGGGATCATTGGCCCCAACGGCGCCGGGAAGACGAGTCTCTTCGAAGTGCTTTCCGGGCGGGTGCAGCCGAAGAGTGGGACGGTAACCTTCAAAGGCCGGGATGTGACCCCGCTGCCGTTCTATGAGCGTGGCAGATTGGGTATCGCCCGCACCTATCAGACCCCGGTCGTGCCCGATGAGTTGACGGTCGGCGAAACATTCAAGGCTGCCCGCCAGGCCTACAGCCCCTATTGTACGAGGTTCGACGCCGAGTACGGCGCCGAACTCGTAGGCCTGAAAGTCGACGACGACGAGCCAGCGGTGCGGCTGGAAACACTCAACCGCCGCAAGCTTCTCTTGGCCTGCCTGCTGATGCGGCGGCCGCCGCTGTTGCTGATGGATGAGCCGGCGGCGGGCCTGATCAATTCCGAGGTGGACGAGATCGATTTCTTGCTGCGGTTGCTGTCGAAGGAAATGAACATCGCAATCGTCATCGTTGAGCACCGCATCGAGCTGCTCGGAACAATCACCGACCGCGTGATGGTGATGGATGCCGGCGAAGTCATCTCGCAGGGGCTGATCAAGGACGTTCTCGTCGATCCGAAAGTCCACGCCGCATATTTCGAAGACGTGGGCGAGTGAGGATGGGCAATGAACTATATGTCGCAAGAATTGCCTGAAATTGCCGGCGGGACGGTCGCGAACCGCGAGGTATTGAACGTCCGCGGTTTGTCGGCCGGGTACGGCCCGATGCGCGTGATCCATGACCTCGACCTCGTTGTGAATTCCGGCGAGCGCGTCGGCATTGTCGGTCTCAATGGTCACGGCAAATCGACGCTGTTCTATGGCATTGCGGGGCTCACCGGCTGGCAGCGCGGCTCCATCAGATTGAACGGCATCGAGGTCGGGCGCACGCGCAGCCAGGGCCCAGGACGATACACACACGAGATCGTGCGCGCGGGGCTGGCGCTGATCCCGCAGGGGGACGAGATTTTTCACGGACTGACCGTGGAGGAGCACCTCGATTCCGGCGCCTTCACGTCACGCGCCTGGCGTGAGCGGGCGCAACGAAAACAGCGAATCCTGAAGATATTTCCGCCGTTGAAGAAATTGATGAATGTTCCGGTCGGTCGTTTGTCGGGCGGCGAACGCCGGATGGTCTCGATCGGCCGAGGTCTCATGGCGGATGCTTCTTTATTTCTCGTCGACGAACCATCGCTCGGCCTCGCCCCGAAGATCGGCAAAAGCGTGATCGAAGCGTTGATGGGCGTCGAACTCGGCGAGTCGGCGATGCTCATTGCCGAGCAGAACGTCGCGCTGCTCGAGGGACGGGTTGACCGCATTCTTGGAATGCATGCCGGCCAATTGAAGGGTGAGGCCTCGGCGGCGGCGCTCGCAATTCACGATTACGGTAGAGGATGACGCGATGGATATCTGGTTTGTCGTCTGCAACGCCATCGTACTGGCCTGTATCTACGGAACGCTGGCCATCGGTGTTTCGATTACCTGGTCCAGCCTCGGTCTGCTCAATCTGGCTTACGGATTTATCTTCGCTTTCGCCGGCTACGGGGCTTGGGTAGTCTCGCAGCAGGTTTCGGATTGGGGACCGGTGCTTCTTGCTACCGGCATCCTCACGGGAGCGCTCGGCGGCGTCCTGGTCTGCGCGCTCGCTTTCATTCCGATTCACGACAAGCCCAATTTCACGATTCGAGGGTTGATCGGGACACTTGCGATCAACCTTCTCGGCACGCAGGGCCTGCTTTGGTGGTTCGGACCCCGCGCCAAGACGCTGCCCGGGATTTTCGGCGACTGGAAGATTTCGATGTCGGGTATGGTCTTGTCCGCGGACAAGATCGGCAATGTGCTGACATCCATCCTGATGCTCGTGGTCGTGTTGCGATGGATGCAGTCGAGCCGGCGCGGACTCGAAATCCGCGCCATGATGATGAATCCTCATGCGGCCGCCATTGTCGGCATAGGCGTGCGGCGAACCTCCTTCTACGTCATGGCCATCACCGGCGGCTTGGCCGGCCTGGCGGCCGTCCTGCTGTCGCAAACCTACTACATCTCGCCGTTCGGCGGACTAACGCCCATGATCAAGGGCGTGAGCATTGCGCTCTGCGGGGGGCTGGGCAGTGTGCGCGGCGCCATGATCGCCGCAATCGTGCTCGGCCTGAATGAATCGCTCACCACGGTCACGATTGGGGGCCAGTACGTTCTTATCACGCAGTTCGTTTTCATCATCGCCATACTGCTGGTCCGGCCACGTGGCATCGCGGGGATTCTCGACAAGGCGAGGGAGGCGTAACGGATATGGGCGATGTAAACACGATCACCAGGTGGCGCAATCCGCTGTTCCCTTGGGGTGCGAAAGGAGAGGTCGAGGAACTTCCGACCATTCCCTTCCGCAGCCATCAGGAGATTTGGCGCGAGACACGCGAATCCAGGGCAAGGCTGTTTCCGGTCGGACGCTTGCGTTACTACTACAAATGGCCTGGCCACGGCAGTATGACCTGGAATCGGCTGCGCTACTGGCCGACGCGCCGCCACGTGCTGCGCCTCCGCGGCGAGTACAATCCGAAAACGCTGCAACGCGAAAAGACCATCGTCGATAAGCGCCCGATCTGGTGGCTGTTGGGCTTGCTTGTCCTGGCGCTGGGGCCGCTATTCACTCCGCTCGGTATGCAAAACACGCTGCTGACCGCGGCGTCGACATTCGCTCTCTACGCGGCGATCAGTCTTTGCTGGATGCTGATCATCGGTACTGCAGGCATCTATACCTTGGCGTCATATGCGGTGGTCGGTACAGCGGCATTTTGCACGGCATCCCTGTCCATCAAGTTTGGGGTGCCCTGGTGGCTGCTGCCGCCAATCGGGGCTGCCGTCGGGCTGGTGTTCGGCGGAATCATAGCACTCCCGGCGTCCCGCCTCGATGGCTTTTACTATGCGCTGCTGACGCTCGGCCTCAATGAACTGTGCCGGGTCTACTTCACCACCTCGCCGGTATTTGGCGCCGCCAACGGGGGCCTGTTTGGCGCCGCCACCTTCGTTCCGGAGGCGGCTTCGCAGCTCGTTCGGCTGCTGACCAGCTATTACGCCTGCTTCGCATTGTTGCTGCTGGCGCTTCTGTTCTATCGACAGGTCAACGGTCGGCGCCTGGGACGGGTGTTGCGCATGGCGCCGGAAAAGCGCGAAGCGTTTGCCGAAGCGACCGGCGTCAATTTCCGCCAGGCGCGGGTCCGGGTGTTTGTCCTCTCATCGATCGCGTTGGGTTTCATCGGCGGGTTTTACACCGCCAATTTCGGGGGCGTCGCATTTTCGATATTCAACTTCGACACGGTTCTGCTCGGTCTGGGTATGCTGGTGATTGGCGGCATCGGTAGAGCCGAAGGTGCGGTCGTTGGCACGTTCATCGTCGTCTTGTTGGACAAGTTTTTTATTACTCTCGGTCCAATCCGCCTGATTCTGATCGGGATCATCATGTTGTCGGCAGCCCTCTATCTGCGCGACGGATTGTTTGGGATCAAGGCCCAGTTCCGCAACTGGCGAGACAAGAAAAAGAGCGAACGCCGTTCCACCCGGGCAGAGAAGGGTGGCGAGATGCTGCCCGAGGAAGCGACCGAAACGCACGACAAGAACGAGGTCTATCGGCGTCGCTTCGACAAGATGCAGCGGGAATACTTCAAGACGATCGTGACACCGGAACTCATCGAGGAGCATCGGCGAGCTCCGCAAGGCCAACATAGTGAAGTGCTGGAGCGCTTGCTGATTTACTTCCGTGGGCAGCCTCAGGTCGACAAATATGCGATTACCGCGGTCGAGCCCTTCAAGGCATATCGGATCGTCGGATTGTCCGGTCATCGCGGTGTCCCGCCGCGCGTGGTCGAAGCCAAGATCTATATGTCACCCGAAGAAGCCTACCACGGCGTATTCTTGCGGCGGGTGCAGGACCTGCTCGAGTCCTGAAACGATGCGGGGACGCAGCCTGACGCAGAAAGCGCGCGCTTTCAGGAAACGATCTGAATATCGGGGTTAGTAGATGGCACAAGTCAAGCTCTTTGGTTACACCGACAAGATCTCGGTAAGACCGGGGGACACCGTCCAATTTCACCTCAACGCCGACGGCACCGACGTTGCACAGGCACAACTGGTGCGTTTGATTCATGGCGATCAACATCCGTCCGGCCCGGGATTCATCGAGGAAGAGATCGATTGCGCCACCAACGGCACCTGGCGGGTGGAAAAACAATATACGCAGATAGGATCATTTCTTGAAGTGGCCGATCCCCAGCGCGAACTGGCGTTGGAGGCGAGCCTTACCCTGTGCGCCTTCATCCATCCGATCTGGCCGGATGTCGGGCATCGGCAGTGTTTGATCGGCCGCTGGGACAACGACAAGAGCTATGGTTATGGCCTCGGCATCAACAAGCGAGGTTTGCTGGAGTTTTGGGTCGGCCAAGGTGACCAGGTCGACTATCTTCAGTCCGAAGCGCCGCTGATGGCGCACATGTGGTACTTCGTGGCGGCCACGCTCGACGCCAAGACCGGCCGCGCGACCCTGTATCAAGAGGGTGTCGGCAACCGCTACAACAGCTTGTTGGGCAAGGTTGCTCCGATCGACTACCGTTCGCATGTGTCGGAGGTCTTCAGGTTTCGTCAGAAGAATCTGCCCGAGACGTCATTTTTGATGGCTGGCTCGCGCGACTGGCACGAGAAGCGCGGCCACTTCGTCTCGCAATTGTATTGCGGCAAGATCGATCGATGTGGATTGTTCAATCGCCCATTGAAACGAGAAGAACTCGACGAGATCAAGAACGGACAGGCGCCGGCGTCTGCTGGGCTGGTCGCCTATTGGGATACCACGGACGGATATACCGATCGGGGGATTGGCGACGTCGTCACCGATGTCGGACCGTTTCATCTGCATGCCAAGGGCTACAATCGGCCGGTTCGCGCGCAGACCGGCTGGAACTGGGGCGGTCGCAACGATTGCTGCCGCCTGGCGCCCCACGAATATGGCGGAATTGAATTTCACGCCGACGCGTTGATCGATTGCAAGTGGAAGGTGACGAAAGCACTGAAACTGCCAGATACGCTGCGCAGCGGAGTGTACGCCATGCGCTTGCGTGCCGGTGACGGCAGGGGCCTCGGAGAGGAATACGTTCCCTTCTTTGTTCGGCCCAAGGTGCCGACCGGGCGTATCGCTTTCCTGATCCCCACGGCGAGTTATCTCGCCTACGCCAACGAGCACCTCAGCTTCGATGCGCCGATCGTCCAGGGCATGTCGGGCATGACGCCTATCCTGTCCGAAATTGATATCGAAATGTACAAGAACCCGGATTTCGGACATGGCTGCTACGATTCCTGGGCCGACGGCCAAGGCGTCTGCTACAGCTCCTACCATCGCCCGATCATCAACATGCGGCCGAAATACCGCATTTCCAGCATGGACATAACCTGGCAATTCCCGGCCGACCTGTCGGTCATCGCCTGGCTCGAGCACCAGAAATACGACTACGATGTCTTGACCGACGAGGACCTCGACCGCGAAGGGGTCGCTGCGTTGGCGCCGTACAAGTGCGTGATCAGCGGTACGCACCCGGAATATTATTCCGAGCGCATGCTGGACGCGACCGAGGACTACATCGCAGGAGGCGGTCGCTACATCTATCTGGGCGCCAACGGCTACTACTGCAACGTGGCCTTCCGCGACGACGAGCCCTGGGTGATGGAATGCCGCAAGTTCGGTGAGGGGTGGAAAGCATGGGAGGCGCGGCCCGGCGAACATTATATGGCGACGACGGGACAAAAGGGGGCTGCGTGGAAATCCCTCGGTCGACCGCCGCAGAAGCTGATGGGCGTTGGATTCATTTCCGAGGGCTTCGGAGAGAGCCAATTTTATCGGCGCATGCCGGACAGCTATCACCCTGCAATATCCTGGATTACGGAGGGGATCGAAGGGGAGATCATCGGTGACTTCGGCCTGGCCTACGATGGAGCGGCCGGCGTGGAAATCGATCGTTATGACCTCACGCTCGGAACTCCTCCGCACACCAGGTTGATCGCCTCCTCCGGTGGCCACACGGACAACTACATCGTGAACTCACAGGTGCTCCGCCATCATTATCAAGGCGTCACCGGTTCATATGACTATCGCGTACGCGCCGACATGACCTACTTCACGGCGCCGAATCATGGCGCAGTTTTTTCGGCCAGCTCGATCGCGTTCGGGCAGTCACTTCCGGCCAGGAACTTCGACAATAGTGTTTCGCGCATTCTGGCGAATGTCGTGAATGCCTTTATCAAGCCAGGGCCTCTGCCCGAGCCGGTGTCGACAAGGCAGAAGAAAACAGAACTTGAAAGCTTTGATCTGGTCTTCGTGCGATAATCGCGAGGATGGCGTCGGTTGAGCCGGAGACCGGATTGTTGGCACGCCAAAGGGACTCTGTTCCCCCCGGACCGGGAAAGGAAACAAAAATGTTACCCGCAGAAGCGATCGAGACGAACGATCAGGACGAGGTCTACCGGCGGCGCTTCGAGGAGATGCAACGCGACTACCTCAAGACGCTCCTGACACCGGAAGTGATCGAGGAGCATCGACGATCTCCGCAAGGCCAGCATAGTGAGGCGCTGGAGCGGTTGCTCATTTACTTCCGCAGGCGGCCCCAGGCCGGCAAGTATGCGATCGCAGCAGACGAGCAGTTCAAGGCTTATCGGATCGTCGCATTGTCTGGTCAACGCGGCGTCCCGCCGCGCGCGGTCGAAGACAAGATCTACGCATCAGCGGCAGAGGCACACCACGGCGTGTTCCTGCGGCGCGTGCAGGATTTGCTGAAGTCTTGAAGCTATCCACGGGCGCGGCCTGACACCGAAGCTCGCGGGCTCAAGAAACGATTTAAATACCGGGATTGGCAGATGGCACAAGTCAAACTTTTTGGTTATACGGACAAGATCTCAGTGAAGCCTGGGGACACAATCCAGTTTCATGTCAGCGCTGACGGCACCGATGTCGCCAATGCGCAGCTGGTGCGCTTGATTCATGGCGACCAGCATCCGTCCGGCCCGAGATTCATCGAGGAAGAAATTGACTGCACCGCCAATGGCGTCTGGCAGGTGGCAAAGCAATACACCCAGGTGGGATCGTTCCTCGAAGTCGCCGATCCGCTGCGCAAGCTGGCGCTGGAGGGCAGTCTCACCTTGTTTGGCTTCATCCACCCTAACCGGCCACAAGTGGGGCACCGCCAGTGCATCATCGGCCGATGGGACAACAGTCGAAATTACGGCTTCTGCCTCGGTATCAATCAGGGCGGCCGCCTGGAATTCCGGGTCGGCCAAGGTGACGAAGATGAGGTCGATTCCCTGCCATCAGCTGAGCCTCTGCGGCCGCAGATGTGGTACCTCGTGGCGGCCAGCCTCGACGCCAAGACCGGCCGCGCCACCTTGTATCAAGAGGGCGTCGGCAATCGGTATAACAGTCTGCTGAGCAAAGTCGCTTCTCTTCAATGCAGTTCGCATGTCTCGAAGGCCTTTCGGTTCCGGCAGAAGCATCTGCCGAAGACCCCGTTCTTGATGGCTGGCTCGCGAGACTGGAATGAGACGCGGGGCGAATTCATCTCGCAAGTGTTTTGCGGCAAAATTGATCGGCCGGGCTTGTTCGATCGACCGCTCGAACGAGAAGAGCTCGACGAGATCAAGAATGGTCGCTCACCTTCTCGCGATGGCTTGGTCGCCTACTGGGACACGACTCACGGATACACCGATGAAGGTATCGGCGACATCGTGACAGATGTCGGACCGTTTCAACTCAACGCCAAAGGCTACAATCGGCCAGTCCGTGCGCAAACTGGCTGGAATTGGCGAGGTATCAATGATTGTTTTCGTTTGGCACCCAAAGAGTATGGTGGGATTGAATTTCATTCCGACGCCTTGATCGACTGCAAGTGGAAGGTGACGAAATCCTTGAAATTGCCGGACACGCTACGCAGCGGAGTTTACGCCGTGCGCCTGCGCGCCGGCGCCGGCAACGGTTTGGGTGAGGAGTATCTTGTTTTCTTTGTTCGGCCCAAGACGCCAACAGGACGTATCGCCTTCCTTATTCCCACGGCGAGTTATCTCGCCTATGCCAATGAGCGTCTCAGTTTCGATGAGCCGATAATTCAGCCCGTGACTGGCATGACGCCTATTCTGTCCGAGATCGATGTCGAGCTGAACCAGAGCGAGGAGTTTGGTCTCTCCACATGTGACCGTTGGGCCGACGGCAACGGCGTCTGCTACAGCTCCTATCATCGTCCGATCGTTAACATGCGACCGAAATACCGCTCGTCCAGTATGGATATAGCTTGGGGATTGCCAGCGGATCTGTCGATCATCGCCTGGCTCGACAACCAAGAATACGACTACGATGTCTTGACCGACGAAGATCTGCACCGCGAGGGGCGCGCTGCGCTGGCACCGTATAAGTGCATTATCAGTGGTACTCACCCAGAATATTACTCTGAGCCGATGCTGGATGCGACCGAGGACTACATTGCCGGGGGCGGCCGCTACATTTATTTGGGCGCCAACGGCTTCCACTGGAGTGTGGCTTTCCGGAATGAGGAGCCTTGGGTCATGGAATGCCGCAAGTTCGGTCCGGCGTGGAAGACATGGGAGGCGCGCCCGGGCGAATACTATATGACGACGACGGGACAGAAGGGTGGAGCCTGGAGAGCTCAGGGTAGACCGGCCCAAAAGCTCGTAGGGGTTGGGTTCATCTCCGAAGGCTACGGGGAGAGCCAGTTTTATCGCCGCATGCCGGACAGCTATCACCGGACCGTGTCCTGGATCACCAAAGAAATCGAAGGGGAGATCATCGGTGACTTCGGCTTGGCCTACGACGGGGCGGCCGGCCTGGCGCTTGACCGATGTGACCTAACACTCGGAACTCCGCCGCATACCAAATTGATCGCCTCCTCCGGCGGGCATACGGATAACTACATTGTGAACCCGGAGGTGATTCATTATCACTTTGAAGGTCTCGCCGGTTCATACGATCATCGGGTGCGCGCCGACATCAGCTATTTTACGGCGCCGAACAACGGTGCGGTTTTTTCGGCCGGGTCGATCGGTTTCGGGCAGGCGCTGCCGGTCAACAACTTCCATAACAATGTTTCACGAGTTCTGGCCAATGTCGTCAATGCATTCGTCAAGCCTGGAGCCTTGCCGGGCTCGTTGTGGGTGAATGAGGAAAAGCAATGGAGGTAGATGGTCCTCCGATTGAAGCGTTCGCGGTCTTGGAATGTTCTCGACGGTCCCGAGAGGATCTTGGACGATTACATCCCATTCTTCGCCATCATCATCCACGCGGAATGAGGATCGTCGTCGTAACTCATCAGAACGCGTTCTCGCTTCCGGTGACACACGACACAACTATTCGACGAAATGTCGCAACAATGACATTCCAAGGGGCCGCTCTGCCTTAGAGTTGCTATCTCGCGTAGGGAAACGCTGGATCGGGAGACGACACGATGGCAGGCGCCAATAAGGTGGTTGCGCTCAATGAAGCGATGCGGCGCGTTACACCCGGCACTCGGCTCATGATGGGTGAGTTCGTCGGCGCCGGCGAGCCCGCAAAATGTATCGAGTGGCTCCTTGAACAGCGTGTCGATCGCCTCACATTGATCACCAACACGCCAGGAATGCGCGGCGGGTTTCTCAAGGCGAAACTGTTTGAGCAGGGACAGATCGCGGAATTTATCGGTACGCATATAGGGACAACGGAGGAGTCGACCGCCCGGTACCTTGCGGGAAATTTGAAGCTCGCCGAATTCTTCCCGATGGGGACATGGGCGGAAAAAGTGCGTGCCGGCGCGGTCGGACTGGGCGGTGTGCTGGTGCCGGTCGGCATCGGCATTCTCGACGAAGAGGGCATATTCCCGGAGCTGCCCGCGCCCAAACCGAAGTTGCGCCTGGGGTACCGCGAGTTTTTTGTCGAGACAGCGCTGAACGCCGATGTCGCCATTGTCAAAGGTTGGCGCGCCGATACGCTCGGCAACGTCGAGTTTCGCGGCACAGCGATGCAGAACCAGCGCGATCTCGCCATGGCGGGCAGCTACACCATCGTCGAAGTCAACGAAATCGTGGAAGTGGGCGCTATCGATCCCGAACGCGTCGGCTGCCCCGGCGTTTTCGTCGATGCGGTCGTGCAAGGCTATTCACTGACCGAACAACACGATCTCTATCGTCGCCATTGGACCAAGCTCGGCCGTCTCGCGCCGGTCTGATTGTGATGCCCGCAATTCGAGGAGTCTGCCATGGGTCCTGTCAGTACCAAAGAAATCATTGCGCGCCGTTGCGCGCGCGAACTCAGATCGGGGGAAGTCGTCAATCTCGGCATCGGCATACCCACGTTGACGGCGAATTATCTCCCGCAATATCTCGACGCGACATTTCATACCGAGAACGGCGCATTTGGCTTCGGCGCGCGCCCGAGCGCGTTCGATTCTGACAGCGATTTCACCAACGCCGGATGCGAGCCAATTACGCTCAAGCCCGGAGCCGCAATCATGGATCTGACCACATCGTTTGGGGCGATGCGTAACGGTTATATCGACGTTACGATTCTCGGCGCACTACAGGTCGACGCATTGGGCAATCTCGCGAACTGGGCCTGCCAGCGCGCGGGCAAGTGGTGGCCGGGCATCGGCGGTGCGATGGATCTGTGCTATGGCACGCCCAAGGTGATCGCGGCGTTACAGCACACTGGCAAGGACGGCACTTCCAAAATACGTCAGCGCTGCACGCTGCCGTTGACCGGCAAGGGTTGTGTCAAGGTCATCGTGACCGAGCATGCTGTGTTCGATGTGTTGCCCGAGGGCCTCGTGCTGCGCGAATTGTTTCCGGGTACCGATGTGGACTATTTACGTGGGATTACGGAGGCGGAATTCGAGGTCTCACCGAATCTAATCGAGATGAGTTTCGACTCCGACGCAGATGCTTTTTGCGTCGCCGCGGGGTGAAGATGACGGACCGCGCCCGTTGCCGAAGTCGACTGGTATTTCGATGTCATCTCTCCCTTCGCATATCTGCAACTGGAGCAGTTCGATCGAGTGCCGCCGCATGTGCGAGTGATATTCAAGCCGATCGTGCTCGCTCCGCACGATCGCACGCCCCCGCCGCGCGCAACTTTCCATACGACGTGACCGCCGAAACTACGATCCGAGCATTGCAGGCCTAGGCACCGGCAAAGGGCAGCGCTACTTTGCTTCTGACTTTGATCGGTTTTCCAGTCGCTTGTTCGATGCTAACGGGATCGCTGCGGTGAGTCGTAGGTGGCGTCTAGCGTCTAGCACCGCGGTACTGCACGCGGTCAGCCAGTACAGCAATGCAGTACTGGATCGAGAAAAAATTGACGAAGGCGAATTACATGCGAGTTGCCAGAATTGTTTCAACCAGTTGAAAAGAAACGAAAATGCGCTAGTTCTATCGCGCGGATAATTTGTCGGCCAAAAAATCGATTGGACCGACTTGAACTACAAAAGTGATTGAAAACAAGATGTTAGACAGACGCTTTTCTGTGGCCCCCTTGATGGATGGGACGGACTGAGCAGGAAAAGCGAAGCATCATCAGCACTTAAGACGAACTCGATTAGGCGTGCAGTACCAAATGCTGTACCGACCTACTATCGAACCGCTGGTAGGCGAACAATTTCGCGTTTCCAGCTTCGTTTGGCGGCGACCGCGCGTCACGGCGTACTACGCCAATCTACGCGATTGTACTCATTCGAATGAAGGCGGCGCCCTGTCTCTTTCTTATCGAGATGGTGTAGGCTGTGGACATCGTGCTCCTCGTTGCCGTCGCCTGCTCGGTTCAGCGGAACTTGAAAAGCGTAAGCCGTGATTCTCTACAGTCTTCGTCTCAAAATCGTCGAAGCCAATCTTCGCCGAGGGCTCAAATGGTGGAATGAGCGTTTATGGAATGGCCACTTGTGGCGGATAGTGTTGAAAAAGTCCTTTTCGTTCTTCGCCCGAAAAGGATTTTTTCAACACTATCGGCCAAAAGGCGACGTCGCGCCGGCCACCTCGGAGCTATCAGCTCAAGGATCAGGAGCTCCATCCGCTGTGGGCCACCTTGTTCATGAGCGCTCGAAGTCGAACGACGATTTCGGCTGCTCGCTTACCGTCGCTAGCGATACCATTGAGCGCCTGCCGGACTTTTTCCAGATCTGGCGGTTCAGCGCGCAGCCAGTTTAACCCGGCCTCTGCATTAGTGACCGCCGCCGTGATCGCGTCGACGATCTCGTGGGCTTGCGCATTATAGGTGCGCACGAATTCCGCCGAGGTCTGCAAAGGCACTTGGCCGTTCGCGTCGCTCACACTTCCCTCCGGCCGGAACAAGTGTTGATCCGTTAGCATGACAAATCTCCTCGACCGTAGAGGTGTTGAATGTACGGAGACGCCGCGCAACCCACCGGC
>WNFI01512247.1_pt1 | contig 20357 bp, 19 predicted proteins | sample 5400471 | NCBI WGS metagenome assembly WNFI01 (sample SAMN13153348, study PRJNA577476) | soil metagenome | isolation source: 100 cm saprolite on Douglas fir-dominated hillslope | place: USA:California | collected 2013-09-17
GATCTCCCCGGTGCCCGCGATGAACCGGCCGCCGGTCAGGTTGTCCGGCGTGATCTTGTCGATGATGCCGAGCGCGAACATGAGGCCCGCGCTGGGACCACCGATGTTCCCGATGCTGATCGTCACGCTGAACGGGAACACGAAGCTCTCCACGAGCAGCACGCCGATCTCCGGCTGCCCCTGGACATCGGCGGTCACCAGCCGGACGCGGGAGGTCCGGCCATGCCGCAGCACGGTCAGCTCCACCGGAGCCCCCGGCCGCCGGGCCTTGATCAGGGTCCCGGCGTCGGTGTGGCAGGACACCGGCTTGCCGTCGACCGCCGCGATGGCATCTCCCGGTTGCAGGCGGCCCGCGGCGGGCGTGCCCTTGACCGTCACCTGGATGGTGTCCACCGTCTTGAAGCCGATGTCGAGCTGGCACAGCGCCGCAGCCTGCGCCGTCTGCTGGGAGTTCGCCATCTGCTCGGTGTCTTGCCTCGCCACCTGCTGCGGCGTCTGACCCGGGGTGAAGATCTCCTGCTCGGGCACCACCGCATCGTCCGGGCTCAGCCAGGCGCGGAGCGCCCCGAAGATGTTGAAGCCGGTTCCCGGGCCGCCCATGAAGGACACGGTCACCATGTTGAGGTGGCCACTGGCCGGGTACGTCGGGTGGCCCTTGATCTGGATCAGCGGCTTGCTGCCCAAGGCGCCGAGCGTGTTCAGCGTCGGACCGGGAGTCAAGGCGACATACGGAACGGGCGAGACCACGGCGACGGCCAGCGCGATCAGCACTCCGGCTGCTGCCACCAGCAGCGTCGCGGCTCGACGGGACATGGGGGAAGACTACGCGCTGTTCACCCACTCGCTTCCGCCGCTGGCGTACTCCTGGTGCTTCCAGATCGGCACGCTTCGCTTCAGCTCGTCGATCAGCGCACGGCACGCGTCGAACGCGTCACCGCGATGCGGGCAGGACACGGCCACCACGACCGCGATATCGCCGACCGCCAGGTCGCCCACCCGGTGCACCGCGGCGACGGCGGTCACGCTGAAGCTGGCCGCGACCTTCTCGGCGACCCGCCGCAGCTCCGCCGCGGCGGAGGGATGGGCGCTGTAGCCGAGCCGGACCACGTCCCGGCCGTGATCCTGGTCCCTGACCGCGCCGACGAACACCGAGATGCCCCCGGCCGCCGGGTCCGAGACTGCGCTGAGCACCTCGTCCACCGACAAGGGGGTATCCCGCAGCTCGGCCAACCGGATCGCGGAGCTTGCTCCGCGGCAGCGTCTCCCGCTCTCCTCCGGGGCGCCGTTGTGGTCCTCCGGCCCGCTCACCGGTGCCTGCCTCCCGCTCGCCTCCGGGTGCGCCGTTGTGGCCCTCCGGCCCGCTCGTGGGGTTGACGGGGGGTCGTCCTCCCTAGGGCCAGCGCCGATCGTATCCACATGGGCCAAGCTATCGTGAGCGGTCAGGTGCCGCGGCGCCGCCGTCTGACCTCGCGCACGATCGCCGCGGTCCCGATGACGGCCACCGTGGCGCCCGCGGCCGTGATCGTCGCGTCCTTCCGGTCCAGCCGGACGAAATGCAGGTCCGTTACCGGAGCCGGGGTTATGCCCGCCCGGTGCAGCCGCTGCACGGTGCCGAACGTCAGGCCGGCCGGCAGCTCGATCCGGCGCAGCCCGGACAGTTCCTCCACCTGCTCCTGCTCCAGCCATCCGTCGCAGCCGACCGCGAACTGGCCGGTCGCCTCGCCCGTCGCGGCCATCTCGAGCGCGGACACCAGGTCATCGACATGGCAGAACTGCCAGCGCGGAGCGCAGCCCTTCACGGCGAGCAGCCGCGGTGCCTCGAAATGGCGGGTGATCAGGGTGTCCACGCCCTCGCCGACCAGCGCGGCCGGCCGGACGACCGTGACCGCCATGCCCGGGTTGGTCTGCGGCGAGCGCTGGGCCAGTTGCTCGATCTCCAGCAGGTCGCCGACCACGCTGCCGTCCGAGTCGGCTCCCAGCGGCGCCGATTCGGCCAGCGGGACAGGATTATCCGGCTGGGCGCCGTACACCATCGCGCTGGTTACCAGCACGACCCGGCCGACCCGCCCCGCGGCCGCCGCGGTCAGCACGGTCTGCGCGCCTCGGACGTTGAACGCCCGCCGGGACCGGCGATCGGAGTCGGGCGCTACGTCGAGATCGGTGTGCACGACAACGTCCACCCCGGCCAGCCGTCCGGCCAGCGCCGGGTCGCGGACATCGACAACCCGCCAGGTCACGCCCGTCGCGTCGCCCCTGTGGCCGTCGATGGCGACCACCCGGCCGACCCTGGCCGATGCCGCTAGCCTGACCGTGAGCGCATGGCCGAGGCCGCGGGCCGCTCCCGTGACGGCGACCACCGGGCCGCGCCCGCGCTCCCGCCGGATCTCGGCCCCCGGGGCAGGAGCCGCGGAGCCAGGAACTACGGCGGGAGCCGGGGCAGCGCGCCGCCGCGATGGGGATGCCTGGCGCCCGGCCCCGAGCCCGGCCCCGCCCGGCGCGGCACCCCCCGGCGCGGCACCCCCCGGCGCGGCACCCCCCGGCGCGGCACCCCCCGGCGCGGCACCCCCCGGCGCGGCGCAGGCCGCCCAGGCTCCGCCGTAGGCGAACTAGCATCTCGATTGCTCACCGCACGGTGCTCCCGGGATAACGTGGCGGACGTGGACTCTTCCATCCTGCCCGAGAGGCAGCGGAAATGACCGACCCTCCCTTTGGCTTCAACCTGCCTGGTGACCGCGATCCCGACGATTCGGGAAACACGCCGGGCGGCGGTGGCGGCTCCGGCGGTGGTGGCGGCGGCGCGGGCTCTGGCGGCCCGGGCGGGCCGCAGGGCCCGCTGGGCCCGCTGGGACCGCTGGGCGACCCGCAGCAGTTCGCCGACGCCCTCCGCCAGTTCGCCGACCTGATGTCCTGGCAGGGCGGGCCGGTCAACTGGGATCTGGCCAAGAACGTGGCGCGGCAGACGGTCGCTGCCGCGGGGGACGCGAGCGTCCTGGACATCGAGCGCCGCAAGGCCATTGATGCGATCCGGACGGCCGACCTGTGGCTGGAGGATGCCACCACCCTGCCCACCGGAATCCGGATCGCGCAGGCCTGGAGCCGCGCGGAGTGGGTGGAGGCGACCCTGCCGGTCTGGTCGAAACTGTGCGACCCGATCGCGGCGCGGGCGGTCGATGCCATGAGCGGGATTCTGGCCGATGATCCTGAGGAGATCGCCGGGGAACTCCCGCCCGAGATGCGGTCCGCGATGAGTGCCCTCACCGGAGGGCTCGGCGCTCTCGGCGGGCTCGGCCAGATGATGCGCAGGATCGGCGGGATGATGGTCGGCGGCCAGACCGGCGCCGCGGTGGGCGCTCTGGCGCGGGAAGTGGTCAGCTCCACCGATGTAGGCCTCCCGCTCGGGCCGGCGGGCACCGCCGCGCTGCTGCCGGCCGGGGTCGCCGCGTTCGGGCAGGGCCTGTCGGTCGACGAGGCCGAGGTGCGGCTGTTCCTGGCCCTGCGGGAGGCCGCGCATCACCGGCTGTTCGCCCATGTGCCCTGGCTGCGGACTCGCTTGCTCGGAGCGGTCGAGGATTACGCGAGGGGCATCACCGTGGACACCAAGGCGCTGCGCGAGGCCATGCCGCAGATTGACCCGGCCAACCCGGAGGCCCTGAACGAGGCGCTGGCGGGTGCGGCCCTGTTCCAGCCGGAGGACACCGAACAGCAGAAAGCCGCGCTGGCTCGGCTGGAGACCATACTGGCCCTGGTCGAGGGCTGGGTTGCGACCGTGGTCGACACGGCCGCGGCCGAGCGGCTGCCGCAGGCCAGCGCGCTGGCCGAGGCGATCAGGCGGCGCCGGGCCAGCGGCGGACCCGCCGAGCGGACGTTCGCGACGCTGGTCGGCCTGGAGCTGCGCCCGCGCAGGCTGCGCGAGGCCGCGGCCATCTGGCGCGGACTAACCGAGGCCCGGGGCATCAGCGGCCGGGACGCGATCTGGACCCATCCCGACCTGCTGCCCACGGCAGACGACTTCGACGACCCGGATGGCTTCGTCCGCGGCCGCCCCGAGCTGGACATCTCCGCCTTCGAGTCCCCGGCCGAGGAAGCACCGCCCCCCAAGGACGCCGAGCCCCCAGCCGACCCCGAGCCCCCAGCCGACCCCGAGCCCCCAGCCGACCCCGAGCCCCCAGCCGACCCCGAGCCCCCAGCCGACGCCTAGCCCGCAGCGGCACCGAGCCCCGGAAGACGCCCCGACCGACAGGCTGGCCCGCCGTTTCATGATCCGGACGATCTAGCAACGTCATGAAAGCGCCGGGAAGCACGGCCGAGGGCCTCGGAAATCTCCTGTCCACAGGCGGTGGACGGCGTCATCCCTGGTACACGCCGTGACAGATACCCGGCAGTCACGAACTTCACAATCATGCTCGCCGCTGTCCACAGCGACACTCCGCTCTCTCCCCAGGTTGTCCACAGCGTCATCCACAGCGGAGTATTGACCGGCCAGGATGCTGGGCCTAGCTTCGCCAGGCAGGAGTCCCCGGGCTCCGGGTCGCACGTCGCTTCTGGGGAAGGGGGGCGAACGGCCCGCAGCGGAGCCAGCGGCAGGTCGTCGCGCCGTTCCGGTGCCCGGGGGCGCCGGCCAGCGCGGGATGAGCTAGTTCTGTCAGCACCGGCTGCCACGCTGTGATCTGTGAGACCAGCGCTGAAGCCCGGGCTGACACCGGTGTGGCGAGATCGTGACACATTGCAGATCGGGATTGACTCGCGCCGGGCCGTCGCACTGACCGGCATGGCAGGCATCGCCTGGGTGATCAGCCTCCTCGACGGAAGCCGCGACCGCGCTCAGGTGATCCAGGCCGCAGCTCACCGTGGCATTCCCGTGGAGACCACCGAGCGGGTGCTGGCATTGCTCGCCTCGGCCGGCGCGCTCGACGACTTCCCGGTCGCCACCTTACGGGTGGTGTCACAGCCGCTTCGGACGCGGCTTGCCGCGGAGCTGGCCACCGTATCCCTGGCCCGCGGAGACGGTGACGGCGGCGCGCGGACACTGGCGCGCAGGCTCGCCACGCAAGTTCGCATTCACGGCAGCGGGAGGGTGGGAGCCGGCATCGCCAGGCTCCTGACGACCTCGGGCATCTCCTGCGTCACGCAAGCGGACCCGGAAGGCGATGCGGGAGGATCGCCCGGCGCGACACCGCCGAGCCCCGCGCAGCCCGACCTCGCCATCCTGACCGGCCGCCACCTCCCGGAACTCCAGGCCGACCTGATGCGCGATAAGACAGCGCACCTGGTCGCCTCGGCGAGCGAGGCAATCGGCGTCGTGGGCCCGCTAGTCATACCCGGCCGCACCGCATGCCTGCGGTGCCTGGACCTCTTTCGCACTGATCGTGATCCGGCCTGGCCGCTCATCCTCGCCCAGCTCGCCGGCCGCCCGCCCAGTCCCGTCGCCTGTGACGCGCCGCTCGCGGCCGCGGTCGCCGCGCAGGCCGCATCCCAGGCGCTTGCGTTCATCGACAGCGCATCCAGCGCGGGCGCCGTGGCCAACGCCACCCTGGAACTCGTCCTCCCCGGCTGGCAATGGCGCCGCCGGACCTGGCCGCCGCATCCCGGGTGCACCTGCGGCAGTCACGCTCGTGGCAGCAGGGACTGAGCCAGCACCGGTCGGCCTCAATCACGGGCCGGATTCTCGTGCAGTCAAGGAACAGCCAACTTTTTGGCCCGGTGCGTCGTGCAATAACTATGTGGGCAGTGATGCGGGACTGGTGATGAGCGAGGCAGGGCCGCCCGACATTATCGGCTTGGATGACACATCCTTCGAGGAGTTCGTGGCGGGCTCGTCGGCCCGCCTGTTCACGATGGCCACGCTGCTGACCGGCGGGCACCGTGCCGAGGCCGAGGATCTCCTCCAGGGTGCGTTCGAGCGTGCCTACCGGCGCTGGAGGCGGATTTCCCGCCGGGCTGACCCTGAGCCCTACGTGCGGCAGATCTTGGTCAACGCGTCGGTCGACCGGTGGCGGCGGCTGCGGCGCCACCCCGAGGCTCCGCTGGCGGTCACCGGATTCGATCCGGGCACCGCGGACACCGCGGCAGCGGTCGCGGACCGTGATCTCCTGCTGCGCGGCCTGGCGACCCTTCCTCCCCGGCAGCGGGCCGTCCTGGTGCTGCGGTACTTCGAGGACCTGTCCGAGGCCCGGACGGCGACGATGCTCGGCTGCACCGTCGGCACCGTGAAGAGCCAGACCGCGCGGGGGCTGGCGCGGCTGCGCGAGAGCGTCGGTGCAGCAGGCGACCAGGATCCCGGTACGCGGAAAGGCACGGTGCGCCATGACTGACTTCGAGCGGTGGCTGCGGGCGGCCATGGCGACAGCCGCCGAGCCGCCGCCGGCCGGGCTGCTGGATGGCGTGCGCCGTAGGCACCGGCGCCATGTCCGGCGGGTCGGCGCGGCCTGCGTCGCGGCGGTCGCGGCCGTCGGCATCGCGGCGCCGCTGGTCACAAAGGGGATACAGGCTGGCCCGGCTGGCACCGGCCCGGCCAGGTCGGCCGCGAGCAGCCCGCCCGTTACCATCTCGCCGACGGTGCCGACGAGCCCGCCCAGGACGGCGCCGGGCACCGTGCTTAGGGACTGCCAATCCAATAACAACGGCACGCTGGGCTCGAACTGGAAGGCAGACAGCGTGCACGCCGGCCCGGTGTGGTTTATCTACGCGCGACCTAGGAACAACCCGCCGCCGGGTCAGCGACTGACCACCGGGAAGCTGACCGCCTCCGCCATGGTCATCGCGGTCAGTAACGGTCGTGCGGCCATAGTGACGGTCGCCTCCGCGGCTGGCGGAGACTTCCGGTTCCTCGCCAGCTTCCACAGCAACGGCGAGCCCTACACCCTGGCCGAGGGTGGCGGGAGACTGAAGCTGGTCGGATGCCCCGCCGGTCCGGCCGGGACCGGCATCCCAGCAAGCTACGCGCCCGGGCTGACGATGTTCTGGCAAGGTTACGTCACCGACCTCCGGGGCTGCATTCCCCTGGAGGTGCGCACGTCACCGGCTAGTCCGCCGATCCGGGTTGCCCTGCCCGCCGCCGACGGAGGGTGCGGCTCCTGACCGCCGGGCCGACTGCGGCGCCTGCCAGCCCCTCCCGCGATGATCGCCGACGGCAGGTCAGTTCCACGTGTGCGGCTGCCGCAGCGCCAGGCCCCGCAGGCACGGCGTTAGCTATGCCGCGCCGGGCGAAGTAACGTCATGCGCATATATCAGCGTGCTTTGGGCGGTGCGGCCATGCGTGACATCCTCAGCCAGGGCGGGGACCGCGAGCCCTCCCCGGGGCCGCGCCGCGCGGCGGTGGTCGCTGCCTTGCTGCTGGTGACTGTCGTTCTCGTCTGGCAGCTGCCTCGCGGTCGGCATGCCCCGGCGCGGCCGGCCCGGTCAGCCGTCACCGCGAGTCCGGTACCGCTGCCGTCGTCCGGCTCGCCCGCGCCCGGCCTGGCGGACGAGCCCAACGGCCTCATCGGGCAGGCCCTGCCCCGGGATGGCAGCCTTCGGCTGCCGGTCACCGGCGAGCAGCCCGCCTGGTTCTGGCCGGCCACCGGCCGCGTGAAGCCGATCGGCGGCCTGCCCCGTGACAGGTCCGGCTACCAGTTCATCCGGCTGGCCGGCGGCTGGGCGGTTCAGGCCGGTTCTGGTGCTCGGCTCCGCTGTGGCAGTTGCGCCGGGCCGCTGGTGCCCGTCTACTTCCTCGGGGACGGCGCGCAGTCCGTGACCCAGGTCGGCCGCGCTGACCAGGTCGCGCCGGGCGCCGCCGCCCGCACCGTGTGGCTGACCAGCTACCCGCTGGGCACCGATATGGGCACGGCGGCCGGCACGGCCCGCGCAGTCAGCGCCGGCGGCGCGCCGCTCGGGCCGCGGCTCCGGCTTCCGGCCGGGTATGTGATCAGCCAGGCGACCGACCGCGGTCTGCTGCTGGCACCGGTGACCCAGCGACCGGGAACAACGGCCGACACACTGTGGGACCCGGCCGCTCCGCAGGCCAGCCGCAGATTTGACGGAGTGATCGCAGCCAGCGCGAGCGAGATCGCCTGGGCGGCGCGGTGCGCCCCGCTCTGCCGGGTGCAGGTGCTGGACCTGGCGACCGGCCGACGCACCTCGGTCGAGCTGTCGCGGGCGGGCTCGGCGGCCAACGGCGCGTTCAGTCCCGAGTGGGACTTCCTCGCCCTCGAAGTGAGCTTCGATAACGGCGGAGACGGCGGCGCGCTTGCGACGCAGCTTGACGTGGCATCGCTGGCCAGTGACCGCCTGACGGTCGTGCCAGGAACCTGGGTCAGCAGCGATGCCCTGGCTGGCTTCGGGTGGCCTGCATCGAGCGACAGCCTGATTGCGGAGCTGAGCTTCACGACCAAGGTGCAGCTGGCGTCGTGGCGCCCGGGTGCCGCCCAGCTGGGCGTGGCGGTCATCAGGCCGGGACAGAACCCGGCCTCCCTGATCGTCGGATAGCAGCCCGGCCGGGCGCGTCAGCAGTGCCGGCCCGGGCCAGGGGCGCGGTGCCCCCGCTATGCCTAACGGATCGTGGGCGATCTAGGCGCCAGCGGCGACGCGTACGGTCGGCTCGTGCCGGACGGGGAAGTTGACCGAGCGGGCAATAAAGCAGAACGCGTCGATCTCGTCGTGCAGCGCCACGGCCTTGTCCGCCATCGACGGCTCGGCGACCGTGACTGCCGGCCGGAGTACCACGTCAGTGAACTGGCCGCCGCCCGTCGCGTCCATCGTCATTGTGCCGACCGGAGTGTCGGTGTACTCGGTGACGACCACTCCCCCGTCCGCGGACAAGTGGAGATACCACAGCATGTGGCACTGGGCGAGCGCGGCGACCAGTAGTTCCTCCGGGTTCCAGCGGGCCGCGTCGCCCCGGAAGGCGGGGTCAGACGAGCCGAGAATGGTCGCCTTGCCGCTGCCGTGAATCTCATGATCGCGCCGGTAGCCGCGGTAATCGCTGGTCCCTGAGCCAGTGTCCCCGGTCCAGCGGACTATCATTTCGTAACGGTGCGTGACAGCCATTACCCCAGCCTATTACGGCACCCGTAGCAGCCCCGCCGATAACTGGGCCGCCGCCGCAACCCCGCTGGATCAGGTCCTGGGCCGTGGCGCCCTGGGTAGGCTTCCGACTCAAGACTCATGACTCATGACTCATGACTCATGACTTGCTATATTAAGTCGTAAAATTCGGATATATCATGGTAGTGATAGCCAGGCATCCATCGACTGGGCGGTCACAGCCGGGGCCGTGACCGGTGGCACCCTGGAACTCCCCCGACCTGACGCAATGGCGCCCAGGACACAGCCGCGTCATCGCGACCGCGCGCGTGGGCGCAATATCTTTTATGTAGCGGACAATGAGATCTTGGCATCCGTCCAGCCCCAGAAGGAGCACCAGTTGAGGTTCGCGGTCCACCGGGAGGCCTCCCGGCGCAGTCGCGGCGCGCCGGGCCACGACGTTCGTGGCCGCGTTCCCGCCGACGTCGCTGGCGGAGGCGCCCGTGCCCTCGGCGAAGACACGGGCGAGATACCCGGGGAGGTGACGCGGCGCCTTATGTCCGGCCCGGCCACCGGGACTTCCCGGCCGCGACGCGCATGAGCGACCTGCCCCGTCGTGCTGTGACGCGAACGGCGAAGCTCGCCACCTTGCCGGTCGGCCTCGCCGGCCGGACCGCGCTGGGCCTCGGCAAGCGACTCGGCGGGCGCCCGGCCGAGCTCGTGGCCCAGGAGATCCAGCAGCGCACCGCGGAGCAGATCTTCAAGGTCCTCGGGGAGCTGAAAGGTGGCGCGCTGAAGCTGGGCCAGGCTCTGTCGATCTTCGAGGCGGCACTGCCGCCTGAGATAGCCAGCCCCTACCGCGCCACGCTGACCAGGCTCCAGGAGTCCGCGCCGCCGCTGCCGGCGGCCGCCGTGCACAAGGTGCTCGTGGCCGATCTCGGTGCCAGCTGGCGGGACAACTTCGCCGAATTCAATGACCGCCCGGCCGCTGCCGCCTCCATCGGCCAGGTGCATCGCGCCATCTGGCGTGACGGCCGCCCGGTAGCGGTGAAGATCCAGTATCCAGGTGCAGGAAAGGCGCTGATCAGCGACTTCACCCAGCTCGGCCGCCTGGGGCGGCTGTTCGGCGTGCTGATGCCAGGACTCGACGTCAAGCCACTGCTCGACGAGCTACGCAGGAGGGTCGCGGAGGAACTCGATTACCGGCTCGAGGCGGCCTCCCAGGAGGCGTTCGCCGATGCCTACGCCGATGACGCCGACTTCCTCGTTCCGCATGTCATCGCTGCCACCGACCGCGTACTGGTCAGCGAGTGGATGGATGGCACGCCTCTGTCGAAGATCATCGCCGACGGAAGCAGCGAGGAAAGGAACCGGGCCGGCATTCTGATCGTCAGGTTCCTCTTCTCAGGGCCCTCACGGGTCGGCCTGCTGCACGCCGACCCGCACCCGGGCAACTTCCGGCTGCTAGACGATGGTCGGCTCGGAGTTCTCGACTTCGGCGCCGTGGACCGGCTCCCGGACGGTTTCCCTCCGTTGTTCGGCAAGCTGCTGCGCCTCATGCACGAGGACCGAGGCATCGAGACCGTGGAGCACGAGTTGCGGGCACATGGCTTCCTTAAAGAGGGCGTCACCGTCGATCTCGAAGCGCTCCGCGCTTACCTGGCGCCGCTCGCCGAGCCGTCCCGGGTGGAGTCCTTCAAGTTCAGCCGGGAGTGGCTGCGGGCCGAGGCGTCCCGGGTTACGGACATGCGGTCTGCCGCCGTCGGCCGCCGCCTCAATCTGCCGCCCTCGTATGTGCTGATCCACCGCGTCTCCACCGCCGGGATAGGCGTCCTCTGCCAGCTCGAATGCGAAGGGCCGTTCCGCGCCGAGGTGCTCAGGTGGATGCCCGGATACCTCGACCCCACGGATCCGGGGCCGGACTCAGATGACTCAGACAACGCCAGCCCGGCACATACCCCGACGTCCGCCGAGTGACTGATCCCCCACGGCTCCCCGGGCGCGGCCGGGGCCCGGGAAACTCGAGTCTCCCGGGCCCCGGCCCTGCCGTCGGGCCGACCCCACCGGAGCAGTGGACCGGACTCAGGACCGCTCCTCGGCCGTCAGCTGGCCGCGGAGCCGTGCGGCCCTGTGGCGCGACTGGGCCAACTGCCGCTGAGCCCGCTCGGCCCGGCGGTTGGCCCGGCGGAGGGCACGCGCCCGCAGCGCCTGGCGCTGCGCCGCGGCCTGCGACAGCATCGACTGTTGTCGTTCCCTCACCAATTCGTGAGGCGCATACATCTGTGACACCACCATTCGTAATGCTCGCAAAGCCTGCGTAACGGCTGGTCAGGCCGCTACCTCGTCCTTCCTCGGGCGCCCGCGCGGCCGCTTACGCGGCACGATCTCGCCGCGCAGGAACAGCTCGCCGCCCCAGACTCCCCACGGCTCCCGCCGCTCAAGTGCCCCGGCGAGGCACGCCATCCTTGCCGGGCATCCCCGGCACAGAACCTTGGCGCACTCCACGTCCTCCGGGGACTCGGCGAAGAACAGGTCCGGGTCATCCGTGCACGGCAGCTTGCGACCGCTTGGCACCCCGGCCAGCGTCACCGGGATAGCCGCGGCCGGCTGGGGCGCCGGGACAGCCGCGCCTGCCACCTGCGCCGGGTCTCTCCTAGCGATCGCCGCCATGTGCTCGGATACCGCCTCGAACCCCGCCGGGTCCGCCAGCACGGCGGTGGTGCCGGGCCGATGCATCGGTGCCATCCCCTCTCATCTACTCGTCCTAAGGTCTCTCACGCGTCTGACAAAACGGTGGCCTCGCATGACGAAGGCCGCGGACCCGATTTCGGGTCCGCGGCCTGGCAGCCATGCGGCTCCGCCCGAAGACGTCGGCGGCCCAGAAGGCACGGGGGCGCGCGAGTACGGCACCTGTGCACGGGGACTGGGCGATCCGGACGCCTGATGGCAGGACAGCGCCCGTGGCGAACGCTGCGTGCGACTCAGCGGCAGTCTCGAGACCCGAGATCGCGTTCAGCATCCTGGGCACCTCCTTCCATTTGGCGTCGACAGACCCGCAGGACATGGCAGCAGCCTACGTAGCACTGCCGGGGCGGGGCAACTTCTTTTCTGAGGGAATCTGACCGCCATTTGGGGCTGCTCGGGAGGTACGGATCAGCCCCTCCTGCACCACTGAGACCACTAGCTCGCCGTCGCTCGTGTAGACCTCGCCGCGCGCGAGCCCTCTGGCTCCGCGAGCGACGGGAGAGTCCTGCGCGTACAGCAGCCACCGGTCGGCGCGGAACGGTCCGTGGAACCACATCGCGTGATCGAGGCTCGCCGCCGTCGTCCGCCCGTCCGTCCAGGACAGGCCGTGCGGGAGCAGCACCGAGTCCAGCAGGGTCATGTCGGACGCATAGGTCATCAGGCACACGTGCAGCAGCGGATCGTCGGGCAGTTCGCCATCCGCCCGGAGCCAGACCAGGTTGCGCGTCGTCCGCAGCGCGGGATCGCGCTCGGCTTCGAAGGTCAGGGGTCCGATGTACCGGATGTCGATCGGGTTGCCGCCGGACCACTCGCGGACAGACGGGCCGAACACCTTCTCCATCCGTTCGGCCGTCGGAACGATCGCGTCCGGCGGCGGGACCACGGGCATCGGGTCGGCGTGCTCGATCCCCGGCTCGTCGTGATGGAACGACGCGGAGAGCGTGAAGATCGTCTTGCCGTGCTGGACCGCCGACACCCGGCGGGTGGTGAACGAGCGGCCATCGCGGACCCGCTCCACCAGGTAGATCAGCGGAACCGTGGGATCGCCCGGCCGGATGAAGTAGGCGTGCAGTGAGTGCACGGGCCGGTCAGCGGGCACCGTGCGGCCGGCCGCGACCAGGGCCTGGCCCGCGACCTGGCCGCCGAACACTCGCTGCCGGCGCTCCCCCTCCGGACTGCGCCCGCGGAAGATGTCGACCTCGATCTGCTCCAGGTTGAGCAGGTCAACCACATTGTCGAGCGCCTTGCTCATACTCCCGCGTCACCAGCCTTGCTCGCGCCGTCTCCCGCTTGCCTGCGGGGCCCCGCCCGCCTCCCCATCCTCTTCACTTCCGGCTCGCTCACGATCGCCCAGCGCCCGCGCGGTCGGCCGCGGGGCGCGCGGGGACGGATCTCCTCGACGAACCTGGACGGCTTGCGGCTCCGGCGCGCGTCGGCCGACCGGGCCAGCGCCCACGACAGGCAGACGAGGTCCCGCGCCCTGGTCACCCCGACGTAGAGCAGCCGCCGCTCCTCCTCGATGGCGTCGTCAGTCTGCGCGTACACGATCGGCAGCATCCCGTCGGTGAGGCCGGCCAGGAACACCGCGTCCCATTCCAGCCCCTTGGCCGCGTGCAGCGAGGCCAGGGTCACCCCGTCCATCGCCGGGGCCTGCCCGAGGGCGGTGCGCGTCGCGAGTTCGGCGGCAAGATCGGCGAGCGATGCCCGCGGCGACCCGGCGAAGAAATCGTCGGCCAGCTGGGCCAGCGCCTCCAGTGACTCCCACCGCTCCCGCGCCCGGCCCCGGCCCGAAGGCGGCTCCAAGGTCAGCCCGATCCCCGACAGCACCGCCCGGACCTGACCGGCCGGCCCCTCGTCGGCCGACGCCGAACGTGCCGCGGCCCGCAGCAGGCCGACCGCCTGGCGCACCTCGCCCCGGTCGAAGAACCGCTCCGCTCCCTTGACCACGTACGGGACACCGACCTCGCCCAGCGCCTGCTCGAACGGAGGCGTCTGCGCGTTGGTCCGCACCAGCACCGCGATCTCCCGGGCGGCGGTCCCGGACCGGATCAGCGCCGCAGCCCGCCGCGCCACGGCCGCCGCCTCCTCCTGCTCGTCCCCGTACTCCGTGAACTCAGGCTCCGGGCCGGCGGGCCGCTCCGCCACGAGCACCGGCTCGCCCGGCCGGCGCACTGATACTCCCGGGACGCTCGCCATCCCCGGGCCACGCCCGGAACCGGGGCCAAAACTGCGGCCGAGACGGTTCGCTAGCGCGACGACCTGGGGCGTGGACCGGTAGTTGCGCACCAGCCTGATCACGGTTGCGTCAGGGAACTCGGCCGTGAAGCCGGTCAGGTATGAAGGGGTCGCTCCGGTAAAGGAGTAGATCGTCTGCCGCGGGTCGCCGACCACGCACACGTCATCCCGGTCCCCGGTCCAGGCATCGAGCAGGATCTTCTGCAATGGGTTGACATCCTGATACTCGTCCACGACGAAGTACGCATACCGGTCCCGCACCGCGGCGGCGGCTCTGGGATGCTCGGCGAGGATCGCCGCGGTGAGCTCGAGCACTGACTCGAAGTCGACCAGGTGCCGCTCGCGTCGCAGTTCCTCGTAGGCGGCATAGAGCCTGGAGAGCGGGATTGGTCCCAGGGGCTGTGTTCGGGAGGCCTTGGAACTGGCCTGCGGGTATTCCTCGGGCCGCACCCCGGTGACTTTTGCCCACTCGATCTCGCCGGCCGCGTCGCGCAGATCGGGCAGGCTCAGCTGCAGCCGCAGCTGGCGGGCGGCATCTGACATCAGGCTGATCTTGGAGTCCAGAACCCGCGGCGGAGGGCCGCCCACCGTCAGCGGCCAGAAGTGAGTGAGCTGGCGCAGCGCGGCCGCGTGGAAGGTCCGGGCCTGCACTCGCTCCATCCCGCCACCGGGCAGTGCCTGGCGGCCCAGCACCCGCAGCCGGCCGCGCAGCTCGCCGGCCGCGCGGGTGGTGAACGCGAGGGCGAGAACCCGCGCCGGGTCCATCACGCCGGTGGCCACCGCGTAGGCGATCCGGTGGGCGACCGCCCGGGTCTTGCCGGTGCCCGCGCCGGCCAGCACGCAGACCGGACCGCGGGCGGCCAGCGCGACCTCGCGCTGCTCTGGGTCGAGCGCGGCCAGCACAGCATCCGCGGAATCCATGGGTACACCTCCCGCTGCTTCGCTCACCCGCGCCTCGCCGCCGCCTCGCCTGCCCGCCTGCCGGCCATCATTCCGCATGCCGCCGACGCAAGCACCAGGCACCAGGCCCGTCTGCCGTGCCCGCGCAACATGACGCGGGAAGCCTGCGAACCGCGTACGCGTTAGTAATGTTCACTAGGGACGGCAGTGAAGGGAAGGACGGCCGATGGCATCGCCGCTGACCATGTACACCACCACGTGGTGCGCGTTCTGCAAGCGCCTCAAGCGCCAGCTGGCGGCCGACGGCATCGAGATGACCGAGATCGACATCGAGCAGGACCCCGCGGCCGCGGACTACGTCATGAGCGTGAATGGCGGGTTCCAGACCGTCCCGACCGTTGTCTTCCCCGACGGCAGCGCGCTCACGAACCCGTCGGCCGCGATGGTGAAGGAACGGCTGCGCGAATTGGCCGCGCTCTGATGTCCCGGAAACGACACAAGACCCAATCGCGCGTGCTCGATTCCGCCACCGAGGCAGGCCCGGGCTGGAGCGAGTTTTCCGGGGGCGCATCCGCTTCCGCCGCGCCCGGTACCAGCACGTCGGTGCGCTGCCCGTACCCGGCCAGGACGCTGTGGTCCGTCGCACCCCGGACGGGTGGCGGGTCGGCGATGATGACCTGCCCGACCTGACCTGCGCGATGGTGCTGGCCGACCTGCTCGCCGCCGAGCTGCCCACCGAGGTCCATCCGGCCATCCCTCCCGCTACTCCCGCTGCGGCGCAGCCCGGCGCCGACCGGCCGACCGACCGACGACGCGCGCGGGGACGGCATGCGGGCGAACCGCCAGCGGGCGAACGGCCAGCCGGGGAGGATGAGGCACACCGGCTGAGAACCACCGTCGGCCAGCTGGAGCACGCGCTGACCGCGCGGATCCGGGTCGAGCAGGCGATCGGCGTTCTGGCCGAGCGCCACCGCATCCGCCCCCGTCAGGCGTTCGAGCAGCTCAGATCGGCCGCACGGAACCGGGGCCGACGGGTAATCGACATCGCGGCCGACGTGGTCGCCAGCGCGTCGAACCCGCTGCTGCAGCTACCCGAGGAGCTGTCCCGGCAGCGCTCGGCTCCGCGGCACGGCGCCAGGCACTCCCGCCGCGTCCTCCGCTCCGAGTAGCTGGGGTAACCGGCTCCCTTCCCCGCCGAGTGGCTCGGTCATCGGCTCGCCCTCGGCAGCGCGCCACCCTCGCTTCCCCACGGTCGCCCATTTCATGATCTGGGTTCATGTCCCCGCGGATATTTGCGGCAGAGGTATTCAGATCATGAAAGATGACCCTTCGGGCGTTGCTCACGTGAGTGAGGTTACTCCTGGTTCATCCACGACCACGAAGGGTAGCAACAGGCCGAGGAGGGAGCGTGGACGACGAGCGGGACCACAGTGGGTATCCGGCCGCCTGACTACGGCCACAACGCCGCCGCGCTCGACGCTATGGGACGTATGGTCAGCAATGTCTCGGGCGGCAAACCGACCGCCGCCGTCACGCGGCCCGGGGAACGCCGCGACGACCTGATCATCCAGAACGCCGAGACCGCCGAGATCCGGGCCGCCGCGGCCGCCGAGATCCCAGCCCGAGCCGCCGCGGCCGCCCGCGCCGAGGCCGCGGTCGCCATCCCGGCTCCGCCGGACCTGTCGCCGCTGGCGGCCGCGGCCGAGCAACTGGTGCCGCCGCTGACGGCCGCGGCCGAGCGGGTCGCGCCGCCCGCGACGCTGGCCGACCGCGCCACGTCAGCCGCCAGGCCGCTGCGACACGCGGACCGGCCCACTCAGTGGAACCGCGGGCCGGGCTGAGCCGTCAGCCGGCAGCGAGCACGACGCCGGAGTGCGCCCACGGGCGGGTGAAGCCGATCGGGTTGCGGCCGCCGTAGGGCGCGATCCTGATCGCGAATCCGGTGGCGAAGGCCTCGATCATCATGCCGCCGCCGATCACCAGGCCAACGTGGCCAGGCGCGGTGGGCGTCCCGTCGGCGCCGACGAAGAAGACCAGGTCGCCCGGCTCGACCTGGCCGGCGGGCACCTGCGGCCCCCAGAGCCACTGCTGCCGGGAAGTGCGCGGGATGTCCACCCCAGCCGCCCGGTAGGCCATCATCACCAGGCCGGAGCAGTCGAAGGCGTCCGGCCCGGTCCCGCCCCACTGGTAGGGCTTGCCGAGCTGGGCCTCGGCGAAGGAGATCGCCGCGGCGACGGTCCCGTTCGGCTCCCGGCCGAGGCCCTTCTGGTCTGCCACCTGGCTGACGCCCGGCAGGCAGCCGGGAACGTTGTCGGCGGACACCGCGCTGACCGTGAAACCGCCGCTGGCGTAGCTCCCGGCGAAGGACATCACCAGCTGGACGTAGGAAGCCGAGTGGTTGTAGGCAAAGATCGCACCCGTGGCGTTGTCCAGCACCCCGTGCTCGACCAGGTACTTTGCCGCTCCGGCGATCGCGTCGGCAGGGTCATAGACGCTCGCGATCCCGTCGCCGTTGCCGTCGGTCGCGACGCCGTTCACCCGCTCGCTGGCCGGATGCACCGGAGCGCCGCCCCACTGGTTGCCCGCGGCGCCGCCGATGCCTATCTGCATCGGCCCGGCCGCGCCGAAAGCGTTCGCGCCGCTGTGCACGCCGGGCAGGGTGGACCTGCCGTCGTCGCTCTCCACCTTGCCGATGCCCGCCAGGACGACCCAGGGGACCCCGTACTTCCTCCCCGTAGCCTGAAACAGGGCCAGGTAGTCGGCGGGTATCGAGTTGCGGGCATCGGAGCTGACTGAGGGCTGCCGGCCCTGCGCAGCCGAGCAGCCGGTGCCCGACTCGAACAGCAGCCCGCTGCCGCCCACGATGAGCATCGGCGCGGTGATGAGCCCGGCCACCAGCAGGATGACGACGGTCACCAGCGCGAGCACCGCGCCCTTGCCCAGGCCACCCTCGCGCTGGCCGCCCGGGCCCAGCCGGTCCAGGCGGTCGAGGCGCCATCGCCATCTCATGTGTTGCCCGCCGAGGCCAGCTCGATGTCGCTGACCTGCCAGCTGCTGCCGACGCCGGTGACCGTCACCGCGTACCGCGCGGTCACCTGGCTTCGGCCGCTGGCGTCCGTGATCTCCTGGCTGATCGTCACCACGAAGGTCATGCTCGACGAGCCGAACGCCCGGAGCGAGCTGATCACTGCGGTGCCCGTGGCGACCTGCTTCTTGCTGGCCCGCTGGCTCGCGACACCCGGCACGGAATAGCCGGCCTCGAGGACCTGGGACAGCTCGGGCGTGATCAGGCTCCGCATCGAGTCGACGTAGGCGGCGGCGTTCTCGCTGTAGGAGTAGGTGCCGTAGGCGTCAGAGAACTGCGTGACCACGGCCGCGGCGCTGGCCAGCTCCGCCTGGGAGAACGGGAGCCACTGGTAGATGTCGAGGGCGGACGGCGTGGTCGCCGCCGGGGCCGGGCTGCTGGTCGCCGGTGCGGCAGACGGCCTGGTCTGCCGGGCCGGGGAATGCGCGGCGGCCTGCGGGCTGCTGTCGCCGCGCGCGGCCCGTGCCGCCGGCACGAACATGTAGATGCCCAGCGCGGCGAGGACCGCCGCGATCAGCGCGAAGAGCGCCTTCCGCTGGCCAGATGTCAGTTCCATGGGCGCATCGGTCTACTTCCGGCGCCGGATGGGGCGCAGCCAGAACGGTGCCAGGCCCGCTGGCTCGTCCGCGCCGGCGCGGCCGGCCAGGGGCAGGGCGGGAGGACCGGCATCCCGGGCGGGCTGGCGAGCGGGAGCCGCGCCGGCCGGGCGGGCCGGAGGCGCGACGGCGGGACGGCCCGGGGGCGCGGAGGGCTGGGCCGCGGGCGGCGCAGCGGCCGGGCCGGCCGAGGGCTGGGTCCTTGCCGGGCGCCCTGACGCTGGCGCAGGCCGACGAGGAGGCGGAGGAGCCTGGCGGCCTGCCGACGAGTCGGCCCAGGGTCCGCTCTGGCCATGACCGGCCGCACGCTGCCGCTCCCGCCCGCCCGCCGGGGCGGGACTGGCCGGGGGGCGCGCCTGCGGCTGCCTCGCAGGAGCACCGCGCCGCCAGGGCGATCCCGCGTCGGCGGGGCGGAGCGGCGCGGGCGCGGGCCCAGAACCGGCCGCGCCGGGGCCGGCCGGGGCAGGGCGGGCCGGGGCAGGGCCGGCCGGGGCTGGGCTTGACGGCGCCCGGCTGGCCGGGGCGGGACCCCCCTGCGCGCCGGACGACTGCACCGGCCACGTGGGGCGAGCGCGGACGGGGTCGGCCTGACCGGCACGCGCCTGACCGGCACGTGCCGGAGCGGGACGTGCCGGAGCGGGACGTGCCGGGCCGGGGCGTGCCGGACCAGGGCCAGGCTGCGCCGGGGGCTGGGCCGGGCGGTCGGCTCGGCCGGCCGCCGCTGCGGCGGCGTCCGCTGCCGTCCGGCCGGGCGGGATGGTCCCGGTGGCCGGGCCGCCGCTGCGAGCCCAGCCTCCCGGGGCTGACGCGACCGTCTCACGGGACGGGAGCTTCAGCGGCGGCGCGGTGCGGCCGGTGCCGTCACCGACCGAGGCGGCGGCCCAGGCCCGGGCGCGGGACGCCAGTCCCGCGCGGCTGCCCGCGCGCGCTCCCTCCGGCGCGATCCCGGCGCCGTTCCCGTCGGCGAGCGCGTAGCCGTCCTGGCCATCCAGGCTCGCTCCGTCCATGGCCTGCACGCCCGCCGCAGCCGCCCCGCCCGCGGCGGAACCGCCGACGCTGGCGGCCGCCCGCCCGGGATCGCGCCGCGCCCACCGGGCCGCGCGGTAGGCGGCGACGCCACCCGCGGCCGCGGCGGCGGCGCCGAGCGTGGTCGTGCGCAGGGTCGCGCGGGACCGCTCCAGGTCTATCTCGGCCCGCTCCCTGGAGCCGATCATGCCGTAGCCCACAGCGGAGAACAGGTGCTGGAACGGCCTGCGGTAGATGAAGACGGCGATGGTGACGAGCGCGATCATGAGGATCTTCAGCGCCCACGGGAGCACCGCGTCGCTGGTGCCCATGATCAGCGAGTAGGCGTAGAGCAGCACGCTGAGCACGAGCGCGACCGCCGCCTGCTTGAGCAGCACGCCGACGAGCATCTCGAACCAGCGCATCGCGACCACTCGCCCGAAGCCCGGATGCGTGCCGATCAGCAGGAAGAACGGCCCCGCCACGAGCAGCAGCAGGAAGCCGAGCTTCAGCATGATCAGCGTGACCGCGATCAGCAGCACCAGGACCCCGGCGACCGCCGCCGCGAACAAGGCCGCGAACGCGATCTCCAGCCGTGTCGTCCACTGCTTGCCCTGGAACAGCGGGTAGATGCCCGGGTCCCGCTCCTGGATGCTCGCGGCGATCCCGGAGTAGGTGGCCTGCTTGGCCTTGACCAGGGCAGGCGTCGGCTTCTCGTTGGCGGCGATGGCCTGCGCCCACAGCAGTTGCCGGCCGTAGGTGTTCACGGGGGTCGACGCGCCCGCGGGGCC
>WNFI01293538.1_pt1 | contig 20355 bp, 20 predicted proteins | sample 5400471 | NCBI WGS metagenome assembly WNFI01 (sample SAMN13153348, study PRJNA577476) | soil metagenome | isolation source: 100 cm saprolite on Douglas fir-dominated hillslope | place: USA:California | collected 2013-09-17
CGATGGACTTCTCGGCGAGAGCGACAACGAAAGGCGCCGCTCGCATTTGGCGCCGCCGGTCCTGTACGTCACCGCGCTCCTCCTCGACTCTACAGAGCCATTTTTTGGCCAACGATGCTGTTCTTGAGCTGGTCGTGGCCTTTCTCAACAGCATTCGCGCGCATAATCCGTCAATTGATTTGTGTTTCATTCCGTTTGATGAGTCATCCGCTCGGCTGCGACGACTGGAGTCGACGTACGGGTTCAGCGTATACGACGACCCCAAGGTCCTATCGGTGTGCGATCGCATCGGCGAAGCCTTCCATGGCCGCAAGTTAGGACATTATCGCGCGCTGGCGATCTGGAACGGGCCATTCGACGAATTCGTCTATATTGACGTCGACACGGTAATAGTCCGTTCTATCGACTGGGTGTTTGAGCATTTGACGGACTTCGATATCGTTACCTCGCACTCGCACATCGAGGACTACGTCCGCCGGGTGTGGAAGAAGTCAATCTGGTCTGTCGACTCTCCTCTACAAAGTGCTACGCCGGCTGTCCCTGCAACAGTATTGTGAGTTCAGCAACCCTATCCGACCCCACCACGAGATCGTAACCATCAAGTTGTTAAGCGAGCCTGGCACATGACTGGCACTAAGCACCTAGCTACTTTCTGGTGAAGAAATGACCGCTCAAGGAGCCGACCTGTCTCGATCGCGCGGCCGGTTCGCTGACCGATCGCTTCATTTTCTCGTTTCTCTATACAACGGCCCGCGCCCTTGCGAAGGTGGCGATGTTCATGAGATTGTCGGCGATCACGCCGAAGCCGACCCAGCGGTGCATGCCGTCGACCCCATGATAGCGACAGCGGCGCAGGCCATGGCGACGTTTGAGCACACTGATGCGGCCTTCGCACCCGACGCGCCAGCGTTGGCCGCGGCGGAACCAGGGCTGGCGCTCATAGGCCCGCCGCGCCGACACTGCCGTCGGCCCGGCCGGCCGCCTGCTTCGCCAGGCCGCACATGATGAAGCCGCGGCGATTCTTGAGCAAGGGAACACCCGGATACGCCAGCCGCGACTCGACTTAGTTCAAAGTTGCAATTCAGGCGCGATGGCGGCAACCACATCTGGCGAGTCTCGCAGCGTCAGGAAGATGGTCAGACACAACGCCCTTACGCCAACTCGAGCATCACATGAACGCGATTGTTCTTTTTCGATTTCACGGCTATTTCGACCTCTGTTATGAGCGCATCAAGCTTATAAAGCACTTTAACCCCACGTTGCCCGTTTACGCGCTATATGGCGGCCCGTCCACCGACCTCACGACCGCGACGCGGCGCTTAGCTCCGCTAGTAGAGGGCATATCGTCGATTGGCCGAGCGGACGCGCGCTGGAAGTGGCTGCATCAAGACATCGCCGTTAAAGAATGGTACGAGAGATACGGAAGGAAAATCACGTTTGATCAGGTATACGACTATGAATACGATCTTATTGTGGCTATGCCGCTCTCCTCCGTTCGATCGGGGGTCGGCCGACGATGGGTGGCCTTCAGCGGGTTAAAGTTGCTGAGCGAGGTGAAGAAGCGCTGGTACTGGACGGCCGTCGAGCCGTACGCGAGCGGCTTCGCGAGATACGCGCGCTTCATGAACGACCGTTACGGTCTCGAACGACAGACCTATGTCAGTCAGGGGCCTTTTCCCGTTCTGTCGCGCCAGTTTCTTGAGGCGTTATGCCTTCAGGAGTACCCTGACGATGTATTCGACTGGATCAACTGCGAAACGAGTTACCCGGGCATGGCGGAGGCTCTGGGATTCGAGATCGTAGACACGGGTCTGCACCCGGGCTGGACGCCGGCCATCCCGAGCATTCCTGCATCGCCGCTGTTTCATTGCGAGCGGATACCGTTAGTGTCTGCTTGCGATATGCTGAGAGAGCTGTCACAGCCCCGAGGGCTGCGGGCATTTCATCCAGTGAAAGAGATAATCGAAGCTCGGACAATTACTCGCGTGATGGGTCGCGAGCGCCCGTACCACAGGAACGAGGGGAGGCTAGATGCCGCAGAATGAGCCTTACAATGACGAGTTCTACGCGAAGTTTAGCGAGGGAAGCGTACGGTCTGCACGTGCAATATTGCCAGAGGTGTTCAATATCGTGGCGCCAAAGTCCGTAGCGGACCTCGGCTGCGGGACAGGAGCATGGTTGCACGTCGCCAAAGAACTCGGTATCACACACGTCAGGGGTTTCGATGGTATTCACGTGAACCGTGCCGCACTGTTGATTGCTGATGACGAGTTCGTGGCGTGTGAGCTAATGTCGGAGCCCTTGCTGGAGAGGCTCACGTCGACGTACGGTCGCTTCGAACTAACTCTGTGTCTCGAAGTGGCGGAACACCTTCCAGCAGAATCCGCGCGGTCGCTGATAAACGCCTTAGCGAATATGAGTGACGTGGTGTTGTTCTCGGCGGCGATCCCGTTTCAGGGCGGCATAAATCACATTAATGAGCAGTGGCCAGAGTACTGGGCCTTGCAATTTGAGTCTCTCGGCTATATTTGCTGTGATTGCCTACGGGAGCGGTTCTGGGCAAACCCAGCCGTCGAGTGGTGGTACGCTCAAAATATTCTTTTGTTTATTCATGAACGATGCGTGTCGGCTCGCCGTATTCCGCTACCGCAGTCGGGAAGGGGACGCCCGTTATCGATGGTTCATCCGCTGAACTACATATGTCGGGCGACAGCAGCCCCCTTGCCTCAGATGCAACGCTTCGCAACATTGTCAGGCGCGTGGTTGGCGCCGAGGATCGACTGAGTGCGATGTATGCGACCCGCCGGAGCGGGTCGGTAGCCCGAGGCACAACATGGGCGTGCTCGAGTTCCATCTGACTGTCGCTACGAAGTCCTCACCGGCAAAAGTCGCTATTTGATCCGTTTGTAGAGCCTGTCCAGTTGTTCCGTCCCTGACCAATTGCGGAGCCGTTAACGCACCGCAATGACGCCGATCCGAAGCCGCGCCATCGCGGTCATGACCTCCCCAAATAGTCCGCCACGCGTAGAATGAGGGTCCTCCGACGATGTGGTGCACGGAGTGACTATGTGGCTCACGTATCGTCGTCGTTCATCGAAGAGAGTCTAGCAGCCTCTACGTCCGCGGCGGACACATCTGGACGACAAAGACGTTCAGACGCACGTCTCTTAAGAGATCGAGTTGCGAGGACGCGTCCAGATCGTGAGCGTCCTGATCTGTTCGTGCACCTATCCAATACGACGGTTACATCCCCCCTCAGGAGTCGGAAAATGCATCCTACTGGGGTCGGCCACTTGTCGGTGTTGCGCCGTCCGAACTCGCGTGCGTCTAATCGAAGGTCCCATGCTAGAGATCAGTACAGGCCAGACAGAGAACAGCCTCTGGTATCGTGTCGTCGCTCAACGCAAACGCCTCCGTGGTGGCGGTGGTCCGTCTACTGGAGTCGCAGTACATGATGACGTGGTCAGGCTACAACTCCGGTAGCTGAATGCCGACTGTGGAGCTGGCAAATGCATTGGAACTCGCTTCTGCTCTTTCGTAAGTATGCACTGAGCTACATGAGCGCCGAATGTGACGTGCTTGAGGTTGGGCCTGACATTGGGTCGTGGGCGGTACGGGCTCTCAAGGGCCATGGCGTGTCGACGCTTGCGTGTGTCGCGGAGCACCTCGTGCGACGCTGGGATACTGTCGACCTGTTCCCGAACCCTCGTCTTACGTACATCGCTCAAGGGGAATACGACTTTCCCATCGAGGACAATTCGTACGATGTTGTCGTTTCGGCTAACGTGATGGAACACGTCCGTAAACCGTGGGTGTGGATTCGAGAGCTAACGAGGGTCTGCAGGCCGGGCGGCTACGTCGTGACGATCCTGCCTGCGAGCTGGCCGTATCACGAGGCACCTGTCGACTGCTGGCGAGCCTATCCGGAAGGGATGAAAGCCCTATATGAAGACGCTGGGCTGACGCCACTTGTCTTCGGGTGTGAAGTCCTGGAGGACTCAGGTCTACGACGCCGCATTCCTGGGCGGACCCAAGCGAACGTGCGAGGTACATCGTCAATGCCAATGCGGGTGGCGACGCAGGTACTTGCTCTGATCGGGTACCCGCTTGAAGCGGCGCATGACACAATTGCAATAGGGCGTAAGTAGGCGCTTGCCCACTTGCTATCTGTCGGCATCCATCGTTCGTGTCGAACTGATCCCGGTTCGGCCTGGCAGAAAGGGCGGATTGTGGCGGCCCCATCGCGGCAGCCGCGCACATTTGGGCTTCTAGTGGACCGTACACGACAGTTGTAAAGCATTAGGCGATCCGCCTTGCGGGGTCCGCGTAGGACCATCGGAAGGGGGTCGCGTCGGTATTGTAACGACGAATGTAGCGCAGAATCTTCCGGCGCAGATCGGCGACGGAGGTAAAGATACCGCGAGCGAGAATGTCGCGCTCGATTTTGGCAAACCAGAGCTCGACTTGGTTCAGCCAGGACGAATACGTGGGCGTGAAATGCAGGTGCACCCGCGGATGCGCGGCCAGAAACGTGCGGACCTTCTGCGTCTTGTGGGTGGCCAGATTGTCGAGAATGATGTGAATCTCGCGACTCCGTGGCTGCGTATCGACGACCTGGGCGAGAAACGCGAGGAAGTCGGCGCCCGTGTGCCGGGCGGCGGTCTGGCCGACGACTTCACCGGTCCGCGTGTTGAGCGCCGCATAGAGCGACAGCGTGCCGTGCCGGTGATACTCGAACCCATGGCGCTCGGCGCGGCCTGGCGAGAGCGGCAGCACGGGGTCGAGCCGGTCGAGGGCTTGGATGGCCGTCTTCTCGTCGAGGCAGAAGACGGCCGCATGTTGCGGCGGATCGAGATACAGCCCGATGACATCAGCCGCCTTCGTTTCAAACGCCGGGTCGGTCGACCGCATGTACCGGTCGAGGCGATGGGGCTGGAGACCCGCGCGTCGCCAGGCACGTTGCACAAACGTATGACTACTAAGCTTGAGCGCCTTCGCGAGCTTGCGCGTACTCCAGTGGGTCGAGCCGTCAGTCGGCGGCTTGCGGGTCCACGCGAGAATCCGGGCTTCGAGCGCCGGCGTCAACACCGTCGGCGTGTTGCCTCGATAGCGCCCGTCGAGACCGGGGACCCGCGCCTCCAGAAATCGTCGTTTCCATTTCCCAATCGTTCGCGAACTCTCGCCCAGCCCGCGTTGAATGTCGAGATACGACGCCCCGTGGGCCAGCCGCAGGATGATCTGCGCGCGCCGTGCGAGATCCGCGCGGCCGCGGCCGGCGCGCGCCAAGGCTTGCAGCGCTTCTCGCTCGTCAATCGTCAAGCGGATCGTCGTCTCAGGAGACTGTGGCATGCGCCACCCTACCACATTACAACTATCTAGTACAGTCCACTAGAGAGCGTTTGTGAGTTTCATGTGGTGACGTAGTCGTCAGGGAGGATGAGATCGACGCTGTGATCTGCAACGCGGGTGCCGCCGGGAAGTGCGCGCATATCGACGGAGCAAATCGGTCGTGATCCCCGCCTCGTCGAGGAGACCGAACCCGTCAGCGGCGTGGAGCATCTGCGGTTCCCGTCGTGCGGCCGCGACGCCGCGCGACGCTGTTCGGTGCCGTGCACGCTGCTGTTGATAGAGAACCGAGGCGATTCAACTCCGAGTGAGCGCCGGCGCGAACAACGAAGGTCCGCACCTGGGTATGCGGGTCACCTCGAGTTGGCGACCAAGGGTGAGAGCCGCCACCGGGCCAAGGACCTGCCGTGACCGAAGCGATCCGGGCGCAGCTGGGCCGGAAGATCGAGGACTGGGTGTTCGTACCGCCGGAGTTCCCGGCGAGTTCCATGGATTCGCAGGCCGGGCTCCACGTGGTCGTTGTAGATCATGTCGTAGTGGCAGGCGACGACTTCCAGCGGTCCCCGGCTGCAGCGCCTTCATCCCGCCCCGCGGCGTCGAGAAGGCGTGTTGAGGGAAGTCGAGCGCTGCTCGTCCTCCTTCCATAACATCGGGACGTCGAGGATCTACCCGGCAGAAGATGACGTTGGAGCCCTTGAGCTCTTCGAAGTACGGCCGGAATTGCAGGGGGCGATCTGTTTGGCGGCGTGGCTCACCCGCGTTGAACTCACCTCAGCGTTGCGGCCGAGTCGTTAGCACTCCTGCCGCTAACCATCCTACAGCCGTTGTTCGCGCCGTGAGATTCTCTGTAGCCCGCGTCTCTCGCTGTTCGTCCTCCTTCGTCGGCCTGAGTGACCTGCCAATCCACTATCGAACGGTTCGAGATTCTTCATGAGCGCTCCAGATTTCGAAGGACTCTACGACAAGTACCGAGGGTACACGATGATACCTCGGTCTCATTATCTCGACAACCTGCTGCTCGCGACCGCGGCGCACCACGTTGCCGGCGACATTGTTGAATGTGGCGTCTGGCGCGGAGGGATGATCGCGGGAATAGCCGATGTTCTAGGTCCGGAGCGGGCCTATTATCTTTACGACAGTTATCAGGGCTTACCCAAGGCCGCAGGTATCGATGGGGAGCGCGCACTGACCTGGCAGGCGGACACATCGTCGCCCGAGTACTATGACAATTGTACAGCGCCGGAGCACGTTGCAGTCGAAGCGATGGGTTTGTCCTGTGCGCAGAAGGTTCAGAGTATAAGGGGATGGTTTTCGCAGACGGTTTCGCGTACGTGTCACCCTGCTGGCATCGCGTTGCTCCGGCTTGACGCCGACTGGTACGAATCGACGCTACACTGCCTACGTGCGATGTTTCCGCAAGTGGTCACCAACGGTATCGTCATCATCGATGATTACTATACCTGGGACGGCTGCACTCGAGCCGTTCACGACTATTTGTCAGAAGGGAAGCACGCCGCGTGCATTCGATGTACGGCCACTGGGGTCTGCTACATCGTAAAATAACCCACCTGAGCCTGACGGCTGGCGTGTAAGCGTCCAACATACACCGCAACAGTAGTAGGTGGATGCTGGCTGCGGGAACCCGAGCGTTTGCCGATGCGGCGGAGTCAGTTTGCGCTGCAGATCACACCGAACGACGAAGAGATCAATATGCTGCAGATCGACCCGAAACGGGGTGGTCCAAGGCACAGCGAAGGGGTGTCGGACACACCCTTGTCGTTCCGACTCGGCACGTCGAGTCAGTCTTCGGCCTGAGTGCAGGTGAATTGGGCGACCTGTGGGACAGCGGTGCGCGAGGCCAAACTCGCCCTCGACGCGGATCTGCATCGGTCGGGATGGCTTCAAACTCGCAAGACACCGCCACATGACCTGAATCTCGCGCGCGATCGGTATCGCGCGCTGCTCAAGAAGCGAGCGGAAGATGTCAAGAAAAAGTAACGTGCAGATCACGCCGTCTACGGGCAACGTATTTCGCGATCTCGGGTTCTCCTCGGAAGAAGCCCAGCATCTGCTCATCCGCGCGGACCTGTTGATCCAGCTGCAGAAGACGATCGCGTCCCGCGGACTTACACAAATGAAGGCAGCGAAGATTCTGCGCGTCACGCAACCACGCGTCAGCGATCTGCTCCGAGGACGGATCGACCTGTTCAGCACCGACAGCTTGATCGGCATGCTGGCTCGCCTTGGCGTCGAGGTGCGGCTCGTGCTGAAACCCGCGCGGCGCAGAGTCGCGTGAGGACGACGGTGAGCGATCAGTGAAACCAATCGTGACTTTGGGTGAGCTTGCCAATGCGGCTTCTCCTCAGCCGCGAATACACTCGTGTCGCTCTATTGAGGAAGCGTCTGATACATCCCCATCAACTGATTTCGCTCCCCAGATAGGTACGCGGACACGGCGGGCGAGGTTGTGGCGCCCTGCCCTACCCGTAAGGCCGCCAGTTTTGCGGGGAATCGCAACGTTCTGATCTGCGTGCGTTGTGCCGGTCCGGTTTCGGGATCGTTGAGCGCAAACAACAGCGAGTCTCTGAACGCGCTCATGGTCTCGAGCGTAGCGGCCAAAGATCGTGGCTCACCGGGCGTATAGAGAACTTTTGAGATTCTGTGCGACTCTTGGTCGGACAGATGAAGTTCCTCGCCGGGATCGTAATCGTTGTGAGTGTACTGAACTCGGGAGACCAGCTGGCCCTTCGTGATCAGCACTGAATAGAAGCCGCCATTCGTGGTTGTTGCTTGCTTACCAGTCGGCTTGCCACCTTGCCAGACGCTGACGGTAACCCCGTCGAGCGTCTTGCCCCTGCTGTCATAGACGTGGCCCTCGATCTGGAACGACTGTCCATCGATGCCCGGCGTCCACATCAAAGTCACAACGAGAACCAGAGCGACTCGACCTGCGCGAGAAGTGTACGGTGTCATAGGACCTCGAGCGACATGAGCGCAGTCGCGGTTTTGACATCAGGTGGGATTGTGCCTTGCTCAGCGCCGATCTGCCCGACGAGCAGAAGGTAGTCGCCGCGGTGACTGGCTGGCACGGTCATTCGATAAGCCTTGAAACCTCCGTTCGGGCTGCCCTCAGGCGTCAGGCTCAGAGGCACGTAACTGTTCGCGCCTTGCTCAACCCGAACGCGAAATGCCTGGAGCCTCAACCTGTGGCCCGGCTGCGCCACGATGCGCGCGTCAAAGGATGGCGTGTCGACGGCGAACGGCTTGGACGGGACCCGCACAAGTTGAAAGTCGCTCAGAGAACCGTTAGTTTTATCTAGTCCGGCCGTCGAGATAGCTTTCACCTGATAGTCATTCAGCCATGGCGGATCAGGACTTTGAGCGGCCTCGAATGGCGCGGCAGATGCGATGTCGAGCGCAACGTCCGCCGGAACCCGCGTGGCCGACAGCCACCAGAATGCAATTGCAGCCACGATCACAACGGCGAGCGACAAAGCGTTCAAGTAGGTTGCCGCGTCGTGTGCGATCAACCGAACCGGCCGGCGCTGGGCGATCTTATAGTCATCAACGGTCATATGAGCGGGTCCGCCCGCTCCCTCACGCGGGCGAGGCTCGTAATACGACCACTTCGCCGAATCGAAACGATTTCGTAGTCCAGGGACCTCACGAAGCGTGGCATGGGCAACCCATTGACCGTGGATGACCAGCCTGCGAATGAGATTCCCGGGAAACACGTCGAAGTCCGTGCGGATGTCCTTCAGCCGTTCCTGTTCTTCCACGAGGGGCGGCGAGGTGGGCGCCCCCACTGTCGCTTCGCTGCCTGGGCGTACAACGCGATGAATGCGAATGTGCACCCAGCCGACCGGTGTCTCGGCGGCCGTGCGAAGCGTCCGCTCGTCCGAGTCGTAGAGACGGCCTGCCGCGATGTCGTACGACCGCTGGAGCCCTTTGACGAATTTTGAAGGCGACCACCGGCTGCCGAAACTCGCCCATGCGGGGACGCTGCTGGCATCACTGACGATTACGAACCCCGGCTGGCCTCCCGGCGCCTGAAACGGGTCGAGACCCAGGTTGTCATAGACGCCGCCGTCGGTGAGGAAGAGCCGCGTGAGCTTGAAGAATTCTTCCCTGCGTTTGCCAACGCTCCTCGGCGTGAGGATGACCGGACTGAAGAGGACCGGGAACGCCGATGACGCCGCCACAGCCAGTGCAATAGGTTGATCAGCAATTGTCGAAGGCTCTTTCGTCCCTGAATATGGATGCCAGAGGCCATCGTGGCTGAAGAAACATGGTTTGCCGGATTCGAGGTCGGTGGCGAGAATCCGCAGATTCCGCGTCGGTCGGGCAAGGCGATGCAGCGCTTCGTTTGAATAGAGCTTCTTCCCGTAGTAGTCAATGAGCAGGCGCGTGGGCGAGCTTTTCCAGAACCGGATAAGCCGCTCGGCAGAATACGCGCGGCGGACGATCCGCCCGCGCAGATCGAACTGCGCAAAGTCGACGAGCTCCTGCGCGCGTCGGTCGAAGCCGTCTCCGAGGTAATCCTCCCAGTAGAGAACGAGGTGAGCTGCGAGAACGCTCCCACCCGAGACCGACGTTATCTGGGTAACCTGCTCCAGAAGGCCAACATCGCGGAGGTATTTGACCACCCCGAGATGAAAGAGCATTGCCCGGAACCCTCCGCCTGACAGGGCAAGCCCCAGGGGCTTCGCCGTTTCCTGAGGGGGGGCCGTCGAACGCTCGTTCGGCGACTGCGGTGGCTCGGTCGGCGTTGTCATGGACGGCTCTCAATTCGGCAGCCGAGTGGATGCTACCGCAACTAGGAGGCAGCTCGCGCGAATCTTACTCGGTCTTGGCGAGATCCGCGGCTCCTAGCCTGGGGAGTAAAACAGCTGCCGTGGCGTTATCGATCGAGTCTGTCGCTTAGCGGCGAAGTGAGGCAGCAGTACGAGCTCTCACGAATGAAGAATGGGCAGCGGCGCCGGCGGACGACGACGCCTATTTGCTGCAGCGCCACCCCTCTCAGACGACGACGATGTCGCGGGTTCGACGACCGACAAATTCTGAGATACGGCGTCGTCAGCGTTGCCAGAGCTTGGCACAACAGCTTCTCCTCGGCCATAGATGTGCCGCAACATCATGAACATGCGTGGAACGGACTTCTGCCTGTCACGCCGGAGGCCGCGAGTTCGAGCCTCGTCGACCCCGCCATTTACCTGAAAGTACAGCACTTATACTGCTGAGTTGATCTCCGCAGCCTCCGGCCCGAAAGGCCGGAGGCCTTACATCTCCGTAGCGCTGGTCGCGATTTCCGGGCATTTCCATTGAGTTCTGCGCACACGGTCGGCGGCTCGCCGGATTCGCGCGCGAATCCTGCCAACTAGCTTGCCACTTCGCTTGCCACCCTGGCTCGACAGGTGGTAGTCCAATGGACTACACTTGGCGAGTGTCGGAGTCGCTCGTCACGGTCGTCGAGACGCCGGAATTCATTCGCCGCATCGACAAGTTGATGGACGACGACGAGCGAGCCGCGCTCATCTTGTATCTCGCGGAGAACCCGACGGCTGGTGATCTGATTCCGGGAACGGGCGGTGTTCGCAAACTGCGGTGGGGTCTGGAAGGCCGTGGCAAGCGCGGAGGCGCGGAGAATCATGAGCAAGGCAGCGAACAGCATCCGCAAGGGTCTCGAAGAGGCGGTCGCCTATGCGAAGGGACGTGGGGCGACGAAGGGCTACCGCGTTCAGGTGCCCGAGCACGTCGACGTGAAGGCTATTCGGACGAAGTTGGGAATGACACAGCAGGCGTTCGCCGGACGTTTCGGATTCAGCATCAACACGCTACGTCATTGGGAACAGGGGAAGCGCGAACCGGAAGGACCGACGCGGGCATACCTGCTTGTCATCGACCGTGCCCCAAATGCCGTCCAACGGGCACTTCGGATCGCATAAAGTCAACATCGAGAGCTCAAACGACACGCGAGGCAACAAGGTTGGGCCAACTCTGATGAACCTCGACGACGCATTGCTTGAGGCGCGGATCAAGATCGGTGAAGTTAATCGCCGTCGGGCTGAGCAACTCGCGCGATCTGTACTTCCTGTGTTTGCAGAGGACCGGCAGGTGCAACCTGCGAGATTGAGCTCATGCGTTTTAGTTGCAGTAGACGGACACCATTTCGCGTTCACCGCTGCTCACGTGTTGAAGGAGGCTGGAGAATCGCTCTTGTGGATTGGTGCGGTGCCGAATCGCAAGCTGCGGCGTAAACCGGTTGGAGAGTCCGGACGCCGTGTCGGCAATCCATATATCGGACGTCGCGCCGGCGGCCGACCCGCGGCGGTTGTATGCGACGCGAGTTCCGTCGCGCGACATTTGCACGCTTCCGAGGAATCCACCCTCGCCGAGCCTGGCGTCTGTGGGGCCGGAGCGAGTAAACCACCGGAGTTCCGAGCCCGAGATGACCGATCCGGGCTGATAGACCAGCACGCCGTTCTCGGACGCGCTGAAGACTCCTGCGGGAGTGCCGCCGAAAGCCTGGACGCTCTCGACGACCGGGGACGCATCGCCAGTGAGCACGCGGCGATCGGCGTCGAACGGGTGCGCCATCAGTGTCGAGCCGCGCATATACAGCAGGTGTCCCGCGGAATACGCGGTATTCGAGGATTCGGTCTCGACGAGTTGTGTGATGTCAGGCGCATCGAGGGAGTCGAGATACCGCCAGCCGCGCGCAACACGGGCGGTCAGGACCCGGAACACGAAGTGGCGTCCGTCGGGCAGGAAGGCTGGCCGGGAATGCAGCCCTTCGGCCGGCGTCGCGCTGGATCCCGACGCCCGGCAGGTTGGTCGCGAAAATGATCACGCCTTGCGCGTTCCAACTGCCGCCGAGCAAATTGCGCACGTCGCAGAGCTCGACGGGGGCACCGCCGGAAACGTCCACACGCTTCAGTTTTCCTGACGGCTGCGGCACGTAGAACGCGGTGTGACGGCTGTCCGGCGACCAGAACGGCGACCAGGCGCCGTCCGTTCCTGGAATCATCCGCGGCGCGACCGCTGAGCGCGCGCGTACCCAGATCCGCCGCACGCCGTCCGGGCCCGTGGCGAGGAACGCGAGCTGCCGTCCGTCGGGCGAGAGCGCGAGCGGGCGGCCGCCGCGGCTAGCCAGGGCATCGCGCGGCGCCGCGGCCGCTCGACGGCCTGAGGCATCTCGGTCGTGCGCGACGACGCCGACAGCGACTCCAGCGCGAACGCGAGATCGCCGGCCGACTGAAATCGCGCCGCCGGATTTTTCTCGAGACACCGATCGATGAGGCGCGTGAGCGCGGGTGGAATATGACGCTCGGCGGCCGGCAGGTCGGGCGGATCGTCCTTGAGAATGGCGGTTGCGACGTCCATCGACGTCTCGCCGCGAAAGGCTCGAGCGCCGGCGAGCAGCTCGTACAGCACGGCGCCAATGGCGAAGATGTCCGTGCGTGGATCGACCGGCTGTCCGCGCACTTGCTCGGGCGCCATGTAGCCGGCCGTACCCATCACCGAACCTGGCGCGGTCCCGGCCTGCCGCGTCGAGGCGTCCTCCGCCGGCGGCGCCGGGCTTCCGTCAGCTTCGCGAGCCCGAAGTCGAGAATCTTCACGACGCCGTCGTCGGTGACGAAGACGTTCTCCGGCTTCAGGTCGCGATGGACGATGTTCTTCTGGTGCGCCGCGGCGAGGCCGCGCGCGATCCGCACGGCGATGTCGACGGCCTTGCGTACCGCCATCGGCCCGCCGACGATTCGTTCGCGCAGAGTCATGCCGTGAAGCAGCTCCGACACGATGTATGGCGAGGAGTCGTGCGTACCGATGTCGTGCACCGCCAGAATGTTGGGGTGGGTCAGCGCCGCCGCGGCGCGCGCTTCCTGCTCGAACCGGCGCACGCGTTCGGCATCGGTGGCAAACGCCGTGGGAATGACTTTGATCGCGACGTCCCGGCCCAGGCGCGAGTCGTGCGCCTTGTAGACCTCGCCCATCCCCCCTTCGCCGAGCTTGGCCACGACTTGGTAAAAACCTAGCCGGCTGCCAGGAACCACGGACATCTTAGGGGGGAAGTCTACTTCGGGTGAGGGCAACCAAATCCCGGGATGCCCCATCTAATGTGTGGGCTCATATCTAGGGCCCCTAAAGGAGCGCCGCGTTTGGACAAGGACAAGCTGGACATCCCCCAGGGCACGCTCGACCTGATGATTCTCACGATCCTGACCCGTGAGCCCATGCACGGGTATGGGATCTCGACTCGGCTCACCACCCTCAGCCGCGGCCACTTCCAGATCAATCCAGGCTCGTTGTTTCCGTCGCTTTACCGGCTGGAAGCGGACGGGAAGCTGAAAGCCGAATGGCGCGAGACCGAAAACGGCCGCCGCGCCAAGTACTACCGCCTCACCGCATCCGGCCGGCGGCAACTCGAACAGCATCGTGAACGGTGGAACCGTGTCTGCTTCGCGGTGACCATCGTCCTGGAGGGAGCATGATTCTGCTTCATCGTCTTGCGTCGATCGTGCGGTGGATATTCAGGCGGAACAGGGCGGAGGCCGAGTTGAACGACGAGATGCAGTCGTTCATCGACATGGCCGCCGCCGATCACGTGCGCGACGGCGCGACGCCCGCCGGAGCGCGCCGGCTGGCCGCGCTGCAACTCGGAGGACTCGAACAGGCGAAGGAGCGCGTGCGAACCGGCCGCCACGGCGGCTGGCTCGACGGCGCCGCGGGGGACGTGCGCTACGGCCTGCGGCAGCTGCGACGCAATCCAGCATTCTCCATCGTCGCCATCGCGACGCTCGCCCTCGGCATCGGCGGCATCACGGCGATGTTCAGCGTCTTCGACGCGGTGTTGATCCGTCCGATGCCTTACGCCGAGGCGGACCGGCTCGTGATGGTCTGGGACGACATGACCGGCCGCGATGTCACCACCAAACTCACCCCCGCGCCCGCGGAATGGCTCGAGTGGCGCCGGCTCAATACCGTGTTCACGGACCTCGCTATCAGCGAGTCCGTCGAGGCGACGGTGTCGGGCGACGGCGATCCGGAGCAGGTGCCGGCGCGGAACGTCTCGTGGACCTTCTGGAGCGTCCTTGGCGTGAAGCCGGGCGCCGGCCGCGTCTTCACGGAGGACGAGGACAACAAGGGCGTCAAGGTCGTGGTGATCAGCCACGCGCTGTGGCAGCGCCGTTTCGGCGGGAGGCCCGACGCGATCGGACGCACGCTGTCGATCAACGACCAGCCCTACGAAGTGATCGGCATCACGCCGCCGAACTTCTACTTCATGCCGTCGCGCGACATCGATCTCTGGTTGCCTGCGTCGCTTCCGCCCTTCAAGCGCACCAACTTCACCTGGCACTCCGCCATGGTCGTCGCGAGGCTCAAGCCCGGCGTCACCCTGCAGCACGCACGGGAATCGATGCGGGCGTTGAGCCTGCAGGTGACCGCGAAGGATTTCCGCGGTCCGCATCCGGTGCTCGTCATTCCGCTGCGCGACGAGATCGCGGGCAGGACGCAAACCGCGTTGACCGTGCTGCTCTGGGCGTCGGCCGCGCTCCTGCTGATCGCGTGCGTCAATCTGACGAATCTGCTGCTCTCGCGCGGCGCCGCCCGCGGCCGGGAAGTCGCGGTGCGCGTGGCGCTTGGCGCCGGGCGCGGACGGCTCGTCCGTCAATTCTTCACCGAGAGCCTGGCGCTCGCCGCACTGGGAGCGCTCGGCGGAGTAGCTCTCGCGGTTGCCGCCATGCGCTTTCTCGAACGGCTCGTGCCCGAGGCGATGGGCGACGCCGCCCGGCTCACGCTCGACTGGCGCGTGCTGGCGTTTTCGACGGCCGTGGCGGTCGCCGCCGCCCTGACCTTCGGACTCGTGCCGGCGCTGCGCGGATCGCGATTCGTGCCACAGGACGCGATGCGGGACGGCGGCCGCGGTTCGACCGGCGCGCGCAGCCACTGGTTCCAGCATTCGCTGATCGTCGTCGAGACCGCGCTCGCGGTCATGCTGCTGACGTGCGGCGGCCTGCTGCTGCAGACGTTCCAGCACCTGCGGCACGCGGACATCGGCATGAAGACGGAACGGCTGCTGACGTTCGAGACGCCCGTGTTCCATTACGCCAAGGATTTCGATCGCCGGGTCGCCTTCATCAACGCGGAAGTGGAGAAGGTCCGCGCGATCCCCGGCGTCATCAGCGCCGCATCGATCAATCTCATCCCCTTCACCAATTTCGCCAACGCCACCTTCTACCTGCTGGAAGGGCAGGCGAGATCGCGCGTGGCCGGCCAGGTCGCCCTCATCCGCAACGTCAGCCGCGACTACTTTGCGACCGTCGGCGCGCAGCTGCGGGAAGGGAGGTTCTTCACGGCGGACGATCGGAGGTCGCCCGCTCCCGTGGCGATCGTCAACGAACAGTTCGTGAAGCGCGCCTATCCCGGCCAGTCGCCTCTCGGCAAACGATTCAAGTTCGGCGCCCTTGGGGAAAAGGGCTACTGGTACACGATCGTCGGCGTGGTCAAGCAGATCCCCGAGAGTGGAGTGCTCGACGTCGCCAAGCCGACGGTTTACAAGGTCTACGAACAGTCCGACCAGGGCAGCGATTTGGCCTGCGGCATCGTGGTTCGGACCGCCGTGGATCCTGAGTCGATCGTCTCTGCCGTTCGTCAGGCGATCTGGTCGCTCGACAGTACGCAGCCGATCGCGCATATCCGGACGATGGACGCGATGATCGATCGGCAGCTGTCGACATCGTCGCAGAGTGCGGCGCTGCTGGGCGCGTTCGCCGTGCTCGCCCTGCTGCTCGCCTCGCTCGGCATCTATGGCGTGCTCTCGTACGCCGTGACCCAGCGTACCAACGAGATCGGCGTGCGCATGGCGCTGGGCGCGACGTCGGGAGAGATCCTGCGATCGTTCGCCCGGCGAGGCCTGAGCTTGACCGTCACCGGCCTCGTCCTCGGACTCGTTGGGGCCGCGGGCGCGTCGCGTTTACTGACGTCGCTGTTGTACGGGTTCCGGCCGGGCTACGTCGCGACCGCGGGGATTGTCTCGCTGATTCTGGTCACCGTGGCGGCGGCCGCATGCCTGGTTCCGGCTCGCCGCGCGTCGCGGACGGATCCTATGGTCGCGCTGCGGCAGGAGTAGGTCGGCCGCCGTCGCCAGGCTTCCGACAGGTATTGATTTGAATCCATATTGGTCGAGAATGGAAGCATGAAGACCACCGTGGATATTCCTGAGGATGAACTGAAGGACGCGATGCGCTTTACGAAGGCGAAGACCAAGCGCGAGGCGGTCGTCAAGGTTCTGAAGGAGTTCAATCGTCGGCGGCGCATGGCGGAGTTGGTCAAGTACTCCGGGAGCTTCAGCGACAAGTTCCCGACCAACGATGAAATCGAGGCAATCGACCTCAAGCGCGAGCGGATACTCCATGGCCGTCCTCGTCGATAGCTCGCTGTGACTATGAGATATCTGCCGACGTTGGGGAGCGGGTGATTCGACTGGGCGATCGCGGCCGGGCTTCCGGTGTGAGTGTGCCACTCTCGGATCTGCTCGTCTTCGCGTGCGCCAAGATCCATGGGCTCGGCATCGCGCACGACGACGGGCATTTTGACGAATTGGCGAAACTCGAGGCGTGATGCCGCTCACCGTTTGGCGGTCCTGAGTGACAGAGCGCAGAGGAGACCCGTGCCGATGCCGACGTCGGCGACCTGCTGATCCGGCTTGCCACTTCAGCTTCTCCTCAGCCGTAGATGTCACGCCGCATCAGCCACTTGGAACAAACAGACTTCTCCCTGTCACGCCGGAGCTCGCGAGTTCGAGTCTCGTCGACCCCGCCATTTACTCCTTACAAGTCAATGACTTCCGGTCAGTCGAGTGGGTTGGCAGCAACCCATACGAAACCCTTCCCGGGCTTCGTCCGAATCCCTGTCCACCGCTTTATCTGCGGGTCTCTCGAGCCGATCTCGGTTTGTTGACTGATACACACAAATCAGTCACTCTTACACATCATGGAGCGTTCATGCGGACGAACATCGAAATCGACGATCGCTTGATGCGGCAGGCGATGCGAAGCAGCGGCGCCCGCACCAAGCGCGCGGCTGTCGAAGAGGGATTGCGTCTGCTGATTCGGACGCGCAGCCAGAAGAGCATTCGTCGCCTGCGAGGGCAGGTTGCCTGGGAAGGCGATCTCGAGACATCGCGTCAAGGGCGCGTGGCAGAGTAGCGACGTGGTGATCGTCGACACGACCGTCTGGGTCGATTACTTCCGCGGCGTCACGAATCCCGAGACCGAGTGGGTGCACGCGGCGCTGGACCGACAGCGTCTCGGCCTCACTGATCTCATCCTCTGCAAGGTGCTCCAGGGCGTTCGGGACGACGCTGCCGCGAAGGCCGTCGAACGCGAGTTGCTCAAGCTGGAGGTGTTCGACGTGCGCGGCGCCGATTTGGCTCGCGAGGCTGCGCACAACTATCGGGCGCTTCGCGGCCACGGCCACACTGTTCGCAAAACGATCGCCTGCCTGATTGCGACGTTCTGCATTCGCGCGCAGCACTCGCTCATTCATCGGGACCGAGACTTCGATCCGTTCGAGCAGTTCCTCGAGCTCTCGATCATTCACGCCTGAAGCCAACGTTCTCCCGGGGCGGCGGCCGGCATCTCGACGAACGCGACGCCGCCCGCGAACGGCGGCGACAGCAGGCTCGAGATTCCGGCAGCAGCGCCCTCGAGAAGCCGCGCGCGATCCGCTGATCATCGGCGGGGTGACGGTAGTGATGGTGGTCGTCGCGGTCGTGGCCTGCCTGCCGCCGGTGCGGCGCCTAGCGTCGATCGATCCGATGGAGGCTGTGCGGTTGCCGGAATCGCGATGCCACGATCGATAGGAATCTATTGAGCGGTAGCGTCGACCCGCCGCGGTTGCTTTGCGCGCAGCCGGGGGATGGCGTCGCGCCCCTCCACACACTCGAAGAACTCCCTTACTTCCTGCCACGAACTCACGCGCGGATAGTGGAACTCGTCCGCATTGTGCGGCGCGGAGTAGAGGAGTGGCTTCCCCCTGAAACGCGGGAAGTGCCGCGGTCGATCGTCGATCAGGTAGTCCGCATCCACCAGCCCCTTGTCCCCGCAGAAGACGATGTTCGACGCCGGGATGAAGGGGAAGTGGCGCTCGAGCCAACGGAACTTGGCGTCGAACGAGCACGGCACATCCATCGCCGACGTGACGATCAGGACGTCATGGCGTGAGGCGAGGTCGCGGACGACGTCCTGGCAGCCGGGCATCACGTCGAGCGCGGCAAAAAACGACGCGTCGTACATCGCCTCCACCGCCGTGCGCTGTTCCGGTGGCACCACGTCTTCCAGGTGCCGGCCGTTCAGATCGGCGATGCGCACGGTGGCGCCGAACGTCGCGGTGTAGCGCCGCAGATGCTCGGCGAGCGCATCGGCCATTACTTCGTCCATGTCGATCGCGATGCGCAGCCGCCGCGATTCCCACTCGCGGCTCGCCAGGAGGCGCCGGTAGGTGACCGCCGACACGAGCAGGAACGAGACGGCGTTGGCGCCGACGATAGGTCCGGAGCCGATCATCAACCCGTAGGCGAACCAGAGCCCTTGGCCCCCCAGATAGATGGCGAGCATCACCGGGGAGAGTTCCTTGTTGCCGCGCTTTCCCAGGGAGAAGAACTGCGGCAGGAAGGCCAGCGTCGTGCACAGTGCGGCCGCGGTGCCGGCCACAGCCGTCCACGCGATCGGCATCATTGCCATACCTCAGGGTGCCCCGGAACCCTGTTGCCGTCCAGTGAAACATTTTGGCTGATCTGATAACGTCAGGTTATGGACATCGGACTGGCGGATTTCGAAGCGGTGGTCGCACTCGCCGATACGCTGCACTTCGGGCGGGCGTCGGATCGGCTGCACGTGTCGCAGCCGGCGTTGAGCAAGCGCGTGCGCAAGTTGGAGGATCGCATCGGTGGGCCGCTGCTGGTCCGCCGCTACCGTGACGTGCGCCTGACGGAAGCCGGCCGCCTGCTCGCGGAGCGCGGGCGGCTCCTGCTGCGCGAGTCGGCGGCGACGGTGGCCTTGTCCCAGCGCGCCGCGCGCGGCGAAGCGGGACGCCTGCGGATCGGGTTCGGGATCGCCAGCATCATCGGCCTCCTGCCGGACGTGCTGTTGCGTTTCCGCGGGAGCCATCCAGACGTGCAGCTCGAGCTGCGCGACATGTCCACCCCCGATCAGGTCGCCGCCCTGACGACGGGTGAGATCGACGTCGGATTCGTGCGTCTGCCGGTCACCGCTGGACGACTGGTCGTGCGTCCCGTTCTCGACGAGCGGCTCGTGCTCGCGATCGGTCCGCGGAGCCCGTGGCAGCCGCGCCTCGGTCTGCGCTCCGTGGCGCCAGAACCGTTCATCATCATCGCGCGCGCTCGCTCGGCGAGTTTCTACGATCACGTTGTGAGCGTGTGTGCGGCGACCGGGTTCACGCCGCGGATCGTCCAAGAAGCCAACGAGCTGTTCACCGTGCTGTCGCTGGTGGGCGCCGGACTCGGCGTGTCGCTGGTGCCGCGCTCCGCCGCATCGATGCAGCTGCCCGGGATCCGGTTTCGGGAGCTGACGCTGCCGGAAGCCGCGTGGGACATCGGCGTCGCGTGGCATCGCGATGTCGGCAATGTGCCCCTCGTCCAGCGCTTCGTCGGTATGGTGCGAGCGGCGCGTCCGGCAGCGCGCAAGCGGCGGGTGTCGCCCCGCCAGGACTGAGAGTAACGTCTCACTGAACGCGAGGGACGCGCGCCATGCCGCCGGCGCCGCACGCTTCCCGCGTAGGTGATGATCGCCGCCGCATCGCGCACCCAGTGGCAACGGCTTTCCGTCGGCACCCGGCGTGAGCAGATCGCAACACGTTCGAGGTGCGTGGACCACGGCCTGTCTTCTTAGCCAAGCTAGATCAAATCCTCCATCCCCGCGACTCGCATGAGACGCGCATAACGCGGATCCACGGCCAGTCCGCGGTAGTCCACGGGAAGATCGACTA
>WNFI01686750.1_pt1 | contig 20353 bp, 38 predicted proteins | sample 5400471 | NCBI WGS metagenome assembly WNFI01 (sample SAMN13153348, study PRJNA577476) | soil metagenome | isolation source: 100 cm saprolite on Douglas fir-dominated hillslope | place: USA:California | collected 2013-09-17
CCCGCGCGACCTCCCTTTATTGGTTTATTCCTCCGCCATTTACCCATCAGTAATAACCATTCCTTTACCAACACATAGGAAAGCCCTCGCGAGCCCGAATCATAACCCGCGAGGGCCATTACGCACACCATTTTTAAAACTGGCGGCAACCTATCCCCCTGCCATAATCGAAATGGCGCCCCTTGACCGCAGAGGATTATTACGGCATTCCCAATCAGGAATTGGGTAATCACCAGATGAGGGGTTCATTTGGCTTATACTTTGATTTCCAGATATGCGGGAACGTCGATTGGCAGGCCATATTTTCCCTCATGGCCATACACCGCGATCAGATACAATTCCTCCATTGATACGTCCACCAATGGCTCCCCGTTGATTGACAGGGTAATGTGCATCGCGGCTATTCGCCGCAATTGTAGTTGCCGTTTCTTTTTCATCCGACATCGAATTTGTCGGGGAAATGCGCCTTATACCATTCGGCGCTGGGATTGGTTGGCTGTTCTCCGATCCATCCGGCGAGGTATTCCGGGTAATCGTATGCGTGACTCTCGATTACCTTATCGCGATGATAGAATCGGATGTACATGTATCCCTTTCGGGACCATGTCATGACTTGCATGCCGCAGTAGTCGCCCATTTGATCCCGCATGGGCGCGAATGGCGGGTACATTTCTGACCATTCGTCTTCGGTGAATTCCCAGATTTGCCCGTCCATATATGGGCGCCACTGGTTCGGCACTTCGCGAACTGGTTTCGGCATTAATTTGCCTTTCTGATTGCGTCCACTACGCGCGCGTACAAGGAATGGAGAATATCACTGTTTTGCAGCGTTTGCGTTTCCTCCAATTGCTCGCGGACGAGATTACGCATTGTTCGCAGCTCTTCGAGGGGGACCGCGATAAGGCTAGCGCTTGGCTTTCTCTGGTCTCCGTATGCCATTCAGTCATCCTCCAGATCTAGGGAATACAAATCGTATCCCTCGGAGTCGTCTTTGAGTTTCATGATGGTTCCAGGATTACGGTACATCCTTTCGCCATATTCATTCTCCGAGATGTTCCCACTCCAGCACGAGACATATACGATTTTCGTCCCGTACCATTCCATTGTCTCTTTGAAACCCCAGCTTGTCCATTTGTGCTGGAATTCCTCTTCGAGCCAGGCAATGGCTTTGCTCGTTTCTTCGAGCCGTTCGATTGTCTTTTTCACCTGAGTATTCCTCGTTTGATACAGTCTCTGCAATGGTCGCAGAGCAAATCTTCTGCGGTCATTTCCCGGGGGCATCCGCCATGATTTAGAATACACCCCGGGCATTGGCAGTTGCGAATGATTTCTTTCATTCGCCGTTTAGCTCTCTTTCCGTTTGGTACATTGATGGGCGGTGGCATGAACAGAGACAGGGCTTTCCGCCCATTCCTATCCAGTGTTTGCATTGCACGCAGATCATGAATACCGTTTGCGTGAATTTGCCGTCTTTGTCGCGGCGGCCTTTGCTGACTACCATTTCGTAATTCTCGTCCTCATTCATTTCTGTGCCTTTCTCGGGAGAGGGGTGAATACCTCAGATCATAATCCCGTATATGGGACTTTTGGCATTCGCCCTTTGGGGATACGGAGGGATTTGAACCCTCGGAGGGATATCCGGCCAATTACTTGACCGGACTCCCTCGCCCTACGGTTAATTACCCCGATAGGCTGCATTAGGCCGCTCTGCCACGTATCCGGCTTTATCGGGAATTACTGTCCGCTTGGCTGCGCAGGTGGGCGCGGCGTTCCTTGTGGTCCTTTCGGCGTTTGCGGAATGCGCGGGGTTTTCGGCGTGGTGGGACGAGCTGTCATTGTCGTGCCTTTCTTCCAGGAACGGCGAGCGCGTCGCGCTACCGATCCTCCTTTTCGTCCTGACTGGTGCCAGACGCCATTTGATCCGTCATGCCGTGGCATATCCTATCCTTCCCATGAATTCCGCGATGAACCATATTTCTAGTGCCACTATGATTAGCAGCGCCAGAAATATGACCCACCATTGCCAGTTTTTCATTCGAGGTTATCCGGCCATTCGGCGAGAATGGCGTCCCATGTTTCCACGGTAAACCATAGCCAGAATGACGCGATGAATGCGCGTGCTGCCCATTTTCTCATTCGTCGTCCTCTACCTTTCCTGGTTCGATTCCGAGTAGTTTACGGAGTCCTTCCTTTGTGAGAATGTCGCCGTTTATTTCCTTTTCCTCCGAGAACGGCTCGGAATAGGCGCGCTCGCGGGTGGTCATGATGTCTTCCTTGAGCCATACCAGGAAGTCACCAATGCAGCCGGGGCACAATTCGTAATTCTTGTCACCCTCTCCCGGCTTTTTGTGGACTTTGATTCCACCGAGCGCCTGCGCCTTTGCCATTGAATTGCAACGGTCGCACATGCTGATACCGGCCACGATTGTTTTGCCTTTCTCGTCCGATTGATACGGGACATTTCGCATATAATTGTGGACTTCGCACGGGTGACATACGCACGGTTCATATCCGGCATTGTGCGACTCATAGGCACGCAGACAATCCAGACATGTGCAATTGTCTGCGTGCCCATAATATCCCGAGCTGTTCCGGGACCATGACGCCATTACCGCGCCGTTCCGAATGTCCAGACTAGCCACGCGATGAATACGCAGAACACGATGAACGCGTATATCAGAAGTGCGCGGATTCCGCCGATGCCCTTTCGGGCAAGCAGATTCATGAAGAATACGATCATTTTCCCCATCCCATTGGGTCCCATATGCATAGGACCACGATTAGGATTATGAGCCACGTCATACAATGGCTCCGAGTTTGTACAGGACTCCATTCTCGGATTGTACGACGATGGTGCCATCGGACGTTATGCCGACTTCCTCGTACATTGTGCGAGGCGCTTTCGCGATTTCCGGAATGGATGGGACGGCCGCGAGAACGGTTCTCTCGGGATTGGCTGTTTTGGTCGGCTTGCGCAGGCCGTGGTATGACCAGGAACGGCCGCGCATGACGGTGCGAACATCGTACCCATTCGCGATGAGTCGCGTGATTGCGGATTGGATTTGCTTCTCATCGAATGGCGTGGAATTGACGAGATCGTCAATCCAGATTTCCTCTCCCGGCACTTCTGAGAAGTACTTGAGAATTGCGGGTTGGACGCGGACGCGTCCTATTTTTCCGCCTTGATTCATTTCATTCCTCCGAGATTTCGGCCTGATTTGGATCTGTTGTTGATGGCGGGGCGTACAGTTCTTCGCACGGCTTGCAATAGTACCAATGACTATCCGCGCAGAATTCCAGATGCCCATGCGTGAATGAGTGGATTCTGTCGCGAGATGCACGCGACATTGGCGTTCCACATTCGGGGCATTTCGGGATCATTTGAATGCTTTCCCAAAAAGCCATACCATTATGCCGACGCCAACCGGCATTCCGATAAGAATGACAACGGCCATTACGATCGTTGCGACATTGTCATTCATTGAATCCCTCCCTTTCGTCTACGAGCTTTGACCATTCGGCACATTCTGCCGGGGTGTGCGGGCCAACATGCCGATTACACATCACCATTGGGTCCAAATCTATATCCGAGTAATCGTCATCGGGATCTGGATTCGCGAATGGTACGGGGAGATTTGGCTCTATAATCGTAAATGGTATCGGCAACGATTCCGCTGGTTGCTGAATTGTCGGCGGCCTATGCTGGCATGGGCACAGTATATTTACGCCGTTGTTATTACAATGGTTTCCGCGGGCGCAACCGTTACAAATCATTATTGGCTCCAATTTTAATGGGCGACCGTTCGGAAGGCACCAACCGAACGGCCGCCCCACATGCCGGGATACTACCCAGCCGGGGAAGTGGCCGGGGATCGCCTAGACATGCGTCTCCCCCGGAACACACCGCGCACACGGCGAACATTCCGGGGGAGAGCTTTCTACTTGCTCGCGGGCTTGGGGCCGCGATCGGACTTGTCGCCTACCGCGAAATACACGCGGGTCTTACCGGCGGGAACGGGCCGCTGCCCCTCGGGGAATGCCGGACCCTCCAAAACCTTGGTCTTTGCACCCCGCTTGATTGCCGCGCAGGCCCGCCGGATCATGTCGCGCGCCCACTTGACGTCTTCGTTGTCCACGTCGGTGGAACTTGCGCCACCCTGACGAGAGAGCCGGGCCACTTCGTCGGCGAACACGTTGACCGCCAACACGGCCGCATCCGGGAGCGCCTCCAGGGAATCGAACGCGAGATTGATCGTTTTGGTCGCTTTCGGCTCGGCGACGGGCGCGGCGGGCGCGGCACCCGGCTTGCTTACGGTGGGGAGAGTTCCAGCCATGACAGTTTCTCCTTTTGATCGTTTCGGCTAGGGTTCTAGACCGAATAACCGGCCCGTTCCCGCCCCGTGATCCAGGAACGGGCCGGAAATTCACCCCTAGAACGGGGGAGCAACGAGCGAGGTTACCCCCGCAAGTTTGGTCATGATGTTCTGCGAGCGGTCACGCATCGCCTGCCAGAATTCGGACGGCCCGTCGCGGTCGATCAGCGTTTCCGCCATGGCGGTATGCATCGACAGCGCGGTGATCAGGTGTACGATGTCGGAGCTGTCCAGGACCGTGATCACGGGCTGGGCGGAGATTCCGAGCGCATCGCGCAGCTTGCCGAAAATCTCGGCGGGGTCGGCGCCGGTGAATTCCGCCAGAATCTGCGGCTCACCTTCGGGACTTCCGAACGGGTTGAATCCCTGGTACATGCCGGAACCGACATCCCCGGGAACGGTGAGCCGCGCGATCTTGACGAGATCGTCGTCGTCGGGCGGGAGATTCATCGTCATGAAGTGACGGAAGATCTCCGATTCGGTGTCCAGGCCGTTGGGGAAGTCCCGCCGGATCGCCGCGCGGGTCTTGTAGTCCATGTCCTCGGGCATTCCCTCGGAGAGGAAACGCGCGATCACCAGATCTTCGGCGTGCGTGGCGGTTTCCATTCCGCCGGTATCCTGCCAGATTCGATCAAGCTCGTCGCACAATGCGCACATGATCTTGCCTTTCTACTCGGAGACGACCAGGCCGATACGGCCCGTGGTGTGGGTTCGGACGGGGGACAGTTTCTTGATCACTTCGTCGGCGGCCTCCTCGGTGCCATCGGTCACGGCCGCTTCGTACAACCATTCGACGGCAGGCATTCCCGCGATGTACGCGTGATTGTCGAACCGGAATGAGATGTCCGTTGCGGAGACTTGCACCCCGAGCGCGTATGCGGCCCGGATGATCTCGTTGGAAATCTGCCGCCGGATGTCCGCCTGCCGGTAACGATTCTCCGCCTGAAGATCAGCGATTGCGTCGTTGATCGGCTCACCGTTCGGGACGCGATCGGCCATCGAACGGTATCGGATTTGCGAGATCGCGCCGCGTGACCGCTCCACGCGTGCGAGGTGCCGTTGATTCGCGTCGCCTGCCGCGCGCATCTCGGCGATCATCGTTTCGTAATCCTGGACTTTGTCCATGTCTTCCATGATCTTCCTTCCCCTTGCTCGGTGCCCTTGCGTGCCGTACCTACGGTACAACCCTAGAACGGGAGGAAACATTCCCGGTCTGTGATCCATATTGCGGCGGGCGCGATGTTCCCGCTTGCGAGATTCCCGACCATTCCAGCGGCGGCATTCCAGGCCGTGATCTCGCTGTCATCCTGCCGGGTCTGCGGGTAGCTCATCATGATCTTGGTCCTTCCCCTCGGTGCCTTACGTGATCCATCTTACCGCTATTCCTGGTTTTGCGATAACGGTTCGGGACCGGTTTGATAACGATCCGGTAACGCTACGGCGAGTGACGAGGTGGTAACCGCCTGCTCCGTCCCATATTTCCAATTCGTGCCCATATTTAATGGCATGGCTTTCTGCGCATTGTTGCATGTATTCCAGGTCGTAATGGTGGCGAGGCCGGTATATGCAATCCTTACATCGCATTCTACGCAAATACAGCTCGGGAATGGATGCCTGGTCGCCGCCGATTACATGCGACCAATTGCAGCACAAGCGGCAATACACGATATCGTGCATTTGCGGAGGCGGATCGAATTTCGCCTTATGACCGCATTGCAAATTGACCGACCCTATATTGGTACGGGGATCAGATGCTGACATCAATTTCCCATTTCGACATATCGGATAGTGCCTGCGATTCGTCTATTTGCCCGTCAAGCCAAGGCAGCATATGCCTGACAGATTCTGCGGCTATGGGCATTGCTATCGTGCAATCATGAAAGGTATCAGCCGCACTTTCTCCATTGCGGCAAGCGCGACACAGCTTAGCCATATGTTGTCGTTTTCCCTCTCCGCCGAAGCGCATTTCCCGCTCTTGACCACTCAAGAATTGTCGCCATTTCGTGAAGTCTTGATGCAATGCTTGAGCAAATCCGATGAATCGGGAAGATGTACCTGATACCTTCCATTCCGACGGGGGAAGGGCAAGAGCAGACAGACAGCTATCCAAAGTGATACTGCCTTTATCAAATCCGCGATACTTCTCTTTCCATTCTCCGCCCTTGAGTCCAAATCTGTTTCCGGACTGGAGGTAAACAAAGTCATCATATACAGTTTCCTCCCATTGTCCCAAGTTGCTACCAATGTCCAAGTATTCTCGGAGTGGACGGAGTGAGAATACAGCATCTGTCTCAAAGGCCACGATATCTGTTCCGGCATAAATGGCTGCACTGAAAACCATTGCCCGACAATAACTTGTGACCCATCCCGCGTTTTCCAATTGGTGCCATTTAGGCGCGGTCCTTTTCTCCACATTCCATCCCACTCTCTGAGCCATTTTGCCATACATCGAATTCATTTGTAGCTTTAGTGCTTTCTCCGCTGGATTGCCGTTCGGATATTCCAGACTCGGTTGCTTATACTGCTTTCGTATTTCGTAGTTTTCTGCGAGCCAAGCGAAGGGTCTATCTGTAGGATCATCTTCCCGGAATTCCCACCCTTCGTGAATGGTGAGGCCGGGGTAACCGGCCATTGGTTCCAATTCGGGGGACCATACCCAGGTATTTTCAATGATGCAAGGAAAGCTGATTTGCCCCTTCCCGTCGCGGCAAAAGAATGGCTGCGGCCTTCGTAGATTGTCTCCCCAAGGTTTCTGTTTCCAGGAAATGCGATATACCCCGTATCTGGCAATCCGTTCCGGGGATATGCGATGTATCCATTCTCCCCGGGCGAGGTTAGGGAGCTGGGATATAGCGTAGGGATAGGCAGAATTGATGTCGTATTCGTAGACTGTACAGTTTGCCCGACCGACTCGGAGCATTTCAAATCGTCCGCCACCATAGGCGTATTGTGCAGCGAGATTGACCGGCTTAGGGCACACCGCCATTGTCTTGTCAATATGGTGTTTGCGCATCGAATAGGAGGCAATCGCCCCCGGCCCGTGCCACGAAGAAATGAACAGTCCGGCCGCGTGCAACGAATCCCGTAGTTTATCCATGAGCTGCACATAGGCTTGATTTTCTTCATGCCAGTATTCCCTAATCCTTTCCAATTCCAAATATGTACCGCTCGCACGGTACAGTTTTCCCTGTATCACAGTATCGGATACGATGACACCATAGGAATCCCACGCAATGATTGCGGAGCACATGAAATAGGTCCACACGTCCCATATCCGAACCGTTTTGTGGGCCTTGCAATCCGTCACCATAAACCATTTCTTCGGCCGATATTCTATCCGCCATTTCTTCCACCGCACGAATCCATTCTCTTTGAGATACCAAAGACTGGTGATTGGCAGGTCTTTGATAATCATATTGACATCGTAGCCAAATGCAAACCCTATGTGGATTGCGTCTTTCGTCCCCGTGCAGATGAGTGCCAAGCATTCTTGCGACGATAGACTTGGACTTGCAATGAAATCACCGTCGGAATTTCCAAACAATATGTAGTGAGAAAGGTCACTCGGCGATCCGTCCAGTGTTCGGATGAGGTCACATGAATTGTGATCGCAAATGCCACATGAAGGGCCAAGAATTCCAAATCCACCTTCACCGTCCCAGGACACGAATCGTCTTTCAGTGAATGGAATTTCCGAATAATCGCCATTGCCTTTTCGATATCCTTTCATTGAAACCCCGGCTTGTACGAGCCGCTTTCTGCCTTGTACCGTTTTCCGACTTTCGTGGACATTGTCCGCGATTAGACCAGAATTGTCATATGCGGAAAATTCAATTGAACGAGGTTTTGCATTACGACTCACTGCCCATCGCGTTCTTCTGCAAATGTATCGTCGTGAATATCGTCTGGCCATTCATCGGGCGTATAACCAATAGTGTCGTTATCATTCCATTCTTTTGACGCTTCGTCCCAAAGGTTAGTAGTCATTGGCTTCTCGCCACGCTTCCCAATCAAAATCGGCCTCGCTATCGTAATAGCCTTCGTCAATTGCGTATTCAAAGAACGCGTCTCGGGCGGCACTTCTGTCATCTGTGCTTATGTCGCTATCGACCCATCCCGCGTCAAATAGCGCCGTTGCATAGGAATCGTTTCCGAGTCCGCCAAATCCTTCGCTGACTTCGTCCCAAAGATTGGATTCGGCCTCTCCCCAATCCTCCGGTGTATATGCCATTTGCCATCCCGGAGAAAGCGAAACGGCCCATTCGTGCTGTCACTCACGAATGGGCCGCTTCTGTGCCTGTTTGCTACTTGTTGCTTGGTGCGACGTAAACGGCGGTGTACACCTTTGCGCCGTCGAATCCCTTCTGAGTGGGCGCGAGCTGTTCGGTGAACGTCACGGAGAGATGGCCGCCAATGGCGAGGTCATTCTCTTTTGCCTCTTTCAGAGCCGCGATTACGGCCTTTCTGAGATTGGCTTTCACGTACAGCGCGCGCAATCCGTCGTCTTCCTCGGATTCCTCGCCGGTGTCCAGGATGACGACCATTTGCATTGCCGGTCGGCCGTCATTCCAGTAAATGGGCTTGCGGTCTTTCATCGTCGTTTGCTGCCGTGATTCCTTACTCACGACATGCCCTTCTGCGACGGCCCCGATTTCCTCGAAGGTGAATGCGGGGACGCTTTCCGAAAAGAATTCGGAAGTGTCATCTGGGTCGGGAGTCGTTACTACGTTTCTGCCGCTCGGGCGGTTTGCCATTTCGCTTTGCCTTTCATCGGAATTCGTTCGCTTGCGTATCAATGGTACCACTGATACACTGTAAAGGCGGGGCCGACGCATCACAGTTTGATAACGATAAATGGTCAAACTTTACGACGTAAGGTCCCGAATAAAATGCAGCTGCATGTGGTCGAGGATTACGGCAAGCGAATGTCAGACATTGTCAATTCGCATATCGTATTTACGCAGCCGTGGGAATTGCGCAACAAATGTATGGCGTTTCGTCTCCGAGACGGTTCCTCGGATAATGTGCTATATGACAATAAGCGTGATGCGGTTAGGCACCAAAAAGGCGGCGAGTACGAATGTGCCTACTTCTTTTTCCGCAATTGCCTCGCGGGAATTACACCGCTTGAGGCCACCATTTTCATGAATTACAACCGTATGGTATATGACGGTGGCGGCAGATTGCCCGATCCCGATGATGTCCATGGCGGCCCCGACGCATTTATGGACGTAATGACATTCGACAAATGGACAGGGAGACACGCGCGTGCCATCCGGCCGAACTAGTCCGACATTCGAGAGTAATAACGGAATCGGCGAATTGAGCGGTTCCGTAGTGGTCGATGCACCAAAGCGAAGTGACCGCGCAATAGAATACGAAAAGCGGGTCGGCGGCCTGCTAAATGGCGCAATGAAAGGTCTGGCCGAAAAGGAAAGCACTGTCCCCGATGCGGCAGCAATCATTTTGCTTGGTCCCACATTCGCCTCGAAATTGGGCGACCTCGCAGACGAAGACGATAAAGTACGAAAGGCTTTGGACTTCGTCACGTCCGGGACTGGCAATCCCTATATTGCGCTTGCATTCGCTGCGCTGCCACTCGCTGCGCAAATCCTACGCAATCACGAATCGGACGCGCCGGTAAAGGTCGCGGTAAAGGTGCCGTTCTCCAAGCGCCGTTTGCAGATACCTTTCAAATTCAAGCTCAAGAATCCCTTCCTGCGCGGGATGACAAATGACCCGACCGCGCTAGCAAATAGCGTGTTCTCCGATCCCCGAATTGCCGATGCCCTTACTCAACAGGGCGTAGATTTGGCATGGGGCAGATGACAGAACAGGCCGAATACGAATACTCGCCTAGTCGTGGCAGGCGGGTAAATCGTCCTATGCCAAAGGTCGAAGAAATCGACCGGGATGAATTCATTCACGAGCGGTGGGATTATCAACCGGGTGAACACGTCACCATTCTAGGCCCAAACAAGCGCGGTAAATCAACGCTCGGATTCCAATTGTTGCAGGTGTCGGCAACAAAGGAAATGAATGCTTATGTCCTTTGGTCGAAACCGCGTGATGCCGATCTAATCGCACTGGCAAAGAAATCGCATTTCCAGATCAGCCCGGTATATCCGCCCGACAAGAAACTGTTTAAACCCGCAAAGGTATATGTTATTCAGCCGCCGCAAACAATGCGCGATCTGAAGCGGGATAAGGCGGTATTGCAATCCACATTCCGCGAAACAATGATGGATTGCTATGCGAGCAAACAGCCTCGAATTGTCTTTCTGGACGAGGCGCAGGAAATACAAGCCAATCTAAAACTCAAGGAAGAATGCGAAGCAATTTGGAAGCGTGGGAGAACCTCGCCATGTGGGCAATGGGCATTGGCGCAGCGTTCCGCTTACAATTCGCAGGATATGTATAACGCCCCCGAGCACCTAATCCTATTCAACGACCCCGACAAAAGAAATAGAGAAAGGTTCTCCGAGATCGGCGGAGTAGACCCCGATATCGTGACCGATACCGTATACAACCTGAAACCATTTCAGGCAATGTATCTAAAGCGCACTGGACCCGGCGGCCGACCGTGTCTTTGTGTCATTAACCCCTAAGAACACGGGAGAAAAGGAAATCGGCCAATGCCAACAATGCAGGCTAAAAAGCCTACTGGCAATGCACAGCAGCAAGTAAGGCCCCGTTCCTTTCTAGTGGGAACCCAGGAAGTGGTCGAAGGTGGAGATTACGACTTCACTCAAGTAATCGACACTTCCCAGCACACAATGCCGCCTTGGGCACTCCAGTCAACGGGATGGCTGCGCGGATTGTGGCTTCTCTGCACTGCAACCGGAATTACCGCCGGAACGGCTACCGCAGATGCTCCGTTCATTTGCTTTGCGTCGCTCGAATTGGACGACGTCAACAACGAAGCAATTTTCGGACCATTTGACGGATATACCGCATATCTGGCGAATAAGCTCGGTGGATACCAGTTCGTAGACGACCCGGGCGTTACCAATGTTTATGCATTGTCCGGGACAACGACCACAAACAACTTTACGTTTGTGCTTTGGATTCCCCTCGAAATCGTCAACCGCGACCCGCTCGGTGCCGTTGCATCCGTTAACAACACGGCTGCATTGACGCTGAAAATGACCACAAACCTCCTCGCAAACGTCTTTACGACCGTTACCGGAACCCTTACCCTACGCGTGCGCGGAACCCAATCATTCTATTGGGAACCGAAGAAAGCCGATAAGGCCGGAAACCCCATTTCTGGTTCGCCTCCTGCGGCTGGAACTACGCAATACTGGACTCAGGGCTCGCTTGCAATTGCGGGCGCGGGTACCATTAACTCCCAACTCATCACCGGTCTCGGATACCCATTCCGGGAATACGTGTTTATGTTCCGAGATGTCGGCGGAACGCGCGCAACGGGAGAAACGAACTGGCCCGATCCATTGATTGGGCTTAAATTCGAGGCCAACATGCTGCTTTCCAACTATTGGAAACTGCTTTGGCAGGCGAACGAAGCGCAGATGTACGGATACACAAACGCCACATTCGACGCGCGTGGAAACGGCGTTATCCCCGGAAAGGAAGCGGGAGTATATGTGTTGAACTTTAACCATGACTTCGCATTCCGTCGGCCCGGGTCGGAAACGCGCCGCAAATACCTCGTCACTTCTCCTGGCTCGAACTTCATCATCAATGGCAACTTCCTTGGTGCCGGGAACCTTTATTCAATCGTCAATTACGTGGCGCCCGGTGGCGCTGCGAGTGGCGCGGGCAATACGGCAGCATTGACCGGAGGCCGATAACCGGAATGGCTGAAATCGAAGAAATCGTGGACAATTACTGGACCTCGGAGTAGCCAATGTTTGCACTCATCAAAGACAAGCGGTTTTGGTTCGGATTTGCCGCCGGTGTCGTTACGTGGCAAGTCATACTGCCGAAATTCGCGCCCGGTATCAAGGCAAAGCTGCCCCTTGGCTGACATCACGCAGAATGGAATCTCCGGTACGGGAGTTGCAATTCTCGCCGGAGGTTCCATTCTGATGTGGTCAGCTCTGAAAGGCGCATCAATAACTGCCACATTGCGGGAATTGATAGCCGGGAATCAGCCTACCGGAGCGAATGTATATCCAATTGACGTTGTACCGCCAACGGTGGCGCAGGCCAATATAACGGCAGGCGCCACCAATGCGGGGAATGCTGGAATAACTCCCGGCGCAAATCAACCGAGCGCCTCGGGCAACCCTATCGCAAAGGGTTCGTACCAAGCATACGCAATGTCGCTACTTGTGTTGAATGGATGGCCGGGACAATGGTCGGCATTCAACAATATCGAAATGCACGAGGCGGGATGGAATCCGCACATTCACAATCTACAAGGATCAGGCGCTTATGGAATTGCGCAAGCGCTCGGACATGGGAAAGGCGCGGCTACCCAAGGAACAGAAGCAAATGAATATGGCGGTTGGGTTTCCGATTCTGTAGCAAAGGCCGCAAATTCGGGTAACGGATATGCGCAGCTACAATGGATGATGGCTTATATCAAATCCCGCTACGGCAGCCCAAATGCGGCATGGGCACAATACCATGGGTCGTATTAAATGAACCTCGCAATTCAGATCCTTACGCTCGCTACGGCTATTGTGGTCTTGCTACAATCCATGATGTCGGCCCATAAAGTGCGAGGTAAAGTCGAGGAAGTGCACGAGCTGGTAAATGGGGCACATACCCAAGTCGTCGCCCGTGTTGCACAATTGGAAACTACCCTAGACGAATCGGGAGTACCTATTCCGCCGACTACTACGGTAGGTGAATAATGGCACAATCCACTGGCGTAATGCTCGTTGTTGGCACGATCTCATTCGGCAACGAATGGATACAAACGGCAAAGCCGAATTGGAAAATTCCGGTCGCTACCCTTATCGCGGCTTGGATGCTTGACGGAGTAGAAAAAGTTTCCCCGCAAGCCGCAATCGGCCTCGCCTACATCGCATTGATAACCGTTCTGCTTACCCCGTTGAATGGTAAGTCTCCTTTGCAGGAAATGCTCACCGTACTACCCACACCAAGGAAGTAACTACCATGATGGAAGTTCTGAAAATTGGCATCACTGGTGTTATCACCATTGGTGTAATCACGGCTCTTTTCCTCCCCGGACGTTCCACCGTCCAAGGAATTAAGGCCGGTGGCAGCGCATTCTCAAGCGTCCTCGGTACTGCAATCAAGGGATAGGCGCTAAATGGCAATTCCGTCGTGGCGTGACAATCTGCCAATGTCTTATGACGGTTCCCGTGTATGGGGGACCGGCATTAACCCTGTCCACTCGTTGCATTCCGATATGTTGCCTACCGGCCGTGTCGGATATCCGCCTAACCTTCCCGATGGTTATATGGTAGGAACGCCGCAAATAGAAGTCGGCGTAGAAGGATATGATTGGGAATGGGACGCAACAGATCAGCCGCAACAGGATTTGGGCTTTACGGAAGCACATCCCAATTGGGATGAAAAGGCTGCGCGTGCGAAAAGCACAAGTGTAATCGGCGATCCAAATGCCGATTGGCCCGCTTGGGGGTCATTCGATAAGGACGGAACCCAAGGCGTAAGAATCCGTTCTTTCAAAACGGCTATGGGATGGCGGGAACAACACGCACAAGAGATCCCCGCCGGTATCGCCGGTGAAGGATGGAAACATAAAGAACACGCACCAGAAGAATTGGACGGGCGCGACTCTGGCACTCTCCAATTGTATATGCAAACGTCTTCACAGCAGCGCCATAAAGTGCAGGACAATGGTCGTGCGGTATTCCGGGGAACGGATGACGCCCGATCGGAAATTGCGTCTCGTCTTACCGCAATGAAAGTCAAGGAATACACACCTGTCGGCGAGGGTCGGCACGAAGATATGTATCCGCATCAAATCGAGTACCGGCCGCGCGGTTGGCGTTACCGTTCTGTAGGAACGGCTGACGTTTCTTGGATGACACCAAACGAACAGCGTGACCAATACCCAATTCGCCGTGATGTCCCACCGGATGTATGGCAGGGAAATACGGAGGCCGTTCTTTCTGATCAGCCGGACGGCTATTATAGCGAGGATTTCTATGCCTGATGAAATGGGAGTAGGAAAAGCCAAGCTTCCGAAGAAAGCCGTTTATGTCGGTGCAGGATTGGCGGGAGTCATTCTTGCCTACGCATATTACAGAAAGCGGAGTGGAGCAAAATCAACTACGGCGAGTAGCACCACCGCGAATGACCCGAATGCCATTGATCCCGCCACTGGAATGACGTACGCAGATGAGGCGTCAATGGCAAATGGTACGTATGGATCTGTAGGGTTCGGTGCCAATAATGGCGGCCCACAATATTTGCCAGGTATTGGTTATTATGATCCTGCCACTGGGCAATTGCTAGGTAATCCTGGCGGTGGAACCACTACCCCAACAAATGCTTATGCGAGCAATTCGGCATGGGCGCAAGCCGCCGAACAATGGCTTACGTCAAGCGGCGGTGTAACGTCGGCGCTAGCAATTTCAGCCATTCGGAAGGGTCTGCTCGGGCTACCAATGACGGCAAACGAGGTGGCCATTTTCGGTGAAGCCCGTACCTTTATGGGAGAACCGCCAACTACCTATCCACCAATTCACCAAATTCCCACTCCCACGCCTCATCCAAAGCCAAAGCCTAAGCCCAAAAAGCCTCCAACGCATCACACCTCGCATGGTGGGGAAGATGGCGCATAATGGCGATATCTGGAACGGGTGCGGGCATCTCGGCTATGGGAATCATATTCCTATGGTCGGCTATTAAAGGCGCGTCTGTTTCGGCCTCGCTACGGGAATTGATTTCCGGCCAGCAGCCAACCGGAACGAATGTAAACCCCATTCAAATTGCACCCCCGACCGTAGCACAAGCCAATATAACGGCAGGTGCTACCAATGCGGGAAATGCTGGAATAACCCCCGGTGTAAATCAGCCAAGTGGTACACCATCTGCGCATGCTGCTAATATCCTCGCCATTGCCGCGAGCATGAAAGGACACCCTTATACATTCGGCGGTGGACATGGCGCTAATCCATGTGTCGCGGGCGGATTCGATTGCAGCGGATATGTATCATGTGTACTCAATAAAGCCGGGCTTATGCACGGGTCAATGGCAACGGGAGGGCTCGCCGGAATAGGTACATCCGTTCCGTACGCACAAAGAGCACCCGGCGATATCATTGTTTGGAATGGTGGAACTGGTGGCGGGCACTGCGGAATTATCATTGACGGATCGACAATGTGGAACAATCTTTGCACCGCGTGCGGTGGCGTTAATATAACCCATTATCCTACACTTACCAGAACGGCAGCGGCGGCGGTGGTGAGACGACTATGATTACCAAAGGTCTATTCAAGCCGGATATGCAAATGCTGCTCGGGCTAGTAATTGGAATATGGGGAATACCCATTGTCCTAAAGCTGGTGAACAAATGACCTATAAGTTTCTGTTCTGGACGGCAATAGGTCTATGGGTCGTCCCGCAAATAGACCGATACGTCGCGCATCTTATCGACCAAAAGAGGATGAAATAGTGTCACTATTCAAAAGTGTTCTCGACCCGAGCGCATCGGTAATGGTCGGGCTCGGTGAAGGTGCCGTTGTCATTGCCGTTTATCAGCACTTCCTGCCAAATGCGGCAAGCATTCGGGTAAGCTCCACCCCGCATGATGGCGACATTGAATCTGCGCGTCGCGCAGCGGCATGGACATCTGCCGGTGTAATTGGCTTTCTGTTCCTGCTAACACGGGATAAGAACGCCGCGCTTATCGGTGGAATGACGCTCGCTGGAATCGACTACATGATTAAGCACAGCAATGGATTCAACCCGGCAACGGGCAAACTCCATTCCACGTCTGACGATTCCATCGCGTCGGAGGCAATCGCGGACAATGTCTATCCCATGCCAGAGTATGCCGACCAAATGGATAGCGTGGGGTATTAAATGGCGCCCGTTATGCCGGTCGCCGTACCGGTACCAATCACACCAGCAGCCGGGCAAATGGCGTGGTGGTATAACCCACAAACCTTTGTTCTGGCCCACACCACGTCAAATCCCGGGCCGCCTTGGCTGGCATTCAATAGCGCTGCCGACGCAACCGCATATGGTAAAGCGCATGGCGGTAAAGGGTTCAGTATCGGCGCGCTCGGTAATGTCATCACTGGCGGTTTGAGTGGCGCGGTAGGCGCAACTGGAACGGCACTTACCGACCTTTCCGGCTTCGTCTCTGCGCTATCCCAGAAAGCAACATGGGTAAGAATCGGTGAGGGCGTTCTAGGATTGGTGATGATTGCCATTGGACTGACAATGATTTCCAAGGGAACGGCAGTAGGAAACGCGGCAGGAACGGCAGTAAAGACCGCGACAAAGGTGATTAAATGAGACTAGACCCATCCCCGGATGTGCCAGATGATGACGAATTGGAAGATATCCAAGGCGATGCATTTTGCCTTTGTGATGTCGGCCTGCCATTGCATAGGATCAGCGCTCACGTTCCGATGGAATTGGCGGCGCCTATGCCCGTCGATGTTTCAATCAAGGGCGTCGTTTCAGCGTATTTGCAGGCGGCACAATTCGCTGCTTATACAACCTTCGTTCTCAATACCGGGAATGAGGACCCACAGCAAATTCTCCCGCGCGATGACAAACGGTACCGTGCGGTCATTCAAGTTTCAACGGCTACCGGAGTATGGCTCGGAAAAAGGGAGCAAGTATTTGCCACTCTGAAACAGGGTTGGCTCCAAACCAATGCAATGCAGCCTTTGGAATTGCGCAATGAACAAGGGCTTTGGATGGTGGGCAATGGCGTCCCAGTCAATGTCATGGTAGTAAACGAGAGGTATGCGTAAATGACGCCTGAACAAAGACGAGAAGCCACCACGAGTATGCTAATCGACAATGCGGTAACGCTCGCATTCACGCTTGTTGCCCTTGTCATTATGCGCAAATTGCAGAATCCCGACTTTGGCCGAATGGTCAAGATGCGCGTTCTACATGGCGTGAAAAAGGTGGCACAAAACCAGGCCGACAATTGGCAGACCATCGCTGATATGGCTGCCACCTCGTACCATAAGGTGAGAATGTAAATTGGCCGCACCTCGGAATATCAATCCAAGAGTGCTGACAATCAATCGGCTAGCGGAAGTCCAACAAAGCGACCCGCTTACACGCGCCGGTGATTGGACGCAACAATTGGCCGCAACGGTTACCGTTCGATTGGACGCTACCGGTGCCGGTACTGCATATTCTGGACCTGTAAATGTGCGCGAATATTGGGAAATCACGCAAGCATCCGTGAGCGCCTCCACAAACGTCAATGAAGCCCTATGCACCCTTTCTCTTGGAATAGGCCCAAATCCGGTAGAATCGCTCGGAACGACACGCTCGGGCAGCTCGGGCGATACGAACACTTTCGGTGGCACCATTCTAGATGTCGGTTATACCCTTATCGCGCAATGGTCGGTAGGCGATGCATTGGCTTACGGAATTCTGAAACTGTATGGTGTTCGCCGACGATATGGACGGTCATAATGCCATTCACTCAACCGGCCGTAGGATTCGCGGGATCTGTTAGTCAGCCCGGTACAATTATCGCAGTAACTGGCGATACGGTAGGACCAAATGCAGCAATAAAGAACTATGGACCTAAACAAGTCAGCAACTATACCTCATTTCAATTCTTCCTAGACACACAAAGCGGTGTAGGTTCTAGCTTTGGCTTTCTGCGAGTAACCTTTATTTGGACCATTGACGCACAAGGATTGCTACCATTCTGGCAGGAAGATTACGTACTCAAATCGGATAATGCCCGGCAATACCACTTCGTCGGAAGTGGTCCAATCCGTTCATCCTATCTCACTGTTAGGATATTGAACTGCGACCATGCGGCAACGGCGACATATACACTTAACGTCCAAGGTGGAAACCGTTCATACGCCAATACCAGGATTAGAGAAAAGGCACCTCCATTCTTTGGGCCGAACGGTGGACTAATGGTAGACCAGGTTCTAGCTGCCTATAGCACCACTCTTGGACCGGGTCTGAATTCGGCTAACTTGGATGTACGCTTTTACCACGGTCCCGCAACATTGGACATTCTTTCTACTGGACAAGCTGCCGCTAAAACTGTGCAGTTTACCGTTTCCCCGGAACCTAATGACGAATTCAATGGAGCGGGCGGACCCGGCAGTTATAACTTCTTTGATCCTAACGGTGCAGGTGTCCATACCGATACGATAGCGTCAATTGATTTGCCGCGCCGCGCCTGCAAAATTGTAGTACACAATGGGGATGCAAACACCATAACATATTTTGTAATGATCGTAGCGAGTGAGTGGTAAAATGGCGCTTTGGATTAAGGGAACTGATGGCAGCAGTTATTGGCATATCGCTGCAATTGTCGAAGCTCAGGTTAGACAACCATTTCTACCTAATGATGTTAATTGGTGGATAACTGCGAGCATGAGCGACGGAAGTGGTGCCACACTTAGGGGACCATTCACCACTCAAGCCCTAGCACAAAGCGCACTAGATACCGCAATCGGAAATCTCGGAGGGGCAGTTTAATGGCCGACCAGGAACCAGACAAAAGCCCATGGCAAGTCATCGGAGAAAAGGCCGATGCACTCAAGCTAGAAGGCGAAGACAGGGACGACTTTATCCAGGCCAAAATGGCGCGCGCCGGATACAAAAAGGGCTCCGGCGAATGGGTAAAAGCGGAGGATGACGATTCCCCACAAGACGACGACGACGAACCTGTCACGCGCGGGGAATACCGAAAAATGCAAAGAGAAAGGCGGCAAAAAGAAGTCACAACCCAATCCCCGCCAAAGGTAACGCCCAAACCAGAAGCAAACAAAGAGAAGAAAGATCCGTGGTGGTAATGGCTCTTCAGCTCGTACACTTGCGCAAAATGTTCGACGCGTCAACGCCGCCGAACCATATCCCACCGTCCGATGTAGTCGCTTTCTACATTGGCGGAGACACGCCGCATGTATGGACCGATGCGCAAATCAAAGCCGTTCCGGATAGGTGGCGCCTACCGATCTGGGTAAGGTCAAACCCGAATGGCTCGGGCGAAGGAACGGCCGAAGGTGAAAAGGTCGTCAAATGGCTGGAAAGTCATCACGTTCCCAAGGGGTGCGCGGCTGCGCTTGACCTCGAAACGGCCATTGACAATGGCTATGTTCACGCGTTCGATTCGGTACTGGTGAATGCCGGATATGTGACGGTGGCGTATGGATCGACGTCAACCCTATTCCACAATGGTAAGCCGTCCGGTGGTTATTGGGCGGCAGAACCGGGAAGTGGGAATGGTCTCCCCGCCGGTCTCGCGGCAAAGCAATACGAATTCGATGGCGGATGGGACCTTTCCGTCGTGGCAGATTCGTTGCATTTGTGGGAACCCAATGCGCCCATTCCGGTGCCCGATCCTCCGGATGTCCCGCCAAATCCGGACCCCACTCCCGCGCCTATCCCGACTCCCACTCCCAAGCCCACTGTAGAAACGTGGGATACCATTACCGTTTCTGTCCCCGTTCTCGAACAAGGGGACAATGAATTGGGCGTGGGAACCATTCAGGCCCTTCTCGATGCGCGACTCGGCACGACGGCCAATCTCGTTATCGACAACGATTTTGGGCCATTGACTCACGAAGCCGTCATCCATTTCCAGGGACTCATGCATTTGCCCCAAAGCGGTACGGTGAATGGTGAGACGTGGAAAGCCCTTATCTTGGGGCACGTTCTGTAGAAAGCTTCCGAATGGATTCGGCCTCCATTTGGGATAAAGGCCCCTATCGTCATTGCGGCGGTGGGGGCCTTTTGGCGTCAATTAGGATGTTACACCGGAATGGCTCGAGAATTGTTTGGTAAAGGAATGGTTGTTACTGATGGGTAAATGGCGGAGGAATAAACCAATAAAGGGAGGTCG
>WNFI01051715.1_pt1 | contig 20352 bp, 26 predicted proteins | sample 5400471 | NCBI WGS metagenome assembly WNFI01 (sample SAMN13153348, study PRJNA577476) | soil metagenome | isolation source: 100 cm saprolite on Douglas fir-dominated hillslope | place: USA:California | collected 2013-09-17
AGCTCCACTTCTGGCTGTCGATGGTCGGGTTCAACGTGCTGTTCTTTCCCCAGCATTTCCTCGGCCTCGCCGGCATGCCGCGGCGCATTCCCGACTACGCGCTGCAGTTCGCCGAGTGGAACATGTGGTCGTCGATCGGCGGCTTCGTGTTCGGCTTCTCGCAGCTGATCTTCCTCTACAACGTGATCGCGACGATCCGCGGCGGCAAGCCCGCCGAGCAGAAGCAGTGGGAGGGCGCCGATTCCCTCGAGTGGACGCACCTGCCGACGCCCATGCCCTACCACACGTTCGTGACCGCGCCGATCGTGAAGTGAGGCGCGAGGCGAAATGAGATCCGAGGCACGAGGCGCGAGGCCCGAGGTCACCCCCAGGCAGCGCAAGGGGGCGATCATCTCCGCGATCACGCTCGCGGCGATGGCGCTCGGCATCTATCTCGTCGTCATGCTCAAGTTCTTCGTCTACAAATGAACGCCGCCCTGCGCAAGGAAAACCGGCGCCTGATGGGCAAGCTCCTCGTCATCACCGTGGGCATGCTCGGCTTCGGCTTCGCGATGGTGCCCATGTACCGCCAGATCTGCGAGGCGATCGGCATCACGCAGACGCGCACCGTGGGCGCGGCCAACACCCAGATCGACGCGAGCCGCGAGGTGACGGTGGAGCTCCTCGCCTCGAGCGCGGGCCTGCCGTGGCGCTTCGAGGCGCTCGAGCGCCAGGTGAAGCTGCATCCGGGGGAGGTGGCCAACGTGAGCTATCGCGTGGTCAATACGCTGGGCCGCCCCGTGACCGCGCATGCCGTGATGAACACGGCGCCGATGGAGGCGACGCGCTGGATCGTGAAGCAGGAGTGCTTCTGCTTCTCCGACCAGACGTTCGCCGCCGGCGAGGCGCGCGAGATGCCGGTGGTGTTCCGCGTGAGCACCGAGGCGCCGCGCGACCTGTCGACCATTTCGCTTTCGTACACGTTCTTCGAGGCGCCCGCGAAGGGCGGCTGACATGCTCGAAGCCTTCAAGGCGGTGTTCTGGAGTTTCTTCGGAGTCAGGAAGCGCGCGGATTACGAGTCGGATACGAAGAAACTGAAGCCGCAGCACGTGATCGCGGCCGGCCTCGTGAGCGCTGTCGTGTTCGTGCTGGTGCTGTTCGCAATCGTCAAGCTGGTCACAAGATAGGGGAGTCAAGTGGAACACACGCAACCTACGGGTTATTACTTCGCGCCGCCCTCGCACTGGCCGGTGGTCGGCTCGGTCGCGCTTTTCTTCATGGCGACCGGCGGCATCCTGCTGATGAACGGCTACGGCGTCGGCTGGATCCCGTTCGGAATCGGCGTCTTCACGCTGATCTACATGCTCTTCGGGTGGTTCGGAACCGTCATCCGCGAGAGCGAGGGGGGGCTGTTCAACGCCCAGGTGGACCATTCGTTCCGCTGGGCGATGAGCTGGTTCATCTTCTCCGAGGTGATGTTCTTCGGGGCGTTCTTCGGCGCCCTCTGGTACGCGCGCCAGTACTCGGTGCCGTGGCTGGGAGACCTCGACAACAAGCTGCTGTGGCCGGACTTCGCGGCGCACTGGCCCACGGCGGGGCCCTACCGCCCGCCGGAATTCGAGACGATGCACGCGTGGGGCATTCCCGCGATCAACACGCTCCTCCTCCTGTCCTCGGGCGTGACGGTCACGTGGGCGCACTGGGCGCTGAAGAAGGGCGATCGCCAGAACCTCATTTTCGGCCTGGCGCTCACCATCATCCTCGGCATCATCTTCCTCACGCTGCAGGCGATCGAGTACGGCCACGCCTACTCGGAGCTGAACCTCAAGCTTTCCACGGGCGTCTTCGGCTCGACCTTCTTCATGCTCACGGGCTTCCACGGCTTCCACGTGACGCTCGGCGTGACCATGCTGATCGTGATCCTCTTCAGGAGCGTCGCCGGCCACTTCAAGCCCGACCACCACTTCGGATTCGAGGCGGTGTCGTGGTACTGGCACTTCGTCGACGTGGTGTGGCTGTTGCTCTTCATCTTCGTCTACTGGATATAGCGTCACGCGAAAAAAGTGGTGTCAGGTACGACTTTTCGCGGAAATCACTCCGTCGCCGAAAAGTCGTACCTGACACCACTTTTTTTACAGCCGGGCGTCGGGCAGCCAACCGAAGTAGTAGGAGCCGATCAGCAGCAGGAACACCAGCACCGAGAGCGCGATGCGGATAGTGAGCGAGATCACCGCCCGGTTCGTGGTGCCCTTGTCCTTGTAGACGAAGTACAGGCCCGAGAAGAGGCTCGCGACGACCCCCAGGAGCAGCGCGAGAATGACGATCTTCATGGCGACCTAGTGTATTCCTCGAACCGCAGAACCGCGGCATGAGGAGCGGCGCGTTTTCATTTTCCCCGGGGCTCTGGCCCACCGTCGGCGCGGCGCTCGTCATCGCCCTCACGCTCTGGCTCGCGCGCTGGCAGGTGCATCGCGGCGACGAGAAAGAGGCGCGCCAGGCGCTGCTCGAGGCGCGCGCCGCCGAGACTCCCGTGACCCTGACCGGTTCCGTCGACTCGGCCGATCCGCTCGTCTACCGTCGCGTGCGGGCCGCCGGGCAATGGGTCGCGCGCGGGCAGGTCTTCATCGACAACCAGGTCCACGAAGGGCGCGCGGGCTACCACGTGATGACGCCGCTCGAGCTCTCCGGCACCCACGACGCGGTGCTGGTGAATCGCGGATGGATCGCGCGCGGCCCCGCGTATCCGCGGCCGCCCGAAGTGCCGGTGCCCGCGGGACCCGTGCAGGTGTCGGGGGTCGCGACGCTGCCGCCGAAGCGCTTCCTCGAGCTGGGCGCCGAGACCGTGCAGACGGACGTGTGGCAGAACCTGTCGATCGAGCGCTACCGCGCCCGCACCGGCATCGCGATATTGCCGGTGGTCGTGCTCTCCGATGCGGCGGCCGCGGGCCTGGCGGCGGTGCGCGACAAGCCCGACCTGGGCGTCGAAAGGCATCGCGAGTACGCCCTCACCTGGTACTCGCTCGCCGCCACGACGCTCGCGCTCTGGCTCGCGCTCAACGTGAAGAGGAACCGATGAGGATCGGGCCGCGCGCCAAGCTCATGCTCATCGCCGCGCTCTTCCTCGTGCCGGTCGCGGCGTCGCTCTTCGCCTACCGGTTCCTGCGCCCCGAGCCCACCGCGAACTACGGCGAGCTGCTGCTCCCGCCGGACACCCTCGCCGACACTACGCTCGCTCGCGAGGACGGGCGCACGTTCCGCTTCTCCGAGATGAGCGGGCGCTGGATCCTGGTTGCGTCGGACTCGGGAGCGTGCCGGGCGCAATGCGCCGCCAAGGTCCACGCGATGCGCCAGGTGCGCCTCGCTTTGGGCCGCAACGCGTCGCGGGTGGCGCGTGTCTTCGTGGTGGACGACCTGGCCGCGCCCGATCCTGCGGCGTTCGCGCCCCTCGAGGACCTGGTGATCGCGATCACGCCGCGCGGGCTCCTCCTGCCGCCGGGCGCGTCCAACGACCGCGCCCACATCTACCTCGTCGATCCGCGCGGCAACGTGATGATGCGCTGGCCCGCGAACCCGCAGTTCCGCGGGATGCTCAAGGATCTCGAGCGGTTGCTGAAGGCCTCCCAGATAGGTTGATGGGTTAAAATCGATGGTTCCCATGCTCCAACAAGCTTCCGCCCAGGTCCCCGGCATCGGCGTGCAGTTCTGGCGCCTCACCAAGCCGCGCGTGGTCTCGCTCATCGTGTTCACCGCGGTGATCGGGATGCTCCTCGCCACGCCGCTCCTGCCGCCGCCGGGCCTTGTCTTCGCGGCCACGCTCGGCATCGCGCTCGTGGCCGGGGCCGCGGCGGCGTTCAATTGCCTGGTGGAGCAGAAGATCGACGCGGCGATGGCGCGCACCCGCGGCCGGCCGACGGTGAGCGGCACCATCTCGCAGGTCCAGATCATGATGTTCTCGGGCGCCATGGGCGGCCTCGGGCTCGCGATCCTGTGGCACGCGGTGAACCCGCTCACCATGTGGCTCACGCTCGCGACGTTCGTCGGCTACGCGGTGATCTACACCGTGATCCTGAAGCCCGCCACGCCGCAGAACATCGTGATCGGCGGGGCTTCCGGCGCGATGCCGCCGCTGCTGGGCTGGGCCGCGATCTCGGGGGACGTGACGTTCCAGCCGCTCCTCCTCTTCCTCATCATCTTCGCGTGGACGCCGCCGCACTTCTGGGCACTCGCGCTCTACCGGCGCAAGGAATATGCGAATGCGGGCGTGCCCATGCTTCCCGTCACGCACGGCGAGGCCTTCACGCGCCTGCACCTGCTTCTCTATACGCTCCTTCTCACCGCGGCGACCTTGCTGCCCTTCGCCACCGGCATGGCCGGATGGTTCTACCTCGGCGTGGCTGCGGTGCTGGACGCGGCGTTCCTCGCCTACGCGGTCGCCATCTGGCGCCGCTACAGCGACGCGCTGGCCAAGCGCACCTTCGGCTTCTCGATCTTCTACCTCGCGATGCTTTTCGCGGGGTTGATGGTCGATCACTACCTGCCGGTCCTCCTGGGGTGATACCCGTGTTGCGCATCGTCGCCGCGCTCGCCTGCGCCGCGCTGGCGCTTTCCGGCTGCGAAAAGCTCGCCTCTTCGAAGACGCCGTTCAAGGGGATTGACGTGACCGGCGCCGCCATGGGCCGGGAGCTCAACCTCACGGACCACAACGGCAAGCCGCGCTCGCTCGCGGATTTCCGCGGCAAGGTCGTGGTCGTCAACTTCGGGTATACGCAATGCCCCGACGTGTGCCCGACGACTCTCTCGGACCTCGCCTCGGCGATGAAGAAGCTGGGGCCCGACGCCGCGCGCGTGCAGGTCCTATTCGTGACAGTGGATCCGAAGCGCGACAAGCCCGGGCTATTGAAGCAGTACGTGCCGGCCTTCGATCCCTCCTTCCTCGGGCTTTACGGCGACGAGGCGGCGACCAAGAAGGCGACTGGCGAGTTCAAGGTCTACGCGCAAGAGCGCGCGGGCAAGACCGCTGAGACGTACACGGTCGACCACACCGCGCAGACCTTCGCCTTCGACAAGGAAGGGCGCCTGCGGCTGGTGTTCGGATACGGCGCGACGCCGGAGGCGATGGCGTCGGATTTCAGGCTTCTCCTGAACTCGTGAAATGAAAAGTGGTGTCAGGTACGACTTTTCGAAAAGTCGTACCTGACACCACTCAGTACCGCAACCTCAGTGCAGCGTAGCGAGCTGCTTCTTCATCTTCTGCAGCGCCTTGGCCTCGATCTGGCGGATGCGCTCGGCGGAGACGCCGAACTCGGCGGCAAGCTCGTGCAGCGTCTTCGGATCGGACTCGGCGAGCCAGCGCGCCCGGATGATGCGCCGGCTGCGTTCGTCGAGGCCCTGCAGCGCCTCGGCGAGGCCGCGGCTCCTGTTGGCCTCGGTCTGCTCGCGCTCGAAAAGGTCCGCCGGCCCCTCCGACGCATCGGTGAGGTAGGCGATCGGCGTCACGGCGAAGTCCTCGCCGTCGTCGGGCGCGGGCTCCAGGGCCACGTCCCCGCCGCCCAGGCGCTGCTCCATCTCGACCACGTCGCTTTCCTTGACGTTGAGGGTCTCGGCGACCTGCCGGATCTCCTTGCGCGTCAGGGCGGCGCTCGTTTTCTTCATGCTGCGCAGGTTGAAGAAGAGCTTCCTCTGCGCCTTGGTGGTGGCGATCTTCACCATCCGCCAGTTGCGCAGGATGTATTCGTGGATCTCGGCCTTGATCCAATGGATCGCGAACGACGCGAGGCGAACGCCGCGCTCGGGGTCAAAGCGCTTCACGGCCTTCATGAGGCCGATGTTGCCTTCCTGGACGAGGTCGGCGTGGGGCAATCCATAGCCCATGTAGTTGCGCGCCACCGACACCACGAGGCGCAGGTGCGGCAGGACGAGGCCGCTCGCCGCGGACACGTCGTTGGTGGCCTTCAATCGACGGCCCAACGCGAGCTCGCGCTCGGCGGTGAGCATGGGAATGGCGTTCACGGCCTGGATATAGGACTCCGGGCTGGTGACCGGCGGCAGGGCCGGCAGGGTCAGGCTGGTCATCGTGTTGATAAACCTCCTCAGGTTCGAGCGCTATTTTAGCACTCGCCCGGTTGGAGTGCTAAAGGGGGTCTTTGTTCCTAGCGCGAGGGAGAAAATTGCCTAAGCTCGCGGCCCACCGCCCACCAGGCGCCCAAGAGCCCCAGCAGCGCGGCGCCGGCAGTCACTGTCGCACAGCCCCAGGGAGAGATAAAAACAATCTTGACTTCAGAGGCATAGGATGGAGTAAGCGCTCGCAGCTCTACTCCGACCCAGAACGCAACGGCCGCGCTCAGCGCCACGGCCGCGGCCCCCGCGAGGAGTCCCTGGACAAAGCCGTGATAGAGGAAGGGCCGGCGCACGTCGGAGGCGGTGGCGCCGATCAGCTGGCTCACCTCGATCTCCTGGCGCTGGGAGACGACCTGCAGGCGGATGAGGTGGCCGACGATGAACGCGACCGCGGTGCCGAGCACGAGGGCAACCAGCGCGAGCACGCGATTGCCGAAGCGGATCCAGCGGCCGAGCCGCTCCGACCATTCGAAATCCGCGATCACCTGGTCGACCTTGGGAATCGCCGACCAGGCATTGCGCGCCTCGGCGAGCCTCGCGGGATCCGCGCTTCGCACGCGCACCGTGAACGCGTGGGGGAGCGGGTTGCGATCGAGGCTCGCCAGGAGGTCGGCCAGATGAGTGGTCGCCTTCAGCTCGTCGAAAGCCTGGGTGCGCGACACGAACTTCACGGCGGCGGCCTCGGGATGGGCGCGAAGCGCGTCGCCCACCCGGCGCACGTCGTCGTCGCTCGCGTCGAGGGCGAGGTACACGTTCATGTGCGGATCTGTTTCCAGGCCCGCGGTCACCGTGCCGGCGCTTCGCAGCGCGACCGCCGCGAGCACCGGCAGCATGATCGCCACCGCGAGGACGAGGATCGAGAACGCCGCTCCCAGCGGCTGCGCGGCGAGGCGGCGGAAGGCGTCGGCGAACGCATGCCAATGAAGGCGCAGCCACACTCTCATGGCGCGACGGGCGCGGGCACCGCGGCGAGGCTGCCGCCGGCAAGCGCGAGGCGCCGGCATGCCAGGCGCGCGAGGCTCGATTCGTCGTGGCTCGACAGGAGGACCGTGGCGCCCACCTGGTGGAACGATCCGAAGAGATCGAGGATGGCGCGCGCGTAATCGGCGTCGAGGTTGCCGGTGGGCTCGTCGGCGATCAGGATCGCCGGGCGGTTCACGATGGCGCGCGCGATGCAGAGGCGCTGCTGCTCGCCGCCCGACAATGCCACGGGCATCGCCTTCTCGCGCGCGAGGAGCCCTACCTTGTCGAGCGCGGCGCGCACGCGCCGCCCGGTCTCGTCGCCCGCGCAGCCCGCGACGCGCAGCGGCAGCGCGACGTTGTCGAAGGCGTTCCTGTCGAAGAGGAGCTTGTGGTCCTGGAACACGAAGCCGATGCGACGGCGCAGCACGGCAAGCGCGGTCTCGCCGAGCGCGCCGAGGTTGTGCCCGTGGACGACGACCGTTCCGCTCGAGGCGCGCTCGATCCCGGCGGCGAGCTTGAGGAGCGTCGACTTGCCCGCGCCCGAGTGCCCGGTGACGGCCACCATCTCGCCGGCGGCGATCTCCACCGTCACGCCGCGTAGCGCCTCGTGGCCGCCGGAATAGCGCTTCGCCACCGCCGAAAACTGGATCACGCGAACAGCGCCTCGACGAAATCCGCGGCGACGAAGGCGCGCAGGTCCTCGGCTTTCTCGCCGATGCCGATGAAGCGGATCGGCACCGGATGCTCGCGCGCGATGGCCGCCACGGCGCCGCCCTTGGCGGTTCCGTCGAGCTTGGTGACGATGAGGCCGGTGAGCCCGAGCGCCTCGTCGAAGGCCTTCACCTGGCGCACCGCGTTCTGACCGGTGTTGGCGTCGAGGACGAGCCAGGTCTCGTGGGGCGCGGCGGCGTCGGCCTTGGCCATCACGCGCTTCACCTTGCGGATCTCCTCCATCAGGTGCGCCTGCGTCGTGAGGCGCCCCGCGGTGTCGGCGAGCACCACGTCGATCGACTTCGCGCGCGCCGACCGGATCGCGTCGAAGATCACCGCGGCCGAGTCGCCCTTGTCCTGCGAGACCACCGTCACGTTGTGGCGCCGGCCCCATTCGGCGAGCTGCTCGCGCGCCGCGGCGCGAAACGTGTCGCCGGCGGCGAGCAGCACCGATTTCCCCTCGCCCTGGAAAAGGCGCGTGAGCTTGGCGATGGTGGTGGTCTTGCCGGCGCCATTCACGCCGGCGAGCAGGATCACGAAGGGCTTGGGGCGCGCGGCGGGAAGGCGCTTCTCGAGCGGGGCGAGGAGCGCCACGAGCGCCGCCTTCAGCTCGCCTTCGAGCTCGGCGGAATCCTCGAGGCGCTTGTCGCGCTGCGCCTTGCGCAACGCCGCGATCAGGCTCTGCGAGGCGGCCACGCCGACGTCGGCTTCGAGGAGCTGCGTTTCGAGCGCCTCGTAGAGCGCCTCGTCGATCTTCGGACGCGCGCGCAATAGCCCCAGCGCGCCCTTCCAGCGTTGGCGCGTGAGCTCGAGATCCTTGCGCAGGAACGAGGCGAGGCCCGAGCCGGCATCGGTCGGGGGCTTCTTGGAAAACTGCGGAGGCATGAGGGGCGGCCGAGAGGCGGACCGTTGGAGCGGGAGAGCGAATATTTTACGGTATCCTTCGCCGATGACCGCCATGCGACGCTCCCCGAGCGCTTCGAGCGCCGGCCGCGGCGCTCCCTCGGGACGCAACCGCGTGCGCATCATCGCCGGCAAGTGGAGGAGCCGCCTGCTGAGTTTCCCGCCCGCCGCGGAGCTGCGGCCCACGCCCGACCGCGTCCGTGAAACCCTCTTCAACTGGCTCGGCCAACGCCTCGACGGGCTCGCCTGCCTGGATCTGTTCGCCGGCAGCGGAGCCCTCGGCTTCGAGGCGCTCTCGCGCGGCGCGGCGAGCGTGGTGATGGTGGAAAGCGATCGCGAGGTCGCCAACGCGCTGCGCGAGTCGGCGCGCGTCCTCGCCGCCGAGGGCCTGGAGATCGTCCAGTCCGAAGCGCTCAGCTACCTCGAGCGAAGCCACGCCCGCTTCGACGTGGTGTTCGTGGATCCGCCGTTCGCGAGCGACCTCGCGCTGCGCGCGATGGCCCTCCTCGCGCCGCTCCTCGGTCCGGGCGCGCGCGTCTATGTCGAGAGTGCCGCGGCGCTCGACCTGCCCGCGTCTTGGCGGCTGGTCCGCGGCGATCGCGCCGGGGCGGTACGCTATGCCCTCTACGAGCCCACCCCATGACCATCACCCGCGCCGTCTACCCCGGCACCTTCGATCCGATCACCAACGGGCACGAGGACCTGATCCAGCGCGCCTCGCGCCTCTTCGACCACGTGGTGGTCGGCGTGGCGCACAGCCAGTCGAAGCGGCCGTTCTTCTCGCTCGACGAGCGCGTGACTCTCGCGCGCGAGGTGCTCGCGCCCTACACGAACGTCTCGGTCCTCGGCTTCTCCGGGCTCCTCTCCGAATTCGTGAAGGAGCAGCAGGCGAGCGTGATCCTGCGCGGGCTGCGCGCCGTCTCCGACTTCGAGTACGAGTTCCAGCTCGCGGGCATGAATCGAAGGCTCGCCCCCGGCGTGGAGACGCTCTTCCTCACGCCCTCGGACAAGTACCTGTTTCTCTCGGCGACGATCGTGCGCGAGATCGCGGTGCTGGGCGGCGACATCGCCGCCTTCGTGCATCCGCTCACCGCCGAGCGCATGCACGCCAAGATCGGGCGCGGCGAGGGCGGGGCCGGCTAGATGGCGCTCAGGATCACCGACCAGTGCATCAACTGCGACGTGTGCGAGCCCGAATGCCCGAACGGCGCGATCTCCATGGGCGAGGAGATCTACGTGATCGACGCGCGGCGCTGCACCGAGTGCGTGGGCCATTTCGAGCGGCCGCAATGCGTCGAGGTGTGCCCGGTGGACTGCATCCCGCTCGATCCCGGCCACGTCGAGTCGCGCGCGGCGCTGCTCGCGAAATACCAGGTGCTGCAGGCCGAGAAATCCGCCTAGGCCAGCGAAGGCTCGCGCGCCTCGAGGAGCGCGAGCAGGTGCTGCTGGTGCGCTTCCCATTGCTCGCGCTGCGCGGAGACGTCCGCGGCGAGCTTCCTCATCTCCTCCAGCTTGGAGAGGAGATCGACTTCCGCGTTCTGGATCCGGCCCATGCCCTCGATGCGCGCGTTCGACTGCTCCTGGTAGGCGTTGATCTGCGCCTCGAGCGGGCGGATGAAGCCGCCCATCCATGCGCGCGTCTCGCGCGCGGCGATCTCGAAGACGTACACCACCTTGAGGGCGACCGTGTCGAAGAAGATCGTGCCGAGCGCCCCGCGGCTCTTCAGGAAGAGATTCGAGCCGCCCTTGAACTCGCGCGCGCAGTGCTCCTCGAGCCGGTCGAGCTCGATCAGGAAGCGCTCGGTGGCGAAGGGCGCGGCCTCGACCAGGGCGATCTTGTACTCGACCGTCATCTTCTGGCCGACCGTCGCCATCACCTTGCGCGCCTCGTGGATCACCTCGATCGCGCGCGTGATGCGCTCGCGCGACTCGCGAAAGAAGCCGTCCAGCGCTTCTCCGATCCCCTTGGAGAATGCGCTTCCCGATACCGCCTCGCGCGCGCGAAGCGCCGCGGCGTGCGCGACCTGCGGGTCGAGCAGGCGCTCGAGCTCGTCGGCCTGGCGGTTATGGGCGCCCCGCAGCCCGCCCATCATCGCACGCGCCTGCTCGAGGCGCCCGCGCTCGATGCCCGCCTTCTTCGCGAGGAGCTCGATCAGCTTCTGGTTCTTGCCTTGCAGCGCGGCGAGCGTCTCGAGCTGCTCGTTGGCGAAGGCGAGGCGGCTCGCGATGAGCGTGCGGATCTCGGCCAGCACGCCGTGCGCCTCGGCGCGCACCGCGGTCGCATGCGCGAGGCGGCGCTGGTGGACCATGCCGCGCGACAGCGCCTGCTCCAGCCGATAGAGGCGGCTCTTCATGAGCGCGTCGCCGTCGGCCTGCATCTTGGCCGCGAGCCCCTGCTTCGCCGAGAGCGCGAAGATGCGCGTGGGCGCGACGCCGAGCGCGTCCGCCACGGACTTCACCTGCCGGTCGATCTCGGTCAACACCGCCCCCTCGCCCGCGCCCGCGTCGCGCAGGCCGTCGATCTTGTTCAAGACCACGAAGCAGGTTTCCTCGATGCCGCCGATGGTGGCCACGTGCTCGCTCCAGAGCGCGCGGTCCACCGGCGTGATGGAGCTTTCGGCGGATACCACGAAGACGATCGCGGCGGCGTCGGGCACGCGATGAAACGACAGCTCCGGCTCGGAGGCGAGCGTGTTGAAGCCCGCGGTGTCGAGGAGGGTCACGCCGGCGGCGAGCAGCGGATGGGGGAAATTGATGATCGCGTAGCGCCAGCGCGGCACCGCGGCGCCGTCCACCTGCTTGAATTGCGTGAGCGCTTCGCACGAGTGGGCGAGCGTCTCGGGCTTGCCGGGATCGAGCGCCACCTCGTGCCACTCCCCGAGCGACGCGTGATACTCCCTTAGCGCGCGCGTGGTCTCGCGCGTCTCGATCGGCAGCAGCCGGATCGAGGGCTTGCGCGACGGGTCCCACAGGATCTCCACCGGGCAGATGATCTTGCCGCCGCTCGCGGGCAGCAGGCGCGCGCCCTGCTCGGCGAAGAAGAGCGCGTTGATGAGCTCGCTCTTGCCGCGCGATTGCTCGGCGACGAAGGCGATGGTGAGGCGCTCGGTGGCGAGGCGCTGCTCGAGGTGCTGGAGGCGCGCCGCCGCCTGCTCGTCGATGAGCCTGCCGGCGGTGGCCCAGCGGCGCAACGCCGCCAAGCGCGCCGCGGTCTCGTTGCGCCAGTAGGCGAGGGAGGCGAGGCTCGTCTCGAAGGCGCGCGAGTGCGGCGTCCAGGCGGCGCTCATCGCTGGCAGCGCGGACAGTAGAAGGTGGAGCGCTGCCCCTGGCGCAGCGCGCGGATGGGCGTCTTGCAGACTCGGCAGGGCTGGCCCTCGCGGCCGTACACCGCGTGGCGGTGCTGGAAGTAGCCCGGGCGCCCCTCGGCCGAGGCGAAATCGCGCAGCGTGCTGCCGCCCGACTCGAGCGCGCTCTCGAGGGTCGAGCGCACCGAGCTCGCGAGCCGCTCCCAGCGCGCCGCCGAGATGTTTCCGGCGCTGCGCCCCGGATGGATGCCCGCGTGGAAGAGCGCCTCGCTCGCGTAGATGTTGCCCACGCCGGTGACGACGCCGCCGTTCATGAGGAAATTCTTCACCGCGACGCTGCGCCCCTTCGCCTTGCGCTGCAGCGCCGCGCCGCTGAACTCCGCCTCGAGCGGCTCCATGCCGAGGTCCTTCAGCAACGCGTGGCGCTCCGCGGGATCGTCGAGCCAGAGCATCGCGCCGAAGCGGCGCGGGTCGGTGAAGCGCAGCGTGCGCGTGCCGTCGAGCTCGATGTCGACGTGGTCATGCTTGCGCGGCGGCGTGTCGCGCGGCACCAGCGTGAGGCGCCCCGACATGCCGAGGTGCACCAGCAGGTGGCCCCCGCCGATATCGAAAAGCAGGTACTTCCCGCGCCGGCGGATGTCGAGGATCTTCCTGTCGCGAAGCTTGCGCTCGAGGCCGCGCGTCACCGGCCATCGCAGGCTCGCGTTGCGCACCACGACCCCGTGGACGTGGCGCCCCACGACGTGGGGCAAAAGCCCGCGGCGCGTCGTCTCGACTTCGGGAAGCTCCGGCATGGATAGGCCCAATGGCGTATGGCTTTTCGCCATTGTCCTACATCACGACGATTGAAACGTTTACAGCCTCGTAGCTCGCGTTCGAATCGTTCTATGATAGGTCGTGGCGCCGCCCTGCGGCGCGCGTGGGAGGGCGGGAAATGGCGGGCAGAAAGTGGTGGTTTGGCGCGGTGGCGGCATTGGCCCTGGGGCTGGTCGGTCCCTCCGTGGCCGAAGAGACTCCCGAAGACGCGGTTGAAGTCGATGAGGGCGCGGCCACCGCCGATGCCGTGTTCGAATTCCTCGTCGCGGAATTCGCCGCGCAGCGCGGCGACACCGACGGCGCGCTTTCCGTCTACCATCGCCTCGCGCGCGAGCTGAAGGATCCGCAGATCGCCCGCCGGGCGGTCGAGTCCGCGATTCGCGCAAGGGCCTTCGGCCCGGCGCTGGAAAGCGCCACGCTCCTCCTCGAGCTCGATCCCGAATCCACACTGGCGCGCGAGATCATGGCCGCGCTCCTCGCCAACGAGGCCGACCTCAACAAGGCGCGCGACGTGCTGGGCGGCATCCTCGAGAAGACCGCCAATCGCGGGCCGATCGTGATGCAGCTCTCCTACCTCCTCGGCAAGTTCCCGGACAAGGCCGCGGTCCTCGAGACCACGCGCGAGGTGACGGCGCGCTACGCGATCCCCGAATCGCGCTACGCCGTCGGCGTGGCCGCGCTCATCGCCGGGAAGCTCGACGTCGCCGTGGCGGAAGCCGAGGCGGCGCTCAAGCTCAAGGCCTCGTGGGAGCCGGCCGCGATCCTCAAGGCGCAGGTGCTGCGCAAGTCCGCGCCCGCCGAAGTGATCCCGTTCTACGAATCGTTCATTGCCGCCAACCCGGCGTCGCAGGAAGTGCGCATGCAGCTGGGGCGCGAGCTCGCCGCGGACCGCAAGCTCGCGGAGGCGCGCGAGCAGTTCCGCGAGGCGGAGAAGATCGCGCACGCGGATTCGCAGGCGCCGTACGCGATCGGCCTCCTTTCGCTGCAGCTCGAGGATTACGCCGAGGCCCAGGTCGCTTTCACCCGCGCCCTCAAGCAGGGCTATCGCGAGCCCACCGCCATCTATCTGGGCATGGGCCAGGCCGCCGAGGGCTTGAAGCGCTACGACGAGGCGATCGGCTGGTACCAGAAGGTCGACGCGGGCGACTGGGTGCGCGCGCAGCTGAAGATCGCGACCCTCATCGCGCGCCAGCAGGGCCTGGAGGCGGGGCGCGAATACCTGCGCCGCATCGAGCCGCGCTCGACCGACGACAGCATCCAGATGATCCAGGTCGAGGCGCAGCTGCTGCGCGACGCCAAGGAGTGGAAGGAAACCTACGAGCTCCTCTCGAAGGCGGTCGCGAAGTACCCGGATTCCTTCGAGATCCTCTACGACCGCGCGATGGCCGCGGAGCGCATCGACAAGCTCGACGTGCTCGAAAAGGACCTGCGCCTGGTGATCAAGATGAAGCCGGACTATGCGCACGCCTACAACGCGCTCGGCTACACGCTCGCCGAGAAGACCAATCGGCTGACGGAGGCCAAGGGCCTCATCGAGCAGGCGATCAAGCTCTCGCCCGAGGATCCCTTCATCATGGACAGCCTCGGCTGGGTGCACTTCCGCATGGGCGAGATGGGTGAAGCGTTGAAGCAACTGCAGACCGCCTACAGCACGCGCCCCGATCCCGAGATCGCCGCGCACCTGGGCGAAGTCCTGTGGAGCGCGGGCCAACGCGACGAGGCGCAGAAGATCTGGCGCGCCGCGCTCTCCGAGAACCCGAACCACGAGACCCTCCTCGCGGTGATGCAGAAGCACCGGCCCTGATCCGCGCCGCCGCCTGCGCCGCGGCGCTCATCCTCGCCGCGTGCGCGACGGCGCCCGAGCCGCGGCCGTTTCCGGAGTTGTCGGGCGTGCCCGCCGCGTTCGAGGCGAGCGGGCGCCTTGCCGTGCGCCAGGGCGATCGCAGCGACATCGCCAAGCTGCGCTGGACGCGCCATCGCGACTCCGACGTGTGGGTGATCTCCTCGCCGCTGGGTAACGAGGTCGCGCGGCTCGAGTCCGGAGCGCGCGGAACCACGCTCACGCGCGCCGGAGCCGCGAGCGAATCCGCGCAGAGCTTCGAGGCCCTCACGCAAAGGCTCCTCGGCATCGCCCTCGATCCGCGCGCGATGGCCGGATGGTTGCACGGCAGCGCTCCCACGGCCGCGCCCGGCGACTGGAAGGTCTCCATCGACGAGAAGCAGCGCGCCGGCGCGGTCGAGCTCGCACGGCGCCTCACCGCCACCCGCGGCGACACCGTGGTGCGTCTCGTGATCGACGAGTATCGCGCCCTCGAGGAGTAAGGCCGGTGGAGCTCGACCCGCCCGACTATCCCGCGCCGGCCAAGCTCAACCTCTTCCTGCACGTCGTCGGGCGCAGGCGTGACGGCTACCACCTGCTGCAGAGCGTCTTCACCCTCATCGACCTTCAAGACTCGCTGCGCTTTCGCCTGCGTCCCGACGGCGTCGTGCGGCGCGCCAACGAGGTGCCGGGCGTGCTTCCCGCAGAGGACCTCGTGGTGCGCGCGGCACTCCTCCTGCAGGAAGCGAGCGGCACGCCGCAGGGCGCCGACATCGAGATCGACAAGCGCATTCCCATGGGCGCGGGGCTGGGCGGGGGCAGCTCCGACGCGGCGACCACGCTCCTCGCCCTGAACCGCCTCTGGAAGACGGGCTTCGACCGCGAGGCGCTGGCCGAAATCGGCGCGGGGCTCGGCGCGGACGTGCCGTTTTTCATCTTCGGGCGCCCGGCCTGGGCCGAGGGCATCGGCGACCGCCTGCGCGACATCGAGGTCCCCCCGCGCTGGTACGTGATCCTGACCCCTCCGGCGCACGTTCCGACCCAGCTCGCGTACACCGCCCCGGAATTGACCCGGAACACGGAAGCCCTTAAAATGGAAGACTTTTCAGCGCATCCGAACGATCCCCGGTTCCATAACGACCTGGAGTCAGTGGTCACCGCTCGCTTTCCTGTCGTCCGTGAGCACCTCGAGTGGCTGCGGAGCCACGGAAATGCGCGCATGACCGGATCGGGAAGCTGCGTTTTCGCGGCGTTCGAGAGCCGCGATGCGGCGCAACGCGTGATCGACGCGCTGCCCCGATCGATGAGCGGATTCGTCGCGCAAGGCCTCACGCACCATCCGTTGCTCGAGCAATAGTCGTTGCAGCGGGCAGTAGAAGCACCGAAGGGGAGTCGCCAAGTTGGTTAAGGCACCGGATTTTGATTCCGGCATTCGAGGGTTCGAATCCTTCCTCCCCTGCCAGATTTCAGAGTAGCGGGCGAAACGAGAGACCAAGCCGATGGCCTTCGACAACCTGATGGTGTTCACGGGCAACGCCAACCCGAGGCTCGCGCAGCGGGTGGCGAAGAACCTGAGCATCCAGCTCGGCAAGGCCACGGTGTCGCGCTTCAGCGACGGCGAGGTGATGGTGGAGCTCCTCGAGAACGTCCGCGGCAAGGATGTGTTCGTGTTGCAGTCGACGTGCGCGCCGACCAATGACACGCTGATGGAGCTGATGATCATGGTCGATGCGCTGCGCCGCTCGAGCGCGGCGCGCATCACCGCCGCGATCCCGTACTTCGGGTATGCGCGCCAGGACCGCCGCCCGAGGAGCGCGCGCGTGGCGATCTCGGCGAAGGTCGTGGCGAACATGCTGACCGGCTCGGGCGTGCACCGCATGTTGACGATGGACCTGCACGCCGACCAGATCCAGGGGTTCTTCGACATCCCGGTGGACAACGTGTACGCGACACCGATTTTGCTGGGCGATTTGTGGAAGCACGGTTACAAGAATCTCGTGGTGGTGTCGCCAGACGTGGGCGGCGTGGTGCGGGCCAGGGCGATCGCGAAGCAGCTCGACAGCGACCTCGCGATCATCGACAAGCGCCGTCCGCGCCCGAACGTCGCGAAGGTGATGAACATCATCGGCGACGTGGCGGTGCGGGTGGTCGCGTATTGCACGCACCCGGTGTTGTCCGGGCCCGCGGTGAGCCGCATCGAGGCCTCGGTGATCGACGAGCTGGTGGTGACCGACACCATCCCGTTGAAACCCGAAGCCGAGGCGTGCGCGAAGATCCGCCAGATCAGCGTGGCGGAGCTCCTGGCCGAGACCATGCGCAGGATTTGTGAGGAGAGCTCGGTGAGCTCTCTGTTTGTCGAGTAAACAGCGAATCTGGTCGCGGATCGCTGCAATGATGTACCTAACTTTGGAGTGAACATGAAGATTGCAATCAAAGCCGAACCGCGGAGCGTTCAGGGCACGGGTGCGAGCCGCCGCCTGCGCCGCGAGTCGAAAGTGCCGGGCGTGGTCTACGGCGCCAACAAGGACGCGCAGCCGATCCAGCTCGACCACAAGGAGCTGTGGTTCAAGCTCAAGATGGAAGCGTTCCACGCGTCCATCCTCGACATGGAGCTGGGAGCCGAGAAGTCGCAGGTGGTCCTTCGCGACTACCAGATGCACCCGTTCCGTCCGCTCATCCTGCACGCCGACTTCCAGCGCGTCGCGGCGGACAAGAAGATCCACATGAAGGTGCCGCTGCACTTCGTGAACGCGGAGATCTCGCCCGGCGTGAAAGTGGCCGGCGGCCAGGTGCAGCACGTGATGAACGAGCTCGAGATCTACTCGCTGCCGAAGGACCTGCCGGAGTTCATCGAGGTCGACCTCTCCCACCTGCAGGCGGGCCATTCGCTGCACCTTTCGGCGCTGAAGCTGCCCGAGGGCGTCGAGGCCGTGTCGCCGAAGGACGAGGACCCGACGGTCGCCACCGTCGTCATCCCGAAGGTGATGACGGCGGACGAGGAAGCCGCGGAGATCGCATTGACCGCGGCCCCGTCGGCCGCGGACGTGCCGACGATCGCCCAGGAAGCGGTGAAGGAGGAGGGCGGAGCGGCCGGCGCGGGTGGCGGCAGCAAGCCGAGCGTGAAGGACGACAAGAAGAACATGAAGGAAGCGAAGAAGAAGTAAATTTGGTAACCGGGACAACGCCCGCCGGCCAACCCGGCGGGCGTTTGTTCATCTGGCAGCGGGGCGGTCGTTGGAGCGGACGCTTCGCGCCGCTCAACGACGCGTGACGGGAAGCGAAATTCGGTGGATCAAATCAAGGTCATCGTTGGGTTGGGAAACCCGGGAACTCAATACGAGAAAACGCGCCATAACGCGGGCTACCGGTGGGTGGACGCGATCGCCGCGGCGAAGCGCGCCTCGTGGAAGAAGGAATCGAAATTCGCGGGTTGGACCACGCGTGTCGAGGAGGGCGAAGCCGAGTTCCTCCTCCTCAAGCCCGCGACCTACATGAACGAGAGCGGCCGCAGCGTCTCGGCCGTGATGCGATTCTTCAAGATCGAGCCCGGGCAGATGCTGGTGGTGCACGATGAGCTCGACCTCGCGCCCGGCGTGGTGAAATTGAAGCGCGGCGGGGGGACCGGCGGCCATAACGGGCTCGCCGACATCGGCGACGCGCTCGACTCGAAGGATTTCTGGCGCCTGCGCATCGGCATCGGCCACCCCGGCGACAAGGATCTCGTCGCCGACTATGTGCTCGCCAAGGCGCGGCGCGTCGAGCAGGACGCGATCGACCCGGTGTTCGAGCGCAGCCTCGACCTGCTGCCGAAGCTTTCCACCGGACGCATCCAGGACGCGATGGCCTGGCTGCACACCTCGCCCGAGGACGAAGCGAAGCGCAAGGCGGCGCTCGACGCGCGGAAGGCAGCTTCCGCTGCGGGCGTCGTCCCGGCGAAGGCCGGGACCCAATCCAAGAAAGAAGAACCATGAGTTTGCAATGCGGCATCGTCGGCCTGCCCAACGTCGGCAAGTCCACCCTCTTCAACGCGCTCACCAAGGCCGGCATCGCCGCGGAGAACTATCCCTTCTGCACCATCGAGCCGAACGTCGGCGTGGTCGAGGTACCCGATCCGCGCCTGAAGAAGCTCGCCGCGATCGACAAGCCCCTCAAGGTGATCCCCGCGATCGTGGAGTTCGTCGACATCGCGGGCCTCGTCGCCGGCGCCTCCAAGGGCGAGGGCCTCGGCAACCAGTTCCTCGCCAACATCCGCGAGACGAACGCCATCGCCAACGTGGTGCGCTGCTTCGAGGACGGCAACGTGATCCACGTGAACAACAAGGTGGACCCGATCTCCGACATCGAGGTGATCCACACCGAGCTGGCACTCGCCGACATGCAGTCGATCGAGAAGGCCAAGCACCGCTTCGGCAAGACGCTGCGCGCGGGAGACAAGGAAGCGATGAAGGTGGTGCCGCTCCTCGAGCGCGTCGAGAAGGCGCTCGACGGCTTCCACCCGGTGCGCGCGATGGGGCTCACGGCCGACGAGATGGCGCTCCTGCAGCCGCTTCAGCTCCTCACGGCGAAGCTCTTCCTCGACGACATGGGGATGACCGAGCCCGGCCTCGATCGACTGATCCATGCGACCTTCGACCTCCTCGGGCTGCAGACCTATTTCACCGCGGGCGAGAAGGAGGTGCGCGCCTGGACTGTGAGAAAAGGCGCCACGGCGCCGCAGGCTGCGGGCGTGATCCACACCGATTTCGAGAAGGGCTTCATCCGCGCCGAAGTGATTCCCTACGACGACTACGTGCGCCTGGGCGGCGAGGCGAAATCCAAGGAGGCGGGGAAGATGCGGCTGGAAGGCAAGGACTATATCGTCAAGGACGGCGACGTGATGCACTTCCGCTTCAACGTTTGAGTAACCTGTCACCCCGCTGAAGAGCGGGGCCGATATCAAGTAAACGTGTCACCCCGTTGAAGAACGGGGCCGATATCAAGTAAACGTGTCACCCCGTTGAAGAACGGGGTCCAATATCAAGTAAAATTGCAACTTCGGCGAGTTAGCTCAGTGGTTAGAGCAGCGGAATCATAAAGTTGCAGCGCGTTAACCAGTGCTCGGAACTTCCTAGATCAGAACATGAAAAAGCCGAGCGCGAGCCAAACCCAGTCGGCGTCGGAGCTTATCTCGAAGAGAATCGCCGAGCTCGGCGACTGGCGCGGCGAAACCCTCGGCAGGATGCGCAAGCTCATCAAGGCAGCCGACCCGGACGTCGTCGAGGAGTGGAAGTGGATGGGTACTCCGATTTGGTCGCACGACGGCATCATCTGTACCGGCGAATCCTACAAGAAGGTCGTGAAGCTGACCTTCGCCAAGGGCGCGTCCCTCAAGGATCCGGCCCGTCTCTTCAACTCGAGCCTCGAGGGAAACGTACGCCGCGCGATCGACATCCACGAAGGAGAAGAAGTCGACGAGCCCGCCTTCAAGGCGCTCGTTCGCCAGGCGGTCGCCCTCAACGGTTCCGGCAAGTCGAAGCCTTCCAAGAAAGCGAAGTCGTAAGGGACTCCGGTCGATGACGACGCCGAATCCCCGACTGCCACCACGCCCCGCCGCTTGCTAATCGAGGGTCTCTCGCATACATTGGATTGGCGCACGGCGAGCTGACTCGCTGGAACGGCAGGGACATTTTTTTGGGCGCCGCGTCATTCGCGCTCCTTGGGGATCATCACCACAGTTTCTGCCGTCGATCTTCCGGTCG
>WNFI01109291.1_pt1 | contig 20349 bp, 25 predicted proteins | sample 5400471 | NCBI WGS metagenome assembly WNFI01 (sample SAMN13153348, study PRJNA577476) | soil metagenome | isolation source: 100 cm saprolite on Douglas fir-dominated hillslope | place: USA:California | collected 2013-09-17
CGTCGCCAAGATTCCAGTCGAACCAGGAGATGTCGCTGTCCTGGCAATAGGCATTGTTGTTGCCGCGCTGGGAGCGGCCGAATTCGTCACCGCCCAGCATCATCGCGGTTCCCTGGGCAAACAACAATGTTGCAAGCATGTTGCGCTTCTGCCGGTTGCGCAGTTCGGTGATGGCCTTGTCGTCGGTCGGCCCTTCCACGCCGCAATTCCATGAACGGTTGCTGGAGTTGCCGTCCTTGTTGTCTTCGCCGTTGGCCTCGTTGTGCTTGTCGTTGTAGCTCGCCCAGTCATTGAGGGTGAAGCCATCGTGGGCGGTGACGAAATTGACGCAGGCCCAGGCGCGCCGGCCCTGATGATTGAACAGGTCGGCGGATCCGGACAGCCTTGGCGCCAGTGCCGCCACCGGCGCCTCGCCGCGCCAGAAATCGCGAACGGTGTCGCGGAATTTGTCGTTCCATTCAGCCCAGCCCGGCGGGAAACCCCCGACCTGATAGCCGCCTGGCCCAATGTCCCACGGCTCCGCGATCAGCTTCACCGACGTCAGCACCGGATCCTGGTCGACCGCCTTCAGGAAACCGCTCTGCTCGTCGAAGCCATAGACCTCGCGCGCGAGGATGGTACCGAGATCGAAGCGGAACCCGTCGATGTGCATTTCGCCTGCCCAATAGCGCAGGCTGTCGTTGACCATCTGGATGACGCGAGCATGCGACAGGTTGACGGTGTTGCCGGTTCCGGTGTCATTGACGTAGCGGCGCTTGCTGTCCGGCAGCAGCCGATAGTAGCTGGCATTGTCGATGCCCTTGAACGACAGCGTCGGACCGAGCTCGTTGCCCTCGGCGGTATGATTATAGACAACGTCGAGGATCACCTCGAGACCGCCGCCGTGCAGACGTGCCACCATTTCCTTGAATTCGCGCAGGCTGTTGGGAACGTCAGCCGCATAGCGCGGATCGGGCGCGAAGAAGCCGATGGTGTTGTAGCCCCAGTAATTGGTCAGCTTCCTGAGCAGCAGAAAGTCGTCGTTGACGAAGGTGTGGATCGGCAACAGCTCGACCGAGGTGACGCCCAGCGCCTTGAGATAGTCGACGACGGGCTTGCTGCCGAAGCCCGCATAAGTGCCGCGCAGTTTCTCGGGCACATCGGGATGCTTCTTGGTGAAACCCTTCACATGGGTTTCGTAGATGATGGTCAGGTCCCACGGCACGTTCTGGCGGCCGGCCTCGCCGGTCCAGTCGAAGCCCTGATCGACGATGACGCATTTCGGCATGAACGGCGCGCTGTCGCGTTCATCGAAGGTCAGGTCGTCGCCGCTCTCCATCTTGTAGCCGAACACCGCCGGATTCCAGTCCAGATGCCCCGCATGGGCGCGGGCGTAGGGATCGAGCAGCAGCTTGTTCGGATTGAAGCGGTGGCCGGCCTGCGGCGCATAAGACCCGTGAACCCGGTAGCCATAGAAGGTGCCGGGGCCGACCCCCGGAAGGTAGCCGTGAAACACCTCGTCGGTATATTCCGGCAGCTCAATCCTGGTTTCCTTGTCGCCATCGAACAGGCAGACTTCGACCTTGGTCGCATTGGCGGAAAACAGGGCAAAGTTCGTACCCTTGCCGTCCCAATGGGCACCCAAGGGATACGGCAGGCCTTCTTCGACCGTTCTGTTCGTCACGTGAAGCCCCCCACTTTGGCGATCTAAGATTTTGGTCAATACAAATTGTAACTACGGGAATACGGCATTTTCCAGCGGCAGCCGGAGGCGGATGTCGCAAGGAAAATGCGATCCTTCAGACACAGCCTCTTCTGATCGCAAAACCGCTACCCGCCTTTTCTCGCGGAATATGCGCCAACTCTAGTTCCCGGAGTCCGGTCGCGAAGCCGGGTCCTGAGATTCGCCAGGCGCTTTGCCGCCCTCTTCACCCTTGATTTCGCGCTCTGCCTGAAACCAAAAATCCATTTCGTGTCCCTCCGGCTGCCCGTTTTGTACCCACAGCTCGTAGGCCCTCCGCCGTATCCGATCGTCGATTTCCTGATTCATGTCATCCCCTCCTTGCTTCGGCAATCCGCTCGTCGCGTCTGGCCCGGTAAAATCGTCTTTCAATTCGGACCTATCGCATTTTGACGGTGGGCTCGCGGCCCCAAAGCCGCAGTTTTCTGAGGGTGCCGATAAAGCCTGCAACATCGTTGGCCGACTTGTAGAGCTTGACGGCAAAGCCGCGAACATCGCGCGCAAGATCCGCCGAACCCTTGCTGCCCGCCACCGTCGAGAACCGCACGAAGGCCGGTGTCCGCTCGCCGGCGCGCTGGAACAGGTCGGCGCGGGTATATTTCGAGAGCAGCTTGTAGTTTTCAAAGAATCCATGGGCCCCGTAGCCGCGCGCATGCACGACGCGCTCCGGAATGCGCTCGTGATCGAAATGGAAGATTTTCTCGCGAAAATGGAAATCTTCGATCAGCGTCGGCCCGCGCGGTCCGATCCTCAGCGAGTTCTGGTCGTCCGAAACCGGCCCGCCTTGCGCCGTGGTCAGCACCGGAACGTCGCCTGCGGCGATCTGATGCAGTTCGCCGCCTTCGCCCCGGTCAAGCTTCTGATCCTGAACCGTCGCGGACTTCCCATTCGCGCGCTTCGATGATTTGGCCATGCTGGAATTCCCGGTGACTAGTTACTGCCACCCTCCAATGCGGCCGAAGAACACTTGTTCCAAGCACCGAAGGCCGGCTGACGACTGCTCTTGAATAGCCCGCTAGGCTGTCCGTGTGCCGCGTGAAAGGCCTGTGTTCGCCATGAAGATCGCCACCTTCAACATCAACAATATCAACCGCCGCCTGCCCAACCTGCTGCAATGGCTCAAGACGGCCAAGCCTGACATTGTGTGCCTGCAGGAGCTGAAATGCACCGATGCCGAGTTTCCGGCGCCGGCTTTGAAGAAGGCGGGCTACCACGCGGTTTGGCGCGGCCAGAGGACCTGGAACGGCGTCGCCATCCTGTCGCGCCGCGGCGTACCGGTGGTGACGCGCACGGCTCTGCCCGGCAACGCCGGGGACGCGGAGGCGCGCCCCGGGGACGCGAAGGCGCGCCCCGGGGACGCGGAGGCGCGCTATATCGAAGCGGCGATCGACGGCATCCTGATCGGGGGCATCTACGCGCCGAACGGCAATCCGCAGCCGGGGCCGAAATTCGAATACAAGCTCGCCTGGATGAAGCGCCTGGCCGCGCATGCCCGGAAATTATTGAAATCGGGCGCACCAGTGATTCTTGCCGGCGACTTCAACGTCGCTCCCACCGGGATCGATATTTATCCGACCAGGTCATGGGACGATGACGCGCTGATTCAGCCGGCAAGCCGCGCCGCCTATGCGCGCCTCGTGGGCCAGGGCTGGACCGATGCGCTGCGTGAGTTGCATCCTGACCTGCGCCTCTACACGTTCTGGCACTATATGCGTAACCGCTTTGAACGCGACGCCGGCCTTCGCCTCGACCATCTCCTGGTCAGCCCGTCACTGGCGACCCGCCTGACACATGCGGGTGTGGACCGGGCGGTTCGAAGTGAGCAAGGCGCGAGTGACCATGCCCCGGCCTGGATAAGGCTTTCGGCGGCACCACGCGGGATTAGGAAGTAGCGGAGAAAAAAATCGGCCTCCGAGCGGAGGCCGATTTCATCGTTGTTCGTCGTTAACCTTAGTCGTGGTCGACAATGACCTTGTGATCCGGCTCGCGGTCGTGATCCTTCTTGATGATCACGGTCTTGTCGCGCTCAGGCTCGCGCTCCTTGATGATCGTGGTGCGTTCGCGGTCGCGATCCCGATCGCGGCTCTCACCCACCGTCACGCCGGCGCCAACCGGTCCAACGCCCACGCCCACACCGACTTCGTCGGCACATGCCGGGACTGCAAAACTCAAGCTCGCCAAAGCGGCGGCAGCAATCAATGCGGATTTCAAGCCTCTCCCTCTCAGTGATGAACTGCCCCGCCAACGTACCAGCGGCTGATTTAGTTCCGCACGTACGCGGAGTTTCACGCGGAACTTTTATTTCTATCCGACATTTCCCGGTCGTTGGTTCAAACGCTGGGAGAAAGTTTATGGAACAGGTTTTGCGGACGCCCGCGCAGGCGGATGTGCAGGTGGACATCATCGAGCCGTCAGTTGCAGGTGTGTCGTGGGCTGCCGTAGTGGCAGGCGCGGTTGCCTCATGCGCACTGACGCTGGTGCTGTTATCGCTGGGAGCAGGACTAGGCCTTTCGGTGGTCTCTCCCTGGGAGCATTCGAGAGTCTCGGCCACTACCTTTGAAATCGGCGTCGGGCTTTATTTCGTCGTAATGGCGATGATCTCCTCTGCGATTGGCGGCTATCTGGCGGGCCGGCTGCGCAACGGGTGGATCGGGGTGCAGGCGTCCGAAGTGTATTTCAGGGATACCGCGCACGGGTTTTTGGCGTGGGCGTTGGCCTCGGTACTGGGGGTGGTGTTGCTCGCGTCCCCGGCCTCTTCCCTGGTCGGCGGCGCAACCTCGGGCGCCGTGCAAACAGCATCCAGTCCGCCGCAGACGTCGGGACCGATGGATGGCTACGTTGACGCGTTGCTGCGCCCCGCCGACCCGTCGGCGAATAAGGACGTCAACACCGCCGATACCCGCCGTGAACTCACGCGACTGCTGACGGAGGATTTCCGCAACGGTTCGGATCTCACTCCGGCAGACCGCAGCTACGTTGCCAAGGTTGTCGCTGCACGCACCGGCCTCAGCCAGGCCGACGCGGAAAAACGCGTCGCCGACGTCTCGGCGCGGATGAAGGATGACCTGGAGAAAGCGCGGAAGGCGTCGATGAAACTTGCGATCTGGCTGACGCTGTCGCTGTTCATCGGGGCGTTCTCGGCCTCGCTCGCCGCCACAGAGGGAGGCGGTACCCGCGACGGTACCTGGGGCAAAGAGGGCATCTGGGGCAAAAGACCGCTTCGTCGTTAACTCTCTCAACTCTTTCGATGAAAGGATGGACCCATGCCGATTCTCTTGTGGCTTCTTGGAATACCGATCCCGCTGATCATCCTGATCATGCTGCTCCATCATTGAGACCCGTAAAGGTCGTTCTCAGGACGAACCCAACGGTCCGGCAATGCCGGACCGTTTTCTTGGTTGGGATCAGGTTATAACGCGTCCACGTCACGCCTCAGGCGGCGCACTGGTTTTGCCCATCGATCGATCCGATCAGCGCGGACAGCTCGCCCGCCGGCCTTGCCGCACTGAACAGGTAACCTTGAACTTCGCTGCAGCCTTCCTGCCTGACGCAGGCGAGCTGCGCCGCGGTCTCGACGCCCTCCGCGGTGGTTCGGATACCAAGACTTTTTCCGAGCGCGGAGATCGCCCGGACGATGGCCAGACAATCCGGCTGGTCGACAATGTCTTTGACGAACGAACGGTCGATTTTTATCTTGTCGAACGGAAAACTACGCAGGTAGCTGAGGCTGGAATATCCGGTGCCGAAATCGTCCATGGCGATGCGAACGCCGAGTTCTTTCAGACGACGCAGTGTCAGGAGATTGGCGTCGGTATCGGCCAGCAGCACGGACTCGGTGATCTCCAGTTCAAGCCGCTTCGGGTCCAGGCCGGAACTGGCCAGCGCGCTCATCACCGTGCCGACCAGATTGCGGTCACGAAACTGTATTGGCGACAGGTTCACGGCGACGCCGATATTGGCGGGCCAGGTGACGGCCTCCGCACAGGCCGTCCGCAGCACCCATTCCCCGATCGGTCCGATCAGGCCGGTCGCCTCCGCGACCGGGATGAATTCGACGCGCTTTTGGGCCTTTTGATCCATCGACTTCTCGAAGAAATGGAAAGTGCCCCGCCCCTCCGATTTTGCGCGATAAAGCGCCATGTCCGCGTTCTTGAGCAGTTCATCCGCGTTGTCGCCGTCGGCGGGCGCCAGCGCGATGCCGACACTCGCCCCGATGACGATTTCAAAGCCGTCAATGGCGTAAGGCGTCTTGAGCGCCTCGATCAGCCGGCCGGAGATTTCAGCCGCCTCGTCGGGAGATGCAATCGAGTTCAAAATGACCGCGAATTCGTCACCGCCGAGCCGGGCGATCAGGTCGCCCTTGCCTAAACTGTTTCTCAACCTGCCGGCAACCAGCTGCAGCAATCTGTCGCCCGTGGGATGGCCGAACGAGTCGTTCACGTTCTTGAAGAGATCAAGGTCGATGCCCAGCACCGCGGTATGCTCACTGGGTCGCCGGCCGCTCAGTCGCTCGGTCAGTTGTTCGCGATAGAACACGCGATTCGGCAGACTCGTCAGGGCGTCGTGATGCGCGAGAAAGGTGATCTTTGCTTCCGCCCGCTTTCGCTCGGTAATGTCGACGACCGCGACAAGAAAGGCGTCCCGATCGCCGAACTTGTTCCGCCTGCTGAAGGTCAGGACCTCGATTTCGGTACCGTCGGCCTTCTTATGTCGCCAGCTTCGTCCGGACTGATGGATGTCTTCCATTTCTTCAAGCGCGCGAAGATGGAGATCCGCTTCGTCCGCTGGCCACAAATCATCGGTGCGCATCGCCATAAACTGACTGTGGCTGTATCCGTAATGGCGGATTGCGGCATCGTTGACGTTCAGGAAGTAACGGGTCTCGGTATCGAAGATCCACATCGGCATTGGGTTGTTGTCGAACAACAGGCGGGAGGACTGCTCCCGCTGCTTCAATTCGGAGACGTCGGACAAGGTGACGCAAATCAGATCGCCCATCGACGTCAGACTGACGTTGAGGCACACTTCCGCGCCTGTCGGCGCAATCGTCACTTCAAAGGTTTCGCGGTTGCCGGTCTCGACGATTTTCATCAGCCGGTCGAGCACCTGCGGCGAGTTGAAGACCTGGCTGCCTTCGCTCAGTCGCCGCCAGCGCAAGTCGTCGATCGGTTGCTGCAGCAGTTGCGCAGCGCCGACGTTCAGGTCGACCACCTGGAAGTCGGTTGGGCGCTTGTCCTGGTCCCGAATCGCCGCGAGCGCGATGACGCCTTCCTCGGTCGAACGGAAGATGGCATCGACCAGGCTATATTGAGCCCCGAGCGTGCCGACATAGACTGCGACGATGGGCGGGCCCCAACGGTTCGCCAGCGGCATGGCGAACAGTTCGTAGCTTTGCACCAGACCGTCGCGCGCGCAGTGGGTTTGCGCAAGGTAAGGCCCGCCGGATTTAATGGCCGCGTCGGACGCGGCCGACAGCGCCAGTGCGCAATCCGGAGCCAGGTCGGAAACCGGCGTTTCCCGGGCTTCGCGACCCAGCCACTCCGGGACGCTCCGGCCGGCCCGGATAATGGTCCAGCCACCGCTGGTTTCATTGATCAGGACAATATGCTCGGCAAGCCGGCCGAGATTACCGAGCATGATCTCTTCGTAACGAGGCAGCGCCTGACCGGGCGGCCGGCCCACCAGCCATTTACGGTGCAATTCGGGGATGTCGCCTGGCGCATCCAAAAGTGACGTTTGTTCTTGCCGTGCGAACCCCGAACCCATGCTTTTCTCACTGTCAGAAACGCGACCCCCCTTACAAGCATTTCCGGCTGAAGGCTGGGTAAACAGCCGCAAATTCAAAGACCAACGTGGTTACCCATTGGTTGCCGCCCGGTTGGAGACGACACGGTCTCGATCGCGACCAGCGCAATTCGGTAAATTCAGCAATGCCGGCGTTGCCGCCCAAGCGGCCGTAACCCGACGCCTTCATCGGCTGCAGCAGCTCGATCTGCCGGTTGAACAGATCGGCTACGGGCTTAGCTTTCGCGACCCAGCTTATTTCAGCCGCTTCCGCAAATATCAGGACACTTCGCCAAGGACATATCGGCGTCGCGCCCGGCTCGATGGGGTGAAACCCAGCCCCCTATGCCGCGTGGCCATGACTGCGCCGGCTGCTTGCGTCGATACGGGCCCATTTCATGGTGATGCGGTAAACGGCGCTGAGAAATCCGCGCGGCTCGGTGCTGTCGTAATTAGGACACTCGCAGCGAGGAATTAGGACATCTCACAAACTACGGTTGAAATGATTCAAACGAAGTTATGCCCACAAGTTGGCTTTTTGCCAATCAGGCGGAAAGCCTGCTGATCTTATGTTGACGATTTTGGATGCAGGAAATTCAGCAACAACTGCCTTAAACCGATCGGACCAACCTGAGTTAGGATTGATGGTCCGTAGGAGATACTTGCACATGCAGGCAAGGCCGTACACGCGCGCCTTGGCGTTCGTATCGCGCTCAATATGACCAAGGTCCGGACAATCAGCCGCCTTAGGCCAACTCGGGCGCACAGCATTTGGCTTATTCCAAAACCTGCTGTGATGAGCGCAGATATTCCGAGCGACATTTATGCAACGAAGCCAGCTGCTCATCACTTCAAATGAAGTGACACCAAATGTTTTCGCAACTTCGATCTGATCCGTTTTTTTCATGCCGGAATAGAGGAATGACATCGCGCCAAAATCCCACAATTCAGCTGCTATCCATATGGGCGGATGTTCGCGTGCATATTTGGTCTTGAAGTGTTTCGCGAATTCTTCTCTGGACCTAATGAAGGCTTCATCATGCAACCGGAGCCATTTCTGGTGCTGTAGCTCGCCAGTGACTGGGTCTGGTCGCGCGGAAAAATTGGGATGTAGAACACTGGCATCGCGATGAGCATGCAGCCCGTACTTTCCTAGTTGAAGTGTGATTTGCACACGAAGGGCAATTTCTATGCGCTCAATCACGTCCGTCATCAAAAGACGCAACTTCTTGTCGAATACGTAAAGATCAACGATTTCAGAAAATTTCGTCCCATCCCGGAAGTCATCCGAGACAACGGTATCAGAACCAACGATTTTTGATTGCCGGTACGGATACCAATATCCGCTGAGTCTGTAGTATCCGATTTTGTTTAGATAGGCTTGAGCCAAAGCGTCGTCGGATATTAACATCCCTCGTCCCTTAATCAGGACAAGCTGATCCGGGACGGGAAGATAGGGCTTGGAATAAGCCATTGAAATATATGCTGAAAAAAGAAGGCCGGCCCGTACACTTTCGTGCAGAGGGGCCGGGCATGTTGCAGATAGATATGATTCAGCTTGGTGAGTCCGTCAAGGGAAATATTTCTCTCCCCCCGCAGGAACTTCTCCATTTGTCGTTAATCTTTCCCGCCCTCAATTGCCGTGAAATCCCGCTTCACCCGCAGTGGCCGTTTCGGCTCAATCGCCAGCGTGGCGTCCAACAAATCGCCAATGGTCCAGACCCGATCTGCGATACCCAGCGCGACGCCCGGGGTCGTCCGCAAGGCTTCGTGTACGCGGCAGGGGTTGCCGACATCGCCCCAAATTTCGTCAAGTTCTAGCCGGTCAGTGCGAAAGCCAACCATCATGCGGTCGTGCAGTTCGGCGCAACCGTCGGGACCCATGCCGAATATGACAAGATCGATGCTTTGACGGTTTCGAAGTTTTAGAGGAGCGCACATCATGGAAATTCATCCGATTCGAAACGACGACGATCACGCCGCGGCGCTTGCTGAAATCGAGAAGTTGTGGGGTGCGGCCGCGGGCTCCGAAACCGGTGACAAGCTCGATATCCTTGCAACCCTCGTCGATCGCTATGAGGACACGGGTTGGCCGGCTGGTGGCGACGTGGATCCTGTCGAGTTGCTCAACTTCGCCCTTGACGAGCTTGGCCACACCCAAGCAGAGCTTGGCGAATTGCTGGGCTCACGATCGCGTGCATCCGAGATTCTCAACCGCAAGCGTGCTCTCACCCTCGACATGATCCGCACAATCAACGCGGCATGGAAGCTGCCGGTCGAGCTGCTGATCAAGCCGTACAAGTTGCAGCCATCGGCTGCGTGAGCGGCGGCACAGGGGGCGGCTGTCGCCGAAATGGTGTGTATTTGATGATATGCGAGTTGACGCACCGAGAACATATGAAGTACATCGGCTTTAAGCCCACAACGGGTAGCTAGAACAGGGAGGTGATGAGGACGCACAATAAACCCACAGGAGACAACTATGCCTGAATCTGGACTTTTCGGACCCCATCCCCTCAACGAGGGAAGCATTACCGCGGTTGTTAAGGGCATCGGGGCCGGCGCATATGCGCTGGGACGGGAAGATGCCAATGGCACCTTCTACGTCAATTACGTTGGTCGCAGCGACAGCGACCTTGGCAAGCGCCTAAAGGATCACGTCGGCAACTACCAAAGCTTCAAATACGGGTTCTTCCTGCGGACCGCAAACGGAGCCTTCCTCGCCGAATGTCGGCTGTTCCATGATTTTGGTGCCTACACCTTGGACAACAAGGTGCACCCCGCGCGACCGCAGGGTAGCGATTGGAAATGCCCTCATTGTGCAGCGTTCGGCTAATTCAGCGAGCTACGCTGGCCGCGCAATAGCTCTCGCAAATCGCATAGCGCGGTCAAATAGCCGTGGTGCCAATAAGCGCGCTCAGGCGAACCTTCATCAAGGTGCGCCTGCTCGCTACATTCCGGCGCGTTTTCAGTTAGCCACTCCGTGAGGCTATCGATGCGATCATTAATAGCCTGATCGACGGCGAGCGCGCCATCCCGCGATTTGCGCAAAGCATTGTTCATGGGTCTGAGTCTGTTCTGACATGATTGCTAAACGGTTGAGATCGTCGCTCGTTCCGCAAAAACAGCGCCTATCCCGCGCTCTTTTTAGCGCTCCTGCGCTCAGGCGGCCTCGGCTTCTTTGCCGGCGCGATCTTCCGGAACGCGTGCTCGAATGCTTTGCCTGTTTCGTCGGCCTCGTGCTCGGCCTTTGATGCCGACGCTGCACTTGCTTCATCGGGCACATACACCGTGAGGGTCTTCGACACCGATGCCTTGCGGGATTGTTCGGCGATGGTGCGGGTTGAAACCCTGAGCCGGACGCCCTTGGGCAGTGCGACTTCCTCATTGTCCTTGGCGAGCGCCAGCAATTCGGCGCGGAGTGTCTCCCTCGCCCGCCTCGCGGCGCTCTCCTGCGACGACAGGTATTGGTAGGTGGAGACCTTTTCGGCAAGCTTGCTTGCCGATGGATCCTGCGAAAGGTCGAGCAGCTTGCCTTTCACCGTCGGGAATAGGCGCGCCAGCCACGGAATTTCCAGCGCAGAGCCTGATGGATCCGGCTCGGATCTTGCGGCGACGGCCGCAAAGAAGGCCTCGGCCTCGCTGTCCAGCAGTTCCCAGAATTCTTCGTTGGGTTCACGCTCGAAATAATATTGATCGCCGGCAACCCAGGCGGCGATGACGCCCCATTTGTAGGAGCCGTTTTCGTCGCCGACTTTCATCTGCTGCTGCAGCTGGATTTCGTGCATCGGCGGCACCTTCCTGCCGCCGCCCCATTCGCGCATCCAGGTGGCGTAGTCGAACACGCATTTGGTCTCCAGCGCACCGGGCCCGCGGTCCCTGCAGAACATGGTGGCGTCGCGGGTGCAGCCAAGCCGGCCGCGACGCTGATAGACATGGCCGTGGTTCGGCTGGACATCGAGGCGCAACTCTTCCGCGGCCTGCGCGATCACCAGCGGCTGCAGTTTTCTGCCCCACGACATGCGGGAGCTTTCGCAGCTGTCGAGATCGACGCCGGTGGCGAAGCGCCGATACAGCATCCATTTGGTTACATAGGGCGACAGCCCCCACAGCGCCGGGGCTTCGGTGGCTGAAAGGGTTTGCAGGGTCATATCGGGCAATGGTTCTTTTCCTGCTTTGCGAAAATCATTCGGCGGCTTGCTGGTCGACAGCGATTTCCTCAACATCATCCGTCACGGCGACGGCCGCGTCATAGCGCTCGAGCGCGCGGGCCAGATGGCCGGCCTGCTTGCTGTTGGCGAGATACGCCACCGCCTCAAAGGCGCGCGAGCCGTCGCCCCAGGCACGGATCGCCGCGCCCTTGGTGCGGGCGCATTCCATGGTGATGCGGTGAACGTCCTTGAGGAATTCCTGCTCATGGCGCGCCAGGTCGCGCGGCTCGTCATAGAGCGCCTGGGCCACGGTGACGGCGGAACGGGCTGGCTGCGAGGTTTTGAACATCGGTCGCTCCATCAGGCGTGCGCTTGCCTGATCCAGCGACGATAAGACCGGTTATGATAACCTGTCAATAATAAAAGTTATTGGGCTGAAAATATGCTCTACCCCAGGCCCTAGCGCCGCGCCCTCTTGCCCGTCACCCGGTGCGCAATGCCCCATTCCTTGCGGGAAAGGGCAAAATCCTCCGCCATGCCTTCGGGCGGATTGTGCTGTTTGACCAGCCAGCGCTCTGCCGTGGCTCTTCTGAGATGCTTGATGGTGGCGCGGGCTTCGCCGTCCTTCTCGGCATAGAAAATATAGACTTCGTCCGGCACCACCGGGAGGCTGGGCTCCACAATCGCCATTTCGCCGTTCTTGTATTCGGGGGCCATCGAACTGCCGGTGACCAGGAGGCCATAGGCATCCTTGACGTGAACCAGGTGCGAGGGCCGGGGAATGAAATCGACCGGCTCGGATGAGCGGATGATTTCGCCCGGGCCGCCTTCCGCCGACGCATAGACCCTGAAATCCGGCCTTATATCATTGGCGAAAGGCCGGTCCTGTCCCGGCAGCGTTACGCCTTTGAGCGTCGGATCGAGATCGGCCAGGTCCAGCCCCAGGATCTGCGCGATCTTCGGCAGAAACTTGGAATGGACCGTGGCACCGCTTTCGATCTTGACGATCGCGACCTGCGAGACGCCGGCGCGGTCCGCCAGATCCCTCTGCGACCAGTCGCGCTTTTCGCGGGCTTCTCGAATGATTTCACCGGGTTCCATAATCCCGAGATTATAACTCCGGTTATGAACTGTCTCGATAACAATTGTTCTTGACGTATTCATAACATTTGTTATTTTTTGGGAATGCAAACCGCTTCGCCCATTGACCGCGCTATCGCCTTCGCCGGCTCGGAAGCCAGACTCGGCGAGGCAACCGGGTTCTCGCAAGTCGCCATCAACAAGGCGAAGCGCCGCGGTCGCGCCAGCGCCGAAATGGCGCTCGCCATCCACCGCTTCACCGACGGCGCGGTTGCGGCGTCGGAACTGCGGCCGGACCTGTGGTCACGCGCCGAGGACGTGGCAGACGCACCCACCCGGAGCGTCGCGTCATGAGCCTCGCGCCATCATCCATTCCCGAATCCGCGCCCCTCCCCGCGGATCGACGGTCGCCGCCGAAGCCCCGGCCCCCCAGCCCCGCGGCGGCGACCGTCACGAATTCCGACCTCATCCTGAGGAGCGCGCCCTTCCGGCAGCGCACTTGCGCTGTGCGGTCGCGCGTCTCGAAGGATGGCCGCGAGTCCATGCGTTACGTCCATCCTTCGAGGCGCTTGCTTCGCAGGCTCCTCAAGATGAGGTCAGCATTTCTTCACAGACTCTGAACGCAACCGCCGGCCCTTTCCAAACCAGCAATATCAGGAACAGAGCATGCAGATACCCCTTCATGCAGCGGTCGCGACGCCGTCGCAGAGACTGGCGGCAGCGGCGCGCCGCGAGCGCGAGCAGAAGATTGCCGCCAAAGCCCGTCCGGATTCGCCGATTGTCTGCCCATCGGCCTCGGTTCGATCGCATCACGCTGGCGCACCGCGGTCGGCGCCGGCGCCGGCGCCGCAGGCCGTTCAAGCGTGGAGCGAACGGCAGAAGAGAATTCACGCGCCGATCAGGACATGGTTCTGGATCGTCGACGAAATCAACCCGCCGCCTTCCCCCAAACTGACCATCGAGGAAATCCAGAGCGCCGTCGCCCGCCATTGCAAGGTCGCGCACTCCGAGTTGATTTCCGCGCGCCGTAGCGCCGATATCGTGCGGCCCCGTCAGATCGCGATGTTTCTCGCCAGGCATCTGACGCCGAATTCCTTGCCGGTGATCGGCCGGAAATTCGGCGGCCGCGACCACACCACCGTGCTGCACGCTATCCGTAAGATCGAGGCGTTGCGGACGCGCGACAGGAATTTGGCCGGCGATCTCGACGCCATCGGGCGTGCGCTCGCCGCGCAGGTCGCCTGATGTTTGGAAGCAGCGTCGCGCCTTGAGCGGGCCGAACAGTGTCGCGAAGCATGAAACGATCAATCATCCATCAACAAGTGGAATTTACGCCCGAGCTGGTGGTGTACGGTGATGACGGCCCGGTCGACGTCGCTGATAAAGCTGTCTCCAAGAATGACGTTCGGGATCTCCCAATTCCGACCCGCACGCACACCGGGCAACGCGTCCAGGCCCGGAACGGTCGCGGTTGCGCATCCGGGCTGATCGCGGAGCGCCTCGTTGGCGAGTTGAGTCAGCTCTTTAACGGTTTTTCCAATGGTCGTCACCGAGTTCTCCAGTTGGTCGAGCGTCAACCGCCTGTTGACGAAATGCCTGCAGCGCACCGATTTTTGCGATATCCGCTCATTGCGGCGAGGCGGCGGCATGAACGCCATCACGAACCCGCCCGTCCGCTGGCGTGGAAGCGGATTCCTGATGCCGCGACGATCCTGCCATATCTGCCGTCGCATCGGATCGACACCGGCGCGTTCGATGGGCGGCGCAGGCAACCACGAGCGCGATCCATCGAGACCACCATGCGGGAATTGATAATATGAGCCGGGCCTGGATCGCATTTTACATCGGCGACTATCTGAAGGACACCCAGGCTCTCACCACCGAGCAGCACGGCGCCTACATGCTGTTGCTGATGGAGTGCTGGCAGAAAGGCAGCGTGCCACTCGACGCCGCAAGCCGGGCCTCGATCGCGCGGCTTCCGCTGCAGCGCTGGAAGAAAATCAGCACGCCGATCGATGCATTCTTTGCCGCCGACGGCACCAACAAGCGCGCCACCGCCGAGATCACCAAGGCCGAAGTGGTCAGCCTGAAGCGGGCGATTGCCGGTGCCGCGGGTGGTCGCCGCTCAGGATTATCGAAAGCCATTGCCATGGGTCAGCAAGGCAAGATCGAAGCAAATGCTTTTGCCAGGCTGAAGCAAACCGGTCAGCAGCCGTCATGGCAAAATTCCGGCAAAGGTGAAGCTATCCACAAACCTGAATCAACAGCTTCCTGCCTTGCTGCCGCGCGCGAAGGCGGTGATATTTTCTTTGTGATCTTCGAAACACCGGAATGGCATGCGCACCAGCGCTATCGGGCGCACAACGCGATGACAGCGCTGGTGCCGACCACGGTCATGCGCGACGGCATCGCCTATCGCGGTGCCAGGGTGCCGTATCGAATGCCGCCGGGATCCGACGGCGCCGCAGAGCTCGAGCCGGCGAAGCACGAAGCCAAATGACCGCCGGACGCGCATCACGCACCTCACACCAGGAACCAGGGATCACACCATGGCGAAGCGACGACGCGGCAAGCCGAACGATCTGAAAAATATCGTTCACGACCGGACCTCGCGCGATCTGTTGCGCAATGCGCTGGTCGCGCCGGTCGAGGTCGACGATCCCTATGAGGAGGGCGCCAAGATCGTGGTGCTGCGATCGACGCGGCACGATCCGCTGGCCGACATGAAGTCGAAGGGCCAGATCGACCAGTGCGACTATGTCGCCGGACGGCATTGGCAGGCGGCGTGGGAAAACGCCGAGATCGGCGGCGTGCGGGCGATCGATCCGACCAGGGAGGCTGTCGACGGCGGGCGCTTGCCGGAATTGCTTACCGACACCCAGCGCCGCGCGGTGCAGGATCTGAAAGCCGCGCGGGAAGCTCTGGGGCGGGAGGGACATCTGTTGATCTGCGACGTGCTCGGCAGTGGCATGTCCATCACCCAGGCCGCCTGCAACCGCGGACTGTCATCGGAAGCCGATCGCAAATACACCGGCAAGCGATTCCGCGAATGCCTGTCCACGCTTGCGATCCGTTTCGGCTATGCCAACCGGGAACCCGCGTACCGGCCGAAATAACCTGCCTTGCTTTCAAAATCAGGCGAGTGGGTGCGAGTGGGTGGGTGAGTCAGGGCGGGTTCAGATACGCTTTTGCCGGAGCGATGAAGAGGCGATAGGCCCGCTTGCTCGGCGCGTCCCACTCTTGCACCGTCGCGCCACAGGTGGTGCAGACGAATTTTCCCGGCTCGCCGGCCACGGTAGCGGATTCGGCGCAACGGTATTGCGCGCCGCACTGACATTGAACGTCGTACATTCTCATCTGCCAAATATGCCATCGTTGCGGACCGAAACAAGCCGGCTTGTGAGAAAAAGGCCCGGCTTTCGAGCCGGGCCGGTCACATCTTGATCACAATGACCGACGCCGCCTCATAGGCCGAACCGCCCGGCCATGACGGACGAAAGGTCGGTGACCGCACCAGAGTCCAGACAAGGGCAATCGCTGTTCATCAGCATTAAATCTTGTAACACACCGAATCCGCTGGTCGTCGGCAGTGGGCTCTTTTGAATAAGGCGCAATGCCTTCTCACAAATCCTTCCGCAGAATCGAGACCGCGTAGATTTGCAAAGCGCCAAGGGCCAGCGGCTCGATGGTTTTTCCGATATCATGTTGATAGAGGCCTACAGCCCCATCAGCAAATTGTATGAAGCCGGCGAGAAGACCCAAAACCTTTAAGCTTGACGCCGAGCGTAGATAGATTGCTGCCAACGCCATCAAGGCGAGCGGGAGCGTTCGAGCGGCGGCGTACATGGCGAAGATGAATGATGCCTGTGTTTGAACAGACCCGGCCGGCAGAACGTATTCAGGCTTGAAAAGTCCGACAATCGAGAACCCGCTTGCAACCAGAACATTTAAGGCTGTGATGGCGGACGCCAGGCGGTCGAGCAGGCAACGATTTGGGCCGCTCGCCTGCCAAACAGCGAGGTCGCGACCTTCGAAGGCGCCGGGCATCTGCTGTTCTTCGAGACACCCGAGGCTGTCGCGCCGGCAAAAGCTGGTGCAGCTCATCTGGTCAGGCAGGCGGCGCTTGAACTCGCACGCTACAATATCACGGTCAACGCCATCGCGCCGGGAGCATTCGCAACCAATATCGGCCGCGGCCGACTCAAGATTGAAGCGGTCAATGAGGCCATGAGCGCAAGAATACCGCTTGGCAGAGTTGCAAAGCCCGATGACATCAAGGGCCTGGCTCTGTTCCTGGCGTCTCCCGCAGCCGATTTCATCACCGGTGCGGAGATTCCGATCGACGGCGGAGCGGCGCTCGGTGGGCGGGGTTGAACCGGCGCATCGAGCGCGCGGGCCGTGGCACTGGAGGTCGTGACCATGACGCATCAACACTCACGCCCTCCTCTGAGGAGCGGCCTCTTGGCCGCGTCTCGAAGGATGGGCCGCACGCCTCATGGTTCGAGACGCGCGCAAGAGCGCGCTCCTCACCATGAGGGTTGTCTGGCTGGCCGGTCCCACAGCACGATCACCGCCGCGACCAGTTCCAGCGCGACGCACAGCGCCAGCGCGGCGCCATAGCCGCCGCTCAGGCTGCGAACCAGGCCGACCATTCCGGGACCGAAAGCACAGACGATGCCGCTGATCGCGGTCGACAGTCCCAGCACGACGGTGAAGGCTGGTGCCTCGAACTCGCGGTGAATGATCATCGGCGGCAGGCTGATGAGGTTGCCGACTGAAAAGCCGAAGGCCGCGCAGCACGCGAACAGAACCACAGCACTATCGGTCTGGATGATGGTCGCAAGCGCCAGCGCCTGGCTCACAAATGACGCTGACGTCACGAGCCGCGGATTGAGCCGATCGGCGACCATGCCGAGGCAGAGCCGGCCAATCACCGCCATGGACGTCGTCAGCGCAACGGCAAATCCCGCGCCGGAGCGGCCGATCTTCGGTTCGAGCAATGCAATCTGGTGCACGATGACGCCAACCTGGGCCAGCAGCGCCAGCGCAAACGGGACCGCGATGGTCCAGAACGCCGGCCGGCGCGTCGCGATCGCGCGCGACATGGTTTTGGGCGCAGCCGGAATTTGCGTGTGCGAGACAGTGTGAGCCTGGGCGGGGCATGGGCCGATCCACAGCAGCACCACCGGGACAAGAACGACGATCATGACCGCGGTTGCGGTCAGCATGGCAGCGGGAAAACCGATCGCCGCGACCAGAAGCACCAGCAAGGGCGCAACGACGACCCCGCCGCAGCTCGCGCCGTTGAAGGCAAGGCTGATGGCGAGGCCGCGGCGGCGCACGAACCAATGGCTCACCATGGTTGCGATCACCACCGTGCCCATGCCGGTCCAGCCAAGCGACATCAGAATGAAGGCCAAATAGAGCTGCCACGGTTCGCGCGCCACTGCGAGCAGAACCGTCGAAGCGGCGAGCCCCGCGATGCCGCATAGAATAAGACGCCTCGCGCCCAGCCGGGCGATCAGCTCGCTGGTAAAGATCGCGAAAATATTGCTGAGCAGGAAGCTCAGCGTACTGGCGCCCGAAATCAGGGCCGCGGGCCAGCCGCGCAGGCGCTGCAATTCGGCCAGGTACACGCCGTGGCCGTAAAGGCCGAAACCAAAAACGAACAACGCCAGCACGAAACAGGCCAGCACGACGCGCCAGCCGAAATAACGCAGCGACGACTCGTTATCCTGAGCCGCGTGTGCGCCCCTCATGATGAGGAAGCGCTCTCCCGGCAGCAGCTCAATCGACGTGAGCGATTGCCCCCGCCCCGGCCCATCGCTGACGCGATGGAAGCCGATCCTCGCCACTGCTTCGCGCCGGGAGGGTTCGCGTCGTCCGATTTGTGTTAACCTAATCCGTGCTAGCCTTCTCCTTCAACTCAACTGGATCATCGATTGGCTCTCAACATCACGCTTTACGACGCTTCGACCTGGATATTGCCGCTCGTCATCGCCATCACATTTCATGAGGCCGCCCACGGCTTCGTCGCTCACCACTTTGGCGACGACACGGCCTGGAAACTGGGGCGGGTCAGCTTCAATCCGCTCAAGCACATCGATCCGTTCGGCACCATCGTGCTGCCGGCAATGCTGCTGCTGACCCACTCCCCGTTTCTGTTCGGTTACGCCAAGCCGGTGCCGGTCAATTTCCGCAGCTTGCGCAATCCGCGGATCGACATGGTCTGGGTTGCCATTGCCGGACCCGCGACGAACATCCTGCTCGCCACGCTCGCGGCGGCCGCATTCCATCTCCTGAACATCGTACCCGAGGGCGGTGCGCAATGGACCGCCGACAACCTCAAAAATGCCCTCATCATCAATGTAGTGCTTGCGGTCTTCAACCTGATCCCAATTCCGCCACTGGACGGCGGACGGATTGCGGTCGGGTTGCTGCCGAACGCGCTGGCTGTGCCGCTTTCCCGGCTTGAGCCTTACGGAATGCTGATTCTGATCGCGATTCTGATCGTTGTTCCGATGGTCGGGACGCAGTTCGGCCTAAGTCTTGATGTTATTTCGGCCGGCGTCCGCGCAACCACCGGCCTTGTGATCAGGTTATTGCTGTTGTTGACCGGCAATCTGTAGGCAAGGCGTTTGCGCAGCGCAAAAAGAGGGGGCTCGAGCAATTTGGTCAAGGCAACGGACAAAATGCTTGCCAGGCGTGCCGATACCCGGGCGCGCGCGGATTTTGCGACCTGGAAAATGATGGCAAAGCTGAATGGCGCCTCCTCGCTTTCCCCAGAGGCCCAGAACTTTCTGCTCAAATACAAGGCGTTTCTTAGTGAAATGACGGAAGCCGAAGCATCCGACGCCACCATCAATCTTGTCGCCAGAAGCTATTACGCGGAAATGGGTGGCGTTGGAACTCCGCCCGCTTCCCCGGCTGGATCGAACGACGCTCCGGAGGATCACGTGACCGACAACGTCACGGCCTTCAGGCGACCGACTGTTCAGCGGCCGAAGGCCAAGAACGCCGGCTCGGGGGCCAAGCCGAGGCTTCCGGTTGCCCTGATCTTCGTTTGCCTGGTCATCATCTATGCCGGGCTTCGCTATTATCTGGGGTGACACCGGTTCGCGTGAAGAAGAAGAAAACGCGACAAAACAAAAGGATAGAGCCTCGGTTTTGTTTCCATCAAAACCGAAAACGCTCTAGGAAGTCCGCTCAAGATCCGACTTTAGCGCCACCATAAAGCGAGCGGCCTCGCCGCCCGTTACAACACGATGGTCAAAGGTGAGCGACAACGGCAGCACGCGTCGCACCGACGGTCGGCCCTGATGCGCCACCACCAGTTGGGCAATCCGGCCGGCACCGACGATCGCCACCTGTGGCGGTACGACCACGAGACTGGCGAAGCGGCCGCCGATCATGCCGAAGTTCGACAGCGTGATGGTCGCCCCCCGAAGTTCTTCCGGTGGAATCGAGCGGGCGATGGCGTCGGCCCGCAGCCTGTCGAGCCCGGCTCGCAGGTCCCGTACGTCGCGCTCGGCGACGTTGCGCATCACCGGCACGATGAGGCCGCCCTCGGTATCGATCGCGATACCAATATCGATGCGCTTGACCAGACGCCGG
>WNFI01229037.1_pt1 | contig 20346 bp, 20 predicted proteins | sample 5400471 | NCBI WGS metagenome assembly WNFI01 (sample SAMN13153348, study PRJNA577476) | soil metagenome | isolation source: 100 cm saprolite on Douglas fir-dominated hillslope | place: USA:California | collected 2013-09-17
TCGGCAATCCCGGTTACCGGTCCGACATCCTGACCCGCCGCGACGGCGTCGAATTCCTGGGGGCCGTGCCCCAGTCCCGCATCCATGCCGAGGTGCGCAGCGCACTCTGCACGTTCTATCCCAACTTCGTCTTCCAGGAGACCTTCGGCCTCGTGTTCGCCGAGTCTCACGCGCTCGGCACGCCGGTCCTCACGCACGACTGCGGCGCCGCGCTCGAGGTGGTGGGAGACCCCCGGCAGGTGCTGCCGGTCAGCCGCGCGCAGCGGCTCTACGAGGCCGTGGCCCGCGGACTGCCGGCGCCGCCGCGGCGGCTCGCGGCCCGTCTCGCCGCGCGCGCCGGGCTCTTCCGCGCTTACCTCGAGCGCATCCGCGCCTGGCGCGACGGCGGACGGCCGCCTGCCACGCCCGACCCGCGCTTTCGAGTGAGCGCGGTCGCGGCGCGCTGGCAGGCGCTGTTGTCGGCGGAGGGCAGCATCGGGCGGGCGGCCTCAGCCGGCTGATCGCGCGTAGCGCGGCTCGGCGAGGAGCGCCTCGAAATCCGCGGCGATACGCTCGAAGGAGAAGCGCGCGGCGAACTCGCGCCCCGCGTGCGCCATCCCGAAGCGGCGCTGCGGGTCGCGCGCGAGCTCGAGCAGCGCCGCCGCGAGCGCCCCCGCGTCTCCCTCGGGCGTCAACAGCCCGCTGACTCCCGGGGCGAAGGTCTCGCGCAGGCCGCCGGCATCGCTGCACACGACCGTGGTGCCGCAGGCCTGCGCCTCGACGGGCACGCGCGGGCACGGGTCGGGATAGGTGGAAGGCACGGCGACGATATCGAGAGCGGCATAGACTGCGCGCACGTCCGCGCTCCAGCGGCTGAAGATGTGACGCGCGCGCTGCGGGGACTGATCGACGCCGCCGCGCAATGCCGCGAGATCCGCACCGTCTCCCACCCACACCAGGCGCGTCTCCGGCGCCGCCGCCAGCACCCGGGCTGCAGCCTCGAGCAGCGTGAAGATTCCCTTGTTCCTCACCATGCGCCCGACGTAACCGATCGCAACGTCTGCCTCGGTCAGGCCGAGCGCCCGGCGCATCTGCGCGCGAGCCTCCGCGCAGGGGCTCAGGCGCTGCGTGTCGATCGGGTTGTAGAGGATCGGCATCCGTCCGACGTCGATACCCTGGCGGCGGAAGAGCTCGCGCTGGAACTGCGACACGAGGATGAAGCGATCGGCGAGGCGCGGGATGTATCTGCGCGTCAGCGCGCTGCGCGGCATGTCCTCCCAGTGCCTGAAGAGCGCGGTGCGCGCGCCGCTCAAGCGCGCCATGAGGATCAGCGGCCAGTAGAACTTGCCGTCGTTGGTCACCAGCCAGTCGGGACGGCGCTGCGCCACCAGGCGGTGCAGCTGCCCGAGCATGCGTGGATCGGCGCCGCCGCGGAACTTCGCAACCGTGACCGCAATGGCTGCCGCGCGCAGCGGCGCCTCGAGCGGGCTGCCGACGCTCATCAGACAGCGCACGCCGTGCGCGCGCCGCGCCATGGCCAGCGCCAGTGCCGCGAAATGCTGCTCCGTGCCCCAGCCCTTGATGCTCGATTCTGCGAACAGCAGCTCCACGGACGCTCCGAGCTTCACGTCCCGAACGGCTCGGGGCCGCGCGACTATAGCATCGGGCCACGGCGCCGCCGGTGGCGGCGGCACCCTCGCCCGCGTAACGTAAGCGCCGATGCGCAGCCTCGCGTGGTTCGTCGGTCTCTTCGCATTCGCGCTCGCCGCGGCCGCGTTGCTCGCCTATCCGGCGTGGACTCTCCTGCATCCGTATTTCGACTTTCCGTTCCATCGCATCGCCGAGCGCCTCGGCATGCTGGCGCTGCTCGCAGGCTTCCTGGTGCTGGCGCGGCGGCTCAAGCTCGCCGATCGCTGCAGTCTCGGTTACGGGCTGCCGCGGCGCGCCTTCCTGCGCGAGCTCATCCTCGGTGCGGCGCTCGGCGCGGCGAGCATGCTCGCAGTCGTCGGCCTCATGGGGGCGCTCGGACTTCTCGCGTGGGCGCCGGGGATCGCGCTGAGCGGCGCTTATCTAGCGCGCCTCACGGTGGGCAGCGCGCTGAGTGCCCTCATCGTGGCGCTCATCGAGGAGAGCTTCTTGCGCGGGGCGATGCACACGGCGATCGAGCGCGAGTCGGGAACGCGCGCCGCGGTGCTGCTGACCGCGCTGCTGTACGCGGCGACCCATTTTTTCGCCAAGGCCCACATCCCTGCCGAGCAGGTGGGTCCGGGCAGCGGGCTCACGCTCATCGCCGCGTCGCTGCGCCTGCTCGCGCACCCGGGTGCGATTGGCGATGCGTTCCTTGCCCTCACGGCCGTCGGCGTGGTGCTCGGCCTGGTGCGCGCCGCCACCGGCAACATCGCGGCCTGCATAGGCCTGCACGGCGGCTGGGTGTGGGTGATGCTGGTGACGCACGAGCTCACGCGGCCGCTCGGCACGGCGCCGCTCGCGTTTCTCATCAGCCGCTTCGACGGCTTCGTCGGCTGGCTGGTGCTGATCTGCACCGCCGCGCTCGCCGTGCCGCTCGCGCGCTTCTTCCGCGCGCGCAGCGCGGGTGCGCTCAGTTCATCTGCGTCGCCGTGAAGCCGTCCCTGCGCAGCAGCTCGAGGAGGCCCCCCTTGCCGACCAGGTGCAGCGCGCCGACGACCACGAGGCAATCGTCATCGCCCTTCAGCAGCTCGCGCAGCTGCGGCAGCCAGCGCTCGTTGCGGGCGCTGACCAGCTGCCGGTACAGCACCGGGAAGGAGCGGTACTCGCTGCTGAGCAGGGCTGCCAGCGCGTCCGCATCACCGCGGCGCCACGCACCGAGCACGGTGCGCAGCTGCGCCGGGGTGTCCTTCAGCTCGCTCACCGTGGAATCGAGGAGCTGCAGCTGATCCTCGCGGGAGAGTGCCTCGAAGCCCCCGAGCTCCTCATCGAGGGTCTCCAGGCCCGCGGTCGCCTTGCCGTCGCCGCGCGCGCGCTCGACCAGCTGCTCCTCGACGCCGTGCTGCGGATCGAAGCCGAGGTGCAGGTATTCGAGGTCGGCGAGCTCGATCGCCACGACCCACGGTGACTGGTTCTCGAGCGGCTCCATCGTGAGGCCGAGCCCGGCCGCCGCGGTGCTCACGCGTGCGTAGCGCGCCGCGCCCAGCACCTCGCGCAGGCTCGTGCCCGCCGGCAGCGCCCCGTGCTGCATCATCCAGCCCGCCGCCTGCAAGGGATCGAGATTGGCGAGGTCGAGCTCCATCACCAGCTTCGCGGAAGCGCCGTAGGCGCGCTCGAGCGGGGCCGGGAGCGCTGCGTCCTCGGAGGGCAGCAGGTGCACGGAACCGGCGAGGTAGAGCGTGTTATGCGCGCCGCGAATCGCCCACACCGGGCTCGCGGCCTGGGCGCTCAGGCTGCCGAGGAGGCCGAGCGCGAGGAACCATCGCGTCGTTCGACCCACGCGACCTCCGTGAGCAGCGAGCCGTCCGCGCGCAGCTCGAGCGTACGATAGCCAGGTGGACGCGGGTCCACTGCGAATTCCTCGGAGTTCGGCAGGAACTGCGCGCACGTCGAGGGGGTGGCGAGGAGTCGCACGCCATTGCGCAGCGCATCGTAGCGCTGGTGCACGTGGCCCCAGGCGACGGCGCGCACGTTGCGATGCGCGTCGATGACCTTGAAGAAATCCGCCGCATTGGCGAGGCCCACGCGATCGAGCCAGCGGCTCTCCATCGGCACCGGGTGATGATGCAGGCACACCAGGCAGTGCCGCTGCGCGGCGCCCGCGAGCGCCCCCTCGAGCCCGGCGAGGGCGGCCTCACTCAGCGCCCCCCCGGCCGCGCCCGGCACGCAGCTGTCGAGCAGCACGATGCGCCAGCGCCCGAGGTCCACCGTGCCGCCGAGCACGAAGGGCTTGCCGGCGAGCGCGCGCTGCATCGCGGCCGGCTCATCGTGGTTGCCGGGCAGGCACAGGACCGGAAGCCCGAGTGCGCCGAACACGCGGCGGAAGTGCGGATACCCGCCCGGATCGTCCTGCACGAGATCGCCGGTCACGAGCAGCGCATCCGGCGGCCACGCGCTGTGCACGCGCGCGTGCTCCACGGCCGCATTCAGGGCGGGCAGCGTCGCGACCCCCCGGAGCGATTCGGTCTCGCTGCCGTAGAGATGCGGGTCCGTGAACTGAATTATGCGCACAGCACTCACGGGAGCGAGCCTACCAGAGCCCCCTTCGCACCCGCAGTGAACCAGGTCGCCGCGGAATGGGCGGTGTTTGCGGGGCGGTGACGCGTTTGCGCACCGGATCGAGGATAATGTGAAACAGGCCCGCGATTAATTTCAACACGCACGGAATTAAGTCTCAAGTCGCCTCGCGGAGACAGCGGCGGACCCAAGCCCGCGAGGCCGCGAGCTTGCCAATGCGATCCGCGCCCTCGCCATGGACGCCGTGCAGCGCGCGAACTCCGGTCACCCGGGCATGCCGATGGGAATGGCCGACATCGCCCAGGTGCTGTGGTCGGATTTCCTCAGCCACAATCCGGGCAATCCGCTGTGGGTGAACCGCGACCGCTTCGTCCTCTCGAACGGCCACGGCTCGATGCTGCTCTATGCGCTGCTCTACCTCACCGGCTACCCGCTCACCCTCGAGGACCTGAAGCAGTTCCGGCAGCTCGGCAGCAGGACCCCGGGCCATCCCGAGCACGACGCATCGCTCGGCATCGAGACCACCACCGGGCCGCTCGGGCAGGGGCTCGGTAATGCCGTCGGGATGGCGCTCGCCGAGAAGCTCCTCGCCGCGCACTTCAACCGCGCGGGCTTCGACATCGTCGATCACCACACGTACGTCTTCTGCGGCGATGGGTGCCTCATGGAGGGGGTCTCCCACGAAGCCTGCTCGCTCGCCGGCACGCTGCGGCTCGGCAAGCTCATCGCGTTCTACGACGACAACGGCATCTCGATCGACGGCAAGGTGGCCGGGTGGTTCACCGACGACACCCCGCGGCGCTTCGCGGCCTACGGCTGGCACGTGGTGCCGCGCGTGGACGGCCTCGATTCAGGCGCGGTGAGGCAGGCGATCGAGGCGGCGCGCGCGGAAGCCGACCGGCCCTCGCTCCTTTGCTGCCAGACCGTGATCGGCTACGGCGCTCCCCACAGGCAGGGCACGAAGGAAGCGCACGGCGAGGCGCTCGGCGCCGAGGAGGTGGCGGCCGCGCGTGCGAGCCTCGGCTGGTCCTTCCCGCCCTTTGTCGTGCCGGAGGACATTCGCGCCGGGTGGGATCAGCGCGCGCCCGGGGCGGCGCGGGAGGCCGCCTGGCGCGAGCTCCTCGCCCGCTACGCCGCGGCGCATCCGGAGCTCGCGCGCGAGTTCGCCCGGCGCACGCAGGGCGAGCTGCCGCTCGAGTGGCCGCAGATCGCGGCGCGGGCCGCGCAGGGCGTCGTGCCCCAGACCGCGCCGCAGGCGACCCGCGCTTCCGGGCAGGCCGTGCTCAACATCCTCGGCCCCGCGCTGCCCGAATTGGTGGGCGGCTCCGCGGATCTCACCGGCTCGAACAACACGCTCTACAAGGGCGCGCGCACCATCGTGCCGGGTGTGGACACGCGCGGGGAGTATCTGCACTACGGCGTGCGCGAGTTCGGCATGACGGCGATGCTGAACGGCATCGCGCTGCATGGCGGGTTCATTGCCTACGGCGGCACGTTCCTCGTCTTCTCCGACTATGCGCGCAACGCGGTGCGGCTCGCCTGCCTCATGAGGCTGCGCGTGATCCTCGTCTACACGCACGACTCCATCGGCCTCGGCGAGGATGGGCCGACGCACCAGCCGATCGAGCACCTCGTGAGCCTGCGCGCCATGCCGCACATGAGCCTGTGGCGCCCGTGCGATGCGGCCGAGACGGCGGTCGCCTGGACGCTCGCCATCGAGCGGCGCGGCCCGACCTCGCTCGTGCTCACCCGCCAGCCGCTCGCGCAGCAGCCGCGCACCGGCGAGCAGCTCGAGTCCATCCGCCGCGGCGGCTACGTGCTCATCGACTGCGCCGGTCAGCCCGAGGCCGTGGTGATCGCCAGCGGCTCCGAGGTCGGCATCGCCGCGCAGGCCGTCCAGGCGGCGAACGCGGCCGGCCGGCGCATGCGCCTGGTGTCGATGCCTTCGACGGACACCTTCGACGCCCAGGACGCCGCCTACCGCGAGCGCGTCCTGCCGCGCGGGGTGACGCGGCGGCTCGCGGTCGAGGCGGGGGCGACGCTCGGCTGGTGGCGCTACGTCGGCAGCGCCGGGCGCGTGCTCGGAATCGATCGCTTCGGCGCCTCCGGCAAGGCGGCGGATGTGTTCCCTCACTTTGGCTTCACGGCCGATAATATCGCGCAACAGCTGCGTGAACTGCTGGAGGAATGAGCGCATGGCAATCAGGGTCGGCATCAACGGTTACGGGCGGATCGGGCGCAACGTGCTGCGCGCCCTCTACGAGGGGCGGCGCACCGGGGAGCTGCGGATCGTGGCGCTCAATGACCTGTGTGACTCGAAGGCCAATGCGCACCTCACGCGCTTCGACACCGTGCACGGGCGCTTCCCTGGGGAAGTCGAGGTCGACGGGGATTCCATGGTCGTCAACGGCGACCGCATCCGGGTGTTCGCCGAGCGCGATCCCGCGAAGCTCCCGTGGGGCGAGGTGGGAGTCGAGTACGTGCTCGAGTGCACCGGGCTCTTCACCAGCAAGGCGAAGGCGGGCGCGCACCTCAAGGGCGGGGCGAAGAAGGTGGTGATTTCCGCGCCCGGGGGCGAGGACGTCGATGCGACCATCGTCTACGGCGTCAACCATCAGGTTCTCAGGCGCGATTTCACGGTGATCTCCAGCGCCTCCTGCACGACCAACTGCCTGGCGCCCCTCGCCAAGGTGCTGCACGAGAAGGTCGGGGTGCGCGCCGGCATCATGACCACGATCCACGCCTACACCAACGATCAGGTGCTCACCGACGTCTACCACGCGGACCTGCGACGCGCCCGCTCCGCCACCATGTCGCAGATCCCGACCAAGACCGGCGCCGCCGCGGCCGTGGGCCTGGTGCTGCCGGAGCTCAAGGGCAAGCTCGATGGCTTCGCGGTGCGCGTCCCGACGATCAACGTGTCGCTCGTCGATCTCACCTTCAGCGCCGGCCGCGCCACTTCCGTCGAAGAGGTGAACCAGGCGCTCAAGGCCGCCGCGGCCGGCGCGCTCAAGGGAATCCTCGCCTACAACGAGGCGCCGCTCGTGTCGATCGACTTCAATCACGACGCCCACTCCTCGGTGTTCGATGCGACCCTCACCAAGGTGATCGAGGGAACGCTCGTCAAGGTATGTGCCTGGTACGACAATGAGTGGGGATTCTCCAATCGCATGATCGATACGACGCTCGCCTGGTCGCGCACCGCCGCATGAGGGTTCTGCGCATGACCGAGATGGACCTGCGCAACAAGCGGGTGCTGATCCGCGAGGATCTCAACGTGCCGGTGCACGATGGCGTGGTGACGAGCGACGCGCGCATCCGCGCCTCACTCGCCACGATCCGCTACGCCCTCGAGCAGCACGCCAAGGTGTTCCTGATCTCGCACCTCGGCCGCCCCAAGGAGGGTGAGGAGGATCCGGCGCTGTCGCTGGCGCCGGTGGCGGCGCGGCTGTCGGCACTGCTCGGCAACCCCGTGCCGCTGCGCAAGCAGTGGCTCGACGGCGTCGACTGCCCCGCGGGGAGCGCCGTGCTGTGCGAGAACGTGCGCTTCAACAAGGGTGAGAAGCAGGACGACGAGGCGCTCGCGCGCCGCATGGCACGGCTCTGCGAGGTGTTCGTGATGGATGCCTTCGGCACCGCGCACCGTGCGGAGGCGAGCACTCACGGCGTCGCGCGCTACGCGCCGGTGGCCTGCGCAGGGCCGTTGCTGGTGAGCGAGCTCGACGCCCTCGAGCGCGCGCTCGAGCAGCCGGCGCGACCCCTGGTGGCGATCGTCGGGGGCTCGAAGGTCTCGACGAAGCTCCTGGTGCTCGAGTCGCTCCTCGACAGGGTCGACGAGCTGATCGTGGGCGGGGGCATCGCCAACACGTTTCTCGCCGCTACCGGGGTCGATGTCGGCAAATCGCTCTACGAGGCGGAGATGCTCGATGTCGCGCGCCGCCTGCTCAGCAAAGCGCGCGCGCGCGACATCCGGATCCCGCTGCCGACGGACGTCGTGGTGGGCAGGGAATTCGCCGCCACCGCCCACGCCGACGTGCGCCCGGTGAGCGAAGTGCGCGCGGATGAGATGATCCTCGACATCGGGCCGGACACGGCCGAGCGTTGCAGCGTGCTGCTTGCGGGGGCCGGCACGATCATCTGGAACGGGCCCGTGGGAGTGTTCGAGTTCGCCCAGTTCGGCGAGGGCACGCGCCTCATCGCCGTTGGCGTCGCGCGCAGCAGGGCTTTCTCGCTCGCCGGCGGCGGCGACACGCTCGCCGCCATCGAGAAGTACGGGGTCGAGGAGGGGATCTCCTACATCTCGACCGGCGGCGGGGCATTTCTCGAGTTCATGGAGGGCAAGCCGCTGCCGGCGGTCGCCATCCTCGAGCAGCGTGCGCTGGGTGAGCGGGGCGCAGGGCGATGCTGAGGCGCACCAAGATCGTCGCTACGCTCGGGCCCGCGACCGACTCGCTCGAGGTGCTCACGGAAGTGATCAGCGCGGGCGTGGACGTGGTGCGCCTCAATGCCTCGCACGGCACGGTGGCGGACCGCCGCCGCCGCCTGTCACTGGTGCGCGAGGCCGCGCACCGCACCGACCGCTGCATCGGCGTGCTGCTCGATCTGGGGGGACCGAAGATCCGCATCGAGGGCTTCCGCGAGGGGCGGGTCGAGCTGCGCGAGGGAGAGGCTTTCACGCTCGACACGGCGCTCGATGCCAAGGCCGGCACGGTCGAGCGCGTGGGCGTCGCCTACCAGGACCTGCTGCGGGACGTGGCCGCCGGCGACACGCTGCTGCTCGCCGACGCTTCGTGGCCGAGGAGGGTATCGATTACATGGCGGTGTCCTTCGCGCGTGAAGCCACCGACATCGAGCAGGCACGCACGCTGCTGCGGGCCGCCGGCGGGGAAGCGCGCCTGGTCGCCAAGGTGGAGCGCCACGAGGCGGTCGAGAATCTCGCCGGCATCATCGAGGCGTCAGACGTGATCATGGTGGCGCGCGGTGATCTGGGCGTGGAGATGGGCTATGCGGAGCTCACCGGGCTGCAGAAAACCATCATCCACGAGACGCGCACGCACAATCGCGTAGTGATCACCGCGACGCAGATGATGGAGTCGATGGTGCACAACCCGGTGCCGACGCGCGCCGAGGTGAGCGATGTTGCCAATGCGGTGATGGACGGCACCGATGCCGTGATGCTCTCCGCCGAGACCGCCACCGGCCGCTATCCGGTGAAGGCCGTGCAGGCGATGGCTCAGGTCATCGAGGGCGCGGAGAAGTACCAGCTCACCCACACCCGTGCCCGGCAGCGCGTCGTGGAGGGTCAGTTCAAGGGCACCGAAGAGGCGATCGCCTCGGCCGTCATGTACACGGCCAATCACATGAAGGTGCGCGCGATCGTGGCGCTCACCGAATCGGGCGCCACCCCGCTGTGGATGTCGCGCATCCGCTCCGACATTCCCGTGTACGCTTTCACGCGCCACGAGGCGACCCGCCGGCGCGTGACGCTCTACCGGGGGGTGTACCCCGTGGTGTTCGATGTCATCAGCGCCGATGACTCGACCGAGCATCTCTACCGCGCACTCTTCACGCGCCTCCTCGAGCTGCAGCTGGTCAAGCGGCGCGACCTGGTGATTCTCACCAAGGGGGAGCTGTCCGGCGTGCAGGGCGGCACCAACTCGATGCAGATCCTGAAGGTCACGCTCGACTGAGGTGCCCGCAGGTATGCGGACACTGAAGTGCCTGGGTGCTGCCGCCGCGCTGCTCATCGCCGCCCTGCTGGCGCTCGTCTATGGGCTGCTGCGCGCCTCGTTACCGCAGCTCGACGGGGAGGCGCGCGCCCCGGGGTTGACGAGTGCGGTGCGCATCACGCGCGATGAGCTCGGGACACCGACCCTCGAGGCGGCGGGGCGCGGGGATCTCGCCTACGCCACCGGCTTCCTGCACTCGCAGGACCGCTTCTTCCAGATGGATCTGTCACGCCGGCTCGCCGCCGGGGAACTCGCCGAGCTCTTTGGCCCCGTGGCCCTCGAGCAGGATCGCAGGACGCGCCTCTTCGGCTTCCGCAGAGTGGCGCGCGCGGTCGTGGCCCAGTCGAGCCCCGCCGAGCGCGCGGTGCTCGAGGCCTACACGCGCGGCGTGAACGCGGGGCTCGCGGGTCTCGCCGCCCGCCCGTGGGAGTACTGGGTGCTGAGAGAGCCCCCGCGCCCGTGGCTGGCGGAGGATACGGTCCTGGTCGAGTACTCGATGTGGTGGGATCTGCAGGCGAGCGGACTGCGGCGCGAGATCCTCAGGCAGGAGATCAACACGCGCCTCGGCGGGCCGGAATGCCGCGGGCACTGGAAGTGCGGCCTGGGCTTCTTTTATCCGGCGGGCACGAGCTGGGATGCGCCGCTGATCGAGCCGGCGGATGGTGCCGCGGCGCGTGCTCCGATCCCGGGGCCCGAGGTCCTCGACGTGCGCGGCGCGCCCGTGCCGCCGGAGGCGCTCCGGGAGGTCGCGCCGGAGGCGCAGGCCGGCAGCAACAACTGGGCGGTCGCCGGACGGCTCACTGCAAGCGGCGCCGCGCTCGTCGCGAACGACATGCACCTCTGGCAGCGCGTGCCGCCCGTGTGGTACCGCGCACGGCTGCGGCTGCGAGCGGCTGCCGGGGCGCCGCCGCTCGATCTCAACGGCATCACGCTCCCCGGCGCACCGCTGCTCGTCGCGGGGTCGAACGGGCACATTGCCTGGGGCTTCACCAACAGCTACGGCACCTGGTTCAGCCTCACCCGCGTGCCGTGCACCGCGGTCGCCGCCCGCGAGCTGACGACTCCCGCGGGAGCGATGCCGCTCGAGGTCATCGAGGAGAGGATCGCCGTGCGCGGTGCACCCGAGTCTCTCCTCGAGGTGAAGTCCGCCGCCCCTGGGGTGCTGCTGCGCGTCGATGAGGCGCTGCAGAGCTGCTGGTTCGGGGAGTGGCTCGCGAGGGAGCCCGCGGCGACCAACCTCGGCCTCGTGAGGCTCGAGCGCGCCCGCTCGGTCGCCGAGGCGCTCGAGATCGCTCCCGAGGTGGGCATTCCGCACCAGAACATGGTGATTGGGGATGCCGAGGGCCATATCGCCTGGACGATCTGCGGCCGCATTCCCGAGGACACCGGGGCGAGCCGCGCGCACGCGGTCAGCGCGTGGACGACGGCGGCCGATCACCCCCGGATCGTGGATCCGCCCTCGGGAAGGATCTGGACCGCCAACGCGCGCGTGGCGAGCGATGCCCGCCAGCTCGAGCTGATCGGCGGAGAGCTGGCGCCGCTCGGCGCGCAGTACGATCTCGGCGCGCGCGCCGGGCAGATCCGCGATGATCTGCTCTCACTCCCCGCGCCCATCACGCCCGCCGGGATGCTGCGCACCCAGCTCGACGACAGCGCCGTGTTCCTGGCGCGCTGGCGCGAGCTCCTGCTGCGCGTGCTCGATACGGAAGCGCTACGGGCTCGGCCGCAACGCGCCGAATTCCGCCGCCTCATCGCCGCCTGGAACGCCCGGGCGAGCGTCGACTCGGTCGGCTACCGCCTGGTGCGCGCCTATCACGACCAGACTCAGCAGGCGGTATGGGCGATGATCCTCGGCGCGCTGCGCCTGGCGGTGGTTGAAGAGCGCGCCCCGCCCGCGCAGTTCGAGGAGCCGCTCTGGCAGCTGCTCACCGCGCAGCCGCCGCACATGCTCTCGAGCTCCTACACGAGCTGGCCGCAGTTCCTGCGCGCGCAGGTGGATGCGACGCTCGAGACGCTCGGGAAGAGCTGCCCCGAGCTCCCCCGCTGCACCTGGGGCGCGCATGCCGTGGTGCGCATCCGCCATCCGCTGTCGCGCGCGCCTCGCCCTACTACCGCGCCGGGTTCAGCGCGTGGGCGCAGGGTACCCCGCTGCCGTTCCTGCCGGGGCCTGCACGGCACACCCTGACCCTGATGCCGTACTGAGCGCGCGCGCACGGCACGGCGGCGCCGGTGGCCTATCCCGCCAGGCCTACCTCTGTTGACAAATGTCGTGCTCGTGCGTTCACGGTTAGACTGGGCCGGTGTTAGGATTTCCCAACGGCTCTGGCGGCGCGACTTCCATCACACAGGATGAAGTGCGCGGGTTTCATAATAGCCGGCGCGATGCACGCACCTATGGATGCTCTCGGCGAAACGGTGATCAAACCCGGCTACCGCCCGGCGGTCGCGCTGGTGCTCACCGGGGGCGGGGCGCGCTCCGCCTACCAGGTCGGAGTATTGCTCGCGCTGAGTGAGATCTGGCCGCGCTCACGCAACCCCTTCCAGATCATCGTCGGCACTTCCGCGGGTGCGGTCGCGGCCGGGGTGCTCGCCGCCGAGGCGCACCAATGGCGGCGTGCGGTAGCGGGCCTCGAGCGCGTGTGGGGCAACTTCCGCTCGAGCCAGGTGTTTCACGTGAACGCGCCCCACATGCTGCGCGCCGGGGCCCACTGGATTCTGGCCCTGGTCTCCGGAGGGCTGGTGCTGTCGCCGCCGAAATCGATACTCGACAACACCCCGCTGCGCGAGCTGCTCAGCGTGCACGTCGATTGCGCCGGCATCCGCCGCAGCATCGAGCGCGGGCACCTGCGCGCTTTTGCGGTGTGTGCCACGAGCTACAGCAGCGGCAAGTCGGTGGCCTTCTACGACGCGGTGGAGTCGGTCGGCGACTGGAGCCGCGCACAGCGCATCGGCACGCGCAGCGACCTCACGGTGGATCATCTGATGGCGAGCGCCGCGATTCCGCTGCTGTTCCCGCCGATCATGATCGGGGACGACTACTTCGGCGACGGCTCGATGCGCCAGATCCACCCCTTGAGCCCCGCGGTCCACCTCGGGGCCGATCGCATGCTGATCATCGGCGTGCGCGCGCGGCGCGCCGCCGGGGTCGCCGTCAATCGCCTGAACAGCATCATGCCGACGCCGGGTGAGATCTTCGGCTACATGCTCGACACGCTGTTCACCGATCAGATCTATGGCGATCTCGAGCAGCTCGAGCGCATCAACACGCTCGTGCACTCGGCACCGCAGGCGACCCGCGGCGAGCGGCCGATCGAGACCCTGATGCTGGCACCGAGCGTCGATCCGCGCGAAATTGCCGAGCAGCACGTGCGCGAGATGCCGCGCGGCCTGCGGGCGCTGCTGCGCGTGATCGGCGGGCGCAACGAGTCCGGCTCGCAGCTGGCGAGCTACCTCATGTTCGAAGCCGGCTACACGCGGGCGCTGATCGAGCTCGGCTACCGCGACGCCATGGAGGCACGCTCGGCGCTCACCGCGTTCATGGGCGGGGAGAAGCTGCCGCAGGTCATGACGGCTGCAGGCGTCGCGCAGGCGACCTGAGTCACGCGCGCGGCGGGCTCAGCGCGTCTTAAGCGCTCGCGGGCGCGCTGCGCGGGCGCGGCTGGAAGAGCTTCGCCCCGGGCAGCCCGCTGTGGCGGGCCGTGACGTCGCGGAATTCGCCGGCGAAATCCTCGGCGAGGCGGTCGACGATGTACACCGAACGGTGTTGTCCTCCCGTGCAGCCGACCGCCACCGTGAGGTAGCCGCGGTTGCTCGCCTGGTACTCCGGGACACGCCCGCGCACGAAGGTCGCGATGTCCGCCACCAGCGTCGCCACGTTGGTGTGAGTCTCGAGGAAGCGGATGACCTCCGGGTCGCGGCCCGTGAGGTTGCGCAGGCCCGGCTCCCAGTAGGGATTCGGCAGCGCCCGCGCGTCGAACACGAAGTCGGCGTCACCGGGAATTCCGCGCTTGAAGCCGAAGGACTCGAAGCTGATCGACAGTCGTCCGGCGCTGCGCAGCTCGACGCGCTTGTGGATGATGTCGCGCAGCGTGTGCACCGAGAGGCGCGAAGTGTCGATCAGCAGGTCCGCGACGGATGCGATCGGCTCGAGAAGCGCCCGCTCCATGGTCATCGCCTCGCGCAGGCCGACGTCGCTGCGGCTCATGGGGTGCTTGCGGCGTGTCGCGGCGAAGCGCCGCAGCAGCTCATCCTCTGCGGCGACCAGGAAAATGACCTCGCACTGCAGCCCACTGCGCTTGAGCTCATCGACCAGCTGCGGGACGCTCGCCACCTCGGCCGCGGTATTGCGCGCGTCGAGTCCGACCGCGGTGCGCTCGTAGGTGGTCTCGGGACGGCGCACCGTGTAGGAGACGAAGGGCTTTAAGAGTGCCGCGGGGATATTGTCGATGCAGTAGAAGCCGAGGTCCTCGAGCATGTGCAGCGCCACGCTCTTGCCGGAGCCGGAGAGACCGCTGACGATGATGATGCGCACGGCTCAATGCTCATCCAGAACGCGAGCGGCACGCAAGCCCTTGAGCTGCGCGGCGGCGTGCCTCAGCGGCGCAGCGTGCGGCGTCCCTCGCCGCCGTGGTGGCTGGTGCGCTTTTCCTTGTGCTTCTTGATGCGGCGGTCGAGCTTGTCGGTGAGCAGGTCGATGGCCGCGTACATATCCTCCTCGGTGGCGTCCGCGTGGATGGAGCGCCCGCTGACGTGCAGCGTCGCTTCCGCCTTCTGGCGCAGCTTCTCCACCGTCAGCACGCAGTGCACTTCGATGACCTGGTCGAAATGCCGGCCGATGCGCTCGAGCTTCTTTTCCACATAGCCCCGCAGCGAGGGGGTGACTTCGACGTGGTGGCCGGTGACGCTGAGCTGCATAGGGCATCTCCTGTGCTATTTCTTCTATCAGACAGGGTCAGGTCTGTTTCATTCCCGCGCGGCGGCGCTCGTTGGAGGCGGCGATTCCCATGGCTTCGCGGTACTTCGCCACCGTGCGCCGCGCCACCGGGATACCCTCGGCGGAGAGCAGCTCCGCGATGCGTCCATCGCTCAAGGGAGCCTCCTGCTCCTCGTCCCTGACGAGCTTGCGGATCTTGGCGCGGATCGCGGTGGAGGAGGTGCCCGAGCCGTCGGCGCCCTCGACGTGGCTCGAGAAGAAGTAGCGCAACTCGAAGACCCCGCGCGGGGTGTGCATGTACTTGCCGGAGGTGACGCGCGAGATCGTCGACTCGTGCATTGCGACCGCCTCGGCGATGTCCTTGAGGATCATCGGCCGCATGTGCTCCTCGCCGTGCTCGAGGAACGCCGCCTGCCGCTCGACGATCGAGCGGGCGACCTTCATGAGGGTCTCGTGACGGATCTCCAGGCTCTTCAGCAGCCAGCGCGCCTCCTGCAGCTGTGCCCGCATGCTCGCGTGGCTGGCAGCGCGGCCGATGAGGTTGGCGTAGCTCTGATTCAACCGCACGCGCGGCAGCGTCGCCGGGTTGACCTCCACTCCCCAGCCTTGCTCGGTGCGGCGCACGAGCACGTCCGGCACGACGTACTGGGCGCTCCCGGCGCTCACGGTAGCGCCGGGGCGCGGATGGCAGGAGCGCACCAGCGCGAGCGCGGCCGCGAGCTCCTCCTCGGAGACGCGCAGCTCGCGGCGCAACACGCCGAGCTCGCGCTCGGCGAGGAGCTCGAGGTGCGCGCGGGCGATCCTGAGCGCGATGGCGAGTCCCGGTGTTCCGGGCTCGAGCTGCCGCAGCTGCAGCTCGATGCACTCGGCCACCGAGCGCGCCGCGACGCCGGAGGGATCGAGCGCCTGCACGCCTGCGAGCACCGCCTGCACCTCCTCCACCGAGCACTCGAGCTCCGGGCGCAGCGTGGCGGCGATCTCCGCGAGGGGCTCGGTGAGATAGCCGTCATCGCTCACCGCATCGACGAGCGCGCGGGCCACCGCCAGCTCGCGCGGCGCGAGGTGCGCGAGCTCGAGCTGCCAGAGCAGATGGTCCTGCAGCGACTGCCCGCTGCGGTCGGCGTACTCCTGCTGCCGCTCCTCGTCCTCGCCGCTCCCGGAGCCCTCGGCGGCCCCCACGCTGTGCTCGCCCCAGCCCTCATCGAGCACCTCGACGCGGCTCTGAGGGCGGGCAGTTGCAGGAGTCGGATGGCCTGCTGCAGCTGCGGGGTCATGGTCAGTTGCTGACCCAGCTTCAGCTGCAGAGAAGGTTTCAGCATGATCGGTTGTAGCTAGTTGAAAAACAAAACATTTATCACGCGCTAGCCGACGCTCTCACAACCGGAACGACTCGCCCAAGTACACCTCACGGACTTGGGGGTTGGCAAGGACTTCTTCCGCAGTCCCCGAGGCGATGACCGTGCCCTGATTGACGATGTACGCCCGGGCGCAGACGCCGAGCGTCTCGCGGACATTATGGTCAGTGATGAGCACGCCGATGTCGCGGTGCGTGAGCTCGCGAATGATGCGCTGGATGTCGAGCACCGAGAGCGGGTCGACTCCGGCGAAGGGCTCATCGAGCAGCATGAAGCGCGGCTCGGCGGCGAGGGCGCGCGCGATCTCGACGCGCCGCCGTTCCCCGCCCGAGAGCGCGAGCCCGAGACTGCGGCGCACCTGGCCGATGCGCAGTTCCTCCAGCAGCTGCTCGAGTCGCAGGGCACGAGCCCGACGATCATGTAGAAAGCGGTCGTCTTGCCCGCGCCATTCGGCCCAAGGAGGCCTACGACCTCGCCGCGGGCGAGCTCGAGCGACAGATCGCGTACGACCTGACGGGACTTGTAGCTCTTGGCGAGTCCCGTCGCCGTCAGCGCGCTCATGGCTTTCCGGTCGGTGTCGCCGGAAGGGTGCGCGGGGCCGCGATGACGATGTGCACGCGCTGGTCCGAGTTCGGGGGGGTCGCGGCCTGCACGCGCTGCGCGCGCACGTTGTATACCAGGAGGGGCCCCGAGATCTCGTTCTGCCCGTCCGTCAGCCACGCATCGTTCGTGAGACGCACCGTGCCGTCGCTCACGTCGTACACGATCTCGTCCGCGTGACCGCGTGCCATCTGCTCGGAGCCGGCGCGCTGCTGCTCGAATTCCGCCGGTTTGCCGGTGATCGTGGCGCGCGCGATGTGGTTGTCGCGGAATTCCACCGTGGCCTGGTCGGAGCGCAGGTTGCCGTGCAGCTCCGCATCGATCCGCACCTTGCCCTCGAAGGTCCAGCGGCTGTTCGCGAAATTGAGCCCGGTGGCGTGCGCGTGCTCGGCCTGCACCCTCGTCGAGCCCGGCGAGATCACGCCGTCGCTGAACACCACGGTGTTGGTGCGGTAGTCGACGTCGGACGATGCCGCCTCGAGGTTGATCGGTCCGCCATCCTGCAGCAGGGGCACCGGCGCGGGCGGTGCGGGAGCTACCGGGACTTCAGGCCGCTGCGCCGCACCCGTCGCGCTCGCGAACGCCGCGGCCAGCAGCAGCAGACTAGGGCAGGAACGAGCCATGCACGGCCGATTCTAGCTGCACGCGACGCGCCTTCAAGTTCGCGGTGAGTCCCTGTGCCTCGAGCGCGCGCCCGGACATAAGTACGGTGACCGGATCGTGGGTCGCGACGATCTGTGCGCGCGTGTCGAAGGCGAGGTGCTCGGTGGAGATCTGAGCATGCTCGAGGCTCTCGGGCACCGTCCCCTCGACGCGCACGTCGCCCGCGAGCTGCACGACGCCGCTCGCTTCAGCGAGCTCACCGTGCGCGGCGCGCGCGGTCCAGTCATCGCCGCTGCCGTCGCGGAAGCTCAGCTGGACCTGCTGCAGCTCCACGGTGTCCGAATCCGGCCGTTGCTGGATCTGCACCGCATCGAGGGTATAGAGCGGGTGCCCGTCGGGACCGGTCTGCACGAGCCGCGCGCTGCGCGCCGAGTAGCCGGGATCGTGCAGCGGAGTGCCGGCGCTCGCCGGCTGCCCGCCGCGCGGCGGACCGGAGAGCACCACGATGCCGGCGATCAGCGCCGCAAGCGCAAGAACGGCAAGCAGCCGGTAGATCACCGTCGCACCGGCCGCCGCACCGGCCGCCGCCCCGGTGAGAGCAGGTAGTCGCACACCTCGCGCACCGCGCCCACACCTCCGCGCTCGCGGGTCACGACGTCGGCGGCACGCCGCACGTCGCGATGCGCATCCGCGACCGCGAAGCTCAGGCGCACCGCGCGCATCAGGGGGATGTCCGGCAGGTCATCACCGACGCAGGCGCACGCGGCGCCGGGGAGCTTCAGACGCGCGCGCAGCCGCGCAAAGGCGGCCGCCTTGTCGGGAACCCCCTGCAGCACGTGGCGCACGCCGAGCTCCCGGCAGCGCGCGGCAACCCCCGGCGATCGCCGTCCGGAGATCACCGCGACCTGCACGCCGGCGCGGCGCAGCGCGGTGATCCCGTAACCGTCGCGCACGTGGAAGGCCTTGAGCGCCTCGCCGCGCACACCGAAGTACAGCCGCCCGTCGGTCAGCACGCCGTCCACGTCGAGCACCAGCAGGCGGATCGGGGGCACGCTCGAAGCGGAGCTCACATGACGCCGGCGCGCAGCAGATCGTGGACGTTGAGCGCGCCGATCAGGCGCCCGTGCACGTCCGCGACCGGCAGCGCGGTGATGCGGTGAACCTCCATCAGGTGCACCGCCTCGGCGGCGAGCGCGCGCGGGCCGATGCTCTTCGGCGCCGCCGTCATGACCGCGCTCATCCTCGTGGCGTGGACGTCGACCGGCTTATCGAGCGCGCGCCGCAGATCGCCGTCGGTGAATACCCCGAGGATGCGACCCTCCCGATCGACCACGACGGTCATGCCGAGTCCCTTGGCCGACATCTCGATCAGGCCGGCGCCGAGGGAGGCGTCGGGCGCGACGCGCGGGATGGCATCCCCGGTGCGCATCAGGTCCTCGACGTGCAGCAGGAGCCTGCGGCCGAGGGTGCCCCCCGGGTGCGAGCGTGCGAAGTCGGCCCGCGTGAAGCCGCGCGCCTCGAGCGCTGCGACCGCGAGCGCATCGCCCATGGCGAGCGTCGCCGTGGTGCTGGCGGTGGGGGCGAGATTGAGCGGGCAGGCTTCCTCCGCCACCCCGACATCGAGCGTCACGCTCGCCGCCCGCGCGAGCGTCGAGTCGCTCTTGCCGGTCATCACGATGAGCGGCACGGCGAGGCGCTTCAGGTGCGGCAGCAGCAGCACCAGCTCCGGAGTCTCCCCGGAGTTCGTGAGCGCCAGCACCACGTCCGCGCGGGTGATCATGCCGAGGTCGCCGTGACCGGCCTCGGCGGGGTGCAGGAAAAAGGCCGGGGTGCCGGTACTTGCGAGCGTGGCGGCGATCTTGCCGGCGACGTGGCCGGACTTGCCCATGCCCGTGACGACCACCCGTCCGTGACAGGCGAGGCACAGCCGGCAGGCCTCGATGAAGGCGGTCCCGAGCCTGCCGGCGAGAGCCTCGACCGCACGGGCCTCGATGCCGAGCGCGCGCCGCGCCGAGGCGAGCAGCGACTCGGCGTCGGCGCTGGGGGAGGGGGAGGCGGTCGCGGCCGGGCGCAATTCCATGCGGTCATTATAGGCGCGGGTAAGAGCCGCGCACGGACCTGAAGGTGGCGGGAGCGGCGGCCTGGCTCAGATCGCAAGGACCCTGACGTGCCCGGATTCCCCGTAGGCGAGAATTCTGTCGTCGTGCGTGGCAAGCGCAGCGTGGCGACTGCGCGCGGTCGCGATCAGAAATCTGTCGGCAGGATCGGCGTGGATGTCGCCCGGCAGATTGACGGCATCGATGACGGTGCTCGGCCGCGTAAGGCCGACCAGCCTGATTTCCGGGCGGCTCAGCGCGAATGCCACCCAGTCATTCAGCGGCAGCGGCAGCGCGACTCGTTCCCGAGCCACGAGCAGCGCGAGCTCCCACACCGAGACGATCGACACCAACAGACCGCTCGCCTTGGCCGTCTCCTCGAGGAACCTCAAGGTCGCCGGGGGGATTCGCTTCGCCGCGCCGAGAGCGAGCCACAGCCAGACATGCGTGTCGAGCAGCACCCGCTCCGGACGACTCACTTGCGTCGATACCTGCGCGGCGGCTCGCGCACTTCCGGGGAGGGAGCGGGTGTCCGGAGGCCTGCGTACAGGTCGTCTTCATCTCCAGACACAGCCGACCAGTCGAGGTCCGGAGTGCGCACGACGTCACCGCGAATCTCTGCGCTTCCGGCCATATAGCCGAACAGAGGCGCCTGAGGCTGCGAGTCATCGGCCGGAACGAGCTTGGCGACCGGCCTGCCGCGCTTGGTGATCACGATCGGCTCGCGCGTGCGGGCCACCCTGTCCATGAGCTGCAGGCACTTCGCCTTGAATTCTCCAGCCGGTATCTCCATTCAGATATCCATGGTCATGAAATCATGGTCATAATCGCATGAAATCCTCCCGAAT